>Ga0335083_10009790_pt1 | contig 11616 bp, 10 predicted proteins | sample Lox_Sample_42_FD_206716 | JGI IMG/M metagenome (GOLD analysis project Ga0335083, IMG submission 206716) | Soil microbial communities from Loxahatchee National Wildlife Refuge, Florida, United States - Lox_Sample_4.2 | ecosystem: Environmental > Terrestrial > Soil > Wetlands | place: USA... | reverse complement strand
AATCGGCGAACTGCCGCTCGAGTTACAAGCCAAGTTGCTGCGAGTCATCCAGGAACGTGAGTTTCAGCGGCTGGGCAGCTCGGAAACGGTTAAGGCGGACGTGCGGCTGGTGGCCGCCACCAACCGCGATCTTCGACAGCGTGTGGAACAGGGACTCTTTCGCGAAGATCTGTACTACCGGCTGAATGTGGTCCCTCTCTACATGCCGCCTCTGTGTGATTGCCACGGGGACATTCCCCTGCTGGCCCGGCATTTTGTAGAGAAGATCTGCAACCTGGAGTCGATTCCGAAAAAGGAGCTAAGCTCCAATGCCATCGAGAGGCTGTCGGGCTTTAGCTGGCCTGGCAACGTGCGACAACTCGAGAACGTCATCGAAATGGCCATCGCGCTGAGCGGTGCGCGCATGATTCTTACCGCCGCCGATTTTCCTTTGCCGCCCGAGGACACCAGCACGACAAAGAGGCCTGTGCCGGTTCCCTCCCCCATCATCGCTGTTCCCGATCAGGGATTGGACTTCGAGCAAACCGTGGCCTTCATCGAGCGCAGCATCCTGGAACAGGCGCTGCGGAAGACCCGCGGCAACAAGAAGGCAGCCGCGGAGATGCTTCGGCTGAAGCGCACAACGTTGTCGGCCAAAGTCCGCAACCTGGAGCCCGAAGCGGCCTGCGGTTGACGCGTCAGCGCAGGTAGTCTTTGGCCGTGGTCCGCTTATCGTACCCATCCAGAACGTGAACAACTCGGATCCGTTTCAGCGATACCGGAGAAAGTTGTCCGATCGGAATATAGATGACAGTCCGGCCGGAGCGGGATGCAATCGTCTTGAAAATCGACCGCGGCGGCCGCGCGGCTACGTAAACGACAAAGCGTTGCAGCGAGTAATCGAGCGCGGCCAGAAGCAGCCGCTCTGATTTGGATTCGGCGAATTCGTAATCGACGTCCTGCCAGACGTCATACATGCGCCGCGGCGGAAGACTCATCAAAAAACCGCCGTACTCGGCGCGTCCAATTCCGGGTCCGACGAGGTTGTCAAAGGGAAAGGTGGAGTAGAACGCCATATCGGACTCGTTCTGGTTTTCTCCCAACCAGGTCGTCATGTAGGGATAACGGTTGTCGCGATCCTCATCGAAGATCACCACTACGGCGCCGACTTCGCCGTGGATCTTCTGAAACTGCCGCACGTAGATTCGGCCTTCGTACCAGTGGCGAATGGTTTCCCGCATGTCGATTCCATCGAGAATGGACGTGGTGAAAGGTTCGACGTTCACACGGTCCTCGGTAATCAGGCTTTTGCCCTTCTTCTTCAGAAAGCGGCCGTAGTCCTCGATGATCAGATCTTCAGGCGGATAGGAGCAGATTCCAGAGCCGTTCAATTGACTGGCCCATTCGCCCGGGAACTTCTCCTTTTTCCGCGGCTTCAACCCGGTCGGGCGCAGGCGCCGCTTGATGCTGGGCAGGCGGCGGCGGAGGCGGATGCGCCTCGTGTCGCGCCACATTTCCTCGCCCGAAATGCGCACCGTCAACAAGTCCGATTCCAACTTCTGCGGCGGATAGTATCCCGCCGCCTCCCACACGTCCCAGGCATAGTTGTCGTCGGCAATGCTGCGCGCGGCCACCGCGAGGTCGAAGATCCCGGCCGAAAGTGTATCACCCGCCAGTGCCAGATTCCTTGAGTAGCGGGCCAACAGGCGGCGCTGCCAGTGGGCGATCTGTTCGCCGGTGGCCGCTTCATAGTTCTCTTCGGCTTTGCGGAACACGGCAAGTTGGGAGTGACGCCGGTCGACCAGGCTTTCATCGGCCATCGCCTGCCGATACGATTCATACCGCCAGGCGAGCAGCGGGTATTCGGTGGTGATTTCGGCCAGCGATTCCGGGTGCGGGTTGAGTAGCTCGACTGCATCACGGTCAATGCTTGAGGCGGGCGGCCCCTGCGGCTCCTCCATGGCGTCGAGCACCGGATCCAGCAGGTTCAACGAAACCACAACCAGTACCTGGGCCAGAGGATTGGCGCCTTGCAGCTTCCACGCGATGCCCGCGGCGTGGCGCGCGAGTTCCTCCGAACGCGCCTGGGGATAGACACGATACGCTTCGACGTACCGTTCCAGGCCGATGTGGCGGACCGCAAAAGAATCGGGATAATTGTCGCGCAGGTGCGGCTGTTGTCCGGCATCGGGATCGGCGAAGACAATCTCGGCGCCGATTTCGAGTGCGGTGCGAATCGCCTCGGTGAACGGATCGCCGGGCTCCACGGGAATATAGATCGCCTGGTCGTCTCCCACACTCTCGTCGGGGTAGAAGATCAGGGACATCTCCGGGAGGCGATGGACTGCCTTGATCCAGGCCTCCTGAAGGGTCACGGGCAATTCCAGAGCGACCACTTGCGGACGGTCCCGCAGCAGCGTCTTCCGCACCTCGATTGCGAATTCGACACGGCCGGGGACGACGGGGAAATATGTGAACCGGCCGCGCGTGAGGCTTCCGGCGTCAGGAATCGGAGGCGCGGCTTCGCCGGACATAGCGTAAGGCCTCCTCTCCGAGGACCTGCACGATGGAAATCTCCAGCGCTTCGGTTTCGTGGGTTCTTTGCGTGGCCAGGCTCTTCAGCTTGATGGCGTAGCGGGCGACGTTGATGCCGTCGCGGACCGTGTAGCGCTCGTCGGCGGCGTGAGCCATCTGCAGGAAATCCGTGACATAGGTCAGGATGCGTTCCTCGGCGAAGGGCAGATTCTCTTTGAGGATGTGCAGCTCTTCGTCACGCTCCGGAAAATCGATGAAAATCTGCGGCTGCAGACGGGAGTGAATGTACTCCGGCAATTCGAAAGTAGAGGCGTCGTCGTTCATGGTCGCCACCAGCCGGAAGTGGGGATGAGCTTTGATTTTGATGCCGGCGACGATGGACTCCACGTAGCGGCGGTTATCGAGAAGCGGCGCCAGGCTGGCCCAGCTTTTTTCGCTCATCCGGTTGCCTTCGTCCAGTATGGCGATCCCGCCGCGCAGCATGGCTGTAACCAGGGGAGATGCGACGTAGCGCAAGTTGCCCTCTCCTTCGAGCACCGGCGTGATGAGAAGATCTTCCGGGCGTGTATCCAGGGTGGCCTGCAGGATGTACACTTCGCGTCCCATCCGGCGCGCCGCGGCGTAAGCCAGAGTCGTCTTGCCGACACCGGGTTTGCCCAGCAGGCGGGGGCTCATCGGCAGATCCTGATCGTTGACCACCATCCACGCCGCCAGAAGTTGGCGCATGAGTTCGTCCTGGCCCACCCATTGAACCGACAGCTCATCCGGATGCGCGAGATGGAGCGTGACACCCTCGATTTCGACGGTCATATGCTGCCTTTATTATCTGTCAGCAGGAAGAAGCCAGGCAGCCGGGATTCAGGTGGAAAACCAGAACGGGTTCCGGGGACCATCCATTCGCCGTGTCGAGAGGCCCAAACGGCCGCCGATTCACATGTTACGGATGACGATGGTATGGACTTTCAACAGCAGATCGACTTCCTGGCGCGGCAGATCCAGCGCCGAGGCGATCTGTTCCGGCCGCTCCCCTCGACGATGCAGGCGGAGCGCATGTGCGCGTTTCACGACATTCATGCCCGGTTTCGGAACACCAGGCGTCAGCGTGACCGCGGGTTGCCGTTCCAGCTCGTGTACCTGACCGGCCAGATTCTGAAGGCGCGCGTCCAGGGCAAGTGCCCGTTCTTCCGACTCTTCGCGCGCGGCATCCAAGCGCGTCTGTACCGACCCTGCGAGGGCGCGCGTTTGCCAGAGGGCCAGACCGGCGGCCGCGATTCCGGAGAGCGCGAAGACCGCCAGCACCAGGGTCAATAATGTGATGGCCGTCATGTCAGGCTTCGCAGCCGATCCTGGCGGCTGGCTATCTGCTGGATTCGAACCCCATAATTGCCGTCCACAACGACTACTTCACCGCGCGCGATCAGACATCGGTTCACCAGCACCTCGACCGGATCATTGACGCCGCGATTCAGTTCGACAATCGACCCGGTGGTCAATTTCAGTACGTCCTTCATGGGAAGCTGCGTTCGTCCGAACGAAATACTCACGGGAAGGTCCACTTCCAGCAGGAGGTCGATGGTCCGCGAAGCGGCGATGGCGCCGGACGGGGGGGCCGCTTCCGCGGCGGTTCGCGGGGAGGATGGCCTTTCTGCCGGGCCCGCGGGCGGCGGGGACAAGATCAGTTGTTGCAACTGGGTGCTGAACGCGACCAGCAGCGGGGGTAGAGCAGTTTCCTTGAACGACAAGGTGACCACGGCCCATTCGGATACCTGAGTATCAGGCGGGTGCTCCCGGCCGGAGTCGCAAGTGATCTCCCGTCCCAGCAACACTCCGACGGAACGGGCGAGCGCGGACAGCGATTGGCCCAGAATCTCCAACCAGGTATTGCGTGCCTCGCCGGCTTCAACCGACTCCAGACCGGCGGCGGTCAGCGTCAGGGTTCCGGCGTACTCCCAGGTGGCTTTTGCCGCGGATACCCAGACGATGGCATTCGGAGAGATCTGCAGGGGCTGTTCCCACCACAGTGCCTCAACTTCCGACCCAGGCTCGGCCTCGGTTACCTGGGAAAGTTTTCCACTGGCGGCTTTCCACTGCACGGCAGGGCGCTGGTCGGTCATGGATTCCAGGACCTGGGCGAGCGTATCGGTCCACTGCTCGACCACCTGCCGTAGGGCGGTAGCGCCATCCAAACGGCTTGCTTGCGGCTCGCTCACGCCGTGACTCCCTTCGGCGCAGGCCATTGGCCCGCAAAGTGGCTGCGAAGACGGAGAATTGCCTGTGATTTCAACTGTGAGATGCGCGATTCATGGAGGTTGACGATCTGCGCAATCTCCCGCAGAGTGAGTTCCTCATGATAGTAAAGGCTGAGTACGGTCTGTTCAATAGGAGGAATCTCGGCGAGGTGGCTCTCCAGCAGCCGTTCCAGCTCCGACTGTTCGAGAAGCGTGGACGGGAGATTGTCGGCCGGGTCGGGAATATAGTGGAGAAGGTCTTTGCCCTGATCATGACCGGCGGCTTCCAGGCTGGCGATGTTCAGACCTCGGATCTCGACCAGCCATTCGTGATACTCCTCCAGCGGGATTTCCAACTGTTGGGCGATCTCCTCCTCCGTTGGACAGCGCTTCAAACGCTGTTCCGCGGCGGCGATGGCCGCCTCGATCTGCTTGGACCGGCGGCGCTTCTGGCGAGGCGCCCAGTCCAAGCCGCGCAGGCTGTCGAGAATGGCGCCCCGAATCTTATATTCCGCATAGGTCTTGAGCTTGACGTTGTGGCCGGGATCAAAATTGTCGATCGCGGAAATCAGGCCGATGACGCCGGTCGAGACGAGATCCTCGATGCTGATGTTATCCGGCAATCGTTCCTGAATTCGCCGGGCAATCAGCCGCACCTGCGGAAGGTGCTCCAGAATCAGACGTTCCCGATCGTCTTCCGTGATCGGTTCGGTTGCTGCATACGAGTACATCGCTTTCGCCATTTTGCTTACCCCAACCTGGTCAGTCCTTCTCCCCGCCCGATCGGTGGCGACGCATTCAGAATCATTCCGATGAGTTTCTCGCGCGTCGCGGCTTCCAGGTCTTCCGGAACGCGCTGGCCGTTGGAAAAAAAGGAAAGCGGCTTAGCCGTCCGCACGGCCACGTTAAAAATCGAGCCGAACGTAGCGGTCTCGTCTAACCGGGTAAACAGAAGCCGCTGTGGCCGAAACGCTTCGAAGGACTGCGTTACGCGGCACAAATCCGCCGGCTTCATGGAGGCCGGCAGGACCAGTTGCGTGTCGATGTCAATCCGTGTGGAGAGAAAATGCGCCAGGTCCGAAGAAGCGTCGAAATCTTCCGCTGCCAGCCCCGGGGTGTCAATAAAGATCAGCTCCTTGCCCCGGTTTTCTTCAATCGACTGCGCCAGCGCATTGACAGTCTCCAGGATCTGTACGCCGACACCGAGAATGGCGGCGAACGCCCGCAGTTGTTCCGCTGCCGCGATGCGATACGTGTCCATGGAAAGCAGCAGGACCGGGCGGCGGCTGGCGAGTCCATAGTTGACCGCCAGCTTGATTAAGGTGGTGGTCTTGCCGCTGCCGGGCGGGCCGACCAAGGCGACCACACGCGGCCGGGCTTCCCCTCTTCCCAGCAGCGCCTCTACCTGGAAACGCTTTTCAAGTTCCTCCGCCAGAAACTGCTCCATGGGTGGCTTGGATTCCGGGGAGCCTTCTCCGGGCCGGGAGAAAGACGTGACGCGTTGCGGGTTATGCGGGAGCGAAGCAAGGCGCGTTTCGGCTGCCTCTGCGACCTCGCGAGCCAGATCCGGATCCACATCGGCGGCGGTGAGCGCGGTGTACGCATCCAGCAGGTTTGCCGAAGCGCCTTGCCAGTTTGCCGGCGCATAGGCGGACCGCGTCAGGGTGCGGCGCATCCCTTCGAGTTCCTTTTTGAGTTGCGCGACCTCGCCAGATAACCGGTCGGGGAAGGAAGTAGCCGCGACGGGGGTCTCCTCCCGCGGAGCATCGCAGGCAAAAACCACCTCATACTCGCCGAGGTGGCGCGATTCCGGCGCAGCCTTCCGGCTGTCGATCAAAACCGCCTCCGGCCCCATCTCCTGCCGGGCGAGCGCCATCGCGGTCTCAGGCGACCGGGAAAAGTAGGATTTGATCTTCACTGCCGATTCACCATGGCCCTTCTACGCCACTGGAGGTCTTGCCGCACAAAGGACTATCGGCCGAACGTTCCCGGAACTGTAGCTCTCACTGGATCTGCCCCAGAGACTGCACGCGCATTCCCGGCGGCACCTCGTTGTGTGCGACAAAAAACAAGTTGGGCAGGGATGGCTCTACAATTTGCCGCAGAAAATACCGCGCCGAGGACGAGGTGATGGCGGCAACGGCGGTCTCCGGCTGGACGACTCGCGCTGAAATCCGGTTCAAAATATCGCGAATGCTCTGCGGCGGCAGCGCCAGGTGACTGGCCTGATCCCCATGTTCCGCCGCATTTTCCACCACCTGCTCGAGAACCGGGTCAAGGAACCAGGCCATCAGATCGCCGGAGCGATTCACGTAGGGTTTCACGACAGTTCGTCGAATCGCCTGCCGGACATATTCCGTGAGCAGGATCGGATTATGCGTGGTGCCGGCAGCCTCTCCGAGAGATTCCAGAATGGTTACCGAATCGCGGATCGACACCCGTTCGCGGAGCAGGTTCTGCAGGACTTTTTGCACCACGACCAGCGGCAGCACCTTGGGAACCAGGTCCTCAACCACTTTGGGGTTCTCAACGGCCACCCGGTCGAGCAGACGTTTGGCATCCTGACGGGAGAACAACTCGTGGGCATGACGCCGGCACAGCTCCGCGAGATGGGTGCCGAGCACACTGATCGCGTCCACGACGGTATACCCCGAATTGCGCGCGCGATCCGCCCGGTCCGAGGAAATCCACACGGCGCTCATTCCAAAAGCCGGCTCGCGTGTCGGCTGGCCGTCCAGTTTCAGGCTGTTCTCGCCGGTCGGAATGGCCAGTTCGCAGCCCTGGGGTAGTTCGTAACGGGAGATTTCGACGCCTTTCAGGGACACAACGTACTCGCGGCTGCGAAGCGACAGGTTGTCGGTTACCCGCACCGGAGGCAGCAGGTACCCCAATTCGGTGGCCAGTTGTTTCCGGATGGCGGCGATGCGACGCAGCAGCGGCGATTCGGCGGCGCCTTCCACCAGATTCACCAGACCGAGCCCGACTTCGATGGCCAGCGGCTCGACTCGCATCAACGCCTCGAGGCTCTCCTTCGCGGGAACGGGCTTGGATTCGGCGGGTGCCGCAGCCTGGCTGGTCTCCCGCTTCCGCATCTTCCATCCAATGGTTCCGGCGCCGCCGCCCAGCAGCAGGAACGGCAGCTTGGGAATTCCGGGGAGCAGAGCCAACGCCACCAGTACGCCGCCCGCCAGCAGCAGAGGCTGCGAATTGCCGAAAATCTGGTTGCGGAACTCCACGCCCAGGCGGGCGTCCGAGCTGGCGCGAGTCACGATCAGACCGCCCGAAATGGAAATCATCAGCGCCGGGATTACGGTCACGAGGCCGTCTCCGATAGTCAGCACCGTATAGGTTTCGAGCGCCCGGCGGAAATCCATGCCGTGCTGCAGGACGCCGATGAGAAACCCCGCGACGATGTTGATGCCGGTAATGAGAATGCTCGCGATGGCGTCGCGCTGGGTGAATCGCGAGGCGCCATCCATGGCTCCGTAGAATTCGGCCTCGGTGGCCAGCGCTTTCCGGCGCCGTTTGGCTTCGGCCTCGTCAATCAGCCCGGCGTTGAGGTCGGAATCGATCGACATCTGTTTTCCGGGCAGGGCGTCCAGCGTGAAGCGGGCTGTGACTTCCGAAATACGGACGGCGCCATGGTTGATGACCACGTATTGAATCGCGATCAGCACCAGGAAAATCACCGCGCCGATGATGTAGTTGCCGCCGACCACAAAACTGCCGAAGGCGCCGATGACTTCCCCTGCCGCCGTGGTGCCGGTGTTGCCGTTGAGCAGGATCAGGCGCGACGAGGAAATATTGAGCGCCAGACGAAACAGGGTGAGCAGCAGCAGGGTCGTCGGGAAAGAGGTGAATTCCACCGGGCGGATCAGGTAAAGCGATACCATCAGCACCGTGGTCGAAGCCAGAATATCGGAAACGATCAGGAGGTCCAGCAGGAAGCTCGGCAGCGGCGTGATCAGGGCCATGACGATGCCGAGCACCGCCAGCGGCACGGCCATTTCCCGCAGGAGATCGATCGGCAGGGCACGCAGCCAGGATGGCGTGTCCTGGATTCCTTCGAGGGAGAGCGGTCCACCAGGGATTCGTGCACCCGGTGCTGGAATGGCTTTCGATGGTGTCATATTTCCCTGTCCGGCGTCATTTGGCGGCGCGGGCTCATCCGGGCAGCCGTCCGTTCATCAGCTTGAAAATGTAGGCGAGGATTTCGGCGACGGCGCGATACAAATGGGCGGGAATCTCCTGGCCCACGTCGACGGATTTGTACAACGCCTGCGCGAGCGGAGGATTCTCGATGATGGGCACCTGATTTTCGATGGCAATCTGCCGGATGCGATGCGCCAGGTAGTTCTTTCCCTTGGCCACCACTTTGGGCGCCGCCATTTCGTCCAGGTTGTAGCGGATGGCAACCGCGAAGTGCGTCGGATTGACCACTACGGCGGTCGCCTTGGGGACTTCCCGCATCATCACCCGCCGCGCGTGGTCGCGCTGGATGCGGCGAATGCGGCCCTTGATCTGCGGGTTTCCCTCGGTGTCCTTCATCTCCTCGCGAATTTCCTGCTTGCTCATGCGCAGATCGTTGCGGTAGCGGCGCATCTGGCGAAACAGATCGACGGAACCAAACACCAGGAACACGGCGCCGGCCTTCCAGAACAAATCCATCAGGGAGGAGGCGATCAATCCGCATCCGCTCTCCACGCTCTGCAGGGGGAGGGTCAGAAAGCTCTCCATCCGGTCGCGCGCGACGACGTAGACGGCCCACAGAAAAAGCGGCAGCAGGATCAGCGCCTGCGCCAGATTGGGCAGGTTCTGGCGGGGCAACTCCCGGAGCCGGGCGACCGGGCTGAGGCGGGCCGGATCCGGCGCCAGTTTCTTGAGACTCAGGCCGAAGCGGGTGGTCAGCAGCCTGAACGAAACGGTGGCAAGGGCCAATGCCATGCCGCCGACCGCCAGCGGTAGAAAATGGCGCAGACCAAGCTGCCAGGCCAAGTGCGTCAGGTCCGCGGGTGTCCAGCTCGGGTTGAACGCGGAAGTGAACAGAGTGTGCGCCGTCAGACGGAAATCGGCGAACCACCGAGCTCCGCCAATCGACAGGACCGCGAGAAAGAGTAAGAACTGCAGCGCGGAGACGAACTCCTTCGCGGAAGGGAACTGCCCTTCCTCGCGCGCCTTTTCCAGGCGCCGCTGTGTCGGTTGTTCGGTCTTCCCTTGATCGGCCATGGTGAGTCATCAGTTGTGTCGTCACATTCCGAGCACTCGCCGCGCGGCAGCCCATGCATGGCCGCTCAGCTCCCACAAAACCCGGGGGATCAGCGGCGCGACCCAGGCCAGCACCAGCAGGGCGACCAGCATCTTGGCGGGGAAGGACAGCGAGAGGAGTTGCAACTGGGCGTTGAGGCGTCCCAGGAGCGCCATGGCGACGTCCACCATAATCAGCAGCGCGACCACGGGCAGCGCCAGGCGCACGCCGACAGAGAAGAGATTCCCGAATAACTGGATCACCGGCACCGCCGAACCGGGCGCAAACAGGTAGACTCCGGCGGGAACACGGTCGAGGCTCTGCGCGAACAGGCGAAGCATTTCGCGGTCGAGGCCCAGGGCGAAGAACAACATGCCCGCCACCAGTTGCGCCAGCACTACCAGAATGCCGGCATCGGCTTGCGTATTCGGATCCACCGTGGAGGCGTAGCCATAGCCGGCGGGCAGCCCCAACACCTGGGTTGCCAGGGTGACGGCTTCGACGACGATGGAAATGCACACGCCAATCGCGATCCCTACCGCCGCTTCGGTCACGACCCAGACCGTGAGCGCTCCCGCGGTCGGGTGTAGGTTCTCCATGGCCGGCCAGCGGGCCGACAGCGCCATGGTAAAACCCAAAGCGAAAGCCACCCGCGCCGGGGCGATGACACCCGAGACCCCGGGCAACGGCACGAACGTGAAGGCGCCGGCCACGCGCGTGAGCACCAGCAAAAAACTCCACAGGGTGCCAAGCGAGAGCGTGAGTTCAGCGGGCATAACGGCCCAGGCTTCCCAACAACGCGGTCGTGTAGGTCATGCTCTTTTGCAGCATCCAGGGCATCAGGATCAGCAGACCGCACAGGAATGCCAACAGCCGGGGAATGGTGCTGAAGGCGTTGTCCTGCATGGAAGTGGCGATCTGAACCAGACTCACGACAATGGCCGCGGCGAATCCTATCGCCAGCAGCGGGGCTGAGAGCCAGAACGCCGTCAGAATCGTCTGGCGCATGATTTCGACAACGTTGTCCGGTGTCATTGGTAAAAACTCTTCATGAGCGACGCGACGACCAGATTCCAGCCGTCGACTAAAACAAACAGAAGGATCTTGAATGGCGCGGAAATCATCACTGGCGGCAGTTGCACCATCCCGACCGAGAGCGTGACCGATGCCACCACCAGATCGATCACCAGGAACGGCAAAAAGAGGATTGCGCCGATCTGAAAACCCGTCTTCAACTCGGAAAGGATGTATGCCGGTATCAGGACTTTGAGGTCGAGATCGGCCGGCCCGTGCGGCTGTGGGGCCCGCGACAGCTCGATGAACAGCTTGATATCCTTTTCGCGCGCGAAACGGACCAGGAATTCGCGCAGTGGTTTCGACCCCTGGTCCATGGCCTGCGAGGTGTCGATTTGCCCGGCCTCGAGAGGCTCCCATCCCCGGTGGTACATATCCGCTACCACCGGCTGCATGATCAGGATGGTCAGGAACAGAGCCAGGCCCGCCAGAACCTGATTCGAGGGCGCCGTCTGCGTGCCCAGCGCCTGACGCAGGAAGTGCAGCACGATCGTGATGCGCAAGAACGGTGTGACGCACATGACCGCGGCAGGAAGGAGGGTCAGAAGCGTCAAC
>Ga0335083_10009789_pt1 | contig 11617 bp, 14 predicted proteins | sample Lox_Sample_42_FD_206716 | JGI IMG/M metagenome (GOLD analysis project Ga0335083, IMG submission 206716) | Soil microbial communities from Loxahatchee National Wildlife Refuge, Florida, United States - Lox_Sample_4.2 | ecosystem: Environmental > Terrestrial > Soil > Wetlands | place: USA... | reverse complement strand
CGCTGATAGTGCTCGGCATTTTTTGCGTAGACCTCGGCCTGAAACTTTCGCGCCCCTGCTTTCAGTTTTTCCAGAACACTTTGATCGCTCATATCGCTGGCTTGTTCCACCTTTCGCGTCTTTTTAATGTCCTTGGGAATTCGTCTCATATGATGTCACAGGCCGCGCAGGCGTGCACACTCGGCTCGTTCGGCATGCCGCGTTTCAAAATCCTCCGTCAAGCCTGGATTTCGTGATCTGGTTCCACTGCGTCATGGATTCGAGTACGGGAGGAGACAACGTACCGAGTGCAACCAGATCGACGATGGACTGCGGCGGGATGTTTCCTTCCCGGTTGCGGAATAATCCTTTCACCCAGGCGATAGCGGCGAGTCCGGCCTTCGAGTGGAAGCTCTGTTCCATGTAGATCCACCTTTCGTCCCAGCAGAGGGTGCGCGTGCGCAGCTCGAAGGGTGCCCAGAGATCGAGCGAGCGGCGATACGTGATGTCGGCGGAACCGACGAGCGGGATCCAGCGCTCTTTTATAGCGTGCGTGAGAATGCCGTTGGCGGCCATCATGTGGATGCGGCCGTAGTCCATGCAGCTGAGATAGCGGGAGTTGTTGAGGTGGAAATTGAAATCGATGTCGTTGGGCCAGACGCGCATCTGGATGCGGTCCTCGTCGAGCACGCCAATGCGAGGCAGGGGACGGATGCGCTGACGGATGGCGAGCAGCGGAATGCGGACAAAGCTGTTGATGTGGGCCATCGGGGGTAGCGGTACGCGTCCTTCAGGTGTGGTGGTCTGGTTATTTCAGAGTACACAAGTAATCCAGGAGCGATTACGACATAGTTTCTGGAAAAATCCGAAGAGGGGATGGAATGGCAGGAGGGGCAGCGATAGAGTTCAGACATTGAGTAGCACTTGGGGGAGGGCTACTGAATCGGACGCCCATAGACACAACTGGTCTATGGGCGTTCTCGTTTGGGCGCGTCTCCGTTTTGCCCTGCGGCTCTCAGTGCTTTTTGAAGTACTGCACTTCGCGCTCGTGCTGCTTTGCCCTTTCAAGCGTGGAGAAGGTGCCAAGATTGCGGCGCTTGCCTGTGGATGCGTCCTTCTTGCGCGAATAGAGGCGATATTCACCGGATTTGAGTTTGCGAATCATGCTCTAACGGATGCGATTCCGGCGCGGGGGGTTTTCGGCGGATCGAGAGCGCTGCTCCGGCGAGGATGAGAGCGATGGCCAGAAGCTGCGTCACAGTGAGGGCGCCATGGAAGAGGTAGCTGCGGTTGCCGCGGTAGAAATCGAGGAAATAGAGGCCGAGTCCGTAGGCGAAGAGGAAGGCTGCGGCGAGGTCGCCGTCGTGTTTTCTGCGCGGCAGCCAGAAGAGCAGCAAGCCGAACAACAGGAAGAGGATCAGCGCTTGATAGAGTTGTACCGGATGCAGCGGTATTCCCAGCGGCGTGCCGGACCAGAGCGCTGCGAGTCCGTGCTTGTAGACGACGCCCCAGGGCTTGTCCGTTGGCGAGCCGTAGTCTGATCCGGCGGCGAGGGCTCCGAGGCTGGCAATGGCGAGGCCGAGGGCTGCCGCAGGGGCAAGGCAGTCGAGAGTCTGCAGGAGTGGCAGGCAAACTACCAATATGTAACTAACGCAGGCACAAATTGCGAGCAGTACGGCCCCGCAAAAGACAGCCTGACTGCGGATGCTGACGAGGCCCAGCATCCAGAACGGGTGGGCGAGAAAATCGCGCAGATGGAAGAGAATGAGCAGCAGCCGCGATCCGAGGAGCGTGGTAAGGATGGCGATGAGGCCCAGATTCCAGATTTTATTCGAGTCGAGAGCGAGCCGGCGGGCTGTGTGCGCGGCCATGGCCAGAGCGGCTATGAGCGCGATGGCGACGCAGACGCCGTAGGTGGGAATGGCGATGTGGCCGAACTGGATAAGGCGCGGATGCAAAGTACTTTGATTCTATGGCTTTGATGGAGGTCGTCTGATTCATTGCTCTCCCACCCTGACTGGGTCAGGATGGGGACCCTTGTTGGTGCTGCTCGAGGTGAAGCAGATCCTTCCCCTACACTACGTTCAGGGTCAGGATGACAAATCTTCCGTGATGCCTGCGTTCCTGGCATTCAGACAAAGCAAAACCGACCCACGGGGCCGTGGAGCGATGCGTCGGTGAACCCGTCCTAAGACGGTGGGAACTCTCCGCGGCTCTTTAGGCATTCCGGACTGGCGGACACTGCGCACCGAGCCGATTTGTCGAGTCGAGCTCCCTGTTCAATGAATGTAGGTTCAACCGACGATTATCGCGACCACCTGCTTTGCAGGCCGGTTTCTATTTTGGATGCTAGCGGGTGACGGCGCGGATTGCAAGTGACCGTGGCGTTGGCGGTCAGCCGATTTTTCGTTCCTCGCTCAGCACGGCATCGAGCAGACCGCTCAGCTTGCTGGCGCGGTTGCGGAAATTTTCCTTCGCCGATCCGGCAAGGGCGTTGTAGCGCTGTTCGAGCGACGCGTATTCGTCGGCGATGTTGAGGGCGGCGAGCACGGCTACGCGGAGCGAATCGACGCTCTTGCCCTGCGCGGCGACGGCGCGCATTTTTGTGTCGACGATTTCGGCGAGTTGCTGGATGTAGGCCGGGTCCTGACCGCGCAGGCGGTAAGTCTGGTCGTAGATGTCTACTGTTACGAACTGCGTAGCGTCGGTGCTCTCTTGCTGAGAATCGCTCATGAACTGCGGATGCTCCTCATTCCGTTTTCTCAGGCAGAAATTTCGTCCAGTTGATGCAGCAGACGCTCGACGCGCTGGCGAACTGTGTCGCGCTCCTGCTCAAAGGCCCTGACCTGTTCCTGCACTTTGCTCAGCTCTGCGGACTGCTCGTCGAGAAGCTGCTGCAGGGTCGCGGCATTCTGCTCCGCGGTGGCGCGTGCCTCGCGCTCCTTCTTGAGCAGGTCGACGGTGCGCAGGACACGCTGTTCAAGCGCGTTGAAATCGTCGGCAGTCACGTTCAGTTCGGCATCGTTCAGTGCAAGGGTGGACATCGGGTACCTCTTTTAATTGGGGGAATTCGAGCGTTCTTCGGCGAGTATAGCTGGTTTTGCGCAGAGGAAAATGATGGAAAGCGCGGGAATGCTGCGAAGGAGCAACTAGTTTGATACGGATACCCATGCTTCGCTTGCGCGAAGCATGAGTATCCATTGGGTTTAACTGCGCAGCTTACCGCCGAGGGCTTCGACTGCGGCGATGACGCGCTGCGTGTAATTCTGCAGTTCGTCTTCCTGAAGGGTGCGATCCGCGGCCTGGAAGACGGTTCGCAGCAGCAGCGACATGTGTCCGGCGGGGACGAGCTTTGAGTCCTTTTCGCCGAGGATTTCTGCTGGCTCGAAATACTGCAATTCGGGAATGCCGAGGGCGGTAACGGCTTCGGAGATTCGCGCCCAGGGTGTGGTCGCGGCGAGGATGAAGGAGAAATCGCGGCGCACGGCCTGGAAGCGCGACAACTCGCGCACGACCGGCTGGCGCAGGTTCTGTTTGTAGAGGCGGTCGAGGTAAATTTCGCCGATGAAGATGGTTTGCTTCAGCTTGCGGCGTTGTACTTCGGCGGGGTGAAGCTGGCCGAAGTAGCCAACCGTGGCTCCGTCGAGGACGACGCGCGCGGAGCGGCCGGGATGCAGCCATGCGGGCATCAGGCCGGACTCGGATGGGAAGCGGTCGAAGTAGAGGGATTTCGCCGAGAACTTGTTCAGGAGCGTCTCGACGGTTCCCTTGATGTCGTAGAAGTCGAGTTCGCGCGAGGGCTGGTGCGGGCCGGCGAGCGGAAGCTTGCCGGTGGCTCCGATGGCGAGTGATGGCTTTTCTTCGACGCGGTCGGTGGTTCCGTGGAAGACGGTGCCCATCTCGAAGAGCATCACGTCTTCCATGTCGCGATTCAGGTTGAGCGCGAGCATGCCGAGCATTCCCGATGCGAGTGAGGGGCGCAGCATGCCTGCTTCCTCGCTGAGCGGGTTGCCGAGCGGGATGGCTGAGTTCGGCTGCGGCGCAAATGTAACTGCGTCGGTTACAGAGCAGAAGGTACTGGAGACGGCCTCAGTCCAGCCCGAGCCGAGCAAGGTGCTGCGAATAGTCGATTCCTTTTCCGCCCAGGGAAGCTCGACGACCGATCCAGCGAAGCTGGGCAGCGTGTTCTGGAAGCGGTTGTAGCCGTAGACGCGCGCGATCTCTTCGATGAGGTCGATTTCTCGTTCGAGGTCCAGACGCCAGCTTGGAAGCGTGACTTCGTATTCGGCGCTGCCGGTGCTCGGGAACGAGACAGCGCGTGATGGATCGAGGTCGTGTACTGACGTTGATGCGGCGTGCGCTCCATTCTTGCTTAGTTTGCAGCCGAGTCCGGTGAGGATCGATTCTGCGATGAGAGGCGTGATGCCTTCGGGATCTTCGGTTGCGCCGAGAATTCTTTTTGCTTCGCTGACGGCGAAGGTGATGGCGGGGCGTTTTGCTGTGCGCTGCTCGGCTTCCGGGATCAGGACGTCAACGAGATCGCCTTCGATTTCGCCCCCGGCTTCGAGGATGATGCTGCTGACGAGCGCCGAGGCAATGGGCGGCGCGTTGAAGTCCGCTCCGCGCTCGAAGCGGTGCGAGGCGTCGGTGTGCAGAAGGTGGCGCTTGGAGCTGCGCCGTACGGTGGCGGGATCGAACCATGCGGCTTCGACGAGGATGTTCTTCGTTTCGGGTGTGATCATCGTGTCCCAGCCACCCATCACTCCGGCGATGGCGAGGGCTTTCTTTTCGTCGGCTACTACGAGGTCATCTGGATCGAGCGTGCGTTCGATGCCGTCGAGAGTTTTGAGTGTTTCGCCTTTGCGCGCGCGGCGCAGGATGATGGCTCCCTCGAGCTTGTCGAGGTCGAAGGCGTGGGTGGGATGGCCCATCGCCAGCGTAACGAAGTTGGTCGCATCAACGGCGTTCGAGATGGGCTTCTGCTCAAGCAGGCGGAAGCGTTCGGCTACGATGCCCGTTGACTGCGTGATGGTGACATTGCGCAGGACGCGGGCGGTGAAGCGTCCGCAGAGGGTTGGCTCTTTGATGAAGATTGAAACTGCAGGTCCCTCCGCTCCGCTTCGCTTCGGTCGGGATGACAATTCATTTAGGAGGGGCTCCAATTCGAGGCCGTAAATTGTCGCCGCTTCGCGGGCGATGCCGTAGTGATTCATCGCGTCAACGCGGTTGGTGGTGATGTCCATCTCGAAGAGCGAGCCTTCCGCCCCAAGATCAAAGACGCCTTCGACCGCGATGCCGCGTAACGTGAGGTCATCGGCTAACTGGCGGACACTGACTTCGAGTTTCGGCAGATAAGAGCGGAGCCAGGAGCTGAGTATCTTCATGCGAACTGCTCCAGAAACCGCGCGTCGCCGGAATACAGCAGGCTAATGTCGCTGATGCCGTACTTCATCATGGCGATGCGGTCGACGCCCATGCCGAAGGCGAAGCCTGAGATCTTTTTCGGATCGTAGGCTGGCTGCTTTCCTTGTACGAAGCCAAACACTGCGGGGTCGACCATGCCACAGCCGAGAAGTTCGATCCAGCCAGAGTATTTGCACTTGCGGCAGCCTTTGCCGCCGCAGAAGGGACAGCTGATCTGCACGTCGGCGCTCGGTTCCGTGAAGGGGAAGAAGGATGGGAAGAAGCGCGTTTTGACACTCGAGCCGAAGAACTCCTTCATGGCGTGATCGAGCGTGCCCTTCAGGTCGGAGAATGTGATGTTGGTGTCGACGCAGAGGCCCTCGATCTGGTGGAAGATGGGCGAGTGCGTGGCATCGGCCGCATCGTTGCGGTGGACTTTGCCGGGGATGACGATCCGCACGGGCGGCGGCTGCTGCTCCATGGTGCGGATCTGTACCGGAGATGTGTGCGTACGCATGAGCAGGCGGTCGCGCAACGGCTTGCGCTCCTGATTGGCGACGACGAGCGTGTCCTGCGTGTCGCGCGCCGGGTGGCCGGGCGGGAAGTTAAGCGACTCGAAGTTGTAGTAGTCGGTTTCGACTTCGGGGCCGACGCCGACGGAGTATCCCATGCGCTGGAAGACAGCGACCATCTCGTGCATGGTCTTGATCAGCGGGTGCTCGGCTCCGAGTGCGCGATGCGTGCCGGGGAGGGTGACGTCGATGGCTTCGGCATCGAGCGCGTTCTGGCCGCTTGCGCCGGCCGCGTTCTCCAGGCGCTCTTCGATTTGCGCTTTGAGCTGATTGAAGCGCTGGCCGATGAGCTTCTTCGCCTCGATGGGCGCGGACTTGAGCCACGCGTCGCTGATCGACTTGAGGCGGCCCTGCTTGCGGCCCAGCCATTGCAGGCGGAACTGCTCGACGGCTTCTGCCGAATCGAGTGCTTGCGCGGAGGCTTCGACCTCGCGGGTTAATGCGGCAAAGGCTTGATCCAATGCGGCTTCACCGTAGCCGTCTAAGAGTGGAATTCCTTCTTGCGACATGATCTTTTATGAGGATAAATCACAGACCTATGGCATAATGATCATATTGATCGCTATGGTTAGGAGCGGAGCATGATTACCGAAGTCAGCGCTGTCAATTTTCGCCAAAACCTCGGCGAGATGATTAACCAGGTGCAGTATCGCAACGACAGCATCATCATCAACAAAGATGGCAAGCCGGTTGCTGCTCTTGTTGACGCTGAATTGTTCGCGCGCATTCGCCGCATGCGCGACCGCTTCGATCAGTTGAGCGAGCGCATCGCCGCAGCGTACGCGGATGTGCTTCAGGAGGAAGGGTTGGCAGAGATCGATGCTGCCGTTGCAAGGCAGCGCAAGCGTTGATGCGAGTTGTGCTCGACACAAATGTTCTTGTGTCGGGACTGGCTTATCCGGGAAGCATCCCAGGGCGCATTGTCGCCGCATGGCGGCAGGGAGCCATCGATGTGGTTCTGTCGCGATACATTCTTGACGAGGTCGCCCGGGTGTTACCGCGGTTGTCTCGAATTCGCTTGAGCTCTGATGAAATACGAGACCTTGTAGATACGTTCCTGTTTCTGGCTGATGTGATTGAACCGGACCCTGAACGGGAGCCCGAGCTGCGCGACTCTACCGATCAACCGATATTGGCGCTTCTCCGAGCGTCACAAGCGCAATATCTGATTACCGGCGATAAGGACCTACTCGCTCTGGCAGAGCGGTATCCAATTGTAACGCCCGCCGATTTCTGGGAGCGACACGGCTGAGTGCGGGTGTGAAGGATCATAGCGATTCACTAAGTTGCTGGCCCGCTGGCTCGCTCAACCGCTGCTCGATCAACTCAACAGCTTTTCTTCTGATGCGGAACTCGTCGCCGAAGCCGTGCAGCCAGTACATGTCGCGCTCGCGGCGAAACCATGTGAGCTGGCGCTTGGCGTAGTTGCGATGGCCTTGCTGGGCAAGAGAGACGGCGTCCACCTCGCGGTAGTCGCCGCGGATGAGCGCGCGAGCCTGCTTGTATCCAAGCGAATCGAAGGGCCGCGCTTCGCCGTATTTTTCGAGCAGCATGCGCGTCTCTTCGACGAGGCCGTTCTGGAACATTGCTGCGGCGCGCTTGTTGATGCGCTGGTAAAGGAAGTCGCGGTCGGGTTCGAGGCCGATGCGCAGAATACGGAAGCCCTTGAGCGCCTCGCGGCCCTGCTCCCAGGCGTGCGACATGGGCTGACGCGCGGCAATGCAGACTTCGAGAGCGCGGATGAGTTTGGGCTTGTCGTTCGGATGGATGCGCTCGGCGGATTTCGGGTCAAGGCGCATCAGGATCTGGTAGAGCCACCCGCGCCCGTGTCTTTTGTCGCTCAGTTTCAGACGCTCGCGCAGAGACTCCGAACGTTGCGGCCCGGCGAAGAGGCCGTCGATCAGGGCGCGCAGGTAGAGGCCGGTGCCTCCGGTGACGATTGGAGTGCGGCCACGCGCGGCGATCTCGCTCAGTGCGGCGCGGCATGCGCGGCTGTAGTCGCCCGCGGTGTACGGTTCTGTGGGGTCTACGACATCGATGAGATGATGTGGGACGCGCTCGCGGTCGGCCTTGTCGGGCTTGGCGGTTCCGATCTCCATGTCGCGATAGACAGCGACGGAATCACAACTCACGACTTCGCCGTTGTAGCGCTCGGCGAGGTGGAGGGAAAGCGAGGTCTTGCCGCTTGCTGTCGGTCCGGCCAATACGATCAGAATCGGGTCGGGTCGCACCGTGTCGGATGGTGCAGCTTCTACCAAGTGTGCCACCATCCGCGAGGAAGAACGATTCCCGCTGGCGCGCGCAACAGGGCAATTCCAAGGATGACAGCGGCAACCAGCAGCAGTCCGACGATCTGGCGCTTGCGGTATTCAACCGAATTATTCACGTTTCAGCTTCAGTATCGCGCTCAATACTGAGGGCGAGATGTGAAAACTAGTGTCTTTCAGGCGGTCAACAGCACTTTCGATATCCACCAGACCGCGTTCCGCGGCTTCAAGCAAGATTCCGAGTGTTCCAATTACGGGCAAATGGCGTCGCTTTGCCTCACGTCTGCCAAGGGTTTCGTCCAATAGCAAAAGATCTGCACCGATTTCTTCAGCCAGCAGGATCGCTTCTCGCTCCCCTGCGTCGAGTCGATCCACGTCGTGATCCGTGGCCTGTTTCGCAGTGCGTACCTGAACCCATTCCGGCTGGCTTTGCATCCATAAGCGCACCCGTTCCGGCGCAGCCGGATGGAGCAATTCCGCCTTAACCGCGAGCGGAAGAATGATGTCCCCGTAAAGCGTTTTGAGTAAATTGATTTCGCCAATCAAAACCGGATAGTTGATGGGGGATGTGTCGGCGATGACTATCATCCTGTGCGGGTATCGCCTGTCACCTGCGGGCTTCCCTGACGAGCGCTTTTGCTGTCTGCCGATCCTGCTCGAGATCCTCTTCTGAGTAGTGCAAGTAGGCACCATGCTCCTTCAGGAAAGCGTGGACCTCGAATCGAGTCTTGAACCCAAGCAGTTGCCGAATTTCGGCTTCGGAGATTTGTTCTGTCCGATATCCATCGACCACAAGCGCTTCCAGCACAGCGCGGGCAGGCTCCTTCCCCGCCATCAGAAGATGTCTTGCGACCTCATCGGGAATGTTCAGAGTGATCTGCACAGCTTGAGAATAACATTCCTATTCATCAGGCCGGATGTTGTAGAGGAAGTAGAAGCGCAGTTCGAGGAACGGGCCCTTGAACTCCTTCGGCAGCGGCGGATACGGCGATGCGCCGGTGATGCCGCCCCAGGCCGCGTGGTCGAGCGCTACGTCGCCGGAGGGAAATTCGAGAATCATCTGCTTCACGCTGCCGTCGGGCAGGATGCGGAAGCGGATGCCCACCTTGCCCTGCTTCATGAGCGGCGGCCGAGCCGACTCGGGAATGATGGGCCACCAGGAGCGCTCGGTGTCGTAGATGATGCGGCGAATGTAGGGGCCGAAGTCGACGCCCATGGTATCGCTGAGGATGTCGACCGCGCCGGTTGTGCCGGGATGCTGCACCGGTGCGTTTGCGCCCATGTCGCCGCCCCCGCCGTATTGGCCGGGACGCATGGCGTTGCGCGCGGCCTGCTGGATGGCCTGGCCGGCGGTGGTTGCGCCGCTGCTGAAATCGGGCTGCGTGGGCGCTGGCTTCGGCGCTTCAAGCTGCGCCTGCTGGTTGTTCTGCAGAGGTTGCGAGGGGCGCTGCGGCATGGGCTGCGGTGGCGGAGGCGTCGCGGCCTGCTGCTGCGGCGTCTGCCCCATTTGCTCCGCCGGCGGAGCGGGCGCGGGCGGGCCGGCGCGCTTCATGGCCTGCAACTGCTGCAGTGTCTTCTTGTCGAGCGTCGGGTTCTTCGATTGCGCAGTGCGGTTCTTGTCCGAGATGACGTCTGACTGCTTCGGCTTGATCTGCTTCAACGCGTCGGGCAGATCAAGGTAGGTCAGTTCCTTCTCGCGCTGCTTCAGGATTTCAGATGGATCGACGACGCGAATATGGCGGTGCCAGACGTACTTCGGTCCATAAAGCAGGAACCAGAAGACGATCATGTGAATGATGATCGATATCCAGAAAAACTCCCGCCGCCGCGCCCGCCCGCGCTCGTCCTCAAGCTCATCCATGATCTGAAGGAGCTCATGATGTTCAAGGTCTTGGTAACGTGGTCGTTTTGATTTCCGCGGCGGCTCGGGAGGTGCGCCGGCGGGATTGGTTGGAACTTCGGTGATGGGCATTCGGGACGGTTTCAGACCGCTGCTACTGGCACGGGGATATCTACTATTCTCTCATACACACGACTGCGTCTCGGTAAAAACCTACTCTCTCTCAGACGCATCCTGCAGCAAAAAGTTCTGCCCGATGATGCACTTGTGTTCGGCCATTACAATCGAATGGTATGCCTCAGGCCGCCGTCATCACCGTGAGCGATTCCTGCTATGAGGGCCGCCGTGTCGACGCTTCCGGACCAACGGTGGCAAGAAGGTTGGCGGACAGCGGGTTTCCTGTTGTCGCCCAGGTGGTTGTTCCCGACGAGCAGGTGGCAATCGAAGGGGCCTTGCGGAACTGCGCCGGAAAGGCGGAACTTGTGGTCACCACAGGGGGGACGGGCATCGCGCCGCGCGACGTGACCCCGGAAGCCACGCGTAATGTTTGCGATAGGTTGGTGGACGGCGTGCCGGAGCTGATGCGCGCCGCGGGACGCGAGGAGACGATCTACGCCTCGCTGAGCCGTGCTTTGTGCGGGACGCTGGGACAATCGCTCATCCTTAATTTGCCGGGGAGCCCTCGCGGGGCGGTGACGTCGCTGAATGCGGCTTTGCCGCTCATATCTCATGCGCTGACGCTGCTCAAGGGCGATTCGCGGCATCCTGAAGCAGAAGCCAAGTCTGAAGAAAGCACCTCACGATTTTGAAGCACCTCTCGCACCTTTTCCTGAAGTTCAGCGCCTGGCTGCTAGCCATTCTCAAACCGCTTGGTTTCTGGGGCGCGGGCGCCATTTCCATGCTCGATTCGAGCACCGTTCCGATGCCGATGGATCTGATCATCTCGGGCTACGTCTGGACGGACCGGCGGCATTTCTTTCTTTATTGCCTCATGGCGGCGATCGGATCGTCGATCGGCGGGTTGCTGCCCTTCTACCTGGGCCGCGCCGGGGGCGAGCTTTTTCTTTTGAAGCGCGTGAACCGCGCCCGCTATGAGCAACTGAGGGACCGCTTCGAGCGGCAGGAGTTCTTTGCTCTGTTCGTCCCCTCGATGATGCCGCCGCCGACTCCGTGGAAGCTGTTTGTTTTCGGCGCGGGCGTGTTTGAGATGAAGGTCCGCAACTTTGTGGTCGCGGTATTTCTGGGCCGCCTTGTCCGCTTTACCGCAGAAGGACTGCTGGTGCTGTACTATGGGCCGCAGATTGTTACCGTCCTGCACGATCTGGCCAAGAAGCATCTCGCCGCCATGCTGGCCGGGATCGGGATCGTTCTCGGGCTGCTGCTTCTGATCGCGGTTCGCAAGGGTATGGGAAAGCGCCGGACAGGCGAGTTCGAAAACTAGGGCCTGTTAACACTATTAGGACGGCAGCGAGAGGAGCAGATTTTTTCGAGTGCGAGGAGTGAGGAGCGACGAATACCGGGTGTATTTTAGCGACGAAGGACGAAGCAATCGGGAA
>Ga0335083_10009788_pt1 | contig 11618 bp, 8 predicted proteins | sample Lox_Sample_42_FD_206716 | JGI IMG/M metagenome (GOLD analysis project Ga0335083, IMG submission 206716) | Soil microbial communities from Loxahatchee National Wildlife Refuge, Florida, United States - Lox_Sample_4.2 | ecosystem: Environmental > Terrestrial > Soil > Wetlands | place: USA: Florida... | reverse complement strand
CGCCATCAACTTGCCGAAGCGCACGCTTTCGGAAATGCCGCGGTCCTCCGGATAATAGAAGCAGGTGTCGGCGATCTGCAGCCCGCCGATCGCGGTTTCGACCGGCGGCAGCATCGCCAGAAAGCCGGGCGGGCAGACCGGCTGCGCATGGCGGAGCCTTCCGACGTAGCAGGCGATCAGGTCGTCATCGCGCAGCTGCGGATTGAGCAGCTTGAGATAGCCGAAGGCTTCGCTCCGGAAATAGGCGTCATCCCTGGCGAATTTCGGCTGCGTCACCGGCATGTAATAGGGAATGTAGACCACGGTGTCGCCGGTGGCGCGCAGATTGGAGAACTCGACGATGCCGGGAATGTCGAAGCGCTTGTCGGTGATGTTGATCCAGAAATGCGGCGTGACCGAGCGCTTGAGGCGGAACACGACGCAGACGACGCCGATGTTGCGGATCGCGGCGTAACGGGCAAGGTCCGCCGCCGGCAGGTCCGGCGCCAGGCGCGCGACGAGCGGCGTCGGCACCGTCGAGATCACCGCATCGGCCGGATAGAGCGTGCCGCCGGCGCGAACGCCGGTGACGCGGCCGCCCGCGGTCTCGATCTTCTCCGCCGGCGCATTCAGCACCACGCGGCCGCCCTTTCTTTCGATGGCCGCGACCAGCGCGTGGATCAGCGTTTCCGAGCCGCCCTCGATGTGGCCGAGCTCCTCCTGCATCATCGAACGGCGCGAGGTGCCGAGCCGCTTGATGCGGGTCCAGATCCAGGCCGCGGATATATTGTCGGCGAATTCGTAGAATTTCAGCCGGAACAGCGGCGCCCACAGCCGCTCATAGACGCTTGCCCCGCACCAGGCGGTGATCCAGTCCTTGGCCGAGACGTTTTCGAGGCTGCGCCAGTCGCTGCGCCTGGTCGACAGAAACATCATGGCGCCGTAGCGCAGCTTCTCGACCGGCGACAGCTTGGGAAATTTCAGCAATGCGACCGGATCGCCCCAGCGATGCAGCGTGCCGTCGACGTAATAGCCCATCGAGGTCGGCACCCAGCGCATCTTGCCGGCGAGGCCGAGATCGGCGAGCAGGTCGAAGGTGGCGCGGTCGGCCTTGCAGACGAAATGGTAGTAGCGCTCGATCGACAGGCCGCCGAGATCGAAATGCGCCGCCATGCCGCCGGGCTCCGGCGCCGCCTCGAGCACGGTCACCGAATGGCCGCGCTTCGCCGCGTAATAGCCGGCGGCGAGACCCATGGCGCCGGCGCCGATGACGACCACGCGGCTCATCGTGCTGGACTCATGGCGCGAGACTCATGGCGCTAGAACTCCAGCACGACGGTCGAATAGACGGGATCGCGGAAGGTCTGCTCCAGCGCGGCGTGCAGCGGCGTCGCCTTGACCCCGAAGATGCCCGGCCAGTCGATCACCTCGAACACATCCGGCGTCGCCAGCGCCTCGAGCTGCTTGGTGGTGAAGGGCGGGTCGCGGTCGAACAAGCCGTAGGTCCACAGCAGCGCCCAGAACAACGCATAGGGAATGCCGACGATGGCCGCGCGCGCGCGGCAGGCTTTCTTCACCTCGCGCATCAGATCGACGTAATCGATCGTCTCCTGGCCGGAAATATTGTAGCTCGTCTTGTTCGGCCGCTTGTCGATGCAAGACATGACGATGTCGCAGAGGTCGCCGACGTAGAGCGGCTGGCGCGGATAGCGGCCGCTGCCGGGGATCGGGAACACCGGCACCCGCCGCATGAAGCGCGCCAGCCAGCCGAGATGTTTGCGGTCGAACCAGCCGAACATCAGCGTCGGCCGCAGCACCACGTGCGACAGGCCCGACTGCACCACGATGCGTTCCTGCCGCTCCTTGCTGTCGGTGTACCAGTCGGCCGCTTCCGACTCGACGACCGACGAGCTCAAATGCACCAGATAGGCGCGCGGGTTCTTCGCCACCGCTTCGATCAGGCGGCGCGTCGCCACGATGTTGTTCTCTTCGAATTGCCTAGCATCGAGCCCGCCGATCTGCGCGTGGCTGACGATGACGACATCGCAGGCCGCCACCTCATCCTGCCAGCCGTCGTCGGTGGCGAGATTGGCCTCGATAATGCGGATGTCGGGGTGCAGCCGGCGCAGGATCGCGGTATTGGCCTTGTGCTTGTCGATGGCCGTGATGTCGGTGAAGCCGCGCGCTTTCAGCCGCGGGACGAGGTTCTGCCCGACCAGGCCGGCGGCTCCGGTGATGGCGATGCGCAGGCTCATGGCCGCTCGCTCATATCTTCAGCCGGTTGAACAGAAAGCGCGGCAGCAGCCGGATGACCAGCATGATCCAGCGCCAGAACCACGGCGTATAGACGACGGCCGCGCGGGCAGCGACCGCCTTGTCGATGTCGGCGGCGATGCGGTCGGGCGTCGCCCACAGCGGTCCGCCCTTCTTCATCGCCGCGGTCATCGGCGTATCGACGAAGCCCGGCTTGATGCGCAAAACATGAAGCGGCGTGCCGGCGTTGGCGTGCGCCAAGCCCTCGAGGAAGCGGTCGAGGCCGCCTTTGGCCGAGCCGTAGATGAAATTGCTGCCGCGGCCGCGGTCGCCGGCGACCGAGCCGATCACCGCCAAGGTCAGCGCCTTTGCCGGATCGCGCCGCGCGAGAAGGGCGAGCAGCCACAAAGCAACGCTGGTGTAGTTGACGTCGATGATGTCGGCGGCGTGCGCCAGATCGGTCAATGCGCGTTGCTGGTCGCCGAGAATGCCGTAGGCGACCAAGACTTCGTCGGGGAAGCCGTGTTGCGCAATGAATTTGTCGACCGCGGCGGCGCGATCGACTTCGCCGGCGAGATCGAGGGCTTCGATCGCCGCCGTGCCGCCGCGCGCGGCGAGATCGGCGGCATTGGCCTTGAGGTGATCTTCGTTGTGGCCGATCAGGAGAATCTTGCAGCCCTGCACCGCCTTGCGCCGCGCGTAAGCCTGCGCGATCGCCGACGTGCCGCCGAGAATCCAGATGTTGCGCGCCGCGTCCGACGTCATTGCGCCACCCGCCGCCAGAAGTCGGACATGATCTTGGGATCGCGCAAGGCTTCCAGCCGCTTCCAGTCGGGATAACCGGCGCGGAACGCGTCCGCCGACATGGCCGCGTCCTTGGCGGGATAGACGCGGCCGCCCGCCTCCAGTACCGCGGCCGTCATCGCCTGCAACAGCCTGCGCGTGCGTTCGCCGCGGTTGGGCAAATCGAGCGCAAGCGTCGCCCCCTCCATGGGAAACGACATCAGACCGGGGGATTTGCGCGCGCCGAACAGTTTCAAAACGACGAGGAATGAACCTTGCCGGTGCTCGGCGGTCAAGCGCAGCAGGCGTTCGACCGCGCCGGCAGCCGTGGCCTTCGGCACCGCGCATTGATGCTGGAAGAAGCCGCGCGCGCCGTAGAGCCGGTTCCAGCCGGCGACCGCATCGAGCGGATAGAAGAACGGATCGTAGTGCACGCTGCGGCGGCCCAGCGTCCACGGCCGGTGACGGTAGGCGAGATTGAACAAGCTCACCGTCGCCGAGTTCAGCAGCCAGGGCGGCGCGTCGAACGGCACCGCGAGGCGTGGGTTGCCATGCATGCGCAAGCCGCCGCGCGCACTATGCCGCCCGCGCATGAACAGGCCGCGGCCGAGGCCTTTGCCCGTGGCGAGACAATCGACCCAGGCGACGCTGTGCTCCCAGTCAACGCTCTCTTCCGCGAGCTTGAAGAAATGATCGAGGTCGGAGATCGCCAGCGTCTCGACCTCGACGAAAACCGACGTGATTTTTTTCAAGCTCAGCTCGACCCACAGCATCACCCCGGTCAGCCCGAGCCCGCCGATCGTCGCCCGGAACAGTTCCGCGTTGTCGTTTCCGGAGAGCTCCACGACTTCGCCCGACGAGCGCGCCAGACCGATGCGCCGCACGTGGCAGCCGATGGTGCCGGCATGTTCGTGGTTCTTGCCGTGCACGTCGTTGGCGACGGCGCCGCCGAGGGTGACGAATTTGGTGCCCGGCGTGACGGGGAGGAACCAGCCCTTCGGCACCGCGACGCACAGCAGCGCGTCGAGCATGAGACCCGCTTCGGCGCGCACGACGCCGTTGTCCCAGTCGGCCGCAATCAAGCGGTCGAGCGCAGTCATGCGCACGAGCTCGCCGCCGCCGTTGAGGCACACATCGCCGTATGAGCGGGCGCAGCCGAGCGCCAACGTGGTCCGCCTTGCGCCGGTCAGAGCGGCGCCGACATCGGACAAGAACACCGGCGTCGTGATCGTGTGCGGGGCCTTGAAGACGCGGCCCCAGGGTTCGATCTCGCTGTCCGGCGTCGTCAATGAACGGCTCGATGAGCTTGCATAATCGTTGCGCTCGGCAAGATCGTTGCGAATGAGGACGACCCCGCCGCATCAGCGTTACTACGGCGCGATTGCCGACGCACCAATTTCTTTAACCCTAATATCCGATGAATCGTAGACCATCGCCAGCCACCGCCGTAAACGGCGTATGAAAGAATTGTCGCTATCACCGAGGCACTGCGGCAACCGCACCAGGGAAAGCACGTGCCACCGCCCATGTCTTTGGCTGAAGCCGCCGCGCACATTGCAGCCGATCGGTCCACGGTCCAGTCGCCGCGTGTCGCCGAACGCACTGCGGTCAGCGTCGAAGTCGCGACCGGCGCGCGTCTTGCCGAAATCCAGAGCGAATGGCGCGATCTGGTCGCGCGCGCCGACGTCGCCAACGTTTTCATGCATCCGGTGCTGGTCTCGCTCGGCGCCCGCTATCCGAACGCCCGCTGCGTTACGCTGCTCGCCTGGCGCGACTGCGGCGGCCACCGTCAGCTCGCCGGCCTATGGGCTTTCAACATCGGTCGCGCGCCGCGCGCCGTGCTGCCGGTTTCGGTCCTGGCGGCGCCGCCTTTCGCGCATGCCTATCTCGCCGCGCCGGTGGTCGACCGCGACGCGCTCGACGAAACCCTGGAGGCGATACTCGACCGCATTGCCGGTGATCCGGCGCTGCCGAAGATCATTGCGCTCGACGGCATACGCGCAGACAGCGCCACCATGCATGCGCTCGCCCGCGTGCTGGAGGCGCGCAGCAGTAAATCCCGCGTTCTGCGCCGCTCGATACGGCCAATGCTCGCCTGCAAGCGCGACGCCGCGCCGGCGGCGGACAAGATGTTGTCCGCTTCGACCCGCAAGAAGCTGCGCCAGCACCGGCGCCGTCTCGCCGAGAAAGGCGCGCTTGAATCGAAGACGATCACGGAACCGGGAGCGGTCGGCCGCGCCGTCGAGGATTTCCTGAAGCTCGAAGCCGCCGGCTGGAAGGGCCGCGAGCGCAGCGCGCTGTTGTGCAATCCGCCGGACGCAACGATCGCGCGCGAGATGATGGGCGCCTTGGCGCCGCACGGCGAGGCCTGGATTCACGCGCTGACCCTCGACGGCCGGCCGGTGAGCATGCAGATCGTGCTCAGCGCAGGCTCGACCGCCTTCACCTGGAAGACGGCGTACGACGAACGCCTGCGCGATTTCTCACCCGGCATGCTGCTCTTGGAAGACTATACTGCCGCGTTCCTCGCCGACCCGCGCATCGCCACCGTCGATTCCTGCGCCTATGACGAATCGAGCTTCATGGCCGGCTGGGACGGCCGCGCGGCCATGACCGAGCTGTGGTTCGACGCGCGGCGCGGCGGCTCGGCGGCCTTCGCGCATGTGAGCCGGTTGCAGAGTCTCTATCTGCGGCTGCGCGCGCGACTCAAGGCCGCCTACCTCGCCTACCGGCGGCGGCGCGGCTGAAGCGCGGAGACGATGCCATGCGCATGACGGATGTGGCGATTGTCGGCGGCGGCTTCGCGGGCTCGCTCGCGGCCGCCATGCTCGGCCGCGCCGGCATCGACGCCGTGCTGATCGATCCGCACAAAATCTATCCGCCGGACTTCCGCTGCGAAAAGCTCGACGGCGTGCAAGTGGCCATCTTGCGCAAGACCGGGCTCGCCGGCGAGGTGTTGCGGGCGGCGACGCACGACCGCGAATCCTGGGTGGCGCGTTTCGGCCGGCTGGTCGAGAAGCGGCCGGGCGACCAATACGGCATCTTCTACGCGCCGCTGGTCAACACGGTGCGCGGCCTGATTCCGCCGACCGTGCCCACGATCGCCGCCAAGGCGACCGCGATCGCGGCTGGCGAGCGGCAAATGGTGACGCTGTCGACCGGCGACACCGTCTCCGCGCGCCTGATCGTCTTGGCCAACGGGCTCAACGTGGCGCAGCGCAAGTCGCTCGGTTTCACCCCGGAAGTGTTAAGCGAGTGCCATTCGATCAGCATCGGCTTCGACATCGCGCCGGCCGGCGGCGGCACTTTCGATTTTCCGGCACTGACCTATTACGCCGAACGCGTCACCGATAAGACCGCGTTGATCACGCTGTTCCCGATCGGCGCGGCGATGCGCGCCAATCTGTTCGTCTATCGCACGATGGACGACCCCTGGCTCCGGGCCATGCGCCGTTATCCCGAGGAGACGCTGCACGCGCTGATGCCCGGGTTGCGCAAGCTGACGGGAAATTTCGAGGTTACAACTGACGTGCAGATCCGTCCGGTCGATCTTTATGTCACCTGCGGCATCCGCCGCGCCGGCATGGTTTTGATCGGCGACGCTTTCGCCACCTCATGCCCCGCCGCCGGCACCGGCGCGCGCAAGGCGCTCAACGACGTCGAACGGCTGTGCAACGTTCACATCCCGCGCTGGCTGGCGACGCCGGGAATGGACGCCGGCAAGATTGCAGGCTTCTACGACGACCCGGTGAAGCGGGCCTGCGACGAGGCCTCGCTCGCCAAGGCCTACGACCTGCGCTCGTTCTCGCTCGATGCCGGCTGGCGCTGGCACATGAGACGGCGCGTGAAATTCGTCGGGCAATACGCCGTCGGCGCGCTGCGTGCAGGTTACCGCGCGGTCACGGCGCTGCGGACCGATGGCCGCGCCGCGCCGGCCGTCACCGGCACGCAGCGCTCTTAAGCCTGCGGCGGACGCGGCTTGCCCATCAGCGCCGGCTGGAACAGCACCGCCGCCGCCAGCGTGCAGACCAGCGACAGGGCCAAGAGCTTGCCCATGCTCGACGTGCCCGGATGCTGCGATAGCCACAGACTGCCGAATGCGGTCGCCGTGGTGAGCGCGCTCCAGATCACCGCGCGCGTCAGGGTGGATTGCAGCAGATTGGTCTGCCCGGCGCGCCACGCCATGATATAATAGATTTTGAAAGCGACGCCGACGCCCAACAGCAACGGCAGCGCGATAATGTTGGCGAAATTCAGCGGCATGCCGATCAGCACGGTGATCTCGAGCGTCACCACGCCGGCAAGCAGCAGCGGCACCAGCGTCAGCAGCACGTCGCCGAAGCGGCGGAGCACGATCCACAAAATGAGGGCGATCGAGACCAGCGCGTAGGCGCCGGCCTCGATGAACGCCCTGACCACGGTGTCGCCGGACTTCAGGATCGAGATCGGGCCGCCGACCGCGTCCGGATAGACGGCGAGCACGGCGCGGGCGAAATTGCGCAGCACCGCCGTGTCGTTGGTGTTGCCTTTGGGCGCGACCTCGGCGCGAGCGTGGCCGTCCGGCGCCACCCATTGCCGCTTGAGGCTTTGCGGCAGGTTGGCGACGCCGACCGTCTGCGCCTGCAATTCGTCGCGCAAATGGCGGAGATCGATGTCCAGCGGCACGACGAAGGCCGCCTGCGCGGCAGCTCGCTGCGCCGGACTCGCGGCCGCCAGTTTGCGCGCATCGACGGCGAGGCGCTTGGCGGCCTCGGCGCCGGCGTCCTTGGCGTCGCCGGCGACGCGGTCGAGCTGGTCGGCGACGCTGTCGAGCGCGGCGACATTGTCGGCGTCCGACGGCGCCGGATTCTTCGAACGCTGCACGATCGGGCCGATGCTGCCCGCAAGCGCGCGTATCGCCGCAAGCTTCTTGTCCTGATCGCCCGGCACGAAATTTTGCAGCGTGGTCGCGCTCAAGGCTTGCGGCAGCTTGGCGAGGCGCGCCGCCGCCGCATTGGCCGCGTCGAGCGACGGCAGCACCACGTTGACGGAATTGATGCCGACCCGCGGGTCGTTGCCGAGGTCAAGCAGCGTGGCAATCGACTCGGTTGTGTGGCTGCGCAGATGGATCGGATCGAAGTCGAAGGAGAGATAATAGAGCAGCGGCGAACCGAGCACGGCGACCGCAACGGTGCCGACGATCACCGGCACGCGGAACCTCTGCAGGAACCAATCGACCGGCGCGAGCGCGCGGTAGCCGACCGGATGCGGCTCGCCCGGCGGATTCATCACCGCCAGCAGGGCCGGCAGCAGCGTGATGCTGGTCGCGTAGGCGACCAGCATGCCGACGCCGGCGATCTGGCCCAATTCGGAAACGCCGCGGTAGTCGGTCGGCATGAACGACATGAAGCCGGCAGCGACCGCGGCGGCGGCGAGGGTTAGCGGCACCCCGATTTTGGCCGCCGCCTGCGCCAGCGCCGGGCGCAGCTCGCCCGTGTCGTGGCGCTCGGCGCGGTAACGCACCGAAAATTGAATGCCGAAGTCGACGCCGAGGCCGACAAACAGCACGGCGAAAGCGACCGAGATCATGTTGAGCGCGCCGACCATCATGAGCCCGAGCGCGGCGGTGATGCTTAAGCCCACGAACAGATTGATGAACACCGCGGCGATGATGCGCGCCGACTTCAAGGCGAGCCACAGGATCACCAGCACGACGACGACCGTGCCGAGGCCGTTGACCAGCGCGCCCTGCTGCACGGTGGCGAATTCCTCGTCGGCCATCGGCACCGAACCGGTCAGCCGCACGCGCGCGCGATATTTGCCGGCGAGATCGAGCTCCCTGGCGGCCTGCCGGATGGCGTCGCTCGAGCGCTTGCCCGGTTGCAGCGCCGAATAGTCCAGCACCGGGTGCACCTCGATCAGCCGCCGCAGATCGCCGGTCGACGGCGGATGGCCGACCAGCAATTCCTGCCAGGAGAACGCCGCCGGGCGCCCGGCAAGAACGTCTTCGATGGTCGTTGCCGCCATCGACAACGGACGCGCCAGGTCGTCGAGCGTGATCGAATGATTTTGCACACCGATGAAAACCAGAGACATCGTCCGCGTCAGCCCGCGCAGGCTCGGATCGGCGACCAGCGTGCCGATCAACGGACCGGCGCGCCTGAGACCTTGCGTCATCTGCGCGACGTCATCGGTTGGGCGGAACAGCAGGCCGTTGCGCGAGAAAAATGCGTTGCCCGCCATGTCCTCGACCGACGTGAACAGCTTCGGCTGCGCCGCAAGCCTCTGCGTCAGCTTAGCGCTCGCCTCGGCGGCAAGCTCCGCGGTGGGCGCCTCGACGACGACCAGCGTGGAGCCGAAATGCCCCGGAAACAGCTTCTCGAACTCCAATTCGCGCTGGCGCCAGTCGAGCGTCGGCGAGATGAGTTTATTGACGTCGGTGTTGATGGCGAAATGCCGTAGAGAATAGACCGCCGACGCGGCCGCTGCGGCGAGCCCCAGAACGATGATCAGCCACGGCACGCGGGCGCAAGCTCGGACGATGAGCGTGACGGCGGCGGCTAGCATCCGCGCCACCGCAAAGGTTTCGTTTCGGCCATCGCCTCTACCCAGTCCAGATCGCGCCGCCCCGGTTCCCGCGTGGAACCCGCATCTATTAATGCGCCGAACCGCCGCTGGTTGCCGATGAAAATCGCCCAGGACTTTCAATGACCTGCGATTACCGCGGCGGCGCGTGGAACCGGCTGGTGGAACTGGCCGTTATGCCAAACGGGGCCGCGCCGCTGCTTTGCCGCGGCGGATGGAGGGAGATCATGCGCGGACGGAAAATGCTCCTTGCCGCATTGTTCGCCGCCGCGGTCGCGATGCCGGGCGCGGCGCAAGCGCAGTTTTCGCCGCGCGGCATTATCGGCGCCTTCACCCATCCCTTGCGCGAGATGCTCGGACGCTTCGGCCACTTACCGCACCGGCACCATTCCCATGAAGCCAACGCCGAGCAGGATATGCGCCAGGCCAAATCGCTGTCGGCACAATTCGGCGACGTCGGCCCATCCGGCTGGCCGAGCGCCTACGAAGACATCGTCGGCTTCGCCTTCTGGCCCGGCCGCTATGCCGGACGGCTGCGCGCGCACGGCTTCGATGTTGTCGCCGATGCCCTGATGAATCCAGAGCGCGGTCCCGAAGTGGCGCGCGATACGACCGGCGCCGCAGTTGAGAGCGACAGCAACGGCAATGACGCCAACGCCTGTGGGCCGCCGGCGAACGTCCAGGTCGAATGGCCGGCATCGCAAATCGGTGCGGACGACAAACTCGACGCGACCCAGCACGCCGCGCTCGACAAGCTGCAAAGCGCGATTGCCGCAGCGGTCAAGACCGCCAAGGCCGGCTGCGGCGACCGGCGTGCGCAGCAGCCGCTCGACCGCCTGAAGGCGGCGGTGCAGGAGCTGTGGGCGGTGCGCGACGCCGCTATCTATGTCCGCGCTCCGCTCAAGGCGTTCTACGAGTCGCTCAACGACGAGCAGAAGAAGGATTTCGTCTGGAAGCAGCCTGACGATCGCGCGAAGAAGCAGCAAGCCAAGCCGGATAACGGCGCCATGGCGAAGCAATATCAGGCCTGTGCCGCGCCAAGTCTCGAAGCGTCGGAGCGCCTGCTGCGGCAGATCGAGCAGGAGGTGCAGCCGCGCAAGGAGCAGGACCAGACCATGCAGGATCTGCGCAAGACCGTCTCCGACATGGCGAAGCTCGCGACCGCGCCTTGCGCGCAGCCGATTCCCGAAACCCCGCTCGCCCGGCTCGACGCCGCCAACGATCAGCTCTCCAACCTGAGCTACGCGGCAACTTCGCTGGAAATCGCGCTCGATGGTCTCTACGCGCAGCTCGACGACGGACAAAAGGCAAAGTTCGATTCGCTCGGCCGCTGACGCGCGGACATATTTGCACCGCACCGGCGACACAGTTCCATCGAACCAAACTCATCTAAACTCATTGTGAGATCGGGAAACGAGCCCGGCTCGCACGCGTTGGCATGCCGCAGCCTAGCGAAAGGAGGCACGCATGAAACGATTACTGTTGGGCGCAGCAGCGGCGGCGCTGCTCGCCACGCTCACCCCGGCCAACGCGCAGGTCTATCTGGGCGCCGACCCAGGCGGCGTCGGCGTGCAAGTCGGCCCGTTCGGCGTCGGCGTCGGCCCCGACTATTGGGGCTATCACCCCGGCTGGCGCGACTACGCTTACGCGCCCGAATGCCGCATCGAACGCGAACGCATTGTCACGCGCCACCACCACGTCATCTGGCGCACGCGCCGCGTTTGCGACTAAAGAGTACTCCGATACGCACGCGTGAAGGGGCGGCCCGAGCGGCCGCCCCTTTTTTCGTGACCGTACGGCTCAGCGATACAGATATTCGACGCGCCGCGTCGACGGCTCGACCAGAACCGGCACATTGTTGACGTAGGCATAGTCGTAGTTGGAGCCGGGGATCGGCGCGAGCGCGACGTCCTCAGGCAGTCCGACGCCTTCGACCACCTCGCCGTTGAGATAGACCGGCGTGACCGGATGGCTGACCACATAATTGCCGACGGCCGCCGGCGGCGTGATGACCAGCGGCTCGCCGGCGGGCGGTTCGA
>Ga0335083_10009786_pt1 | contig 11621 bp, 12 predicted proteins | sample Lox_Sample_42_FD_206716 | JGI IMG/M metagenome (GOLD analysis project Ga0335083, IMG submission 206716) | Soil microbial communities from Loxahatchee National Wildlife Refuge, Florida, United States - Lox_Sample_4.2 | ecosystem: Environmental > Terrestrial > Soil > Wetlands | place: USA... | reverse complement strand
TGCGGCCGCACTGCTCGCACGCGGAGATCGCGACCTGGCGCCAGTGCGCGAGGCGCTTCGCGCCCTGCGCGCCGTCCGGGACGCGCGATCCGCGCTCGCTCACGACGGGGCGGATGGCCGTGACGCCTAACTCGACGGCGCGTCGCACGACGGCGTCCATGGTGTCGCTCGCGGCAACGGCCTGCACCAGCGTGACCGCGAGCCGCGTCTCGCAATCCGCGGCCACGAGCGCGTCGATGCGCGCCCACGCGTCGCGCTTGTCGGCGCGGGTGAGGGTGGCACGGTATTCGCCGCCGCTTCCGTCGAAGAGAGTGATCACATCACCGGCGGCCAAGCGCAGTACGCGCACCGCGTGATGGGCGACCGGCACGGAAAGCATGATTTCCGTCCCGATGCTCGAGGGCGCGAGGGGTTCGTTCACGAAGAAGCGAGGCGCGCCCATGACGCGGCGAAGCGGAAGTGTGATCGGGTGGAGCAGTCGGGCGGGCAGTGGCGAGATTCTGCCACAGCCGGGGCACACCGCCTCCGGTGCTAGCGGTCGTTGTCGCCGAAAGGCAGCGAAGGCGGCGCTGTCAACGAACGCCCACGCTGAAGCATCGCTTCCAAGTGACCCGCGCGTGGCGAGCCCATGCAAGCCGCGACCCTTTCGGCGCGCTCGATGAGCTTGGTGGCGGAGACCGAATCGCGGCCTAGCAGAGCGCCTTCGGCCCACCTGCAGTAGAGCTCGACCAGCGAGGCAGGGTCGTCGACCGACGTCAGCAACGCCTCCGCCGCGGCCAACCGCTCTTCCGCTTCGGTCCGCGCTTCCGCCCGCACGAGCGACAAGGCGAGCCTGCCCTGTACGCGGCCCTCGGACCTTCGATCCCCCATGTCACGGGCAATCCCAGCCGCCAATCGGAACTGTACGCCCGCTTTCACCGGGTCGCCCTTAGGGGCGAGCACGTTGCCGAGGCCGTTGCGGGCGGCCAATTGCGTCTGGGGGTGGCGCAGGAAGCCCAATCGACTCACGCCTTGTCGTTCGCGGCGTTCCTGGCTCCGGCCTCGGGCAGCGGCCAGACCTTCGACAGCACCCACGCGACCGCGATGCCGACCACGCAGCCGAACAGCACCTCGCCTACCCGGCGCAGGCCCTGTTCCATGCCGGAAAGCTTGTCGTGATGCTGCAATCCGCCGGCGATGACGATCGCCGCGGTTATGGGGGCCTGGCGCCACATCGCCGGGACGCGTACGAAATAGGACGAGACGATCACCGTCACGGCCATCGCGAACGGCAGCTCCCATTCCGTGCGGCCGAGCGCGAGGAACAGGAGGCCGACCGCGCACCCCAGCAGCGTGTTGAGGATGCGGCCGCGAAAGGTCGACAGCGCGTCCTTGATCTGCGGGTCGCTGGTGGCGACCATCGAGCTGATCGCCCAGATGGGATTGCCGTCTCCGTACACTTTCACGATGATCCAAAGCACGGCCGTCGCGATGAACATGCTCACGGCGTAGTGAATGCCGCGCATGTCGTCCTTCAGGAATCGCTCGAGGGGCTTCACGGCATCGCGTAATGCATGGAGGATGCGATGCCCGGGTCACACGCCGCGCGATCGAAGTGTCACTCGTGGGCTTGCGGCGGGTTGCCCTTGAGCCGGTAGACCATGCCGGTCTTGGTCGCGCCGAGGTAGATCCACGCCTGGCCGATCTGCTGAAGGCGGATGAAGAATTTCGCGCAGCGCTCGCGGGCCCTGTCGTGCACGTCGGCGCGGCGCTTGAACTTCACCTGGAACGCGAACTCGCCGACCAGCGGCAGATGCTCCCCGCGCGTGCGCCACAGCGCGACGTTGGCGTCCGCGGTGACGCCCTTGCCGAAATCGAGCGTGCCCAAGTCCTGCAGCACTTCCTCGACGATGGTCTGGTTGACGAGCGACACCCTATCGGTCTTGGTCTGCTTCAGCGCCTTCAGCGCGGGGAAGATCTGCGCCAGCCTCTCCATCGCCGTGCGGTCGCCTCCCGGCGCGTGGCTCAGCGGGAACTGCACGTTGTGGGAGAACAGGAGGCGATACCCGCCGAGCCGGTCCTTCAACGGCAGGGCCTCGGCCTTGAACTTGATCCGGTAGTCACCGGGAAGATTCGGACGCACGTCCACTTCCGCCGCCTGCTGCTGATCTGGGTGGCGGAACTTGAATACGACCTCGGGTTCCTCCGCCGCGAATCCGTCTTCGAATCGAACCCGGCGGCGCAGGATGAAGGCGTTGTTGTAGAGGCGAAAGTCTTCGGTGTCGAGGAACATCACCTCGCGGACGGCCGGCCGTGCGCCGCTGGCCGATGCAGTGTCGAAACCGACGCCGCATTCCTTCGCCGCCTGCGCGACGAGCTTCGCGTACTTCTTGAATCCCTTGGGCGAGGTGAATTCGTCGGTCTTGAGAATCAGCTTGCACTCCAGGTACTGCACATCGTCGAGCGGACTTCCGTCGGCGTACTGGCCCGGCTTGAGGTCGCTTACGCGGGTCGTCCGCGGATCCGCCATCTTGGTCTTCGCCATGGTCTTTTTCCTATCCCTGTTCTTCGTCAGGCGGCCCGCTGCCTCATCTCCGCCCGCACCGCGTCTTTCGAAAAGAAGATCGCCGTAAGCCGATTCATCCCTATCACCCGGCCGATCTCACCGAAGGCGAAGAACGGGATGAAGGCGACGACGAGCAGCAGCACGCGCGCGCAGAATTCGTCGAGGCCCATGTGGGATATTTCGTGCAGGCCGCCGAGCAGTCCTTCGTGATGGATCCACCCCTCCACGAGGCGCTCGACGAGGCCGAATAGGAGGACGAGGATGCCAAACAGGATCGACTTGTAGATCACGGGGACGATCAGCGGCTTGTCGTCGTGAACTCGACTGAACGAGAACATCTGGCCGACGAGCACGATCTTCGCGATCACCAGTGCCTGGATCAACGCGATGCCGTAGTGCAGGTAAGCGTTCCCGGTCTCGGCGACGACGAGGCGGCGGTAGACCGTGAAGATGCCCAGGAAGACCCACAGGTAAATCGCGATGATCCAGAAGACCTTGAATTCGCGGACCGCCCGTTCCTTTAGGGTGACGTCCTCGGCGCTCATTTGCAAGTCCCAGTGATGCGTTCGTTGCGTCAATCGCGCGGCTCGCGTCCGAGCTCCTCGGCCAGGATCGGTACGCCGAGGTTCAACGCCTGCACGCCCTGTACGACGCAGAGCTTGAGGACCTCCATGATTTCCTCGATCGTCGCTCCAGCCTTCAACGCGTTGCGTACGTGACGGCGCGTTCCGGGCGCATACATATGGGTGAAGGAGGCGTCGAAGGCGATGCTCAGGAGCTCGACGTCCTTCGCAGGCAGGACGCCGCTACCATAGATTCCCGCGCCGGTGGCCATGAATTCGTCGGTCCAAACCGGGTCGAGTTCATAGAACGGATCCCATGCCGTGTTCCATTGGCCGATGGCCTTCATCCTGTCGCACGCAGGTGTCGCAGATCGGGCGTTCGCCGACGCTTGGGCGCCGGCAGCCTTCGCCTCTTCCAGCAGGATCGGCGCGCCGAGGCTGCAGGAGTGGATCGACATCACGGCCGCGCACTTCAGCACGTACAGGACCTCGTCGCGGCTGGCGCCGGCTTCGAGCGCCTTGCGAATGTGTCGCCGCGTGCCGTCCTCGTTCAGATTCGTGCAGGCCGCGTTCAACGCGACGCCGATGAGCTCGACGAGCTTGCGCGAGAGTACGCCCGACCGCCACGGGTTCGTCGTCATTCGCGCGCAGGTTTCCGCCCATGCCGGATCCCATTCGCGCAATTGCGCGAGCGCACCGCCCCACGGACCGCTTTCCGGCGTCATGTCTGCCTCTCGTCCAACCACTTGGGTTCCGGATGCGGACCGGGCGGCGCCTGCCTCTTGGGGCGCAAGCGCCGCGCGACGTCCCTTCACTACAGAACGCTCACCGGATTCGTGCGCGTGTCCCCGGCCTTCGGAAGACGCCCGTCCGTGTCGTAGGTGAGAAACCCCTTGTAGCCTTCCGGCCGGTTCGGCGGCAGCCCGGCCTTGAAGAGCGTCTCCTCGACCGTGTCGTACCACACGCCGACCTTCATGATCCGGCGCGCCTCGTCCGCAGTGGCGACCTTGCGGCCGAATTGCTCGCTCTGCTTCACGGCCCACTCCACTTGCTTGACGGTCGACCAGCGCTTTTTGTGTATATCCCAGATGTTGTCCTCGTTGCCGACGCGCACGTGGACCCCGAGGATCGTCGCCAGGGTCTGGATCGCGATGTTGCCGCGCATGCTGCTCCAGAACGTGACGCTCGACGCGCCGTGCGGCGTGCGGCGGAGGATCTCCATCCAGTCGAACGGATTGCGCCCCATCGATCCGCCGCCGTAACCGCAGAGGGCCAGATTCAGCGGCCCCTTGTAGACGCCGGCCCGCAGCAGCCGCTCGATGATCTCGAGCTGATGGACGTGCCCCGGCACGAAGTAGGGCTGGATCTTCTTCGCGGATAGCCGCTTGAGGTGCTCGATATAGAAAGCCGGGGTCGAGTCCACCACCATGCCCGACCACGCGGCTGCAACTTTCGGGTCGGCCAGGTGCGTTCCGTCCGCGTCGCCCGGGATGAACGCCTGCGTCACGTCCCAGAGCGTCGTGCCGGTCGTGACGGTGACGAAGTCCGGCTTCGGGTTGAGCTCCGTCAACATGTGGCGGGTGTCGTAGTCGAGCCACTTGGCCTTGGCATCCTCGGTGTGCGGCGCGAACGAAATCGACCCGCCGACCTGGATGACCATCTTCGGCACTGCCTGGCGGACGCGCGCGAGGAGCTCGTTGTACTGATCGAAGTTGGTCGAGCCCTGCCCGGTCTTCGGATCGCGCACGTGGAAATGCAGCATCGTGGCGCCGGCGTTGTAGCAATCGACCGCCGCCTGCACCTGCGCGTCGAAGCTCACGGGAAGGTCCTCGACGTCGCCCGGCAGCCATTCGGGGCCGAACGGCGCCGCGGTGATGATCGTCGGCTGCATATTCTCGGGAAACAGCGAATCGTCGGTGAAGTACATGCGAGATCTCCTCAGTAGGGTTCGAGGGGTGGGGATGCCGGTCGCCGGATCAATGTCGGGCAACCGGCGAGATGTAGCGGCGGCCGGCAAGAAGCGCATCGACGGCAGGCAGCAAATCGGTGGCGATCGCGCGCTTCAGCACGAGTCCGTCGGCGCCCGCCGCGAATGCGGCCGTCGCGACCGCAGGCTCGTCGTGCACGCTGAGCAGGAGCACCTTGGTTGCGGGGGCCCGGTCTCGAATCGAATGGAGCATGGCTTCGATATCGCCGCGCGCGATGGAGACGTCGACGACCACGAGCGCCGGACAGAGCCTTTGCGCGCCTTCCATCAGCGAGGTCTGATCCGCGACCATGAATACTCCATTGAAAGCGGTCTCGAGCAGGCCGCGAACGCCCTCGCTCAAGCGATGATTGCGGTCGGCCAACAAAACGCAGCTCGGCGCGCGGGCGCTCATCGTCGTTGTGTCTTCTTCCAGCGGGGCATCCGCTGCACGAACAGGAGCGAAGGATGATCGCCCCGGTGACGGACGTCACTCCGTAAAATTTCGGTTGCCCCGGCCGGAAATTACGCGGCGGCGCGCCGCGAGGGACGGTCCCTGGGAGACTACGGCTCGACGATGCCGTGGCGAATGGCGAGACGAATCAGCTCGGCGCTGCTCTGGGCGCCCAGCGATTCCATGATCTGGTACTTCTGCGATTCCACGGTGCGCGAGGATACGCCGAGCTTCCTCGCGATCTCTTTCGCGGTGAGCCCGTCGGCGAGCATGCGCACCATTTCGCGCTGACGGGCCGTCAGCAGCGCGATGCGCTCGCCGGCTTCCGCACCCCCCTGCGGCGTCGACTCGAACACGGCGCGGGCGAGCGCCGGGCTCACGAAGGTCCCGCCGTCGAGCGCGGCGCGGATCGCCTGAACCAGCTCCTCGGGGGCGGCGTGCTTGAGGACGTAGCCCGCGGCGCCGGCACTCAGCGCGCGGCGCGCGTACCCGGCGTGTCCGTGCATGGTCAGGAAGACCACCGGAATCCCGATGCCCTGCTGCCTCAGCATCTCCAAAGCGTCGATCCCGTTCAGCAAGGGCATGCTCACATCGGCGACGATCACGTCGGGACGCAACGTCTTCGCCGCCTCGACCATCGCCCGGCCGTCCTCGACCACCCCGGCCAGATCGAATTCGGTCGAGAGGATGCTCTTCAATCCTTGCGCGACGATCCGGTGATCGTCGGCGAGAAGAACTCGCGGCCGAGTCACTGCACTGCCCTGCGCGCTCACTTAACTACCCTCCGCGCTGCGCGCTTTGGGGCAATTCGCGCTCATGCGCCCTCGGGAAGCGGAACCCACGCGAGGAGCGCCGTGCCGTGGCCTCGTCCGCTCGCGATGTCGAGCCGGCCGCCGAGCAGGCGAACGCGCTCGCGCATGCTCGCGAGGCCGAGGCTCGCCCGCTCTGCGGTGCGCGACGTGTCGAACCCCGCGCCGTTGTCGCGCACGGCGAGGGCGATGCCGCCCTCCTTCCGAGAGACCGACACGTCGACGTTGTTCGCTCCGGCATGACGCTCGACGTTCCGCAGCGCCTCCTGCGCTATGCGAAACAGGCACAGCGCGGTGTCCGCCGGCAGCTTTCTCGGGACGTCGCGACAATCGAAGCTCACGTGAAGCGGCGCCTGCTCCGCGACGCGGTCGCACTCGATCCGGAGCGCCTCGACGAGCCCGAGGTCCTCGATGACGGAAGGGTGCAGGCGGTACGACAGCGCGTGCACGTCCTCGCTCAGCTCCACCAGGCCTTCGCGGATCGAATGGGCCGCGCCGCCGCGTGCCGTCTGTCTCGCACCGCTCTCGAGCCCGGCCGCTTCGATCGCGAGTCCGGCCAGGCGCTGCGTGACGTCGTCGTGCAGCTCGCGCGCGAGCCTGCGCCGCTCGTCCTCGTGCGCAGTGACGAGACGTCCCGCCAGCGCTTCCGCCTCGAGCTCGGCGCGGTGGCGACGGGTCCGCTGCAGAAGCAGCGCAGCGATGAGCGCGGCCTGCAGCACGAGCCCCGTTGCCGTCGCGATCACGGCCGTGCGGTGTTCCTCCCAGAGCGTCGGCGGCTCGAATCGGATCTTGCTGCCGGGCGGAAGGCGCGACTCGTCGATATTCCATCGTCGCAGCTCGCGCCAATCGTAGACGGGAGTCTCGAATTCCGCCACGCTTCTCTGCGGCTCGGAGAAACGCACGCCGCGCAGTATGTCAAGCGCCGCGGTCGCCATCTGCTCGCCGCTGCGCCTTTGCGACGTATAGGGACCGCCGACGACACCTTTTCCGAGCTCGCTTTCGTAGACCCCGAAGATGGGCGCATTCGCGACGGCGCGAAGGCTCAACAGGGCGTCCTGTCGCTCGTGCGGAACGCCGGCGGCGTCCGAAACCAGCAGGCCATAGAGGATAGCGGAACGTGGTGGAAGATTGGCGACCAGGTCCTGCATCTGCTGGAGCGACAGATCGTTCAGCCAAAGGAAGCTCACTCGATTCGTGAACGGAGCAAGCTCCTTCTTGAGCTCGGCCAACCAGAAACGCTCGAACTCCGACGTGCCGATCACGACGGCAACCGTCTGCGTCTCGGGCAGAAGCCGCAGCACGTTGTCGAGCAGGCGCGGAAGGTCGACCTTGCCGACCACGGCGGCGTCGTTGGCGCGCAGCGGGGCGCCCCGCGCCAAGCGCTCGTCGAGAGCACCAATGACGAGCGGTGTCGCGGGGAAGAGATGGTCCCGATGGGCGAGGTAGAAGCGGGCCGCCGGCGGTCCCATGGTGACGACGATGTCGGGCGCCGAACCTTCGAAGCGGGCGCCGAGATATTCGAAGAAGGCTTGCTGCTCCTTGTCCGTCCAGGCACGGCCCGCATCGAGGGTCGCTTCGGAGATGACGATAGGCTCGGCCGAGCGGCGGGCGAGCTCCGCACGGAACACGGACGCGATGCCGTCGTACGGCGCGAAGTCGCGGCCGAAGGAATGGAGCAGGAGTACGTGCTTTGGAGCGGCCGCCTCGGCGGCGACTGCGAAGCACATCGCGAGCAGCGCCGAGGCGAGGACGGCGCGCATGGCCGGAGCTAGCGCGTTCAGGTCACCGACGCCTTGTAGATGCTGGCGATCGACGCGTCGAGCGCCTTGTTGAACTCGTCGTCGCTCTGCTGCGCAGTGAGGCCTTCGGTCAGCGCCCGCGAGAAGCTCGCGACCACGCCGTGGTTGCGGGCGAGCAGCGCGTTCGCCTCCTCGCGCGAATAGCCTCCCGAGAGGGCGACCACGCGCAGGATCTTGGGATGCTTCACGAAGTCGGCGTAGAAGTCGTCCACCGACGGAATCGTGAGCTTGAGCATCACTTGCTGCGGCGGCGCGAGCGTGTCGAGGTGCTTGGTGATGGACGCCTTGAGGAGCCGCTCGGCGCCCGGCTTGTCCGCAGCGTGGATGTCGACCTCGGGCTCGATGATCGGCATGAGGCCCGCTGCCAGGATCTGCTTGGCGATTTCGAACTGCTGTGCAACGACGTCCTCGATGCCCTTCGCGTCGGCGTGCTTGACGACCGAGCGCATCTTGGTCCCGAAGACTCCCTTGTCCCTGGCGCGCGCGAGCAGGGTGTCGAGGTTGGGCATCGCCTTCATCGTCTGCACGCCGTTGCCCTCGTCGGCCAGGCCCTTGTCGACCTTCAGGAACGGCACGACGCGTTTCACGGACCAGAGATAGTCGGCGCTGCCGCGGCCCTCGACCTGCCGGTCCATCGTCTGCTCGAACAGGATCGCGCCCAGGATGCGGTCGCCGTTGAAGGCCGGGCTGGTGATGATCCTCGTGCGCATCGCGTGGATCAGGTCGAACATCTGCTGCTCACCCGAATAGGCTTCCGGCTTGATGCCGTAAAGGCTCAAAGCCTTCGGCGTACTGCCGCCGCTCTGGTCGAGCGCGGCGATGAAGCCCTTGGCAGACTTGACCTTCTCGTACTGTTGCGGATTCATGGCGATTTCCCCGGGGTGAGATGCGGCGTCAGGAGTCCATTCTACGCGGGGCCCGCCGTCAGACGAAGGCGCGCAGCGCGTCGAGCACCGCGTCCGGCTGCTCGGCCATCAGCGAGTGGCCGCAGCCCGCAAGCGTCACGACGCGCACGTCCGGCAGGGCTTCGGCAAGCGCCTGCGCGCCTTGCATGGGCGCCATGAGGTCGCGCTGGCCCAGGAGAACGAGCGCGGGGCACCGCACCTGCGGCGCCGCCGTGAGACCTCCGGCGTACGCGTTGCACGCGAGCAGATCCGCGTACAGCACGCCCGCCCGTGTGCGCTCCATGAGGCGCAGCGCCGCGCCGGTCATCCACATCCCCGGCACGCGGTTGCCGCCGAGTTGCCGCGCGGCGCTGTGCGACCAGCCCGTGATGAGCTCGAAGGCGACGTGATCGTCGGCCTTGGCAGCCTCCAGCAATGCATCGCTCACAGGCATCGGCGCCGCCGCGCCGAGCAGCGCGACCTTGGTCACGCGCGCGGGATGCATCCCGGCGCACGCGAGGCAGGCGAGCGCGCCGAGTGAATGTCCGACGAGCGTCGCACTTTCGACTCCGGCGGCATCGAGCAGCCGCGGCAACCAGCCGGCGATCGCCTCCACCGACGGCAGCGGCGCACCTTCCGAGCGGCCGTGGCCCGGGAGGTCGACGGCGAGCACGTTCCATCCGTGATGCGCGAAGTAGCGCGATTGCAGCGCCCACACGCTGTGATCGTTCGCCGCGCCGTGCACGAAGACGAGCGCGCGCTGCGCCGGCACCAGCGCCCGCGCGCCCGTGTAGGCATAAACCGGGTGGCCGTCGACGGTGAGGATCATCGCTCAGTAAGACGCGGGCGTTCCCGGCACCGGGTTGTGCGCCGCGCCTCCCGCCACGACGCTCTCGATGTTGGCGAACACCATGTCCTGCATGACGCTCTGCGCTTCTGACGTCCCGCCGGCGATGTGCGGCGTGAGCGCGACGTTGGAAAGCGCGAGCAGCTCCTCCGGCACCGCGGGCTCGTGCTCGAAGACGTCGAGGCCCGCCCCGGCGATCACCCCCTCGCGCAATGCGCGCAGGAGCGCGGACTCGTCGATCACGGAGCCGCGCGCGATGTTGACGACGTGCCCGTCTGCGCCGAGCGCGGCGAGCACGCCGGCATCGACCGCGTGGCGATTGTCCGCGCCCGCCCGCACGGCGATCACGAGCACGTCGGCCCATGCCGCAAGATCGGCCAGCGACGCGAAATAGCGATAGCCGACGTCGTCGCGGCGACGCCGGTTGTGATACCCGACTTCGGTCTCGAGCGCGACCGCGCGGCGGGCGATCTTCCCGCCGATGGCGCCCAGGCCGTAGATGCCGACCTTGCGTCCCGTCAGGCCGCGCACGAGCGGCATGCGCTTCGCGAAGTTGCCCTTCCACTCGCCGCGACGCAGGAATGCTTCGGCCTCCGGCATCCGGCGCACGCTGGCGATCATGAGGCCGATGGCGAGGTCGGCGACCGCCGAGGCGTTGGCGTTCGGGCTGTGCGTGACGACGATGCGCCGGTCCCGCGCGGCCGCGAGGTCCACTCCCTCGTAGCCGCTGCCCATGCAGCTTACGAGCTTGAGCGACGGCAAGTGTGCAAGCGCCGCGCCCGGCGCCGGCACCGTGCCCATCGTGATCATCACCGCGACGCGGCTTGCCTGATCCTGAGGCAGTGCGGCCACCGACTCGGTGAAGGGCGGCACGAGCGGGCCCAGCACTTCGTAGCGCTGCGCGAGACGCGCCTGGAACTCGGCGGGCACGCGCGCGGCGAGGAGAATCGTCGTCATGCCTTCGATGCGATGTAGAGCGCGCGCGACAGGTCCTCGATGAGGTCCTCGGGATCCTCGAGGCCGATCGAAAGCCGGATCGTGCCCGCGGTGATGCCCGCCTTCAGAAGATCTTCGGCGGACATGCGGAAGTGCGTGGTCGACGCGGGATGGATCACGAGCGACTTCGCGTCGCCGACGTTGGCCAGATGCGAGAAGAGGCTGAGCGATTCGATGAGCTTGCGCCCCTGTGCGCGCGTGCCCTTGATCGCGAAGCTGAACACGGCGCCGCACCCGCGCGGCAGCAGGCGCTTGGCGAGCTCGTGGTCCGGATGGCTCGGCAGGTCGGGATAGCCCACCGACTCCACGAACGCATGCGTGGCGAGGAACTCGACGATCCTGCGCGCGTTCGCGACGTGGCGCTCCATGCGAAGCGGCAGCGTCTCGATGCCTTGCAGCACCTGGAACGCGGTGAACGGCGCCATGCAGGCGCCGAAGTCGCGGATGCCTTCGCGGCGCGCGCGCAGCAGGAACGCTCCTGTGGTGGACTCGTCGGCGAAGACCATGTCGTGGAAGCCATGGTAGGGCTCGGTAAGCGTGGGAAACCTTCCGCGCGACGCGGCCGCGTTCCAGTCGAACGTCCCGGCGTCCACGAGCACCCCGCCGATCACCACGCCGTGGCCGGAGAGGAATTTGGTGGCCGAATGGAAGACCAAGTCCGCGCCGTGGTCGAACGGGCGCATGAGATAGGGTGTCGTGAACGTCGAGTCGACGAGCAGCGGCAGCCCGGCCGCGTGCGCGATCTCGGCGACCGCGGG
>Ga0335083_10009785_pt1 | contig 11621 bp, 12 predicted proteins | sample Lox_Sample_42_FD_206716 | JGI IMG/M metagenome (GOLD analysis project Ga0335083, IMG submission 206716) | Soil microbial communities from Loxahatchee National Wildlife Refuge, Florida, United States - Lox_Sample_4.2 | ecosystem: Environmental > Terrestrial > Soil > Wetlands | place: USA... | reverse complement strand
GGGCGCCGCCTGACGCTCGAGGCGCTCATCGAGCCGGCGGATGGCGGTCGCGGTGGCATTGACGCGCGCATCGAGCGCGCTGAGCTGCTGTGCGAGCGTCTGCGAGTGCGTGAAGAGGTGCTGGCTCTGGCGGCGCGTGGCGCGCCGCCAGGCATCGAAGCTCAGGGCGGCGAGCGCGAACGCGACCACCAGCAGCGTGCCGCAACCGGCCAGCAGCAGATCAACGGGCGGTAACTGGGTCATATGAACCACTGGCTCCTGTGAGCGACTTCACATCGTCCACGCGAGTCGGTTTTTCGCCGCGCGCGGCCGTTCGGGAAAGAGGTTGCACGATCCATGCCATACGGCCCCCTGGGTCTTCAGCGGCCGCCCGCGGCGCCGATCGCGGGCGCGGCAGCCGCCGGCGGCGGGCTGGCAGCGGCCTCAGGTGCGGGCGATGCCGTGGGTGCGGGCGATGCCGTGGGCGCATCGTCCCCCTGCGACTCGACCGCGAGGATCACGACGACCACGCGGCGGTTGGCATTGCGGCCTTCGGGGGTGTCGTTGCTCTGCCGCGGGCGCTGCTCGCCGTAGCCGACCACCGCCAGCCGCGCCGGCTCGACGCCCTGGCCCGCGAGCACGCGCACGACACTCCCGGCACGCGCGGCCGACAGCTCCCAGTTCGAATAGAAGGCATTGGTGCGGATCGGGACGTTGTCGGTATAGCCCTCGACGCGGATGGCATTGGGCAGCGGGGTGAGCACCTGCGCCAGCCGCTCGAGCACCGGCAGGGCGCCCGGGGCCGGCTGCGCGCTGCCACTCGGAAACAGGATGTCGGTGCGCAGCTCGACCTCGACCCAGAGGTCGTTGCGCCGCACCGTCACCAGGTCGCGCTTGACGAGATCGCCGAGCGCATCGGTCACCTGGTCGGCGACGCGCGCGAGCGCGGCTTCGCGCCGTGCGGCCTGCTCGCCGAGCTCTGCGGCGCGCGTCGGCGCGACCTGCGGGACTTCGGGAGCGAGCTTCACCAGCGTGCCGGCCGGCGGTGCGTGCGCCGGGTCCGGGCGCTGCTGCTGCAGGACGCCCGTGCGGCTGTCGGCGCCGGCGCCCGCCTGGTGCTGTCCGAGCTCGACGGGCTCGAGAGTGCGCGGCTCGCCGCGGAACGCGGCGTAGAGCGAGTCCGACAGCAGCCGGTACTTGCCCTCGTTCAGCGTGGAGAGCGCATACATCACCACGAAGAAGGCGAGCAGCAGGGTGATCAGGTCCCCGTAGGGGATCGCCCACGCTTCGTGGTTGCTGTGCTCTTCGTGGCGCTTGGGAAGCTTGCGTCTCATGGTGAATGCCCCGTCAATGCAGGTAGCCCTGCAGCTTCGACTCGATGGCGCGCGGGTTCTCGCCCTGGGCGATCGACAACATGCCGTCGATCACCATCTCGCGCATCTGGGTCTGGCGATGGATGATCACTTTCAGCTTGGCGGACACCGGCAGGAAGAAGAGGTTGGCGAGCCCGATGCCGTACACCGTGGCGGTGAAGGCCGCGGCGATGCCGTGGCCGAGACGCGTGGGATCGGCGAGGTTCTGCATGACGGCCATGAGCCCGAGCACCGCGCCGATGATGCCGAGCGTGGGCGAGTACACGCCCATGCCCTCGAAGACTTTCGCAGCGGTGATGTCGGCGTGCTCGCGCACGTGCAGCTCGACGTTCATCACGTTGCTGATGGCATCCGGCTCGCTGCCGTCGACCAGCAGCTGCAGCGCCTTCTTCACGAAGGGATCCGGCTCGCGGTCGATCATGGGCTCGAGGCCGAGCAGCCCCTGCTTGCGCGCGGTGTTGCTCCACTCGACGATCTTGGCGATCAGGAGGTTGCCGTCGCGCACCGGCGGCCGCATCACCCAGGGAAAGATGCCGAGCGCGCGCCGCATCACCGGCGCCGGCGTCTGCACCAGAATGGCGGCGATGGTGCCCACCACGACGATCATGAAGGCCGCGGCGGATACCAGCGCCATGACCCCGGCGCCCTTCAGGACCGCGCCGACCAGCACCGCGCACAGCGCGAGCACCAGCCCGAAGATGCTGAGAAAGTCCAACTTCTGCCCCTAGCTAGGCCGCCCGGCGGCTCATGCCTTGCTCTCGGCGTCCTTCTCGCGCCAGTCGGCGAGGCGCGCCTTGAGCCGCACCAATGCCTGGCCGTGCAGCTGGCAGGCCCGTGATTCGGTCACTTTCAGCACCTCGCCGATCTCCTTGAGGTTCAGCCCGTCGCTGTAGTAGAGCGACATCACCAGGCGCTCGCGCTCCGGCAGCGTCTCGATCGCCTTGGCGAGCGCGGCGCGCATCTGCTCATCGGCCGTCTCCCGGAAGGGATCGGCCTGCGACTCCGCGCCAGCCCCGGTCTCATCGTCGAGGCTCGCCAGGCGGCAGCTCGCCGCGTTCTGCACGATGGAGTGGTACTCCTCGAGCGAGACGCCCATCTGCTGCGCGATCTCCGCATCGCGCGCGCCGCGTCCGGTCGAGCGCTCCACCTCGCGCACCGCAGCCGCCGCGGCCCGCGCCTTGCGATGCACCGAGCGTGGCGCCCAGTCGAGCGCCCGCAGCGCATCGATCATGGCCCCGCGGATGCGGATGCCCGCATAGGTCTCGAAACTCGCGCCGCGGCTCGCCGTGTAGTTGGCCGCGGCCTCCATCAGTCCCAGCATGCCCGCCTGGATCAGGTCGTCGACCGCCACCGAGGGCGGCAGCCGTCCGGCGAGGTGGTAGGCGATGCGCTTGACGAGCTCCGCATGGCGCACGATCAGCTCATCGCCCTCGCGGCTCCCGCCCTGCAGCGCCCCGTAGGCTCCGGCGGCGCTCACGTCACCGCCTCAGGCCGGGTGGCCGTGCGCCGCACCAGGCGCTCGACGAAAAACTCGATGTTGCCTCGCGGGCCCGCCGGTACTGGCCAGCTATCGGCATGGGCGGCCAATTTCTTGAATGCGCGGGCCGCCGGGCTCGAGGGATACTCATCGAGCACCGGGCGCTGGCCGCGGACCGAGCGGCGCAGGCAGTCGTCGTCGGGGATCTCGCCGGCGTATTCCAGCGTTACGTCAAGAAAGCGCGCCGCGACCCGCTCGAAGCGCTGGTAGAGCTCGCGGCCCCCGCCCGGCAGGCGGATCTGGTTGGCGAGTATCCGGAAGCGCTCGACGCCGTGATTGCGACTCAATACCTTGATCAGGGCATAGGCGTCGGTAATGGAGGCCGGCTCGTCGCACATCACGACCATGACCTGCTGGGCCGCCTGCGAGAACTGCAGCACGCTGTGGGAAAGTCCCGCGGCCGTATCGACGATCAGCACGTCGAGCCGGGCGGCGAGCGAAGAGAAGGCGCGTATCAGCCCCAGATGCTCGGCCGGGCCGAGCTGCGCGAGGTCGGCGGCGCCGGCCGCGGCCGGGATCAGCTTGAAGCCCTGCGGCGCCTCCACCAGGATCTCATCGAGCGTGCGCTCGCCTGCGAGTACGTGGGCCAGCGTGTAGCGCGGCGACAGGCCGAGGAAGACATCCGCGTTGGCGAGACCCAGGTCGCCATCGAGCAGCACCACGCGCCGGCTGCGGGCCGCGAGCGCGGTGGCGAGATTCACCGCCACGCTGGTCTTGCCGACCCCGCCCTTGCCGCCGGTGATGGCGATCACCTGCACCGGCTGGGCCAGACCGTCGAGGCGGGTGGTGTTATGAATCACGCTGAGCTCAGGGGCTGCCATGCTGGCTCCTGCCGAAGCGGCGGCGCAGCAGATCCTCGTCCACGGTCGCCTGAGTCGACTTCGCCAGCTGCACCGCCTGCGACACCAGCTCGAGGGCGCGTGCCGGCTGCAGGTCCTCGGGGACGCGCTGCCCGGCCGACACGTAGGCGACCGGCAAGCGCGCACGGATCAGCACCGAGAGCGCCCCGCCGAGGCTTGCGGCCTCGTCCACCTTGGTGAGCAGACAGCAGGCCGGGTTGGCGGGCGCGAAGCGCCGCACCGCCTCGTCGATGGCGCCGGCCTGACTGTTGGCGGGCAGCACCAGCGCCGACTCGAGCTTGGACGCCGAGTTGGCGAGTACCGCGAGGCGCGCGGCGAGCTGCGGATCGCGCACACTGCTGCCCGGGGTATCGATGAGCACCAGGCGGTAGCGCGAGAGCTGCGCGAGCAGCGCCGGAAGTCCGGCGAAGCCGTCGGGCGCGTAGACCGGCGCACCGAGCAGCTGGCCGAGCGACTGCAGCTGGTCCTGGGCGCCCATGCGGACCGAGTCGGCTGCGACCAGGGCGAGGTCGCGCGCCCCGTGGCGCAGCACCCAGCGGACGGCGAGCTTCGCGAGCGTCGTCGTCTTGCCGACGCCCGTGGCGCCGACCAGGGCGAGGCGGCCGCCGTCCTCCTGCCAGCGAGGACCGGTGGTGCGCAGATACTGCGAGAGCCCGGCGATGGCGAAGCGCCGCGCGGTGGCGAGATCGACCTGCGCGGGCAGCTGCTCGACGATGCGGTCGGCGAGCTCCTGGGAGATGCCCATCTCGGTGAGCTCGCGCAGCATCTCGGCGATGACCGGCGTGCGGCGGCTGCGCTCGTTCCAGGCGAGCTGCTCGAGCTGTGTCTCGAGCATGCGCCGCAGGATCTTCAGCTCGTGGTTCATGTGGTCCATGGCCGCGGCCGTGGGCGCTGAGTGCGCGGCGGGCGCTGCCGGTGGGGTCGCGGCGACCGCGCGCGCCGCTTGCGGCCGGGCGGCGGGTCTTGCCGGCGGCTGGGTGCCCGCGGCGGCCAGGGCGCGCGGCGCGGGCGCGGCAGGGCGGGCGGGCGTTGCCGTCGCGGCCGGTACTTCGCGCACCGGGGCCGGGGCGGCGAGCTTCGCGACCGGCTTCGGCGCGAGCGCTGGCGCGAGCGCTACGGCCGCGTTCTCGAGGCGCGTCGCATCGAAGTCCACGGCGGCGGTCACTTCGACCCCGGCGGGCGTGCGCTTCGAGGACAGGATCACCGCGTCATCGCCCAGCTGCTCGCGTATGCCGCGTAGCGCCTGGCGCGTGTCCGGTGCCATGTATCTGATGATTCTCATCCATTCTCTCCGGCAGCCTTACTCGGGCTGCTCAGCGACCCACCGTGGTCACGAGGCGCACCTTGCGGTTGTGCGGAATCTCGTTCCAGGCGAGCACGTGCAGGCCCGGTACGCTCGAGCGCACGAATCCCGCGAGCGGTGCCCGCAGAGCCGGCGGCACGAGCAGCACGGCCGGTTCCCCGGCCACCTCGCGTCGGCGCGCCGACTCCGACAGGCGTTGTTGCAACTTCTCTGCCAGACCCGGCTCGAGGGTGGGGTTGGCGGCGTTGCTGCCGAGCGCACTCGTGAGCAACCTCTCAAGTTCCGCATCGAGTGACATAACGGGGACTTCGCTCGTGGGGCCGGCGATGTCCTGCACGATCTGCCGCCCGAGCGCGATGCGCACCTGGCCCTGCAGCGTCGCCGGATCCGGGGTGCGCGGCGCGTTCTCGGCGAGCGTCTCGAGGATGGTGCGCATGTTGCGGATCGGCACCCGCTCGGCGAGCAGGCCCTGCAGCACCCGCACCAGCGTCGCGAGCGGCAATACCTTGGGGGTGAGGTCCTCGACCAGTTTGGGCGCGGACTTCGCCACCAGGTTGAGCAGCTGCTGCACCTCCTCGTGGCCGAGGATCTCGTGCGCGTGCGCCTGGATGAGCGCGGAAAGATGCGTGGCGATCACCGTGCCGGGATCCACCACGGTATAGCCGAGTGTCTGAGCGTGATCGCGTGCGGAGGGCTCGATCCAGATCGCCTCCATGCCGAAGGCGGGATCGCGCGTCGCAATGCCCTGGACCGGCCCGAACACGCGCCCGGGGTTGAGCGCCAGCTCGCGCTCGGGGTGAATCACGCCTTCGCCGATCGGCACGCCGCCGAGCGTGATGCGGTAGGCGTTCGGCGCGAGCTCGAGGTTGTCGCGGATGTGTACCGCGGGAACCAGGAAGCCGAGATCCTGCGAGAGCTTGCGGCGCACGCCGCGCACCCGCCCGAGGAGATCGCCCTTCTGCCTGGCATCGACCAGCGGCACCAGGCGGTAGCCCACCTCGAGTCCGAGGCGATCGACCGGCTGCACGTCGTCCCAGGAGAGCTCCTTGTTCTCGGCCGGTTGCGGCGGGGTGGCAGGCGCCGCCGTGGGCGCCGCCGCGCGCCGCTGACTCACCGTCCAGGCGGCTGCGCCACACAGTGCCGCCATCGTGAGGAACACGAAGTTCGGCATCCCGGGGATGAGCCCCATGACTCCAAGGAGCGCCGCGGCGACGGCGAGCGCCTTGGGGTTGCCGAGGAGCTGCCGTCGCAGCTCGCCGCCCATGTCCTGGGGGCGCGACATGCGCGTCACGATGATCGCGACCGCGGTCGAGAGCAGCAGCGCCGGCAGCTGCGCCACCAGGCCGTCGCCGATCGTGAGGAGCGTGTAGGTGCGGGCCGCGTTGGCGAAGCTCAGGCCATGACTCAAGGTGCCGATCGCGAGCCCGCCGACCATGTTGATGAACAGCACCAGGATGCCGGCCACCGCGTCGCCGCGCACGAACTTGCTGGCGCCGTCCATGGCGCCATAGAAGTCGGCCTCGGCACGCACCTCGGCGCGGCGGGTGCGCGCCTCGTCCTGGGTGATGAGCCCGGCGTTCAGGTCCGCATCGATCGCCATCTGCTTGCCCGGCATGGCATCGAGGGTGAAGCGCGCGCTCACCTCGGAGATGCGGCCCGCGCCCTTGGTGACCACCACGAAGTTGATGATGGTGAGGATCACGAACACCACCACGCCGACGGCGAAGTTGCCGCCGATGACGAACTCGCCGAAGGAGTGGATCACGTGACCCGCGGCCTGCACGCCCGAGTGGCCGTTGAGGAGTACCACGCGCGTCGAGGCGACGTTGAGCGCGAGGCGCAGCAGCGTCGCGAGCAGCAGCACGGTCGGAAAGACGCCGAACTCGATGGGGCGCGCCACGTAGAACACCGCCATCACGATCACGATCGAGAGGGCGATGTTGAAGGTGAACAGCACGTCGAGCGCCAGCGGCGGCAGCGGCAGCACGATCATGGCGAGCACCGCCAGCATGCCGACCGGGACGCCGACGCCGGCGCGCAGCAGCTCGCGCAGGTTGGGGGTACTCGGGTTGGTCGCAGTGGCCATCGGTCGCTCCTCTTAACTGCCTAGTGGAGCGGCGCGTCGGGGTCGAGGCCGACCTCGATGGCCGGGGGCGGCGGCGGGCTCGCGCCCGCGCGGCGCGCGGCGCGCACCTGCGCGAGGTAGGTGAGTACCTGGGCGACCGCCACGTACAGCGATGCCGGGATCTCCGCGCCGAGCTCGACGTGCCGGTGGAGCGCGCGCGCCAGCGGCGGTGCCTCGAAGACAGGCACGCGGTGCTCGTCGGCGATCTCGCGGATGCGCGCGGCGATCAGGTCCTGGCCCTTGGCCACCACCAGCGGCGCGCGCATGCGCTGCTCGTCGTAGCGCAGCGCCACCGCGAAGTGCGTCGGGTTGACGACCACGACGTCGGCCTTCGGCACCTGGCTCATCATGCGGCGCCGGGCGCGCTCGCTCTGCAGCTTGCGGATGCGGCCCTTGATCTCGGGGGCGCCCTCGCTGTCCTTGAGCTCCTCGCGGATCTGCTGGCGCGTCATGCGCAGCCCCCGGGTGTAGCGCCACAGCTGCCAGGGCACGTCCACTGCGGCGATGAGCGCGAGCGTCGCGGCCAGCACCAGCAGCGCGAAGCCCGCGAGCGAGGCGGCATGCGCGATCGCGACCGGCGGGGCCTCGGCGCCGAGGGCGAGGATCGCGCCCGACTGCCGCCACAGCACCGCGGCGGCCACCAGCGACAGCGCCAGGAACTTGGCGAACGCCTTGGCGAGCTCGACGGCGCCGTTGAGCGAGAACATGCGCGCGAAGCCCGCGCCGGGGGCGAGGCGCGAGAAATCGGGAATCAGGGCCTTGAAGTGCAGGCCGCGGCCGCCGAGCGCGATGGGTGCGGCGATCGCCGCCAGCACGGTCAGGGCAAAGATCGGCGCACAGGCATGGAGCGCCCGACTCGCCGCTGCCGCGAAGGCGCCGACGGCTGCCGACTCATCGAGCGCCTGCGCGCGCGAGAAAGCGAGGCCCGAGCGCATGAGGGCACCGAGCTGCCCGCCGCTCCAGCCGCCGAGCAGCTCGAGCCCGCCGGCAGCGAGCAGCAGCACCGCCGCGGCGCCCAGGTCGCTCGAGCGCGCGACCTGGCCCTGCTCGCGCGCCTGCTCGAGCCGTTTGGCGGTCGGTTGCTCGGTCCGTTCCTGTGGGTGGTCGGTGTCGGCCATGGCTCAACCCGTCGCGCCCGTGAGCTGCGCGAGCGATGCGAAGGCGCGCGCGAGCAGCTCGAGGAAGGTGGCTTGCACCGCCGGCAGTCCCGCCGTGACGATCACCAGACCGAAGACCAGCGACACGGGTAGCCCGATGGCGAACAGGTTGAACGCCGGCGCCGCGCGGCTCATGACGCCGAAGGCGAGGTTCACGATGAGGAGCGCCGTGATCCCGGGGAGCGCGATCGAGAGCGCGCCGGCAAAGAGCTGCGAGCCGTAGCCGACCACGGCCGCGAGGCCCGCCGTGCCGAGCCCGTCGGTGCCGACGGGCAGGGTGCTGAAAGACCTCACCAGCACCTCGAGCAGCGCCAGGTGGCCGTTGAGCGCGAGGAAGGTGAGCGTGACCAGGAGCGTGTACAGCTGGCCGACCGCCGGCGTGCTGGCATCGCTCCCGTGCAGCGGGTCGATGTTGAAAGCCATGGAGAGGCCCATGCTGTTCGCCAGCATCTGCCCGCCGAGGTTCACCGCGTCGAACAGGATGTGCAGGCAGAAGCCGAGCGCGACGCCGATCAGCACCTGCTGCACGGTGATCACGCAGCCGGCGGCGGAGAACGGCTCGACCGGCGGCGCTGCCGGCAGGAGCGGCGCGATCAGGAGCGTGATCGCGCCGGCCAGCACCACGCGCACGCGCGCCGGAACGGTCCCGGCGCCGAACACCGGCACGATCATGAAGCACGAGCCGATGCGTACGAACGGCCAGTAGATGAGCGCCAGCCAGTCCGTCAGCTGATGGGTGGTGAGGTGGATCATGCGACCGCGGCTCGGGACGGCAGCGCCTGGGTCAGTTGATGAGCTGCGGGATGCTCTCGAAGAGCTCGCGGGTGTAGCCGACGAGCACCTTCAGCATCCAGGGACCGGCGACCATGAGCGCCACCGAGATGGCGATCAGCTTCGGGATGAAGGACAGCGTCATCTCGTTGATCTGGGTGGCGGCCTGGAAGGCGCCGACCACGAGCCCGGTGACCAGCGCCACGAGCAGCATGGGGGCCGCCAGCATGAGGGTGACCTCGAGTGCGCGGCTGCCGACGGTCATGACGGTCTCGGGATTCATGGGGGCTCTCTTTCAGGAATAGAAGCTGGCGGCCAGCGTGCCCATGACCAGCGACCAGCCGTCGACCAGCACGAACAGCATCAGCTTGAAGGGCAGGGAGATGAGCACCGGCGACAGCATCATCATGCCCATCGACATCAGCACGCTCGCGACCACCAGATCGATGATCACGAAGGGGATATAGATGAGAAAGCCGATGAGGAAGGCGGTCTTGAGCTCGCTCGTGACGAAGGCCGGCACCAGCAGCGTGAGCGGCACCTCCTGCGGGCTCGCAAAGCCCTTGCCGCCCGAGATGCGCACGAAGGTGGCGATGTCGGACTCGCGGGTCTGATCGAGCATGAACTTCTTGAGCGGCACCACGGCGCGCTCGAGCGCGACGCCCGTGTCGATGGTGCCGGCGGAGTAGGGCTGGAACGCCTCCTCGTTGATGCGGCTCACCACCGGGCTCATGACGAACAGCGTGAGGAAGAGCGCGAGGCCCACCAGCACCTGATTCGGCGGCGTCTGACCGGCGCCGAGCGCCTGGCGCAGGATCCCGAGCACGATGACGATGCGGGTGAACGCGGTCATCATGAGGACGATCGCGGGCAGCAGCGTCAGCGCCGTCATCAGCGCCAGCACCTGGAGCGAGAGCGTGTAGGTCTGGCCGCCGCCGGCGCCCGCCACCGTGACGGCCGGAATGCCGGCCGGGATCGCGGCGGCCGCCACGGCCGGCAGCAGCGTCGGGAGCGCCACGAGCAGCGCCGCTCGCGCGCGGCTCACTTGCCGAGACTCCGCAGCAGCGCCCGAAACGGCGCCGGGCCAGCGGCGCCCGAGGCAGCGGCGCGCGACAGATCGAGCGGCTCGGGCAGCACGTGGAGGGTGTTGACGCGTCCGGGAGCGACGCCGAGCAGGATCTGGGTGGCGCCGACCTTAAGGAGCACCACGCGCTCCTTCTGGCCGAGCGGCACCTGGGCGAGCACATCGAGCGAGCCGCCGGCGCGCGCGCCGAAGCCGCGCACGCGCTTTAGGGCCCAGGCGAGCACGAACACCGCCCCGAGCACCAGGGCGAGCGCCAGCGTCACCTCGCCGAGGCCACTCAGGGCCCCGGCATGCGCTGCCGGAGCGGTTTGCGGGGCGGCGAACATCGGCTCACTTCAGCTTGCGCAGCCGCTCGGCGGGGCTCACGACGTCGGTGAGGCGAATGCCGAAGCGCTCGTTGACGACCACCACCTCGCCGTGGGCGACCAGGGTGCCGTTGACGAACACATCGAGCGGCTCACCGGCGGCGCGGTCGAGCTCGACCACGGAGCCCTGATTCAGCTGCAGGAGGTTGCGGATCGGCACGCGCGTGCGTCCGACCTCCATCGACAGCGTTACGGGGACATCGAGGATGACGTCGAGATTGACGTCACCCGAGGCCGGCTGGCTCTCGTCCTCGATCTGATCGAACTCGGCGGGCTCGACCGCCTCGGCGTTGGCATTCATTTGCGACTCTCGGGTTTGAGGCTGAGGGGATCGACGGCAGCTGCGCCCATGCGGCGCACGCGCGTCTCGACCTTGACGGCCTGCTGGCCGCGCGATAAGCCGAAGCTGCCGCGGAACAGCGGCACCTCCTCGGCGAGCAGCGTCACCTTGCCGGCGAAGTCGCACGGCAGGATGTCGCCGGGTTTCAGATTGAGCAGGTCCGCGAGCGTGAGCGAGGCGCGGCCGAGGAGCGTCTTCAGCTGCACCTCGGCATCCTCGATCTCGGCGCGCAACAGATTGCTCCAGCGCGAGTCCTTCTCCATGCGGTCGCTGGCGATGCCGGCATCGAGCACGTCGCGCAGCGGCTCGATCATCGAGTAGGGCATGGTCACGTGCAGGTCGCCGCCGCCGCCGTGCAACTCGATGTGGCAGGAGGTCACCACCACGATCTCCGACGGCGAGACGATGTTGGCGAAGTGCGGATTGACCTCGGACTGCAGGTACTCGACCTCGATGGCGGCGACGTGCGCCCAGGCCTCGCGCAGGTCGGCGAAGGCGTTGCGCAGCAGCATGTGGATGATGCGCTGCTCGGTGGCGGTGAACTCGCGGCCCTCGATCTTGGCGTGGCGGCCCACACCGCCGAAGAAATTGTCGACCACCGCGAACACCAGCTTGGGATCGAGCACCACGAGCGCCGTGCCGCGCAGCGGGTTGATCTTCACCATGTTGAGGCTGGTGGGCACGTGCAGCGTGTGGACGTACTCGCTGAACTTCTTGATCTGCAGCG
>Ga0335083_10009784_pt1 | contig 11622 bp, 8 predicted proteins | sample Lox_Sample_42_FD_206716 | JGI IMG/M metagenome (GOLD analysis project Ga0335083, IMG submission 206716) | Soil microbial communities from Loxahatchee National Wildlife Refuge, Florida, United States - Lox_Sample_4.2 | ecosystem: Environmental > Terrestrial > Soil > Wetlands | place: USA: Florida... | reverse complement strand
GGGGTTCAGGTCACCGGAAATTCCAATTCCGTGCGCGCCTTCTGGAAGCCGCTGCGCCAGGCGGGCGCTGCGGCGCGCGCGATGCTCGTGCAGGCCGCAGCCAACCAGTGGCAGGTCGATCCAGCGAGCTGCTCGGCCTCTAAAAGCAGGGTGACCCACGCCGGGAGCGGGAGAAGCGCCGGATACGGCGATCTCATCGATGCCGCGAGCAGCCTTCCGGTGCCGAAAGACCCGCCGCTCAAGGACCCAAAGGATTTCGTGCTGATCGGGAAGCCCGTCAAGCGTCTCGACACCCCGGCCAAGACCGACGGCAAAGCCATCTACGGCATCGACGCGATGCTCCCGGGCATGAAGTTCGCGACCATCGCGCAGTCGCCGGTCTTCGGGGGCAAGGTTCGTAACGTCGACGACCGCGCCGCCAAGTCCATTCCCGGCGTCAGGCAAATCATCGTGCTGGACGATTTCGTCGCGGTGGTCGGCGATCACATGTGGGCCGCGAAGCGGGGTCTCGACGCCCTCGTCATCGCCTGGGACGAAGGCAAATGGGCGACCCTCAGCTCGAAGGACATCTGGGAGGATTTGCGCGCGGCAAGCCGCAAGGACGGCGTCGTCGCGAAATCCGCCGGCGACATCGCGAAGGGCCTGACGCAGGGCGACCGCTTCGAGGGCGAATACGAGATGCCGTTCCTCGCGCACGCGACCATGGAGCCGATGAACTGCACGGCTCACGTGACGCCCGGCGCCTGCGAGATATGGATCGGGACGCAGGTCGTGGCTCGCGTGCAGTCGACCGTGGCGCAGGCCTTGGGGCTGCCCGTCGACAAGGTGACGGTGCACAACCATCTGCTGGGCGGCGGTTTCGGCCGCCGGCTCGAGCCGGACATGGCCGTGAGCGCAGCGCGCATCGCGCAGCACGTCGACGGTCCGGTGAAAGTGGTCTGGACGCGCGAGGAGGACATCCAGCACGACGTCTATCGGCCGGTCTATCGCGATCTCATCTCCGCGAGCATGTCGAACGGGAAAATCCAGGCCTGGAAATATCGGGTCGCCGGCTCGTCGATCATGGCGCGCTGGCTGCCGCCTGCCTTCACGAACGGCATCGACATCGACGCGATCGATAGCGCCATCGACATTCCCTACGACATCCCGAACCTGAGCGTAGAGTACGTCCGCGCGGAGCCGCCGGGAGTGCCCACCGGCTTCTGGCGTGGCGTCGGGCCGAACAACAACGTGTTCGCCATCGAATGTTTCATGGACGAGCTCGCGCGCAAGGCAAACATGGACCCGATCACCTTCCGCCTCGGCATGCTGGAGAAAAATCCGCGCTTCAAGGCTGCGCTCGAGCTCGTCAGGGATAAGTCCGACTGGGGTAAGCCCCTGCCGGCGCGCGCGGGGCGCGGGGTCTGTGTGCAACCGTCTTTCGCGAGCTTCATCGCTACGGTCGTTGAGGCCGAAGTGGACGCGGGCGGCGAGGTGCGCTTGCGCCGGGTGACCTCGGCGGTGGACACCGGCATTGCCGTCAACCCCGACACCGTCGTGGCGCAGTTGCAGGGCGGATTAATCTTCGGCCTGACCGCGGCGCTCTGGGGCGAGATCACCATCGAGAGGGGCCGTGTCCAGCAATCGAACTTCAACGATTACCGCATGCTGCGCATGAACGAAGTGCCGAGGATCGATGTGCACGTCATCGAGAGCAGCGCGGACCCCGGCGGGATCGGCGAAACCGGCGCGAATGCAGGCCCGCCCGCGCTGCGCAACGCGATCTACGCCGCAACCGGCGTAGCGCTGCGTCGCCTTCCGATCGACCGTGCGGCGCTGGCGATCGCCAATAAGGCGTGACGAGCATGCGCAAAAGACGATCGCGCCGAGCCATCTATCTCATCGCCTTCATCGCGCTGGCTATAGCGGCGGTACTCGGCTTCAAGGCACTCTACAACGGACCCCTGGCGTTCGCGGGAGGATCGACGGTGGCGCTTTCGGACTATCGCGCCGCCAATCCGACCGGCGTTCCCGCGGAACTCGCGACTGCCGACGCGGTCAAGCGCGGCGAGTACCTTGCGCGAGCCGCCGACTGCATGGTTTGCCATACCGCCATCGGCGGAACTCAATATGCCGGCGGCTTGGGCATTCCACTGCCATTCGGAACGCTCTACTCGACCAACATTACGCCGGATAAGGAGACGGGGATCGGCGGCTACAGCGACCAGGATTTCATTAACGCGGTAAAGCACGGCGTTCGCCGGGACGGCGTGAACCTCTATCCCGCCATGCCCTTCACCTCCTACGGATATATGACCGATGCGGACGTGTTGGCGATCAAGGCCTATTTGTTCAGCCTTCCGCCGGTCCACGCCGCCAATCGCCGGGATACGCTGGCCTTCCCCTATAATCAGCGTTGGACGATGGTCGCGTGGTCGCTGATGTTCGACACGAGCGCCAGCTTCAGGCCCAACCCGGAGCGAAGTCCCGAATGGAACCGCGGTGCCTATATCGCCGAGGCCCTGGCGCACTGCGGTGACTGTCACACGCCGCGCAATTTCGCATTCGCTCTCGACAACCGGAGGAAGTTTGCCGGCGCGGTTGCGGCGGGCTGGCGCGCTTTCAACATCACCTCCGAAAAAGCGACGGGCATCGGCGACTGGAGCGACAGCGATTTGATCGCCTACCTCTCGACCGGGCACGCGTCGGGCCGCGGAACGGCAGCGGGACCGATGGGCGAAGCGGTCGACCAGAGTTTCAGCCGGATGGCGCCGTCCGACATTCGCGCGCTGGTCGCCTATCTCCGCAGCATACCCGCGATCGTCTCGGCCGATCTGCCGGCGAAGCTTGCGCCGCCGGCGCCGCCATCTCCAAAACAGGGCGGGGTCGCGGCAGAAGTGGCGGGCAAGAGGGTTTACGAGAGCGCCTGCACCGGCTGTCACGGTTGGACAGGGGTGAGCGAGATCTCTCCGTTTGCGACGATTTCCGGCGCGCGCGCGGTCAACGACCGAAGCGCGATCAACGTCGCGCAGATCGTGATTTCCGGCACGACGCGGTCGACGCCGCAAGGCGCGCTCTCCATGCCCGGCTTCGGCCACGTCTATTCGGACGTCGAGATAGCGGCAGTGGCCAACTATGTCACGGGGCGGTTCGGTAGCGCACCGTCCGCGATCACCGCAACGGATGTGGCGGCGCTGCGGAGCCAAACCGCTCGTTGACGACGCAGCACATCGCGCGTGGCCGAATCGATCCCGCGGCATAAGAGAGCGTGAGGCTTCGACGGCGCGCTGCCCACCCCCGAGCCGGATCCTTTCAGCTCTTCCATAAGTGCTGATAGGATGGCACCGCGCGAGGTGTCGGGGGCCCCAATGAGGAGACGCGATTTCATGCGGCTGGTCGGCGGCCTGCCGGTGGCGTGGCCGCTTTCCACCCGCGCGCAGTCAGTGAAAATCGCTCGGATTGGCTTCCTGAATACGGGGTCGCTTGAATCGCCAGAGGCGTCGAATGTGATGCTCGACGTCTTCCGGCAGGCGCTCGGCGAGCTCGGCTACGTCGAAGGCAGGAACTTCCTCCTCGAGTATCGGACAGCGGACGGCAAGCTCGAGCGGTTCTCTGAGCTCGCAGTCGAAATAGTCCGGCTCGGGATTGACGTGATCGTCGCGGCGAATACGCCGGCAGCGCGCGCGGCGCTACAAGCGACCAGGACCATCCCCATCGTCGTGCCGGTTATGGCGGATCCCGTCGGGGACGGTCTCGTCGCCAGCCTCGCGAAGCCGGGCGGGAACATCACAGGGCTGACCTTTCTCGGCCCGGAACTGCTCCCCAAGCGCCTGGCGTTACTAAAGGAAGCACTTCCTCCGGTTTCCCGGGTGGCGGCCCTTTGGCAACCCGGCGCTTATAGCGAGCGCACGATGAGCAGCATGATGCAGGAGACAGAGGCCGCCGCGCGGACATTGGGAGTGCAGCTCGTGCTCGTTGCGGTTCGGGGCCCCGACGAATTGAACCGGGCACTCTCCGAGATTGTCGAAGAGCGCGCCGAGGCGGTTATCGTATTTCCGAGCCCGATACTCTTCACTGAGCGGCGGCATATCGTCGACTTCGCAACCACGCACCGGCTGCCGTCAATGTCGATGGGCAGGGAGTTTGTGGAACTCGGCGGCCTCATGGCCTACGGCGCAAATCTGCCTGACTTGTTTCGTCGTAGCGCCACCTACGTGGACAAGATCATCAAAGGGGCCAAGCCCGAGGACCTGCCCGTCGAGCAGCCGGAAAAATTCGATCTGGCCATCAACGTCGGGACTGCCAAGCGGCTCGGCGTTGACATTCCGCCGTCATTGCTGGCCCGCGCCGACGAGGTAATCGAATAGACGATCGGACTCTAAAAAACCCTTCGATCTCGACGCGCATTGCGGCCCCTGCCATGCTGCCGGAGGCTCGCGAGAGGTCGGCGGCAAGTCGTCCATGCTCGGCCCCGCGCCGATGCGATTTTTTCGACCCCAAGCTCGATTTGGAGCCGCCTCACGAATGCGGACTGGTTACCAGCCACGATCCGCGCCCCCGCGCACGGGCATTCTCGCTCGATGGTTCGGAGGACGGCCTGCGCTCGCGGCCTTGGTCGTGGCAGCGCTGGTGGCCGGGGGAGCGGCTTATTGGAACTGGGCAGTTCGCCTTGCCGAAGCGAATCTGCGCGTGGCATTGCCGCCGGATCTCGCTCCCGTCGCGCCTGATGCCGACGTCGCTCCCGATATCGCGGCCTTTGCGGGGTTTTGGGGCGGCGACCGCTGGGACGGCGGATCGAGTCCGCATGCTCTAGTGGTCGAGCGCGTCGCCGCCGACGGAGCCGCAACCGTCGTCTATGCATGGGGCGCCGATCAAGTAGAGCATGCGGCGCACGGCTGGTGGAGGCTGCACGGCAAGATCGCGGACGGGCGCCTCATGCTGAAACTGCCAACCGGCCACTCCGCCGACTACAGGATCGGCGCCGACGGCCGGCTGCTCGGCCGCGATACCAACGACGCGGGTTGGCGCAGCTATGCGCTGCTCCAGCGTATCGGCGGCACCGATCGCGCCGCGGCAATCGCCGAGGCGAGCAAGCGCTCATCCCCTATCTGGACCGAGATCGATATTCCCGAGCAAGCGCGGAGCGGCGTGGATCGAAATAGAGACCTGACTCTGCGGGCGACGCTTTATCGCTCGGCATTGCCGGGGCGACAGCCGCTGATCGTGTTGAATCATGGCTCGCCCATCGTCGTCACGGCAGGCGGCACCGATCGCTTCGAGCAGCAAGCACGTTTCTTTCTGTCGCTCGGATATTCCGTCGTGGTCCCGATGCGGCGAGGGCGTGGCGGGTCCGACGGCACGAGCGAGGAAGGCGATCCCGGCGTGCCGCCTGGGGCCCAGATCGAGACGGGTCTCGAGGACATCGATGCCGTGGTCGAGGCCATGAAGGCCCAACCCTTTGTCGACCCTAGCCGCATCGTGCTGGCGGGATACGAGCGTGGCGGCCTGCTCGGAATCGAGTACGCGGCACGGTTTCCAGACAAAGTGTCCGCGGTACTGAATTTTTCCGGATATTGGTCTCCCGCCGCGTCACCGGCGGGCGCGATCAATGCACGGGAATTCGCCGCTTCCGGTGGGGCGAGGATACCGAGCCTCTGGATCTATGCGGAAATCGACCCGTTCTATCCGTTCGAGCAGGCACGGCAGAACTTCCGCGCTTTCAGGGCGGCGGGCGGCAATGGCCGTCTCGCGGCTGTGCCCGATTCCGGCGATATCGCCACATATGGCAGCCGTTTGTTCTTCTGGACTGCCAAATGGGAGGCGAGTGTCGCGGCCTTTCTCTCACGCAAGGCCGAACCCGCCGGTGCGGGGATTGCTCTGGTCAACGTAGATGACCCCATTGACGGCGGCACGATCCTGGGAGCGATCTACTACCCCGCCGACGAAACCTACGATACGAGCGCGCTCGGCCCCTGGACCATCGATGCTCTGCGCGATGCGCCGCCGCGCGATGACAAGTTTCCGGCCCTGCTGCTCGCGCCCGCATATGGCGGAACCCGCGCGGGAATGCACGACATCGCAACAGGTCTCGCCCGCGACGGTTTCGTCGTCATTACCCTCACTCATCCCAGCGATGATTGGGAAAATCGCGGTGCCTGGCGCACGGACCGTGTCCTCGTGGGCAGAGAATACGATTTGCGGGCGGCTCTCGACGCGGCGGTGGCGGATCCGGTATTTGGCGACCACATCGATCTCAATCGCATTGGCGTCGCGGGATTCTCGATGGGAGGATATGCGGCGCTACTTCTGTTGGGCGCTCGCCCGGATTTCGCGCGCTTCGCGGATTATTGCCGCAACCCCGACATCGACGGCTCCTGCGCGACCACGTCCGGGCCGCCGGCGATTCGCCAAGGCCTGACCTTTTTTCGTGAGCCGCGCATCAAAGCCGGCTTCCTGATGGCGCCGGGACCCGGCTATTTCTTCACTCGCGAGGGCCTGAGCGACGTGACCGTGCCAATTCACATCGACGATCCCGCATTGGACGAGGTGCTGACGCGGCCCTACAGCGCGGAGCGTATCCGCGATCTCCTGCCGACGCCGCCCGACTACGCCTCAGTGCCGGAAGTCGGGCATTACATTTATTCTGCCCCCTGCCCGCGTCCGATGCTCGCCAAGTATCCCGAACTCTGCACCGACCCGCCGGGCGTCGACCGCACCGCCTTCCACAGGAAGTTGGTAGCGGAAATGGCTAATTTTTTTGGGCGCACTCTGGCCCCTCACTGAGCAGTCGAGGCGTCTCAGTGGCCCAAAGTCACCGCCGCGCACCGACCGCGCTCGCGGCCCCTCACCTGACGAAACCATCCAATCGTGTCATGTAGATCGGGTGGAAGTTCGCGTTCGCCGTCTTGAACTCGCCCGAGGGTGTGCCGTAGACCACCCAGCGAGTGAGTTTGGCCACAGCGAAGAACTGCTTTGCGTGTGGACCGAAGCTTTGCGTTTGGTGGAGCCGGGCCGCCTTCGAATCCGTATAGCGTTCGAAGAAGTCGACCGTCCTCTTGTCGTCCCCGATGTTGATCTCAAACTGCAGCGCGCCCGGCTCCTTCGCTGTCGCGGCGACAAGCTTTGGTATCAGCGGCATGAACTTGTCCATCTCATCGACGGTAACCGTGAACACCCAGTAAACCTGTTCGCTCCGCATCCCTGCCTCCCTGGTGCAACCGATGAGTACACGTCCTAGGTCGCGCTGAGGCCGCCGTCGATCACGAACTCCGCGCCCGTCACCAGCGCCGCTTCGTCGGAAGCGAGGTAGACCGCCATCTGCGCGACCTCTTCCGGCCGCCCCATGCGCCCGAGCGGGACCATGTCCGCGAGCGCCTTGCGTGTGCGCTCGGGATCGCGCGCGCCCTTGAGCATCTCCTCCACCATGGGCGTCTCGGTGTAGACGGGGTGGATCGAGTTGCAGCGGATGCCGTAGCGGCGCCGCGCGCAATGCATGGCGACGGACTTCGTCAGCAGCCGCACCGCGCCCTTGCTCGAGCAGTAGGCGGCCATGTTGTGGACGCCGATCAGGCCCGCAACCGAGGACATGTTGAGGATGGCGCCGCCCCCGGAGGCGCGGATGCGCGCGATCCCGTGCTTGCAACCGAGGAAGACGCCGTCGAGGTTCACGCGGTGGACGAAGTGCCACTGCTCGAGGCTCGTCCGCTCGACGTCGCCGATTGGGCCGACGCCGGCGTTGTTGACGAGGATGTGGAGCCCACCCATCGCCGCCACGGCGGCGTCGAGACTCCGCTCCCAGCTCGGCTCGTCTCCGACATCGTGCTCGAGGAAGAGCGCGGCCGGTCCCAATTCCCGCGCCGCGCGCTCGCCGCCGGTGCGGTCGATGTCCGCGAGCGCGACGCGCGCGCCCTCCGCGACGAAGGCCGCAGCGATCGCGCGCCCCAAGCCCGATGCCGCCCCCGTCACGAAGGCGGCCTTTCCGGCAAGACGCGGTCCCGCCAATGCGCCCTCAGGCAGTCGGGAGACGATGCTCCCGGAACATCTCCCGGAGCTTCGTCTTGAGGATTTTGCCGGTCGCGGTGTGCGGGATCTCCGGCACGAGCACGACATCGTCGGGTAGCGCCCACTTCGCGAGCTTGTCCTTTAGGAAGTCGAGGATCGCCTCGCGCGTGGGCGCAGAGCCCTGCCTCGGCACGATCACCAGCAGCGGGCGCTCCGCCCATTTGGGATGCGGCACGCCGATCACGGCCGCTTCCGCCACGTCGGGATGCGCGACCGCGGCGTTCTCGATGTCGATCGAGCTGATCCATTCGCCGCCGGACTTGATCACATCCTTGCGGCGATCGACGAGCTGCAGGTAGCCGTCGGGATCGATGGTCGCGACGTCGCCGGTGCGGAACCAGCCCTCGGCATCGAAGGCGTCCCGTCCTGCCGCCTCATCCGCGAAATAGCCATTGACGATCCAGGGGCCGCGCACCAGAAGCTCGCCGCGAGATGTGCCGTCGTGCGGCTGCACCTGGCCTTCGGCGTCGACGAGCTTCATCTCGACGCCGTAGAGCGGTCGCCCCTGCATCGCCTTCCGCGCGAGCTGTGCCTCCTTGGGAAGGTTCAGGAACTTGCGCTTCAAGGTGCCGAGCGTGCCGACCGGGCTCAGCTCGGTCATGCCCCAGCCCTGGATCGCGCGGCAGCCGTACTTCTCCTCGAAATCCCGGATCATCGCAGGCGGCGCGGCGGAGCCGCCGATCAGCACGCGATCGACGAAATCGAGCCGCTTCCCGGATTCATCGAGATATTTCAGGAGACCGAGCCATACAGTGGGCACGCCGAGCGTCATGGTGACGTGCTCGGATTCCAGGAGCTGATAGAGGCTCGGCCCGTCCAGGTTTGGGCCGGGAAAGACCAGCTTCGAGCCCGCCATGGTCGCGGAATACGGCACGCCCCAGGCATTGGCGTGGAACATCGGCACCACAGGGAGCACCGTATCCGACATCGCGAAGGAGGTGTTGTTCGCCATGCAGCAGGCGAAGGAGTGCAGCACGGTGCTGCGATGGGAATAGAGCGCGCCTTTGGGGTTGCCAGTCGTTCCGGAGGTGTAGCAGAGCGACGAGGCCATGTTCTCGTCGAATTCCGGCCACTCCATCTCCGGCGTCTCCGCCGCGACGAGCTCCTCATAGCAAAGAAGATTCGGCGGGCCGCCCGCTGGCATGTGCGCGCGGTCGGTCATGAGCACGTAGTGCCGCACCGGCTTCCAGAGCGGCGCGAGCTTCTGAACCAGCGGCAGGAAGGTCAGGTCGAAGCAGAGGACCTTGTCCTCGGCGTGATTGACGATATAGGCGAGCTGCTCCTGGAAGAGGCGCGGGTTGATGGTGTGGCAGATCGCACCGATGCCGGAGACGCCGAAATAGAGCTCGTAGTGCCGGAACCCATTCCAGGCGAGGGTCGCGACGCGGTCGCCTTCCTCGACGCCGAGCCGCCGCAACGCCTTCGCAAGCCGCTTGGAGCGGCGCTCGGCCTTGGCGTAGGTGTAGCGGTGGATCGGGCCTTCGACCGTCCGCGAGACGATCTCGGTATCGGCGTGATAGCGGCCCGCATGCTCGATCAGCGTCTGGATCAGCAGCGGGCGATCCATCATCAAGCCGCGCATGACTCCTCCCTGTCATTCCGGGGCTTATCTCCCCTTTCCCTCACTCGATCCTAAGCCAAGCCCCGCGCGAAATCGACTGACACGCTTTCCGTCAAAAGGAGGCGGAAAGCCCGCCATCGACAGTCAGCACATGGCCATTGATGTAGCTCGCTGCGTCCGAAGCGAGGAAGACCGCAGCCCCCGCGATCTCCCTCGGCTCGCCCCAGCGTCGCAGTGGAATCCGCCGCCGCACGAATTCCTCCACCGCGGGGTCCGCGACCATCGCAGAATTGGTCTCAGTCGCGAAATAGCCCGGCGCGATTGCGTTGGTCGTGATGCCCTGCGGCCCGAATTCGACGGCGAGCGCGCGCGCAAAGGCTGCGAGCCCACCCTTGGCCGCAATATAGGCGGCGTCATTCGCGCGCCCGAGCGGCCCGGCGATCGAGGTCACGAAGATGATCCGGCCGCGTCCGCGCCGCGCCATCGCCGCGACCGCCTCGCGCGCGAGCTGGAACGCCGCCGTCAAGTTCACCTCGAGCACGCGCCGGAAATCCTCGGGCTCGATCTCCCGGAGCGGCAGCCGATGCCGGACGCCGACATTGCTGACGAGGATGTCGAGCGCGCCGAACTCGTCGGCGATGCGCTCGAAAGCCGCCGTCCCCGCCGCCGCATCCGCGACGTCGAAGGCCAGCGCCGAGGCCTTGCCGCCGGCGCCCAGGATCCGCGCCGCCGCGGCTTCGAGCCGCGGAAGGTCGCGGCCATTGAGGATCGCATGCGCCCCCGCCTCCGCGAGCGCCGACGCAATCTCGAAGCCGAGGCCCTGCCCGCCGCCGGTGACGAGGGCCGTTCGCCCGCCGAGATCGAATTGTCCGCCGGTTCTGTGCTCGCTCATGGATGGAAAGCTTCCGATGGCGCGCGGTTTGGCGCAAGCCCCGGCGTGGACATCGGAGTGCTCCTCCGGCATCGTGCGCCCGCACTGGGAGGAGGCACGGGAATGACATCGGCAAAAGGCAAGATCGGCGTCGTCGGCGCGGGGCTCATGGGCGCGGAAATCGCCCTCGTCTACGCGCTCGGCGGCTACGAGGTGCTGCTGCACGACCGCGCCGAGGCGGAGCTCAATTCGGCGCTCGATCGCCTCGCGGGCATTCTCGACAAGGGCATCGCGCGCGGCTTCTACAAGGAGGCCGAAAAGCCCGCGGCGCTCGCGCGCATCTCCGCCACGACCGACCTCACAGCCTTCGGCGACCGCGACATGGTGACGGAGGCGGTCTTCGAGGATGAGACGGTCAAGGGCAGGATCTTTCGCGCGCTCGACGGGATCTGCGCGCCTCGGACGCTCATCGCGAGCAACACCTCGAGCATCGCGATCGCAGCGCTCGCCGCGCAGCTCAGCCCCGAGCGTCGGCCCTATTTCCTCGGCACGCACTACTTCTCGCCGGTCTCGCGCATGCGGCTCGTCGAGGTGATCCCGCAATTCGACACTGCCGAAGAAGCGGTCGAGCGGGCGATGGCCTATTGCCGCGATGCCGGCAAGACGCCGATCCCGGTCAAGGATGTCGTGGGCTTCGCGGTCAATCGCGTGCTCCACGCCTTCGTCATCGAGGCGATCAAGCTCGTCGAGGAGGGTGTCGCGACGCCCGAAGACATCGACCTCGCTTGCAAGCTTGGCCTCGGTCACCCCATCGGCCCCTTCGAGCTCATGGATGTCACGACATCGAGCCTCTGCCTGCAGGTGCAGGAGATTCTCCACGAGGCCTATGGCGAGCGCTTCCGCCCACCGGCGCTGCTGAAGCAGCGCGTGCAAGCTGGCTTCCTAGGCCGCAAGGCCGGCCGTGGCTGGCTCAAGACCGCGGAGCGCAAGCGGTAACGCGCGCCCTGCGTCCTTCGACGCGCTCCCTTCGGTCGCTTGCTCAGGATGAGGGGGATGGGAGAAGGCATTAAGAAACTACCTCGTCCTGAGCAAGCGACCGAAGGGAGCGCGTCGAAGGATGAGGAAGGTGGGTGAGGGGATTAAGAAACTT
>Ga0335083_10009783_pt1 | contig 11623 bp, 8 predicted proteins | sample Lox_Sample_42_FD_206716 | JGI IMG/M metagenome (GOLD analysis project Ga0335083, IMG submission 206716) | Soil microbial communities from Loxahatchee National Wildlife Refuge, Florida, United States - Lox_Sample_4.2 | ecosystem: Environmental > Terrestrial > Soil > Wetlands | place: USA: Florida... | reverse complement strand
GCTCACCCAGTTCATGGGATTGCCTTCCTGCTGGCGGGGGAGGAAATTGCATCGCTGCCCGTGCTTGAAGACCAGGCTCATGATGCGGCGGATTTTGTCGATCGTAGGATCGGCTAACGGTTTCACCTTCTTCTGAGCGTTCCCCTTGCGTAGTTCCCGAAACCACGACTCGACATCCCTCGATTCCACGGCTAAGGGTGCCAATCTCCCCCACCGTGGAATGATGCGTTTGATAAGGTGTCGTTCGTAGGTTTCGACTGTGGGAAATGCTTTGGGACGCGCTGATTCCGATTGGTCGATCCTCAGCTCGTTTTCGATATAGTCCTGACAAAGCTGACCAAACGTTCTCGGGGTTCCCTGGAAGGGCTGTAATTGGTTGATGGTTTCGCGCAGCTTCTGACGATCGACTTCTCTCGATGCATCCGCCGGACTGGAACCGATATCTTTGACAAGACCGATGGCGGTCGTGCGTTCGACTCGTTTCCCATCCAATCGAGTAGCGTAATAGCGAAGCACCCACGTCGGACCCTCCGCGCGCATTATCTTGCGTAGACTGCCTATTTGATACCTGGGCATCAAACCCTCCTTGGTGGTTTGCGTGCTCCAGGTGGCCGTGTTTCGCAGCTTACCATGTAGGAGTGGAGTTCCGATAAGAGAAACCTCCAGTCCTTCTTTTCTGCCGATGGATCGAGCGCGTGACCGGGAATCTTGCCATCGCGGACTTTTTGCAGCAGCGTACGTCGCGTGATACCTAGGAACGTGGCTGCTGTGTCTCCGTCGACGAAGTGTTCGAAAGTTCGGGCTGGTGCGGCGGCACCGAGGAGTTGGCTGGCTGTCATGGAGGAACCTCAAGAAACAACGTTGCCCTTGACACTAGCCCAAACATACCAATACAGTCAACATGTATCGTTACAGATTTTAAACAAGGATGGCGCATGGCAAAGAAAGCGGCAACCGCTCATCAGCCGGTGATTTCCATCCGTGTCTCCGAAGAACTCCGTTCCAGGCTGGAAACACTGAAGGAAGTCATTGCCCAGAAGACCGGCCAAACCGTCTCGACATCCGAGGCCGCAAAGCAACTGCTGGAGTCGGCTAGAGACGACCGTCTTGAGTTGGCTAACCTGCTCACTGAGCCGACCGATTCTCTGCTCAACATTCGCGGGAAAGCGGAGGCACACATGCCGCTCATGCAGGCTGAATGGGCTCTCGTTGCTTACTATTGCGCCAAGGGTGCGCAGTCATTTATGAGTACCGAACAAGGCCAGCTTTCGTATGACTCTCTGGCCGAGATTCTTGAGGCATTTCTCGCCGTTTACGCAATCGCCCGCAGAAGGAAGAAGCTCTCCCTAGACTTCCTCTATTTGATGACGCTTCCCGAGGACGAACAAGTCGCTGCAAAGGAGCCGGACGATGTCGATAGTGACGACCTCCGTCGAGTCGTTACGCGAACGATTCAGATGCTCAGAGACCCGGCTCAGAAGCGCCGACGACCACTGCTCGCCGTTCGCAACCTCTACACGCTCTTGGATCAGGAAACGTTCTCGAATATCGAAAAGCTGAACGAAGTACTTTGGCCGCACTGGAATACCCTCTGGCGCGTCTGTGCCCGAGGCCATTACGCAGTTCACCGCAAGCCCTTACGACCGAACCCCGCTGGCGGCGACGATGACTTTGAAGCCCCAATGCAGCGCGGATTGCAATCCCAGGAGGAGGGCGGATACCGCCTCGATCTGGTGCGAGAGGAGGGGAACGATTTCTCTCCCTACCTGCATTTTCCTGGCCCGCTTGCGCCACGCTATCCGGTAAATGGATACGCGAGAACTGCGGAATTCCGAAGGATGCTGGAAGGGCTCGATTTGACTCGCCCACTGGCTCAATGGAAAGGACACTATTTCTACGCCCACGTCGGAATCATGGAGAACCAAGAGTTCGATGTGAATTTCTGTGCCTGTGACAACGGAATTAGTTTCGTCTTCCCTATGGAGCACTGGAAGTTCATTCAGAATCTGTTTCGCCGTGCATGGCAGTCGCCAGACGTGATGCAGGCGTGGGACACGTTGGCGTTGGAATATGGCGAGATGTGAGCGAGGCGGTGCTGCGCACCGGAAGAAGGGTGGACACGTCACCCCCAATTTGGGAACTGCGGAACGCCAGATGAAACTTCCGCGTTTACGCAGGTTAACTTTCGCTGCATCAACAAATTCGGTCATGAGCTCAATGAGCGCGGTGGCGAACGATCACGTTTGTTTGCGACAAAGCGCTGCCGATCGTCGATCACGTAAACGCGTTGAAGCACAAGACCTTGCTGTGAACTAACAATTACGCAGCTCAATCGCAGCGGAATCAGGCGCAGTAGTGCAACAAGGCGGTTCGTCCAATGAGCATTCCCCGCGTTCAAGCCAATCCGCAGTCCAGTTTGCCGTTCGGAGAAGAGGCGAAGCCCGGCTTCCGCACCAAGACCGCGGCCACCCGACTGACTCCCGAAGAACTGGGAGAATTAGAATCTGCGGCCGAAAGCGCGGGACAGGCTCTCTCTGAGTGGCTGCGCGGGACCGCTCTGTGCGCCGCGCGACAGCGGCCCGCTGATCCCAGCGAACTGGTGTTGGCCGAAATCTGGGCGGTGCGTTACGCTCTCTTGAATCTCTTCCATGCAGCCTCTCAAGCGGTATCGGAAGGCCGACAATTGTCGCCTGATTCCGTCCTCAAAATCCGCGACCAAGCCGACGCGCGAAAGCTCCATCAGGCTCGCAAACTTCTCGACGAATTCTCCGCCCGCGAGGGCAAGGAAAGAGCTCGTATGCCATGAGTGCGGTGCCTGTTCCAGGAAGCGTTTCGCTCTTGACGCCGTCGCTTTGGGTAGCCGCGATGTTCCTTTTGTTACTGGCAGTGCGGAGTGTGTTGCAGAACCGGTCCTCACGTAAATGGTCGGATAGGGAGACGATCGAATGGGGCCGGCCTTGGCCAAGTTTGATCCAGAGATGGAGGATAAAGATGCGCAGAATCCGATTCAGACTGGCGAGGTTCTCGCAGCAGCCGATGCCAGAGATCGCGCCGGAACCAGCGCCATCAGTGCCCGCGAATGCTCCCGCCGATCCACCTAAGAAGCCTACCCGGCCGATGCTCGCGCTCTTTGGTTCGACCGTCAACGGTTCGACCATCGGTGCGCCCGAGAGCAAACCCAAAGAGGCGTTCGACTGGGAGAAAACGAAGGGAATCGAATGAGAGACGAATTGCCAAGAACACCACTTCAGCCTTGAGGAACGCTCTCTATGCTCACGATCTCGAAACCGCTGTCAGCCAGCCAGGCGCAAACCTACCACGTGCGGGAGTTTGCCTCGCAGGAACAGAACTACTGGAGCCGCGATCAGCGAGGTCACAGTGAGTGGCAGGGCAGACTCGCCGAGCAGTGGGGGTTGCTCGGTGGCGTTGGTCCCGAACACTTTGCACGACTAAGTGAAGGCCAACATCCGCACACCGAAGAGCAGCTCGTACGGCATCAAGTTTCGAGAACCTATGAAGGCAAATTTGGCAGAGAGGTAACAAGCACCGAGCATCGCGCCGGGTGGGACGCCACCTTCTCTGCGCCGAAGTCGGTATCCCTTACCGCTCTCGTGGGCGGCGATGATCGGGTGCGGGAGGCCCATGGGGAGAGTGTACGCACGGCACTTCAGGAGCTTGAACGGTACACGCAGGCGCGGATCGGCAACGTCCATGCCCCGGAGACGACCGGAAAGTTTATCGCCGCCACCTTCGAGCACGACACCGCGCGGCCAGTCGATGGCTATGCTGCGCCCCAGCTACATACCCATGCTGTGATCTTCAACATGACCGAGCGTGAGAACGATCTCGAAAACGGGAAACAGATGCGAGCTTTGCAGCCGCACGAGATGTTCGTGTCACAGCGCTACGCCACGGCGGTCTACCGATCCGTGTTGGCTTTACGTTTGGAAAAGCTGGGCTACGAACTGGAGCGCGGTAAATATGGGCAACCGGAAATAAAAGGCTACACGAAGGAATATCTGGATGCTTCAAGCCGGAGACGTGAACAGATCAAGGACCATCTCCGAGAACACGGAATCGACGGAGCCTCGGCGGCACAAATCGCCGCTCACCATACGCGCGACCGCAAGGAATTGCTGTCGCCTGGCGAAGTCCTACAGCGGCACCGCGAGCTGGCTGCACAGTACGGGCATCAGGCGGAACGTGTCGTCGCCCAAGCGCTCCAACACGAGCAATATCGGATGCAAGACCCGGGGATCCACGCACAGCAAGCTGTGACCTGGGCGCGCGATCATGTCTTCGAGAGATCGGCGGTACAGGACCGCCGCGCGATCCTTGAAACAGCGCTTGTGCGGGGCATGGGAGAAACCAGCTATGCCCAAGTCCGGCAGGAGTTCGAGCGCCGGATCGAGGCCGGGGAGTTCCGAGAAGTCTCGCAGGTTGGCGCTGGTAGACAGTACACAACCGCCGTGATGGTACGCATGGAGCGTGAGATCGTTGGCCGGATGCGGGAAGGCAATCGGCGTGACTACGGCGATCCCATGCTGGTCTCGCCGCGAGTACGCATCGCCACCGAAGACCGCTACCCGGAGTTGAATGCGTCGCAGCGCCAAGCAGTAGACGAAATCTTTCTTTCGCGGGAGAAGGTTGTCGGTTTAGATGGCATTGCAGGCGCGGGCAAGACAACAACTCTGACCGTCATCCGCAGAGGCGCGGAGGCTGATGGCTACAAAGTGGAAGGCTTCGCACCAACGTCGCGCGCGGCCCAGAAGCTCGGCGAAGCTGGCATGAGGACATCCACGCTGCAGAAGCATCTGGCACATGGACAGCAGCCAGATACCGGCGAGAAACGGCTCTATGTGCTCGACGAATCCTCCCTGGCGTCGACCAGACAAGTGCATGAGTTTGTAAACCGGCTCCATCCCAACGACCGTGTGTTGCTTGTCGGCGACCGCCGGCAACATGAGGCGGTCGAGGCGGGGCGTCCCTTCGCGCAGCTTCAGGACGCCGGCATGAGAACAGTGAAGCTCGAAGAAATCGTGCGCCAGAAAGACCCGGAACTGAAACAGGTAGTCGAGCAACTGGCGCGGGGTGAAGTACGCGAAGCTATCCAGAATCTTGACCGGCAGGGCCGAGTCCGTGAGATTCAAGGCCACGACGAGCGTATTGCGGCTATTGCGAAGGAGTACGCAAAATCGCCGGAGAACACGCTGGTCATTTCTCCTGACAACCGCTCTCGCACAGAGATCAACGAGCGCATCCATGTGGAATTGCAGCGGGTTGGCCTCGTCAGTAGAGAGGATCATCACATCCGGACGCTGGTGCCGCGTCAGGACCTCACCGGCGCGGACCGCACATGGGCCGAGCGGTACGAAGCGGGCAATATGCTGCGCTACTCCCGCTCGTCAAGGGAGACCGGCATTGGAAAAGGCGAGTACGCACAAGTAAAGAGCATCGATGCTCCGAAAAACCAGGTGACAGTGGAGCTGCAGGATGGTACGGAACGCACTTACGATCCACGCCGACAGCAGGGAGTCTCGGTCTTCCGGGAAGAGATGCGGACTTTTTCGGTGGGCGACCGTATCCAGTTCACCGCACCGGCTAACGAGCTGAGAGTTTCCAACCGCGAGTTGGGGAACATCGAGAGCCTCGGAGAACAGGGGCAGTTGCACTTGAGAATGGACGGTGGCCGTACGGTCGAACTCGATCCGCGCAAGCATCCGCATCTCGACCATGGGTACGCAATGACCAGCCACTCCAGCCAGGGACAGACTGCGGATCGCGTTCTGATTCACGTGGACACCGAGTTGGGTGCGAAGGATCTGCTGAACAGTCGCATGGCCTATGTCTCAGTCTCACGTGGACGCTATGACGCGCAGATTTATACGAATAGTGCAGCGACGTTGGGGCAGGAACTCAGCCGTGACGTGTCCCATGCTCCCGCGATTCAGCAAGAGCCAGTGGCGCACAAGATAGAACCACAAACCACGCACACGAGCGAGATTGCTCAGGGTTTCGGTCTAGGTCTGTGACGCGGCATTTCCAATGACATGCCCGGATAGCCAGAGCATAGCCGAAGCCCGGCCAGTGTCAAGGCCGCGCTTCGCGCGCCGCGGTCGCGGTCCAAGAGCCTTGACACTGGCCTTTGCGCCTCGGCTTATTATTCAGCTATCCGGGGGATGTCAGAGTTCTAGTTCTACGAAACGGGCTCCGACCCAAGTTTAGTCTCTGATGATGGCAATTGTCCTGTTACGCATCGAGACGGTGCAAACAAATGCTGTCCGCCTTCCTGTCAGGCTAACGAGTTCTGCCGTGACCTATTACCTGACGAAAAGAGAATAAGCAAAGTGTCCTGGATTCCTCTATCTGTGATCAGGTTCCGGCGGTTGCAGTGTTCCATTGTCTTAGACTGTTATTTTTACCAACCGTACTCAGTTGTGTAACTTGTTTTGGGTTCGTTGCCTGATGAAGTTCACATCCTGCAGACCTTGCCAAGGGTCTTTATGCCCGATACTGAAATTCTATTTGTTGATTCACAAATTGTTGGCTTGACATTCTGGCTTATTGCAGCTACAGTGCATTCCTATTTTCAGCGACTAGGACTCGTCGGAGATTTCGGATTCTCAGCTCGGCTTGCATCCTGATCGCTGCGCCTCTATACGTGTTCTTGCTGGGCTAGTACGCGCCACTGTCACTGGGCTCCGGGCCGAACAACTCACTTGTTTTTCCATTAAGTGTCGCTGTGTGTTTCTCCTCGTCTGGGATGAATAGCCAGCACCTATTGTGCTGGCCGTTACTTTTAGATGTTATCAGCATCGGACCGGGACGGTTAAATCAATCAGAACGAGTGGAGTTGTTCTAGTGGTTCGAAATCTCACTGTGCGAGGAGTGGGCTATGAAGATATCGAGGGCTTGGTGGTTCAGCATTGTTATCTTTGGAGCATTGTGCGTTTTACTTTGTGCGCCGGTTCGAATAGTTGCTCAAACGGGTGACAAAGCGGTTTGGACAGTAAATGGAGTGACTCCTACGCTCGCTCCCTCATCTGCCTGGATCGACGCTAGCGCCTTTTGCAACTCGGGCGGAACGATCAACTGTACGACCGCAACAGACTTTTGCTTGGTTCTTTCAGCTGCAATATCGAAACTCCTGCTGATTTCGCCACTCGGCGGCGTGGTCGATGCACGCGGCGTGCTTGGGATTCCCGCAGGCAGTCCTCCTGTCGAAAGCTGCTCTAGCAATCCGTTTCCGTCATCGGTTCTGCCCCAAACGAATACGATCCCAGTCACGATTCTGCTGCCACCATACACCATTCAGCTTAACCCAACGAGTGGAGCGGGTACAGGCACGTGGGTCATCCCGAGCAATGTCCGGCTTGTTGGTACGGGCTTTCAGACAGTCCTGCTAGGTGCCTCAAACTGTTGTTCTGGTTATATGGTCGAGATGGGTCAGCCTCCAAGCCCAGGCAACTCGTGCACGACGACTTATACAGGCATAGGAATAGAGCATCTGCAACTCGTCACCCAAGGCACCCTTGGTTCTTATTACGGTGGGATTGACAACGAGTGCGCGGGTCCATCGAGTTACGTGAGCGACGTGAAAATCGGCGGTAATCCGGGTCCGACCAACCAAACGAGTCTGGGGGGGAACGCTCTTACAATCGGGCCAGGAGCGACTAATTCGGGACCGTACACCGATCTGTTGGTGCTTGCGGCCCCCGGTCCAGGTTGTGGGGTCAACAACCCACCTGCCCTCAATTGTGTAAGTGTTCAGACTCAGACTCGAGGGATTCATGGGATCAGTTGTTTGGGTAGCACCGTGACGGGCGCAGAGTCGGCAGCTATTCTCGTCAATGGAAGCAACAACTCTATCGAAGACATACACGTAGAAGCTTTTTACGACGGTGTCGGACTCGGCAACACAACTTCTTCCCCGATCGGTAACCTCTTTGTATCGAACGTAACTGGTGGCGTCTCTTGCCCTAACGGAACAGTGAGTGTGATGAATGCAGTCCACATTTATGGGTCCGTGACCAGCGCAACGATTGTTGGGGTATCGAACGAGAATAAACCGGCAGTGAGCATCCAAGACGACGAAACCCCAACAACGATTCAAAACTGCAATGGGGAGGGCTGTGCGTTTCCCATCACGAGCGGAATGTACATACTAGGCAGGCCGAACGGCAGTACTATCGGCCAATACTCGCGGTTCGCTGTCAACCCCGCTAACCCTACGGTATATGGAAACTCGAGCACTGTTGTACCTACTTGGGGCATGGGTAACAGTACGGCGCCACAGGGTATGTGCTATACACCTGGCGCGATCTTTTCGTACACGGCTACGACTGGCGGAGGAGGAGTCTATCTTTGCACTTCAGCCAAAGCGTGGAAAGCGCTTCCTTAGACCCGATTTCTCGAATCGCCAGCATCACTCTGATTCGTTAGCTGGCGAACCTACATTTAACACAGGACCGGGAGAAGGCACTATGCACTCAGAGACAACCGCACGTTCGAGAATCCTGAATTTGTCAGTAGCCCTCCTGCTCGTTGGAGGCGTAATGACTAGCGCGAGAGCTCAGAATCCGAGCCCGCAGACTCCGGTAGGCTGGTACGCGACTGTCCAGTCGGCTTCTGGCGCAGTCACGCCGTCCTCATCATATGCGGTTGTAGACGCGACCCAATATACAGGGAGCGATCTTTGCGCGAAAATTAACAGCGTGTTTAGCACCTACAACAGGACAACCGCTAACGGTATCGTCGTCGACGCACGCGGATTCTCGGGATCGGCACTAATTTGCGGTGCGACAAGTCCTTGGGACAACCTTCTGGGAGGAGGAAGCTCGGGATTTTCCAATACAGTACTGCTGCCTGCTGGCACGATAACCATCCAAAAAAGCTGGATACTGCCAAACTGGACCCGTCTCATCGGTCAGGGCCCGAAGACTACCTTAGTTACTGCTGCTAGTGGATTCACATCCGACCTGATTGATATGGGCACTGAAACCAACCCCGCGAACAATTCATGCTTGATTGCCTCAGGCGTATGGGATTGCCCTGGAATTGTCATTGAACACTTAGGCATTGTCGGCAGCGGAAGCGGAAATGGCATCGTGAACTGCTGTGCGCAGGAACTCAGCCGCGTCAGCGATGTCTCGATCAGCAACGTGACAACGGGCCTTGCGCTCACGGATATGTTTGCGCAAAATTCCGGCCCATACACCAACCTTACGATCTCGGCCGTGAACAAATGCTTGGTTATCGGACCAGCGATGGCCACAAACATCATGACAGACACCAGGGGGGTGCATGGTCTTGCTTGCTCGGTGAGCAGCACGGCTTCTCTCGCGGCGATCACGATTGATGGTCCCAACAACAGTTTGGAGGACATCTCGATATCAGGCGCATCCAAGACGACTACCGACGGAATCCTCATTGGCTCTCAGGCCTCTGCCCAAGGCAACACCCTATTCAACATACAAGGCAGTGGACTTAAGAACGTTGTGCATCTCAGTAACCATAGCGCGACTAGTGTCGGAACGGGAAACTGCCCATTCCCGTCCAATACCGTTTACAACGTGTGCGATATAACGATTTTCGGGGTTAATGCGGGTACAGGAACCAATGCTGTACAAGACGACCTCACTGGTAGCACGATCGTGGATTCCACTGTGGCGATGTATGTTCTAGGGGAAATAGTAGCTGCTAACACGAGTAACATAGGGTATTCACGATATACGACCGCCCTGGCTACCGGAGATGTCAACACGACACCTTGGCTAGTTGGACCCAACGCCCCTCCGGCGGGCAGCTGCCCTGTGGGCACTCTTTACAGCTGCACTGGGAGTTCTACCTCTTGCACGAGAAGTGGTGTGGCGGCGACTCTCTGGGAATGCGTGGGAGGTTCGACTCAGTGGACGAAGGTCCAATAGTCGAAAGACCCTCACTCGTAGAGCTTTGAGTTATGAGACACAGAACGGAATATTCTCTGGAAGACCGCGAGGGGTCAGAGCTACAATTGGGGAAGTCGCTGCTTGCTGTTCTTCCCCGCAAACTCTACTCTGTGAGGCTTCCGGTATGAACCCAAGGATAGGGATTATTAATCGAACGATTTTTCTTGTTGCTCTCGCTTGTGGGCTTGTGTCTCCGGCTTCAGCCCAGTGGAAAGAACAGGTTCTCTATAGCTTCCAAGGGGGAACCGATGGCTCGCTCCCGGGAGGCGGTTTGATTTCCGACAAAGCGGGAAATTTATATGGGGTGACCGTCGAAGGCGGGTCGACGGCCTGTCCTCCCGGATGGTGCGGCACGATTTACAAACTCAGTCCGCCGGTGCAGAAGGGGGGAGCCTGGACCGAGAAGCTGCTATACGTTTTCAGGGGGCACAATCAGAAGGACGGGTCGAGCCCGTCGGGTGGCCTTGTAGCCGACGGCGCTGGGAACCTCTACGGAACGACGGGCTATGGCGGAAGCGGACCGTGTGTGCTGTTCGGGGCTGCTACTGGATGTGGAACAGTGTTCGAGCTATCGCCGCCTAAGCAAAAAGGTGGAGCGTGGACGGAGACCGTGCTCTACAACTTTCAGGGTGGAAATGATGGGGACCTTCCTATCGGGCCCTTAGTGTTCGACAAAGTGGGCAACCTTTACGGGACAACGGAGTTTGGCGGCGGCCAGGGAACGACTTGTGATGCTTTCTATGGCGGCAACTGCGGAACGGTCTTCGAGTTGAGCGCACCGGCGCAGCAGGGCGGCCAGTGGACGGAGACGGTACTGCACAGCTTCGCAGGAGGCACGGACGGAGCAGTGCCCAACGGCGGCCTCGCGATCGACAGCAAGCGGCGATTGTACGGTACGACCACTTACGGCGGGGATATCAGCGGAGCTTGCGACAGCGGTCTCGAAGGAATCGGATGCGGCACGGTGTTCGGATTCGCTCCACCGCTCAAGGAGGGCGAAGCATGGACTGAGAGGCTGATCCACGTGTTTAAGAACGGAGCGGACGGTGCCAGTCCAAATGGAAGCCTCCTGTTGGGCCCGAAAGGCGGGGTCTACGGCACAGCAGGGGGCGGATCCGGACAGAGCGGTGTTGTGTTCCGATTGTCAGATTTTGAGGGCTCGTGGCGCGAAACAATCTTCTACACCTTCGTTGGAGGCAATGATGGGAGCGACGCCGGTACCGGACTCTTGTTCGGTTCTGGTGATATCTATGGCACGGCACTTGGCGGAGGGACTGGCAAGGGGCTCGTTTACCGACTAAAACCTGCGCCAGAGGGTATCTCGTGGTTGCCTACCGTTTTATACAATTTCGCGGGCGCTCCGGACGGCAATCATCCCGCAGAGCCTTTAGTTTTCAGCACATTCGGAACGCTAGTAGGTACGACACAGTGGGGCGGGACCGGGCAGGCATGCCAAGGCGGTTGCGGCGTACTGTTCGAGATTAGCCCGTAATCATGAAGGATGCGAACCCGCTAGGTCGCACCGATCTCATGCGACGCAGAAGGAGAATACGACATGAAGAACGCGGCGAGAAAAGTGATGCTAGTAAGAGCGACTACGTTCCTCTCACTTACTGCTCTTATTGGACTGGTCCTACTATGCCCAAACACCATCATAGCCCAGTCAACTGGTAACA
>Ga0335083_10009782_pt1 | contig 11623 bp, 14 predicted proteins | sample Lox_Sample_42_FD_206716 | JGI IMG/M metagenome (GOLD analysis project Ga0335083, IMG submission 206716) | Soil microbial communities from Loxahatchee National Wildlife Refuge, Florida, United States - Lox_Sample_4.2 | ecosystem: Environmental > Terrestrial > Soil > Wetlands | place: USA... | reverse complement strand
CAGTCACCGAGCCACGCCGGGTTCCAGCCTACCCCGTATATATGGTTGGTCAGCAGGTCAGCCAGCATCAGGCCCGGCTGCACCGCGCCGTACTGGTTGGTGGAACCACCTGCCGGCAGGATCCCGTCGACCTCGAACGACAGGTTCGGCAGGGTTGGACTGCTGCCCAGCGAGAAGTTGACCCCCGCCACGTAGCATACCCCGCTGTACCCGATTGCCTGCGAGGGATAGTTCGTCGTGAGGTAGCCCCACGGGGCCTGCGGGTTTGCGCCGTTAAAGAGCGTCAGGCCAGCCGCGGCCAGGCCTGGGGCCGGGTAGGTGCTCTGCGAAGCCCAGACCGCGCCGATGCTGTTGATCCCGGTGGTTCCGCCCTCACAGAGGGCGATGGCGAGCGAGACGGTGTAGGTATAGTTCCCGGTGCCCTTGCCACCGCCGCCCTTGCCGCCCCCGCTGCCCTGCTGCTGGGACTGGAAGTCACCATACCAGATGACGTTGCCGCCAATCCGGTTCGTCCCGTAAACCAGGTTGACCGTCGCCCCGTAGATCGAGGTCTGGACGCTGATCCCGGCGGCGGCCCCAGGCTGCTGCGCCCCGGTGCCACCGCCGAAAAATGTCAGCAGGCCGCTCATGCCAGCCCCCTGAACGCATAGAATCGCCGCTCACGGCCCGCCAGCAGGTGCTCGTCGATCCGGGTCTCGACCACCATGTTATAGCTGCGGAACGCATGGATGACGTTCAAATCCGTGTCTGCAATGATTCCGGCGTGCGAGAAGCTCCGGCCGAACCGGAAGATCACCACGTCCGCGGGCTGGGGTACCTCCACCAGCGAGCCAAACCGCTCCAGCCAGGCGATGACGTGCTCACCGTCACGGTGCATCATGACGTCAATGGGGTAGTACTCCGGCTCGACGTGTGGAATCGCGCCAGTCGTCTCATAGACCTCACACAGCAGCATGACGCAGTCCACCCCGGCGCCCTTGACCCGGGCCCGGTGATGCCAGGGGGTGCCGAGCCACGTCCGGGCCTCATCAATGATCTGCTGGCGCGTGGTCATGGCTACACCGCAGTGGTGGGGGCCGGCACATACGGAAAGCCCCGGAAGTGGATGATATTGTTGAACTTGCCGCTGCACGTTGCCTGCTGGTGATCGCAGCCCGGGTAGATCGTGAAGGTGTCCCCGGAGCTGGGCGCCTCAGGAAATGGGTACATGAGCGCCAGCCCGCCCGTCGAGTTGGTTCCGTTGATCGACCGCCACTGCCCGTTCAGAACGCCTGACGTAAACTGGAGATAGCCGAGCGTGAAGTACCCATTCGGTTGCGTCAGGTTTGTCTGCAGGTTGCCCGTCCCTTGCGTACCGGTGCAGGCGCCGCTCACGGCGAAGGCCGCCTGGCTTAGCCCGCACCCGGCGTCGAACAGGTTGTGCTGGCAGCCCTGCTGGTAGGTGTTGCGCGGCAGGTTCATGTTCAGCAGCTCTAACGGCGACTTGACCGTCAGCTTGGCGCTCGTGCGCCCCACCACGCAGCCCGCGACCTTGCCCTGGAACATATTCACCGTTCCGACGAGCCCCGCCGTAGTCCAGCTGGTCAGGAACGCCCGGTCCAGGCTGATCCAGGCCCCGTCCAGAACGCCCTGGATCACCTGCTGGTAGAAGGGCTCACCCAAGACCAGGTCCGTCAGCTCGGGAAAGAAGCTGATGTCCAGCGAATCCACCTGGACCCCGACGATCACCTTGATCTGGTCGCGCTGGATCTTGGGCCCCAGGCAGGTGTACAGGTGGCCGTTCCACGTCAGCGAGACGTCGGCGGACGTGTAGTAGAGCGTCCCCAGGCCGTTCACCAGGGTGACGGTGTACAGGTCCGCCATCAAGAACTGGGTCCCGGCGGCGAACAGGGTCTGCAGGGCGGAGGAGACGTTCTTCATGGCTTCGTGGACTGCCACTCGATCTTCTTGACGCTGTACAGGCCCGTCATGAACCGGTCCAGGTCATAGTTGTCCGCCAGGAACCGGCACACGTACTGGTAGGAGCCCGTCCAGGTCAGGGCGTGCCCCGACGCCGGCGCGGTGGCGAAGGTCACCCAGCCGTTGCTGGGGCTGTTTAGCGTTACCGAGGCGGAGACCCCGGCGTTGTACACCGTGGCACCGGCGACCACGTACCCCACCGGCTCCACGAAGCCGCCAAAGCCCTTGACCAGCTGGAACTGGGTGGTTACCCCGTCGCCGGTACCAAAGCCCTGCGTTGTCACAACATTATCGTCAGGGTCGGTGAACAGGAACAGGCCGTACATCCCGGCGCACTGGTTGTAGAACGCCAGCAGGGTCTGCAGCTCGGTGAAGGCGCTCGCGGTGCGCAGAAGATCATAGGTCGCCGACCACTTGTAGAGCGGGTAGCTCATGAAGCTGGCCCGGAGCTCCCGCCCCGACTGGGTCGGCTGCACCCCGGTCTTCCAGACGGGGGTCCGGGTCAGCGGCCAGGAGAGCCCTGGCAGCGTGGGGTAGGTACCGACAAGCGTAACCATGATCAGAACTTCCGGAAGTTGCGGAGCGCCGTGTATACAGCGTCCATCACCTGGTCACTGTGCTGGGCCAGCATCGCTCCGAAGGCCTGCGCCCCCAGCACCCCGCCCAGGTTCGGCTGGTAGTTGATGCTGACGTTTGGAGTGCTGGCCTGCGCTCCGCCGGAGCTGATCAGGTTCCGGATTCCCTCCGCACCCCAGCTGGGGAGCACCATCTCGTTTGTATGCAGCATGGCCAGCTGGCGCTGCGGGATCTGCCAGCCGCCGCCCTCGTAGGCATTGATCATTCCGCCTACGGACATGACGCTTGCCTCGACCGCCTCCGCAGGGCCGACCGCGGCGGGCCCCAGGAAGGGCGCCAGGTTGGCGGTGGTCCCGGCGAAGGCCACCGCAGCGTCACCCGCAATGTAGGCCAGCATCCTCGAAGCCCACTGGGCCATCCCGGCCGAGCTCTCGGCCAGCGTCACGGATTCCCGGGCGGCCGCACCCTGCACGGAGGCGGCGGTGCGCATCAGCTCGGTCTCGACCCAGCGGCTGAGCACGTCCACCCCCATCTTGATGAAGGCCTGGGTTACCTGGCCCGCGACCTGGGACATGGCCCGCGTGAAGGTCTCGGTACCCTTCATCATGCCCATGAGGGCAGAGGTCAGCGTACCGTCGATCCGGTTGAACGCGTCGTCCCAGGTCTTCTGGTAGTCGGCGGCGCTCTCCTCGTTCAGCTTGGCGACCGCCGCGGCGTGCTCCTCCTCGTCCTTCAGCTGCTCGGCCAGCAGCTCCTTGTGCATGGCCGGGATCCCGGCTGAGATGGCCAGCTCGTGGGTCACCGCCTGCTGCATGATGGTGTAGCGCTGGTTCTCCAGGTCGATGAGGTTGGCCAGCTCCTGCTGCGTGGTCTCCTTGTGCTGGGCCAGCAGCTGCTTCTGCTGCTCCTCGTCTACCTTCACCTGGCCCAGGGCTACCTGCTCCTGCTGCCTGATGGCGTCGTCCTGGTCCTTGACCTGCTGCTGGACGTACTGCTGCGCCATCCGGTTGACCTCCGCCATGGCGGAGGCGTACTCCTTCGAGAGCTGGCCGTAGGCGCTCCCGATCTGGTCAGCGGCCTGCTGGGCGAGCGCAACGCGCTGGAGACTGCCCTCCTGCTCCTGGCCGATCTGCTCCCGGATGCTGGCCAGGTCATCCGCCAGGTCCTGCTGGGCCATCTCCTTGTGCACGCTGTACAGCTCGTGCATGACCGCCATCCAGTCCTTGGACCCGGTCTTGACGAGCGCCAGCTTGCCTTGCCAGAACGCCGCCTCCTGGGCCAGGTTCGATTTAAAGAAGTCGTTGCTGGCCTCCTCCTGCTCCTGGAGCTGCTCCTTCCAGACCGCGACCTGGTCGATGCCGCCTCTAGAGGTTGTGTCCTGCACCGGGGGCTGGGTCAGCTGCGGGATGGGCGGCGCGCCGCCTAACCGGTCCACCTGATCCTGGTTGGCGCCCTTGGCGTACGTGGCCGGATTCAAAAACATGAGGTTCCGGGTCTGCTCGGCGTACTGGGCCGTGCGCAGTTTCTGGTCCGTCTGGGCGTTGACGTTCGTGGTATCGAACCCCAGGTTGGCGCCGCCCGCGTTGGCCGCTGCGGCCGCGGCGTTACCCGCCCACTGCTTCAGCGCATCAGTGGCTCCGCTGATCCGGATCCGCAGCTCCTCGAACGTTCCAGCCAGGGTGTTGACCAGCACCTCTACGGTCTGGATCGTGGTATCCACGCCCTCCAGGACCGTCTTGAGTGAGCCGCCCTCCTGGTAGCTGCGGACGAGCGTGTCTGCCAGGTTGGCGAGGGCCGGAGCCAGCTCGGCGCCGACCTGCAGCTTCAGCATGGCGGTGACCGCGCCCAGCTCCTTGAACGACCGGTTCGCCTGCTCGCCCTTCTCGATCATGGCCTCATCCATGATGAGACCCAGCTGGCTGGCGCGCTCGCCGTACTCCTGCAGGGCGGCGCTGCCGCCGTTCAGCACCGGGATGAGGCCGGCGCCGGCCCGGCCCAGCAGCTGGATGGCGATCCCCGTCTTGGCGGCGCCGTCCTCCCACGTGCTGAACTTGTCGGCGATCCGGTCCATGACCTGCTCGAGCGGCAGGTCCTTCAGCTGCTCCATCGAGATGCCCAGGCTGGCGAAGGTGCCCTGGGTCTGCTTTGAGCCCTCCTCCGCCAGGAGCACCGCCCGCGAGAGCCGGATCATGCCCTGCTCCATCTGCCCGGACGAGACGCCGTTCATCTGGGCGGCGAAATTCAGCTTCTGGAGGTCCTCCGTCGTCATCCCGGTCTTTTCGCTCGCCTGGGTCAGCTGCTCGGCGTATTCACCAAAGTCCTTCGCCAGGTCGATGACCTGCTCACCAATGAACCCGGCGACGGCGACCTCGGCGAGCGTGCCCATCAGCTTCTGCAGCCCGCCAATCCGGGCCTCCAGGCCCTCCAGGCCCTCCTGGGCCATGGCGACGCCCTCCGTCACCCCCTCGCCCATGAGCTTCGCCGCCTCGCCGATCGACTCGAAGGCAGACGCGGACTCCTCCGCCGCTCCCTTCGTCGACGAGGCCAGCTGCTCGACGGATGACGTCATCGCGGCGACCCCGTCGTCCAGGGCGGTCTGGGCGGCGTCGACCCCCGCCGGTACCCCGCTGGCGTCCGCCGCGATCGAAACGAAGACTGAATCCTCAGAAGCCATCATCACCCTCGCTGTCGTCAATCGCCCGGCCGCCACCCATCATCATGGCCGACGCCAGTGCCTCGTTCTCGTCGGGCTGCCGGGCCCGGCCCGCCTTGCCATAGCCTAAGAACGCGGCGATCATCCTGTGCAGCGGCGGGCAGCTGGCCCAGCTCTCGTTGATTGCGTACAGCCGCGGCAGGGTCAGGCAGTCATCTATATACTCCCACGTCCAGCCGAACTCGCGCATCAGCGTTACATAGAGCTGGTCCCAGTCGACGGGACCTCCGCCTCCCCCGGCGCCTTGTCCCCCGGACCGTTCTCCGCCGGCGTAGCGGCCTTCAGGCCGGAGACCCCCTGAACCGCGCGCATGACCTCCGGCAGCGTCTGGCTGTCTACGTGGTCCAGCACGAAGTCGATGGTCAGGTCGGGGTAGTTGCGCTGCAGCGATCCGAGGATGAAGGCAAGCATCCCGTCAAAGCGCTCGACGCTGCCCACCTCGGTGGCCTTCTGGCACGTCATCCAGGCCCGGACGGTCCGCATGCTGGCGGGCGCCGCCACGTATTCGGCCCCGCCTAGGGTAAGGGGAACTCCTGCAATCATGATCCTGCTCCTTCCGTTATCGTTTGAACCTGCTCTGGCCCCTTTTCTAGAGGCCCTCAGACGGCCCGGTTGCACCAGAGCCTGGCTTACCCTACACGCTACCCCGGACCGGCGGCGCCTGCCCCGGCGGATCGCGACCGGCGGTGGCCTACTGCTGCACGGTCTGGAATGCCTTGACGCGCCGCCACTTCTCCAGGTCGTCCAGGCTGACCTCCTCCAGGACGGCCAGCAGCCGGACCCGGTTCTGCCGGGCCGCCGCGATCGACTGGCACGGCGCGAAGGGCATGGCCCGCTCGACCTGGAACCCGGCCAGCAGGCGGCCTACCTCCTTGAACGCCAGGTGGACCTCGTTCGGGCTGAGCCCCAGCGCGGCGCTGACCTGGGCCGGGGCGCACCCGTTCGCGAGGTTCTGGTACACCAGCTTCTTGGTCCGGGCGTCCATGGGTCAGCTCGTCTCAGCCACGCTGATCGTACCCAGCACGTTGGCCTGGTTGCAGTAGCACGAGAAGTCCAGCTCCAGGTAGGCGAAGTCCTCGAGCTTGGTCGGGAACGACAGCTTGGACGACGTACACTGGGTCATAGACCAGGTGATCTGCTTGGTCACGAAGACCTGCGACAGCACCGCCGTGAAGACGGGCGTCGTGCCCAGCAGCTGGTTCGACATGGTCACGACGTCACCCACGGCCGCGGTCGTGTAGTTGTAGCAGATCGCCACGCCCAGGCCCGTGTCCGCCGCCGCGAAGGTATATACCCCTGCGGTGACGCTATACTGCCCGGTGGCGGGCGCTGACGCTACCCGGACCAGGGACGTCCCGATCTGGGCCGCGGTGCCGCTCGTGTACTTGACTCCCAGGTCCACCGTCCAGGTCGCGCTGTTCGCTACCGTTACCTGGTAGGGCGTGGTCGGGATCGTGCCCGCCTCGTCGACCGACGTGTTGATCTCCCCTGAGGCCATCGTGGCGCCGAAGTAGATGTCGTTGAACATCCGCCCCTGGATCTGGGCGTACTTCGCCTTGCCCTGGACCTTGATGGTGCCACGGGCCACCGCGAGCGGCAGCTGGTAGGTGCCGTACAGCTCCTTCACGTTGGCGCTGAAGTCCAGCGACGCCTCCTGCAGGGCGCCAAAGCGGGCGGGGGTGTTGGTGGTTCCCGCCGTCGTCGTGGCCCACATGGAGCCACTGCCAAATCCATACTGGGCCATGATCCTGCTCCTTCAGGGTACTGCCGGTTATCAGAGATACTTCGCCAGCAGGGCCTTCAGCGCCGTGACGTGCTCCGTCACCCAGCCGTCCAGCTCTGCCATCGCCGCCTTGACCTTGGCCTCCACTTCGGCTACCACAGTCTCCGCCGGCTCGACCACGTCCGTCTCGGCCACCGTTTCGGCCTCCTGCACGACGGGGGCGGCCTCGGCGGCCACCGCCTCCGCAGCGCCCTCCACCGCGCCCTCGACCACCGGGGCCGCCGTCTCGACCGCGCCGGCGACGTCCGCCGCTACGGTGGCCGGTTCAGCTGCGGGCTCGTTAGCGGGCTCGGTAGCGGGCTCGGTAGCGGGGGTTCCAGTAACATCGCTCATGCTATACCTCGGTTTCAGTAGTTGACAAAGATCTCGACCGGCATTACCGCGATCGCCTGCTCGCCCAGGACCAGCTCGTCCGTTGGCAGGTGCCCGCTGATCCACGCGTGACTGACCAGGCCGCCTAGCGTCTGGACGTCTAGACCCGGGGGCGGCGCGAGCGCGGCATCGATCGCGTTCATCGCCTGGTTCAGCGCAATGGCCGGCGTCGTCGCCGGATCGGCCGAGTAGGTGTAGACGTACAGGTCCAGGTAAAGTTTCCACTTCGGTGGCACCCCGCGCCGCTGCTCCACCGTCTCATACGTCTGCTGCTGGAACAGCGCCGGCTGCATCGGCGGATAGACCTGGTCCACCGGCAGCAGGCGCCGCCCTACCGTGTTGAACGTTCCCGGCGTGACGTTGGCCTGCAGCCACGCGAAGAACGCGCTGTAGATGGCCTCCCGGTCAATGACATAGGCCATCTATCTCACTGCCTCCCCGATCGCCGCGGCCAGCCGCTCCGTGATCTCCGGCCGCAGCTGCTCGAGCGCCGGCACCAGGAAGGGCCGCTTCGGCACAGGCGGATGGTTGACCCGCATCGCAAACACCGGCTGCCCGCCCATGATAAACGCCAGGCACTTCTTCCGGGTGGGCTCGATCACGTACCACCGCGTCCCGCCCAGCTCGAACGCCGCGCCGTAGGGGGCGTCCGACCCGATGTAGACCCGGCCCATGATGGACGTGCCAGACTCAGTGACGTCCTCCAGGATCGAGCGCCGCAGGGTGCCCGTCCGGTTCTTCAGGACCTGCCCCGACAGGTAGTCGCTCTTCACGATCGCCTGCAGCTCGATCGTCAGCCCACGGACCGTCCGGCTCACCGCGCCCGTGATCTGCGGCACCAGGCGGCTGACCCGGGCCTGGGCCTTGTCGCCGTCGACCCGTCCTGTGACCCTGATCATGACGTCACCAGCCCGGTGCGGCGGTAGGCGTTCAGGATGGTCCGGGTATCCTCGTCCATGTCCTTCAGGCTGTACGTCATCGTGCCTCCGTCCTTCATGGCCTCGCTCACCAGACCGATCCGCTTCTTGTACCGGTACTTCCGGCACACCAGCTCGATCGCCGCCTGCTCGACCTCAAGCGGGACCGTGGCATACCCCGCCGTGTAGCTGATCACGATGTTCTGGAACCCCTTCTTGAAGCACCACCCCGCCAGGTACACCACCTTGTCGTCAAACAGGTAGCCGAACTGGACCGGCGCGTTCGCCACCAGCGGCGGCGCGGCATTGATCACCACGCCGTTGATCGTCAGGCTGCTCACCGCGGTTACCGGCCGGTTCACCAGCGGCAGGGTTACCTGGTCGTTGCCGTTCCGGGTCTCCGTGTAGCTGGCCGTCAGCAGGTTCCGGCTCAGGTACGTGCCGATGAACCCAGACACGGCCGTGATGAGCCGCGTCAGCAGGTCATCGTCACCCGTCACCGACTCCGGCAGGGCAAGCCAGTCCTTGACGTTGGCCAGGGTAGTGAGGTCGCCCGTCGCCATGACCTATCGTCCCTTCACCGCGGCCTTGGTTGCCGGTACCGGTGCCGGGTCATCCGCCGTCAGCAGCTTCAGCAGCGCCGTACGCTCGTCATCCGTCAGCATGGCCTTGCCGTCAGGCCCCACCTTCACCTCCAGGCGCTGGACGCCGTCCTCCTTTTGCCAGTCCGGCGCCCCCTGGTCGATGACCCCCGCCTTGAGCAGGGCGTCGATGTGGTTCGGCAGGGCGTCGATGTACCCGTCCGGATTGACCTCGTACTCGACCCCCAGGTGGCCGATAGACGTGTAGCCTGGCCGTGCTTTCAGCAGCATGATGAAGCTCCTTGATGACCTGTATAGTTTGATATACCCCGGTTCTGGTCCTGGACGGGGTCACGCCAGTCCGGCGGGCGCCTGGCGTCAGCCATTTGCCACGTTCGAGATATACCCCATCGAAGGCGGGAAATAGTGCTGCAGCACCTCGTCGCAGTAGACCCCGTACTCGTAGCGCCGGGTCCGGAGCGGCCACTCGATCTGGTAGTACTCCTTCCGGGTCACGATCCGCATCACGTTGCTCACGTTCGAGAGCGGATAGGGCAGCTTGCGCGACAGGAACACGATGGTGCCCGGCGGGCAGTTCGGGTGCAGCTTGATCGGAATCTCGACCGCCCCGTTCATCGTGTACTTGTTCAGGTAGCTGCGGGCCATCACGCCACCCGCGATCATCCCCTGCTCGGCCGTGAATACGAAGCGCTGGGCCGCCGACGTACCGCCCGACAGGATCTTCTTGCCGATGTTGGTCTGCTCCTGGCTATTCACCAGAATGATATCCGGCGACAGGCGGTAGTTGTCCCAGAAGCTCTTCAGCGCCGCGTCGATCTCGACGATCCCACCCTCGCCGTCCGCCGTGAGCGGCGTCCCGGTGCCAGGGGTGCCAGTCGCCTGCCAGGCGGTGTAGGACCCATTGCCCTTCGAGGCCTGCGTGAGCAGCCCGTCAAAGTCCAGCGCGCAGGTTGAGAAGTCCGTCGAGCTGCCGCCCGGGATCGCGCTCACCGTCTGCGTACCCGAACCGGCGCTCGTGGTGATGGTCACACTGTTCGTGTAGGTGATTGCGCCCAGCGTCGCGGACGCCGCCGAGGTCTGGTTCCAGAACCAGGCGTAGGCGAACGCTCCGGCCTTGGTGGCCACGGTAGCCGTGACCGTTCCACCCGCGCTACCCGTCGCCGTACCGGCGGTCGAGGGCTGGGCACTGCCGCCGCCGAACGTGTCGGTCGACGAATCGGTATTGGTCCGGCTTACCTGCCCCGGAATCCCGCCCGTAACCGAGCTAGCCTGGATCCCTGACATGGTCAGGTAGACGCAGACCACATACATGGTGGTGGCGGTGATGTTCGACCCACTGCCAGCCACGGCGGCAACGGTCGGGGTGGCGGTCGTGCCCAGCGCCAGGGAGTTATCGCCGCCAAAGATCGTCAGCTCCTCCTGGATCATCAGTGACTCGAGCAGGATCTTCGCCGCCAGGGCCTTGGCGTCATCAAACCCCATCGCGGCGTAGTCCGCCTCGAAGTCCACCGCCGCTTCCAGGCCCAGGCCCGCGTAGGCGGCGATGTAGTTTGACACGGTGGTCGCGATCATGCCGCCGCGGTTGCCGGCCGAGACGCCGGCGCGTACCCCACCGGTGTTGATCGCGGTGATGGCGCGCCAGTTCGCCTGGATGCCGCCCTTGCCGTTCACGCGCGGAATCTCGTTGCGCAGCGGGGTGAGGACCGGGTAGAGCAGCTTGGCGCCGATCTCCAGGTCGTAGTAGGTCAGGCCCTGGACCGCGTTCGTCGACTCGGCGAACGTGCTGGTCTTGGCGAGCTGCGGGTTCTGCTGGGCGCTCTTCAGCGCTTCGAGGGTCTTCTGGGTGATGTCCGGATCCATGATCTTCTCCAAGGTTCCCGTTTATCTGTCAGTGAGGGACTACGGTCATTTAAAACCAGGAAGGTCCTGGGCCCGCTTATAGTTTGGTAACGCGCTGGCCGCCCTGAGCGTGCAGCGCCTTGAACATGGTGGCCACGTCGTCCTGCTTGCCGGTCGTTGGATCCTTCACCGGATCAACGTCCAGCCCGACCTTCGTCCCGTCCTGCTGGGTCACCTCGGTCTGCGTGCCGTTCTTGTTGACCGCGAACACCCTGCCCTTGGCGGGCCGCGGCGCGTCCTCGACGACCTTCAGGCGCTTGCCCAGGTCCCCGATCAGCTGGTCGCGCTTCGCCAGCTCGGCAGCGTGGGCGTCAGCCAGCTTCTTCAGGGCCGCCTCATGCGCGGTATTCACCTCCGCCAGCTTGGCCATTGCCGCCTTCAGGTCGCCCTTGGCGGGGGCCATGGTGTCGCTGTAGCCCGCCGTCCCGGGATCGTTGCCCTGCATATTGTTGCCCCGGGTGCCCGCGCCGTCATTCGCCGGCACGTTGTCCGCCTTGCACATGGCCCCGCACTTGGCCAGGTGGTCGTGCGCGGACTGCAGGTGCTCCAGGTCCGCCTTGCTGTTCCGGGCGCCGATCTTCATCAGGCCGCCCGCCTTCTCGCTCAGGTAGAGCGGCATGGGGGCGCTGAGCACGGCGTCGCCGGGGTCCTCGGCCGGGTCCGCCGTCAGCTCGGCGACCTCCTCCTTTACCATCTCGGTCAGCAGCTCGCCGCCCGTCTTGAGCCAGTCAGTCAGCTTGCCCGGCATTGCCGAGCCATCCTGCTCCGCCCGGGCCTCCCAGGTCTGGTCCTGCTGCAGGCA
>Ga0335083_10009781_pt1 | contig 11623 bp, 13 predicted proteins | sample Lox_Sample_42_FD_206716 | JGI IMG/M metagenome (GOLD analysis project Ga0335083, IMG submission 206716) | Soil microbial communities from Loxahatchee National Wildlife Refuge, Florida, United States - Lox_Sample_4.2 | ecosystem: Environmental > Terrestrial > Soil > Wetlands | place: USA... | reverse complement strand
GCGGAGGGATCAGAGCTCTGCCAGCACTGCCTCGGCTTTTGCCCGGATCATCGTCGCGCGTGCGACTGCCGGAAGCGTCTTTTTCAGCGCCAGCATCGGGACCTCGAGGGATAGCGGTATGTCGCGCGGCAGCGCGAGAAGGATCCCAGCGAGATCGAGCCCGCCGTCTCCTGGCATGAGTCGCTCGGCACGCGCCTGGTGCAGCAGTGTTTCCTCGTCCCGCGGACGCTCGGCAGGCGCGTCGCAGAGTTGCGCGTAGCGCAACCGCTCGCGCCGTACGGCGACGATATCCGCGGGCATGTTGCCGCCGCGATCGAAGTGGATGGGATCGATGAGGATTGCCGCGTTCGCGCGCCCCGACGCTTCGATGATCCGCGCGCCCTGCTGCAGAGTCTTCACGTCCGTCCACGGCATCGGCTCGAGTGCGAAGTCGAGCCCGAGCGGCGCCCCGAGGTCGCAAAGCGCGGCGAGGCGCTCGACGAGGCGCGCCTCGAGCGGATCGTTGCCGGCGACGAGCGCATACCTCGCGCCGAGCTGCGCGCCAGTCTCCAGCGCCGGCAAATAGTCGTGCACGTCGGTTTCCGGCTCGAGGCGAAAGATCTCGATGTCGAGCAAACACACGCCTGCGTCGCGCAGCCTCGACTCGATCTCGCGCACCATCGGTGTGTCACCGATCACCGGCCATGTCGGTTCGTGGTCTGTCGCCGGAACGAGCCTCAGTCCGACGTGCGAATAGCCGGCCGCCGCCGCGCAAGCGACCATCTGCGGTGGCGAAAGCTCGAGAACGGTCAGCGCGGCTAGCGATAGAGCGCGCGTCACGCTGCGGTCTTGACGTGGCCGCCGAGGAAGAGCCGGTTGAGATCGGGATCGCCGAGCAACTCGGAGGCCGGGCGGTCGAGCGCGAGGCGGCCCATCTCCAGGACCAGCGCCCGGTTCGAATACTTGAGTGCTGTGCGCACGTTCTGCTCGACCATGAGCACCGTCACCCCCTGGTCCGCGAGCCCCCTGAGCAGCGTCATGACTTCCTGCACGAGCTTCGGCGAGAGGCCGATCGAGGGCTCGTCGATCAGGATCACCCGCGGGCGAAGGAGCAGCGCTCGCCCGATCTCCAGTTGCTTCTGCTCGCCGCCGGACATCGTCGATGCCTGATTGTCGATGCGCTCCTTGATCCGCGGAAAACGGGCAAGCACCTCATCGATGCGGCCGCCCAGCTCCCCGCGCGGCAGCGTGATGCCGCCCAGCTCCAGGTTATGCCGCACCGACAGCGAGCCGAACAGATTGCGTCCCTGCGGCACGAAGGCGATGCCCTGGGCGAGCAACTCGCGCTGCGACTTGCCGTTGACGCGCTTGCCTTCGAAGCGGACCTCGCCGGAACGCGGAACCAGCATGCCGAAGAGAGTCTTGAGAACGGTCGATTTCCCGGCGCCGTTGGGACCAATCAGCAACGTGATCTCGCCCTTGCGCGCGTCGAGCGTTGTCTCGTTGAGGATGGTCAAGCTCGGCGAATAACCGGCGACGACCTTTTCGAATTCGATGATCTTCTCGCTCATGGCTGTTCCCCGCTCAGTTGCCCAGATAGGCTTCGAGAACCTGCCGGTTCGACTGCACCTCCTTCGGCGGTCCCTCGGCAAGCACCTTGCCCTCCACCATACAGACGACGTGAGGGCAGAGCTTCATGATGAAGTCCATGTTGTGCTCGATGACCACGAAGCTGCCGCCCTGCGTCTTGTTGAGCTCGACCAACCGATCGTGCAATTCGTCGACGAGGCTCGGATTGACCCCGGCGCACGGCTCGTCGAGCAGCACCAGGCGCGGTGCCGGCATGAACGCCATGGCGATGTCGATCAGCTTTTGCTGGCCGTAGGACAAGCTTCCGGCAGGCAGGTGCGCGACGTGCTTCAGACGGAAGAGCTCGATCATCTCGTCGGCGTGGTGCCCGAGGCCCGCGTCGGGCTGGACGAAGAGCCTTCCCGGCATCGTGCCCTTGAACTCCTGCGCCGCGGCGATCAGGTTGTCGCGCACCGAGAGCTTCACGAAGACTTGTAGAGTCTGGAACGTGCGCCCAACGCCTCGGCGTGAGAGCTCGAGGGGCGACATTCCGGTGATGTCCTCGCCGCAGAACTCGACGCTGCCCGCCGTCGGCTTGATCTGCCCCAGGATACTGTTGAAGAGCGTGGTCTTGCCCGACCCGTTGGGCCCGATAACTCCAACGATCTCGCCGGGACCGACCGATAGGCTCACGCCATCGACAGCCTTGATTGCGCCATAGTGCTTCTGGACGTGCTTGACTTCGAGAAAGCTTGGACGAGTCGTCATTTGGCGCCCCCGCTCGTCTTGAAGCGGTCGGCAATCGACAGCAGGCCGCCGGGGAGAAATACCATCATCACGATCACCGCGAAGCCGAAGATGGCGAGGTACCAGTCCTGCAGGAAGCGCAGCCACTCCGGCAGCAGAATCACGATGACCGCCCCCACAACCGGGCCGAAGAAGCGCCCGGATCCGCCCACGATCACGGCGAGCAGCATCATCAGCGACACCGAGAGGTGGAACTGCCCCGGCTCGATGAAGTTGACCAGGGTGGCGAGGTAGACACCGCCGACGCCTGCACACGCCGCCCCGATCGCGAAAGCGAGCAGCGTGTACGCGGTGATGTTGACGCCCGTGCTCTCGGCGCGGATCGGATTGTCGCGCAGCGCCGCAAACGCACGGCCCCACGGCGAGCGCAGGATCCACCAGAGCACGAGCGCCAGCACGATCACCGACGCGTACGCAAAGTAGAAGAAGGGCAACGCGCCGTCGAGTGAATAGCCAAGGAGCGACGGCCGCGGGATGTTGGGAATCCCGAATGTGCCGCCGGTCAGCGCTTCCTCGTTGCGCATGACGAGGTAGACGAGCACGTTGAAGCCGAGCGTCGCGAACGCGAGGTAATGATGCTGCACGCGCAGCGCCGGGAAACCCAGCGCGAGGCCGATCGCGAAGCAGGCGACTGCGGCGATGGGCAGCACGGCGAAGAACGGCCAACCCAGCTTGAGCAGGATCGCCGCGTGATAGGCGCCGATGCCGTAGAACGCTGCCTGCCCGATCGACATCTGGCCAGCGTACCCGACGATGAGGTTCAACCCGAACACCGCCATCAGGTAGACGCAGAGCAGGGTCATCAGGTAGATGCCGTAGCTCTTGAGAAACAGCGGGAGGATTGCGTACGCCGCGAGGCCGACGAGAAGCGCGATTCGCTGCGGCTTGTTCATACCGCCTCCTTTGGCGCTCATACCTTCCGCTCCTCGACCTTGCCCAGCAGGCCCTCGGGTCGGACGATGATCACGATGAGGAAGAGCAGCAGCGCCACTCCTTCCTTGTAGGCCGACGAGACGTACGCTCCGGTAAGGTTCTCCAGCACGCCCACCAGCACGCCGCCGAGCAGCGCGCCGCGCGTCTGGTTGAAGCCGCCGATGATCGCTGCGTAGAACGCCTTGAGGCCGATCGACTCGCCCATGTCGAACTTGGCGAGATAGGTCGGGGTGACGAGCAGCGCTGCGACGGCCGCCAAGACAGCGTTGATCAGGAAGGTATAGAGCACCATGCGCCGGACGTTGATGCCGAGCACCTTCGCCGCGTCCGTGTTCTGCGCGACCGCCTGCATCGCGCGCCCGGTCACCGTCCGGTTGAGGAACATTTGCAGCCCGATGACAATGAGCCCGGCGAGGATCAGCGTTCCGACATCCGCGTAGGAAACCTTGAAGTCGCCGAGAGCGAGCAGCCCGTCAGGGAACGGATTCGGAAACGGCATCGCCTGGGCGGTCACTCCGGCCTTGACGAGCTGCTTGACCCCGATCGACAGCCCGAGCGTCGCGATGACCAGAGGAATCACGCCGTGCCGGATCAACGGATCGACGATCGCTCGCTTGAACGTGTAGCCGAGCAGCAGCATCGCCACGACGCAGGTCAGTAGAAACGCGACCCAGAGCGGCAGACCCGCGGTGTTGATGAAGAACAGCATCACGAAGGCGGGAAGCATCACGAACTCGCCCTGCGCGAAGTTGATCGTGTTCGATGCTTGCCATAGCAGCGTGAAGCCGAGCGCCGCCAGCGCGTAGATGGCGCCGGTCGCGGTTCCGGATATGACAAGCTGCAGGAAATCGCCCATGGCCTTCCCCCGTATGGATAGAGCTCGCGCGGCCGGTGCCGGTCGGCTCCGGCCGCCCGCTCAGTTGCGCTCCGTCACCGCTACTTGATCGGGTTCAGCGGGGGCAGAGTCGTCGTTACGACCTGCTTGCCGTTGACCACCTTGACCAGGAAGCTCTCGCGATCGAGGTCGCCCTTGTCGTCGAAATGCACATCGAGCAGCACTCCGGGCTGGTCCTTTACCAGGATGGTGGCGCCATGCATCGCCTTGGCGAACGCCTTGGGGTCGACCTTGCCGACCTTCTCGGTGACCGCCTTGACGACGTACATGCCGCTGTAGCCCTTCATTCCGTTGTGATCGCTCTTGTAGTTGTACGCTTTCTGGAACTTCTCGTCGAAGGCCTTGATTTGCGGTTGCGGCGCGTCGACCGTCAGTCCGACATGCGCGACAGCGCCGTTCGCGGCGTCACCCGCCAGCTCGATCACCTTCTGCCCGGTGAGCGTCGTTTCGCCGACGATCGGCTTGTCATAGCCCTGCTTCTTGAGCTCGCGCAGCGCACGTGCCGATTCCTCCTCGTTCGTGTAGACGAAGAGAGCGTCCGCGTTGGATTGCTTCGCCTTGAGCACCGGTCCCGAAAAATCGACCTGGCCCGGGTCAGTCGAGATATCTGCCGCAACCTTGATCCCCTCTGCGTTGAGCGCCTTCGTGATCGCGTCGCGGCCGCCCTTGCCGAAGTCGTTGTTCACCCACATGACCGCCACGCTCCTGGCCTTGACCTGGTCCTTGAGGTAGCGCGCGACCTTCGGCATCGCGGTCGCCTGGGTGAACGACGTGCGGAAGATGTACGGGTTACCCTGCTCGGTGATGTTCGCCGCCTCGCCGCCGGTGAAATTCGGGATCTCGGCGCGCCTGGTCTCGGCCATGCTGACGATGATCGAGCCCGAGAACACCGGCCCCATCACCACGTACGCGCCCTGATCGACCGCCTTCTGCGCCAGCGCCTTGGCGGTTTGCGGCGCGGTCTGCGTATCCCAGGACTGATATTCGATCTTGCGGCCGAGGATGCCGCCGGAAGCGTTGATCTCCTTCACGGCGAGCTTCACGCCGTTGTCAAAGTTGGTCCCTGCCGTCGCGCCCGTCCCCGAGAGTTCCACCAGGCCGATGATCTGGATGGGTCCCTGCTGAGCTAAGCCGTAAGTGGACGCGGCCAATGCGAGAACCGCGACAGTGTTGCGCAGTGCGTGCTTCACGATTGCCTCCTTGGAGTTAGACAGCGATCAGGCTCCGCCCTCGAGCCGGCGGCCGTACGCTTGCATCGCAGGGACGGGGCGCGTGAACCGCCCCCGCCTCTGCGCTCGATAAATATCTGGCGGGTCGTCATTTCGATGCGGCCTCAAGCAAGGGAAGCGACGGCGCGCAGCTCGTCGGCGGTGGCCCTGCCGAAGCCGAAGAATTCGAGGTACAGAGGAATCTGCTCGAACAGCATCTCGGTACCCACCTGCGTTCGACAGCCCTTCTCGCGCGCCGCGCGCAGCAGCGGGGTCACCTCCTGCTTCATGACCACCTCGCCCACGAAAGTCCTCGGCGCGAGCCGCCCCACGTCGAGCGGGGGCGCGTCGCCGGGATTCATGCCGAGCGGCGTGGCGTTGACGACGAGGTCGAAGCCGGCGGGATCGTTCGAGCCCTGCGTGACTTCGAGCGCCGGGTAATGCAGGCGCAGTCGTTCCGCAAGCCCCTTCGCGCTCGCCGGATTGCTGTCGTAGAGCGAGATCGCGCCGGCGCGCCCCGCTGCCAGCGCGGCAGCGATCGCGGAGCCGACCCCGCCTGTGCCTACGACGAGGCAGCGTGCCCCGGCGAGGCTGAAGCCGTTGCGCTCGAGGCCCCTGACGAAGCCGGCACCGTCGAAGAGGTCGCCGAGCAGACTGCCGTCCGCGCGGCGCAACACCGCATTGCACGATTGCGCGATCTTCACCGCGGTGCTCGCTTCGTCGAGCAGCCCGACCGTCGTAACCTTGTGCGGCATCGTCACCAGCGCGCCGGCGATGTTGGTGAGGCGGAAGATCGTCCTGAGAAATGCCGGGTAGTCGCCTGCGCGCACCCCCATCGGCACGACGACCGCGTCGATGCCGGCGCTCTCGAAGTACGGGTTGTAGATCATGGGCGACTTGACCGGCGCGATCGGGTCGCCGATGTGCGCGATGATCGTCGTCGTGCCGCGAATCAAGTTTCCTCCTCCGCCGGCCGCGATCGTCGCAACCGAGTGTTCGTTTATCGCACCAATGTGCGGCTAACGAACAAAGTCTAAGGCGTTCAGGCGAACAGCGTCAAGGGCGATTATCGAAATACTGGGCGATTATCGATCACAAATTCGCCCTTCTTCCCCATCTTCCGGCGCAAAGCGTACTCCTTCGCCTGCGCCTTGATAAACACGCTTTCACCCCTCACGCCACGGGCTTGGGATATTTCCACTTGTTGTGCACCCACAGCCAGTCGGGCGGGCTCGCGCGGATCTCCTGCTCGAGGCGTCGCGCGTACGCTTCGATGATCCAGTCGCCTTCGCGCTCGTCGTACGGCGGCTCGGCGAGAACGTGCAGTTGCACCCCGTACTGCCCGCGACTCAGGCGGCGCATCGCCACGTAGACCACCGCCGCGTCGAGGAAACGCGCGATCTTCACCGCCCCCGTGAAGAACGCCGTGTCCTGGTGCAGGAAAGTCGTCCAGTGCTTGTCCATGCCCTTGAGCGGCGTCTGGTCGGCCACCATTCCGTAGGCACGCGGCTCGCCCGCGCGGCGCAGCAACTCGAAGGCGAATTCCTTGATCGGGATCGGCTTGCCGCCGAAGCGGCTGCGCGCCTCGCGCATGTAGGTATCGAGGCTTGCCACACGCAGCGGCTTGTACACGGCGTCGATCGGGATCCCGAAGTGCGCGCCGCCGCCGGGCAGCAGCCATTCCCAGTTGCATACGTGCGCCGTGAGCAGGATGACGGAGCGTCGCTCGGCGACGAAGCGGCGGACGAGGTCGACGTTCTCGATGACGAGCCTGCCCTTGAGGTCTTCGGCGCTCGCGCGCCAGCCCCAGGCGATCTCAACGACCACCTCGGCCATGTTGCGGTATGACTGCTCGAGAATCGCGGCGTGCTCGGCTTCGGTCTTCTCGGGAAACGAGCGAGCGATATTGCGCGCGGCTAGATCGCGCCGCCAGCGCAGCAGATGAAACGTGACAAAATAAAGGAACGATCCGAAGCGGTAGAGCGCCCACAGGGGCAGCCGACCGAGCGAGCGGAGGATGAAGACCATCAGTCAAGTAGGCCGCGGCGCGTGAGCGTAGACGATTTCCCCCTTCCGGGCAACGCGCGGCGCGTGCATCCCGCGAGCGCGCCCGTCGACGGGATCGAGCTGTGGTTCGCCACCCTCGCTGCCGGCGAGGAAGAGTATGCGCGCATCGCCTCGTGGCTCGCGCCGGCGGAGCACGCCCGCGCAGCGCGGTTCGGGCGCGACTGGCTGCGGCGGCGTTACGTAATCGGGCGCGCCCTGCTGCGCAGCATCCTCGGCCGTACCCTGTTGCTGGCGCCGTCGGCAGTACCGATCGTGCGCGGCGAGCGCGGCCGTCCGCGCCTCGATGGCATCGACGGCATCGACTTCAACGTCTCGCACACGCAGGATGCCGCGCTCGTGGGGCTTGCGCGCGGTCCGCGCATCGGCGTGGACATCGAGCGTGCCGACCGCGAGGTCAACGCGGACGGCCTGGCGCGAAAGTTCTTGAGCCTGGTCGAGCAGTCGACACTCGCCGGTCTCGGTCCCGATGAACGTCGAGCGAAATTCCTTCGCTACTGGACCTGCAAGGAGGCGATGAGCAAGGCGACGGGTGACGGGATCTCCGCCCCGTTCCGCAGCATGGAGGTGCGGCTGAGCGGCACGATCAGCCTCACTGCAGGACGGCCGCCATACGCACCCGAACGATGGCGCCTGCGTGCAGTCGATGCAGGCGACGGCTATCTTGCGACGCTTGCCATCTGGTTGCGGGACTGACCTTGTTCAGGCGACCGCCACTAGGCGATCCAGCTTCGCCTCGTCCCGCAGCAGCTCGTCGCTCGGCCCGTTGTGAACGACACGGCCGCGGTCGAGGACCAAAACCTGCTGCGTGAGCGAAAGCGCCAGCCGCGCGTGTTGCTCGACGACGATCACGGCGAAGTCGCCGGCGCGCACCAGCTCGCCGATGATCTTCATCAGCTCCTGCACGATGATGGGAGCGAGCCCCTCCATCGGCTCGTCGAGCAGGAGCAGCTTCGGATTGGTCATGAGCGCCCGTGCGATCGCGACCATCTGCTGCTCGCCGCCGGAGAGTTGATTGCCGAGGTTGCGCCGGCGCTCTTCCAGGCGCGGAAAGACCGAATAGGCCCGGGCGAGATTCCAGGGGCCGGGTCGCGCGATGACGGTCAGGTGCTCCTCTACCGTGAGCGACGGGAACATGAAGCGCTCCTGCGGCACCCAGCCCAGGCCCGCCTGCGCACGACGGAAAGTAGGCAGCGCGCGGATCTCTTCGCCGCGCCAGGCGATGCTTCCGGACTTGAGCCGCGTAAGGCCCAGGAGCGTCAGCAGCAGCGTCGTCTTGCCCACGCCGTTGCGGCCCAGCAAGGCGACGCTCCCGCCCGCGTCGACCTCGAGCGAAACATCCTCGAGAACGATCGAGTCGCCGTAACCGGCCGTGAGGCGCTCGGCAGCGAGAAGCCTAGGCATGCTGCGCCTCCCCGAGATAGACCTCGCGCACTTGCGCGTCGCGCGAGATCGCCTCCGGCGTGCCCTCGACGAGCACGCGCCCGGCGACGAGCACGGTAATCTTCTCGGCAAACCTGAACACGAGGTTCATGTCGTGCTCGATGAAGACGACCGAGACATCGCGCGGCAGCGCGGCGATCACGCCGAAGAGCTCTGCGCTCTCGGCGGACGGAATTCCTGCCGCAGGCTCGTCGAGGAGCAGCACACGCGGCCGCGTGGCGAGCGCGAGCGCGATCTCGAGAAGCCGCTGCTTGCCGTAGGGCAGATTGCGCGTCTCGACATCCGCGTCGCCTTCGAGTCTGAGCCGGGCGAGGATCGCGCGGGCCTCGTCGATCTGCTCCAGCGCGGAGGCCGCACTGCGCCACCACACGCCGCCCTTGCCGTGGCGTTCGCAGCAGGCGAGCGTGACTGACTCGAGGACGGTGAGTCCCGGGAACAGCGTGTTTATCTGGAACGTCCGCGTCATTCCTCGCTTGACGCGCAGGTGCTGCGGCAGCTGGGTCACCCGCTCCTCGCCGAGCCAGACTTCGCCTGCGGTCGGCGGCAGGTAGCCGGTGAGCAGATTGATAAAGGTGGTCTTGCCCGCCCCGTTGGGACCGATGATCGCGTGTCTCGCGCCGGTCTCGAATGCAAGCGTGATGTCGGAGTTGGCCTTGAACGCGCCGAACGACTTGCCGAGACCCTCGGTGCGCAGCGCGACCGTCATCGGCGGGACGCCCCGAATCGCTTCTGCACCGACTGCAGCAGCCCCAACAGCCCGCCGCGAGCGAACAGCACGATCAGCACGAGCAGCAGACCCAGCCAGAATTGCCAGTACACGGGATTGAGATTGGCGAGGTAGTCCTGCAGCACCATGAACACGGCGGCGCCGACGAGCGCGCCGTAGAGATGCCCTGCTCCCCCCAGCACAAGCATGATCACCAGATCGGCCGAGCGCGGAAAGCCCAGCGAGTCCAGGCCGACGAACTGCGTGGTCTGTGCCAACAGCGCTCCGGCGATGCCGGCGATCCCGGCGGCGATCGTGTACACGGCGACGAGCTTTCGCCGCACCGACACGCCGATCGCGGGCATCCGCCGCTCGCCTTCGCGGATGCCGCGCAGGCTGAGCCCGAACGGAGAGCGCACGAGCGTGCGCGCGAAGACGAAAACGATGAACAGCACTGCGAGGCTGTAGACGTAGGCAGTCTTGCCGTCGAGCCCGAAGCCGAAGACGCCGAAGAGCTTACGCATCTGCACGCCGGACAGGCCGTCGACCCCTCCCGTGATGAACGCGGCCTGGTTGGCGGCCTCGTAGAGCATGAGTCCGATCCCCAAGGTCACCACCAGTCGGGTGAGATCCTCTCCCCTCACGACGAGGAAGCTCGTGAGCAGACCGACGGTCGCGGCTGCGGCGGCGGCCACGACGAGGCCCGTCAGCGGCTCACCCCAGCCGTACTTGGCAAGCAGGCCCGCGGCGTAGGCGCCGATGCCGAAGAACGCGGCGTGCCCCAGCGAGATGATGCGCGCGTAGCCCAGGATCAGATCGAGCGACAGCGCGAACAGCGCCGCGATCATGATCTGGCTCCCCAGCGTCAGGTACTTGGGAAAGACGAAGAACGCGACGATCGGGATCAGCCAGAAGGCAATCTCCGCGCGGCTCCACTTCTGGGTCGGCAGACCCATTCTACGCGCGCTTCCCCAGCACGCCGCGAGGGAAGATCAGCAGCATCGCCACCATCATGAAGTAGATGATGAACGAGCCGATCTGCGGCACGTAGTACTTGCCCGCGACGTCGAAGACGCCGAGGATGAGCGCGGCGAAAAGCGGCCCCTTGATCGTCCCGGCTCCGCCCACCGCCACGACGAGCAGGAAGTACACCATGTACTTGAGCGGGAACGTCGGATCGAGCCCGAGCACGTCGATGCCCAGGCCGCCGCCGAGCCCGGCGAGGCCCGACCCGAGCGCGAACGTCAGGCTGAACACCTGATACACGTTGATGCCGAGCCCCGCGGACGCCTGCTGATTGTCGACCGAGGCGCGGACAGCGGCACCGAAGCGCGTGCGCTCGACGAGCCAGGTGAGGGCGAACGTGATCGCGATCACCACCGCGATAAGGAACAGCCGGTAGGTGCCCAGATCGAGGCCGAGCAGGTGCACCTGTCCGCGAAGGAACGCCGGCAGCTGCACCGGCTGCTGCTGCGAGCCGAACACGTAGGTCGTCGCGGCGATCGCCATGAACACGAGGCCGATGGAGAAAAGCACCTGGTCCAGATGGCTCGCGCGGTACAGCCGGCGATAGAGCAGTCGCTCGAGGATCGCACCGGCCAGCGCCGAGATGATGAAGGCAATCGGCAACGTGACGAGGAACGGCACGCCGAAACGCGTCATCGCCACCACCGCGGCGTAGCCCCCGAGCATCGCGAAGGCGCCGTGCGCGAGGTTGACGAAATTCATCAGGCCCATCGTCACCGACAGGCCGATGCTGATGATGAACAGCAGGCTGCCGTAGGCGATGCCGTCGAACACGACACCGACGAAGTTGCCGATCATGCTGCAGCCCCGGGCACCGCCGTCGCCTCGCGCGACTCAGCTGTCGTTACGGTCCGGGATCCTTGACATTGTCGATCTTGTCGAACTCCATGCTCCAGTAGTGGCCGTCCTTCATCTCGACCTTGCGGATGTAGATGGTCTGTACCGGCTCGCGCGTGGCGGGATCGATCGTCACCGGCCCCCGCGGGCTGGTCC
>Ga0335083_10009780_pt1 | contig 11624 bp, 8 predicted proteins | sample Lox_Sample_42_FD_206716 | JGI IMG/M metagenome (GOLD analysis project Ga0335083, IMG submission 206716) | Soil microbial communities from Loxahatchee National Wildlife Refuge, Florida, United States - Lox_Sample_4.2 | ecosystem: Environmental > Terrestrial > Soil > Wetlands | place: USA: Florida... | reverse complement strand
AATATCTTTCAGGCTTGGAATATTAGGCTGAATTTTTTTTACTTTTTGAAACAATTCTTCACTACTTACAAAAACATATTTAACTGCGGAGTCATTGAATATAAACTCAATCTCTAATGGATTGGTAGTTGGATAAATGGGAACGAGAATTGCACCTGATTGCTGAACGGCCATATCTGTGATCAGCCATTCAGGCCTGTTATTAGAAATGATAGAAATTTTATCCCTGTTCTCAGTGGTCATATCATTTCCTGAAACACCAAGAGCAAGGAGACCAGCTGTTAACTGATTTACTTTTTGCTGAATTTCTGCAGTACTATATTTTTTCCAGGAACCTTTTTCCTTCGCGGCGATCATATCCTCTTTCGGAAATTTTTCCAGCTGGTAGGCAAGGCAATCAAACAATCTTGTGGGCTCGAGCATAATTGTCCCTTTTAAATTTTGCGGAGTTTAAATTATACAAAAAACGAAAAAGCAGCAAATATGTCTTTGGATATATATATGATATATCAATATTCAACTAAAATATAAACATCGTTGAAAATTGAATATTGATTGTTGAATATTGCTTATTTAGGAAGAGGATGATAATACTGCGCCGTCGGTAATTTGAATACCCTGTTTTTTTGAAAATTGATGAATTGATTGTATTGATCAGCGTGAGTTGTTGTCCAGTTCTGATAAACAGTTAGATTTTGTGCCGGTCCGAAAAGCCATTGGTTATATGCATCAAATAATCCTTCCTTCATCAATTGACGATGATAGTCAAAAAGACGAAAGGGTAATTTGCCGGCATATTTATCAAACCATTCAAGGATGAACTTACTCCGGAGAATTGTCAGTGATTCAGGAGTTACGCCTAAAGAAACATTGGCTGCCTGATCACTCATTACTGCCAGGTAAGCCGAAGTAAAAGCATTTTTTGTATTCTGATTTTTGGTGGTTTTAGCGTCAGAAAATAATTTCTTATATCCATCCACCAGGATATTTTTTATTTCAGGAGTTCTTTTGCTATAGCTTTCCAGGTTTACAAAAATCTCCCCATAAATCAGACTCCATACTTTATCATAAGTAAAGTAGTAATACTTGCAGGCATTATAATAGTTGGAAGAATAATTTGGATCCACTTCAATTCCTTTTTCCCACTGCCTGATTGCATCCATGTCCTGCTTTGCCCAAAGCATTTCTCCATATTCATTATACAACACGCCACTGTTTGGAAATCGCTTGAGACCCTGTTTGTACATTTTTTCACATTCCTTCCGGTCTTCTATTGCTTTGTAAACGAGCCCTAATATCTGGTAGCATTGTTCATCCGCATCTTTTCGATCAATCAACGGCTTGGCAGTTTCCATCGCCTTTACATAATTTTTTTGAAGGTAGAATGAAAAAGCAAGGTCTTTTGATATCTCCAGATCCTGGGGCTTTAGCTGCAGCGCGTGATTCAATACGACAATAGCATTCGGGAAATCCCCCTGTCGCATATAAGCTTTAGCGCTTTCATGCAGTGTATTTGCATCTTCTTGCGCAAGTGAAGAGAAATGGGCAGCAACCAGCAAAATATAAATAAAAGCGAATCTTCTCATTTTCTTAAAAACTAAACTTTGCCATAAGATAAAACGGATTTGTGGTTCTTTAATTGTACGCTGCGGGTTTTCACATACAGTTAACCGATCAGGTGAGTCAATAATCCATCCCTGAGCTTTGGCTCGAACCAGGTGCTTTTTGGTGGCATGATATTGCCACTGTCAGCGATGGCAAATAATTGCTCGATTGTTACAGGATGCAGGCTGAACGCTACTTTCATCTCACCACTATCCACTCTCTTTTCGAGTTCATTCAGGCCTCTGATGCCCCCGACAAAATCGATTCTTTTATCGGTCCTCACATCTTTTATAGAGAGAATCCTGTCAAGGATGTTTTTCTGCAATATGCTTACATCCAGAATACCGATCGGATCAGTCGGATAGGATCCTTCTCTTGCAACCAGTTTATACCAGTTGCCATTTAAATACATTCCAAATTCGTGTAGGCGGGAGGGTGAGAGCGCCTTATCAATTTTACCAACAAAAAAATCTCTTTCAAGCGATTTCAGGAATTCGTTTTCTGCCATTCCGTTGATATCTTTTACAACCCTGTTATAATCGAGAATATGTAATTGGTCGGAAGGAAAAAGAGTGGTCAAAAAATAATCCGCAGCGGCTGTTTGTAAAACAGTCTTTACTTTAGCGGCGGATGCAGCGCGGTGATGCCCGTCTGCAATATAAGTATATGGGATACTGGCTTCGAACAATTTCGTTATGCGGTCATTAGTTGCATCATCATTGATGACCCATACAATGTGACGGATGCCATCATCAGCTATAAAATCGTATTGAGGATGATGACTCGCTTTCCAGTCTTCAACCATTTGATGCAGTCGCTGATCAGTTTTATAAGCGAGAAAAACATTCCCGGTCTGCGCCCCAATCGTCTTCATATGATTGATCCGGTCCAATTCCTTATCAGGACGAGTCAGCTCATGTTTTTTGATAATATCTTTTTCATAGTCTTCCACGGAACTCACGCAAACCAGGCCGGTCTGGCTTTTATCATTCATGATCAGCTGGTAAATATAATAGCAGGGTTTTTCTTCGCTGAATAATACTCCCGCCCGCTGGAAAGATTGAAGATTTTCTTTTGCTTTATCATATACCTGCTGGCTATGCACATCAACATTTTCGGGCAAATCAATTTCAGATTTGGTGATATGAAGAAAAGAATGAGGCTTGCCTTTGGCTTCTGCCCTTGCTTCTGAAGAATTCAAAACATCATATGGAGGCGATGCGAGTTCTTTTGCCAAATCGGGTTTTGGCCTGAGTGCTTTGAAAGGAGAAATAATTGCCATTATAATTTTTTTGTTGCCGCGGAAGCATTGAATTATCTCGGTGTTTGCGCGACTAAAAATCAAAAATTTTTATCCTTTTACAGTTGCAAAATCATTCATCAGGACTGTCAATGCTTTTACACTTTCCAGGGGCAATGCATTGTACAGGGATACCCTGAATCCACCCACGCTTCTGTGCCCTTTTACGCCAATCATTCCATTCTCTTTACATGTTTGCAAAAAATTTTTTTCCAGTTCGGGGTCATTCATCACAAAAACCACATTCATCCTGCTTCTGTCTTCCTTCGTTACTGTTGGATGGAAAATGGGCAAACGATCCAGGGTATCATATAATAAAGAAGATTTCTGCATATTTATTTTTTCCATCACCGGAATGCCTCCGAGATTTTTTAACCACCTCAGTGTAAGCATGCATACATAAATAGCAAATACAGGAGGAGTGTTCAAGACCGATCCTGCTTCTATGTGTTTGAGATAATCCATCATGCCCGGTAATTTGCGATTGACTTTTCCCAGGATATCTTTTTTTACAATCACCATATTTACACCGGCTGCTCCGATATTTTTTTGAGCTCCGGCATATATCAGTGAAAAACGATTGAAATCCAGAGCGCGACTAAGGATGTCGCTGCTCATATCTGCAACGAGAGGAACATTTGTCTCTGGAATGAAATGCATTTCCGTTCCTTCAATGGTATTATTCGTGGTATAATGAAAATATTTTGAAGAGAAGGGAATCGAAAATTTTTTTGGGATATAAGTGTAGTTTTTATCTTTTGAAGAAGCGACTACATCCACATTCCCAAAAATTTTTGCTTCTTTAATTGCTTTGGTTCCCCAAACGCCGCAGTCGAGATATGCAGCTGTTTCATTTTCGTTCAGCAGGTTCATTGGGACCTGGAAGAATTGGGTGGTAGCGCCTCCGTGCAGGAATAAGACCTCATGACTATCATCCAGTTTCATCAGTTCCTTTGCTGTGGCAGTTGCTTCATCCAATACTTCCTGGAACATAGCTGTCCGATGACCGATTTCCAATATAGATAAACCGGTATTATTGAAATCAAGAATTGCCTGACTCGCCTGTTCAAATACTTCCTTTGGCAAAATGCTGGGCCCTGCATTGAAATTATGTTTCACGATCCTTTGTTTAAATGAGATGCAAAATTACGAAAGATGAAGCGAAGTAAGATATGGGTTCGTTTTTTGTTTCATGCAAAGACACAACCTAAACAAAGGCGCAAAGACTTCCTGCGTTTTGTTGTCCTTGCGTGAAATTTTCTAAAAAAGCATTATTCACAACTATATCCCTTTACACTTCCTGTTTTCCATTGTGTATCCAGTTCATTCAATTCTTTTAATTCTTCATCAGTAAAGTTCTTGTGAACTAAGTTTTTCAGGTCCGGTTGTCCTGCATCGACCCACGCAGTAAACCAGAAAGAAGCTATTGCAAAAATGGATTGCCGCATTCTGCGTTCAACCATATCGTTGAGTTTTATATTGTATGCAGTCGCATAAGCAGTGGAATACTGTCGCACAGTAATGCCATTTCTCTCTTCAAAGGCGAATCGCTGGTCTTCAGGAAATGATTGCCGAAGTTCTTTTTCATAACGTAGAACAGTATCCGAAGCAGCAGCGCTTTCCAGGATTCTTTTCCATATGAAATCTTCAGGATGAGAAATATATGCTGCTTTCCCGACGAGAAAATCCCATTCTTTTTCAGCAAAAAGTTCGGGAATCCTGGATTCCCAAAATCCATGAATGCCTTGTTGTCCTGTAAGCTGGCCGTTATGATTGCTGCATACATGCAGGGGAACATGCGCATCGGCAATATAATGACCGATTTCAGCTGAAAGGCGAAGGATCTTCAACTGGTCTTTTTCACGGAAGGCCCTGGTCAGTCGTTGTTTCATGGTTTGAATCCACCAGGGAACAATACCGTACGCTTGCAGGGTATCTTTAGAAAATTTTGTCACCGCATCTTCCCATTTTCTTGGCAATTCATTGAATGGATATCTTCCATAATGATCGATATCAATATAATGATGGGCTCCTTCGGCTGCAGCTGCATATCTTCTTTTGTCGGGATCCACTGCATGTTCGCTGAGAAAATCAATATTGGGCTTATATAGTACCATCATTTCGGGCGGTAACAAAAAAACTGCATGGTAATTGATTTGCCTGTGCATATAAAATCCCCAGCAAAACATTTTTTGATAAAGGCAAAGCGAAAGAATGATCAACCCAATTTTTTTCATGCACTGCTACCTATCAATTTATGCCTTCTCCCAAAAATTTAATCTTCAATTTCTGTAATGCCGCCTGAAATGGCGAATTTCATGGCCTCGGTTGAGCTGATATCCGTCAAGAGTCTGACTCTTTCTTTTTTTACAAAATATAAATTGCCGGCGAAAGCATAAGATTGCGGAACATACACGGACACATATTCCTGTAATCCGAATTGCGATAATTCTTCCTGTGTAATAAATCCGACTTTCCATATATCTGTAGATTCAATACTGACGAGAACTGATTTATCAAATTTTCTTTTGTTACCGGCAAAGGCTTCGAGGAAATCCTTTACTGTAGAATAAATGATTTTGATACCTGGAGTTTTCTCTAATATATTATCAAAAAGTTCTACCAGTCTGCTGACAACAAATGAAGAAGATACATATCCAACAATCAGGACGAGTAAAATCACGATGATGAATCCAAGTCCTGGAAATCTTTTCGGGCTGCCATATTCATCAAGCCCGATAAATTTTGGGAATAAACTATGTATCAGGTTGGGTAAAATACTATCCACCCAATTAAAAAGAGAAATAACGGCAAAAATAGTAATGCTGATGGGTGCTAATATAATCAGACCCTGCAAAAAATATTTTAGAAGTCGGCCCGGAATAGATCGGAATTTCATGTAGTAGCTGTTTAGTCATCAAAATTAATCAATCGTCCATGGTATTCGAACGAATATTCAGGCATAAAACCAGGGTATTTTCACGCAACTCATCATTTTCTTGTTCACTGATTTCCAGTTCCGATGCCAGTGGTACATGATTTTTGAAATCTTTTGAGTTTTCGGCTGACCGTTTGTCAAAAAAATTAAAATTTAATGGTGGAAACTTTGGTAACAAAAAAAGTTTCCTTAGTTTTGTGCCCCGAATTGTGAATTATGGAAGTTAAAGAAAGAATATTATCAAAGGCTACTGATTTGTTTATGCGCTATGGCATCCGTTCTGTTACAATGGATGAAATCGCAGCCCAGCTGGGTATTAGCAAGAAAACAATTTACCAGTTTTTTACTGATAAGGATGAGATTGTTGAAGCGGTGATAGACTGTGAAATACGGAATAATGAGGATGACTGCAAGCGGTTCAGGCAGAATTCGGAAAATGCTGTGCATGAAGTTTTTGTTGCTATTGATGAAATGGAAAAAATGTTGAAGGCAATGAATCCCCTTATCATGTATGATCTGGAGAAACATCATCCCAAGTCCTATAAAAAGTTTAAAAGCCATAAATACCAGTTTTTGAATACAACGATCAGGGAGAATATTGAAAGGGGAATCAGGGAAGAGTTGTACAGGGACGATTTAAATATTGATATCGTATCCAAGCATCGTATTGAATCAGTATTTACAGGATTTAACCAGGATCTTTTTCCACATAGCCGGTATAAATTATCTGATGTAGGGTACGAATTGTCGATGTTGTTTTTGCACAGCATCGTTACACCCAAAGGAAAAAAACTCATTGAAAAATATTTGACCGAACGAAAAAAAAATTTGTCTTATGATAAAGTGTAGTATGAAAAACATGATCGCAGCAGCGACACTCCTCACATTGTCCATAACTGCGAGGAGCCAGGCAATACATAGGTTTTCTATTAAAGAGGCGATTGATTATGCTTCAAAAAACAGTGTACAGGTTAAAAATTCTTTGTTGAATTATAAAAACCAGGAGCAGGTCAACAGGAGCATCACTTCGGAAGCCTATCCACAGCTGACCGGAAATGTTGGGTTTACTGATAATGTAATTATTGCCACCCAGCTTCTGCCCGGTGAATTTGCAGGTCAGCCTGCAGGAACATTTATTCCGATCAAGTTTGGCACTCAGTATAATACTGCTATCGGTGCGAATTTAAAACAAGTACTTTTTGACGGACAGGTTTTCGTAGGACTTCAGGCGAGATCAACGGCATTGGCCTATGCTCAGAAAGCCACTGAAATAACAGAACAGAACATACGCGTAAATATTTATAAAGTATACTATCAGCTGGTATTGAGTAAAACACAGATGGATCTGATTGATGCAAATATTGCGCGCGCACAGGAATTGCTGCATAACACAACGGAAATGTATAAAAACGGATTCAGCGAAAGGCTGGATGTTGATAAAGCTTCCGTTCAGTTATCCAATCTTCAGACTGAGAAAGTACAGACTGAATTTACAATTGCAAATGGATATCTCGGATTGAAAGTCCTGATGGGGATGCCTATAAAAGACTCGCTAACGTTAACGGATACCCTGACGTATGAAATGGTAAGAGATGCAACACTCAATGATGTAGATTATCAATACGACGACAGACGTGATTTCCAGTTACTGAGGCTAAACAAAGACCTGAATGAATTTGATATAAAAAGATACCGGAAGATGTATATACCTGTATTTACATTCAATGCAGGTTATACTGAAAATGCATACAGAACCAAATTCGATGTGTTTGGAAAGGGCGACTGGTATCCATCAGGCTACCTGGGATTGAATGTTGCTATTCCAATTTTTGATGGTTTCTATAAGGATGCCAGTATTCAAAAAGCAAAAATTGCATTGCGTCAAACCGAAAATCAAATGGATGCTTTAAAAATCACCATTGACAATGATGTAAAGGAGGCGCAATTGAGGTTTGAGGCAGCGATGCAAACATTGAATTTTCAAAAAAAGAATATGGATCTGGCCGAAAGTGTATATAACCAGACAAGAAAAAAATATGAGCAGGGAGTGGGTTCAAATACTGAAATCACATCTGCTGAATCTGATTTTAAACAGGCGCAGACAAATTATCTGACTGCCTTATACAATACGGTCATTGCAAAAATTGATTATCAAAACGCCATCGGCAAAATTTAATCTTATCTAAAAAAATAAACTATCGATCATGAAAAAAATATTGAATGCAGGGATATTAGGAGGAATTGTTTTTCTGGCCTCCTGTGGAGCTCCGGCGAAGGATGGAAACCCAAATCTTGCTGAGAAGAAAGCTCATCTGCAACAATTGAGACAGCAGCAGGATAAACTGACTACAGAAATTCAAAAACTGGAAAATGATATTGCCACTCTGGACCCGTCTTCTGCAGTTAAACCGAAATTGGTAAATATCACTGCCTTGTCTACACAGAATTTTACGCACTATATCGATCTGCAGGGTAAAATAAATACCAAGAACATCTATTATGTTTCTCCCAGAGGTCAGGGCGGTCAGGTAAAAGCAGTATATGTAAAGGAAGGGGACAATGTGAAAAAAGGACAATTACTGATCAAACTGGATGATGCTGTGATGTTGCAAAACCTGCAGCAGCTTCAAACGCAATTGAGCTATGCGCAGGATTTATACAATCGCCAGAAGAATTTATGGGATCAGAAAATTGGTACTGAGGTGCAATTGATCACTGCAAAGAATAATGTAGATAACCTGGAGAAACAAATTTCTGTCCTGAAAGAACAGTGGAATTCAACCAATGTATATGCAGAAGTATCGGGAGTGGTTGAAACAGTGAATATACATACGGGTGAATTTTTCAATGGATCTGCTTTAGGGGGAATTTCTATCGTTAACCAGGATGATTTAAAAGCTGTAGTGGAAGTCCCGGAGAACTATCTGTCCAGTGTGAAGAAGGGTACACCGGTTGTCGTGGAAGTCCCCGATGTGAATCAACATTTCAATACGAATATTTCATTGGTCAGTCAGCTTATCAGCAATAACTCACGGACATTTACAGCCGAAGCAAAAATTCCTGCCGGAGTAAACTTGAAACCTAACCAGGTTGCGATGGTAAAAATCGAGGATTATGCGGCTTCCAACGTAATCGTAATTCCCATTACCTCTCTGCAAACCGACGAAGGAGGGAAATTCGTTTTCGTAGCAACCATGGAAAATGGAAAACTTGTTGCGAAGAAGCGCAATGTAACTGTTGGTTCTGTTTATGGAGAAAAGATTGAAGTGAAACAGGGATTACAGGCCGGCGATCAGCTGATATCAGAAGGTTTCCAGGGATTGTATGACGGTCAGTCGATTACCACCTCTTAATATAAAATGTTTAGAAGACAAACATTGCAGAAAAAGAATTGATTATTATTCTCCTTTTGAAATCCGGGATACGGATCATAAAATTTAGGCCATGGCTATTAGAAATAAAATTATTGAATCATTCAAGCAGTTCAGGTTAACGAGCTGGGTGATTGATCGTGCTACAGTAACTTATGTTGCAACCATCGCTATCACATTATGGGGGTTGAGCATTTTTATTAACCTTCCGAAAGAATCATACCCTGATATTGTAGTCCCGCAAATTTATGTGTCGACGATCTACGCGGGGACTTCACCGAAAGACATGGAAAACCTGGTGACAAGGCCGATTGAAAAACAACTCAAAGGCATCACAGGAGCCAGGATACGTGATATCAAGAGTACTTCGATCCAGGATTATAGCAGTATACTGGTAGAATTTCAAACCGATGTAAAAGTAGATGTCGCCAAACAAAAAGTTAAAGATGCAGTGGATAAGGCCAAGCCGGATCTTCCGACGGACCTGACCAAAGAACCAGATGTTATTGAAGTGAGTTTCTCTGATTTTCCTATCATGTATGTAAATGTGGCCGGCAATTATGATGGTCTTAAATTAAAAGATTTTGCAAAAAAATTACAGGACAGGATTGAAGAATTGCCCGAAGTGAACAAGGCAGAGATTGCGGGTGCACCTGAACGTGAGATACAGGTAAATGTAGATAAGTATAAAATGGAAGCTTCATCAATCACTTTTACCGATATCGCGAACGCAATTGCAAATGAAAACCACGATATCAGTGCCGGTAATATCAAGATCGGCAATATGCAGCCCACTATCCAGGTAAAGGGCCAGTTTGTTACTGTGAATGATATGCAGAATATCGTGATTAAAAATATTTACGGGCAGCCGATTTATCTCCATGATATAGCACGGCTGGTAGATACTGTGAAAGAACAGGAAAGCTATTCACGCATTAATAATAAGAACGTCGTCACGCTTCAGATCGTAAAACGTGCCGGCGAAAACCTGATCAATACTTCCGACAAGGTAAAGGCGATCGTAGAGGAAATGAAGAAGACCGAATTACCGAAGGATCTCGATGTTACGATCACAGGCGACCAGAGTGTTCAGACCAGAACATCTTTTAACGACCTCATCAATACAATAATAATCGGATTCATTCTTGTATTGCTGGTGTTGATGTTTTTTATGGGAGTAAGCAATGCATTTTTTGTAGCGCTCAGTGTTCCTCTGAGCGTGTTTGTTGCATTCATGTTTTTACCCTTAGCAGATATTATAGTCGGCACTAAGGTCACGCTTAATTTTATTGTATTATTTGCATTATTATTTGGTTTGGGAATTATCGTTGATGATGCAATTGTGGTGATTGAAAATACGCACCGGATTTTCAATAATGGAATGGTTCCGATAAAAAGAGCCGCTAAAATGGCGGCTGGAGAAGTATTTGTCCCGGTCTTATCTGGTACTGTCACCACACTTGCACCTTTCTTCCCTTTATTGTTTTGGCCGGGCATTATCGGCAAATTCATGATCTATTTGCCAACAGTGCTCATCCTGACACTTACAGCTTCATTGATCGTAGCATTCCTGATTAACCCTGTATTTGCTACTTCATTCATGAAGCCTGAATATTATCCGGCAAAAGAACCGAAGAGTGTTTTATTTAAGAAAACATGGTTTTGGTTTTTTGTAGCACTTGGCATAGTGTTTCATCTATTAGGAATGCATGGCAGCGGGAATTTTGTATTAATGCTGGTATTGCTCATCATATTTAACAGGTATGTGTTGCATGACGTCATTCATAGTTTTCAATTGAAAGTATTGCCATGGCTGATGTCTCACTATGAGCGGGCGTTGAGATGGGCATTGTACCGTAACCGTCCCGGTTGGCTTCTCGCTTCTGTATTTGGTATCTTTGTGGTTGCTTCGTCATTGCTGGCTGCTTCGATCGTATCGGGACGCACCAAAACAGAATTCTTCCCGACAGGAGACCCTCCTATCGTTTATGTATACCTGAAAATGCCAGTGGGCACAAAGACATCCTACACAGACAGTATAACCAATGTGCTGGAAAAAAAAGTATTCCAGGTATTGGGTGAAAATAATCCGATAGTGGAATCAGTAATCTCCAATGTCGCAGTTGGCGCTACAGACCCCTTCCAGGGTGAGAGAGGTACACAGCCCAATCTTGGGAGGATACAGATTTCATTTGTTGAATATGAAAAAAGACATGGAGAAAAAACTTCTAAATATGTAGATGAGATTCGCAAGACGATCAAAGATATTCCCGGAGCCGAAGTGAGTATTGCAGGTCAGCAAAATGGCCCTGCTTCAGGAGCTCCTATTAATATAGAAGTAGTGGGTGATGAATTTGATGATATTGTAAAGACAGCAGTAAATCTGAAAAATTACCTGGATGCTCGCAAT
>Ga0335083_10009779_pt1 | contig 11625 bp, 8 predicted proteins | sample Lox_Sample_42_FD_206716 | JGI IMG/M metagenome (GOLD analysis project Ga0335083, IMG submission 206716) | Soil microbial communities from Loxahatchee National Wildlife Refuge, Florida, United States - Lox_Sample_4.2 | ecosystem: Environmental > Terrestrial > Soil > Wetlands | place: USA: Florida... | reverse complement strand
CCCCGCTGTCGCCGGGCTCGAACGCGAGAAGACGCAGCAAGGTCATCGCAAAGCCGGTCTGCTCGTCGGGCGCGAGCGCGAGGTCTTCGCGTCCCTGCACGCAGATCTGGTAGGCGAGCTGCACGGTTTCGGGCGTGAGTGAACGCGCATAGGCGGCGACGCGTGCCGCATCGGGCAGCGTATCGACGGCGGCGGGAACCGCCTGCGCGATGGCGATGCGATGAAAGAGCCCGGCCAGCTCGTCGAGCGCCGAAGGCATGGAGACACTGCGCTCGGCGAGCGCGCGCGCCTCCGCGAGCAACGCCGGTCCGTCCCCCGCAAGAAGCGCATCGGCGATGCGGTAGCAGTAGTCGGCATCGACAGCGCCGAGCATCGCGCGCACCGCAGCCTCGCGCACCTCGCCCGCGCCGTAGGCGATCGCCTGGTCGAGCACCGAAAGCGCGTCGCGCATCGACCCGTGCGCCACGCGCGCGACCAGGGCCACTGCTGTCTCGTCGAAAACGATACTCTCCGCACGCAGGATTTCAGTGAGCCTGGCGGCGATGACTTGAGCCGGCAGCAGCTTCAGATTGAATTGCAGGCAACGCGACAGCACGGTCACCGGGATCTTCTGCGGGTCGGTCGTCGCCAGCACGAACTTGACGTGCTCGGGCGGCTCCTCGAGCGTCTTCAGCATGGAGTTGAAGGCGGCCTTCGAGAGCATGTGCACTTCGTCGATGAGATAGACCTTGTAGCGCCCCACCGTGGGCGCGTAACGCGCGTTGTCGAGGATCTCGCGCATGTTGTCGATGCCGGTGTTCGAGGCAGCATCGAGCTCGAGCAGGTCGACGAAGCGCCCCGCGTCGATGTCGACGCAGGCCGCGCACGTGCCGCAAGGGGTCGCCGTCACGCCGTTCGTGATGCAGTTGAGGCTCTTGGCGAGGATGCGCGCGATCGTCGTCTTGCCCACGCCGCGCGTTCCGGTGAGCAGATATGCGTGATGCAGCCGCCCGCGCTCGAGCGCATTCGTGAGCGCGCGCACGACATGCTCCTGCCCGGAGAGCTCGGCAAAGCTCTTCGGGCGCCACTTGCGGGCGAGGGCTTGATACGTCATAGCGACATAAAGTTACCAACGAAGCGTGGCCTATTTGCCGTCAGATCGGGCCATAGAGAATATTTCGCGTCGCGTTCGGCTTCAGGCGAGGCGCGAGGACGGCGCAGGCGCGCCGTGTACAAGTGAAGTACACAAGCGTCTGCGACGGACGAGCAACGAAGCATCAGGCCGAACTGACGCGAAAGAGAGGGAGGCGAGCCGTTCCCCCGGCACTTGCTAAGATTGGCTATGGCTGCTTCCTTCCGGACCTGACCAGGTTCACCACCAGGCAATGCGGGGCGGCCCGCCGTTGATCGTTGCAATGCGAGCGTGCATGCGGACTTCATTATAATCGGTTCCGGCGCATCATCCATCGGGGTTGGATCGTCGACGAGACTCATCCGCATCCGTGGAATCGAAAAGACTGATCCTGTGGAGTGCTCTCGCTTCACTTGCCGCGTGCGGGCCGGAACCACCGCCGCCGTCACCGCCTCAAAAGCCGGCGCACGAGCTGACGGTCGCCATTCGCCCGGGTCCGACGACCTGGGTCCTCGACGGCGACAGCCTCGCCGCTGGACTGGATCGCGATCTTGCGGTGCTCTTCGCGCGCGAGCGAGGACTCGCGCTCAGAATCATCGCTGCCGACAATCCGGCACAGGCGCTCGCCGACGTGGCGGGCAATAACGTCAACATCGCTGCGGGCGGACTCTATCGACCCGTCGCGAGCGCACCGCCCGGCACCGCGGATCGCTTGCTCTACACCACGGGCTACTATTCGGTCGAGCCGGTGCTGGTCTACAACGCCGACGGATTCAAGCCCGAATCGTGGGCCGATCTCGCCGGAGAAACAGTCGGCATCGTCGATGGCACCGGTCTGGAGAGCGGTCTCGCCAGGATCCGATCCGATCATCCCGACGTGCAATGGCGCCCGTTGGCACTGGCCGGGGCGGAAGGGCTGATCGAGCAGGTCTCCGAGGGCACGCTTAACTATGCGGTCGTCGGCTCCAACGACGCGGCGGTCGCGCGCAATGTCTTTCTCAACGTCGAGACCGCGTTCGCGGTCGGCCCGAAACAGGATCTCGTCTGGGTCCTGCCCGCAGCGGAGGCTGCGCTGCGCGACGCGATCAACGCCTTTTTCGATCGCGTGCGCAAGGACGGCACGCTGCAGCGGCTCATCGACCGCTACTTCGGCTACTCGCAGCGCGTCGAGCGCATCGACGCCGGAGTCTTCCAGGAGCGCATCCACAGCACGCTCCCCGCCTTTGCCGGTCTCTTCCAGCAGGCTCAGCAGGAAACCGGAATCGAGTGGCGGCTCATCGCCGCCATCGCCTATCAGGAATCGCACTGGAATCCCTCTGCCACGAGCGAGACCAACGTGCGCGGCATGATGATGCTGACCGAGGAGACGGCGCGGCGGATGCGCGTCGATGATCGGCTCGATCCGCGGCAGAGCGTCATGGCGGGCGCGCGCTACATCGCCGATCTCAAGCATGCGTTGCCCGAGCGCATCCACGAGCCCGAACGCACCTGGCTCGCGCTGGCGGCGTTCAATATCGGCATCGGACATCTCGAGGACGCCCGCGTGCTCGCGGCCAAGCGCAAGCTCAACCCCGACTCGTGGAGCGATCTCAAGAAGACGCTGCCGCTGCTTGCGCAAGCTGATGCAGTCGACGGCACCAAGTACGGCTTCGCGCGCGGTGGCGGGGCCGTCGTCTTCGTCGAAACGGTGCGTGCCTACTACGACGTATTGCTGCGCCTGCAGGCACCCTACTACGGCATCCGCCTGAAGGTCGTGCAGTGACCTTCGGGCGGGGTCAGGGCTGCGGCACGATGCGCGTGAGCCCGTTCATGTACGGCTGCAGCGCGGCCGGCACGTCGATCCCGCCGTCGGCGCGCTGATAATTCTCCATCACCGCGACGAGCGCCCGCCCGACCGCCACGCCCGAGCCGTTCAGCGTGTGCACGAGCTCCGGCTTGCCCTGCGCGTTGCGGAAGCGAGCCTGCATGCGCCGCGCCTGGAACGCCTCGCAGTTCGAGCACGACGAGATCTCGCGGTACTTGCCTTGCCCTGGCAGCCACGCCTCGAGGTCGTAGGTCTTCGCTGACGCGAAGCTCGTGTCTGCAGTGCACAACGTCATCACGCGGTACGGCAGCTCGAGCTTCTGCAGAATCTTCTCCGCGTCCCCGGTCATCTCCTCGAGCGCGGCCCATGACTTTTCCGGATGGACGATCTGCACCAGCTCCACCTTGTCGAACTGGTGCACGCGGATCATGCCGCGGGTGTCCTTGCCGTAGCTCCCCGCCTCGGAGCGGAAGCTCGGCGTGTGCGCGGTGAGCCTTAGCGGCAGCTTGTCTGCAGGAAGGATCTGATCGCGAACGAAGTTGGTGAGCGAAACCTCCGCCGTGGGAATCAGATACATCCGGGCCTCGTCGGGAGAGCCGCCTTTGGTCACCCAGAAGAGATCGTCCTCGAATTTCGGCAACTGCCCGGTGCCGGTCAGCGTGGCCGCGTTGACGATGTATGGCGGGTAGCACTCGGTGTAACCGTGCTCGCTCGTGTGCGTGTCGAGCATCATTTGCGCGAGCGCACGATGCAGCCGCGCCACGCTTCCGCGCAGGGTGTAAAAGCGTGCGCCGGACAACTTCGCGGAGATCTCGAACTCGAGCCCGCCGACTGCGGCGCCGATGTCGACATGATCCCGCGCCGCGAAGGCGAAGCTTCGAGGCGTTCCCCAGCGCCGCTGCTCGACGTTGTCGGCTTCGGACTTCCCGACCGGAACGCTCGCGTGCGGCAGGTTCGGCATTGCCAGCATCCAGTCGCGCAATCCCGCCTGTATGTCGGCAAGCTGGCGCTCGAGCGCGCCAACCTCATCGGCGATTCCGGAGCTTTCGGCGAGCAGCGCGGACGCGTCCTGTCCTTTGGACTTGGCCGCACCGATTTCCTTGGACAGCGTGTTGCGCTTCGCCTGCAATGCCTGCGTGCGCATCTGGATCGCCTTGCGCTCGGCTTCCGCGCTTTCGAACCGAGAGGTGTCTAGCGCGTAGCCGCGCGTTGCAAGACGCGCGGCGACACCGGCGAGATCGCTGCGCAATAGCTGAACGTCGAGCATGCGCGGATTCTAGCAGGCGATCCCGCCGGCCCTCCCTCCCATCAGCCGCACACTATCGACTGCCTGGAGCGCGCGCCTCGCGCGACGCGAATGTGTCGCACTGCCGGATGTCACCGGACTCGAGTCCGATCCTGAACCAGCGAGCGCGCTGCTCGGAGGAGCCGTGCGTGAACTGTTCGGGCACGACGTAGCCTCGCGCACGCTGCTGCAGGCGATCGTCGCCGACCGCCATCGCGGCGGCGATGCCCTGCTCGACGTCGCGCTGGTCGATCAGGCCACGCTTCGCCGCCGAGTGCCCCCAAACGCCGGCAAGACAATCTGCCTGCAGCTCCTGGCGTACCGACAACTGGTTGCGCACGCGCTCGGGCGCGCCCGCTACCCGGCGCTGCACTTCATCCATCAAACCGAGCTGGTTCTGCACGTGATGCCCGACCTCGTGCGCGATGACGTAGGCGCGGGCGAAATCGCCAGGCGCGCCGAAGCGTTGCGAGAGCTCTTGAAAGAAGCTCAGGTCGAGATATACGTCGCGGTCGCCGGGGCAGTAGAACGGTCCCACGGCCGCGCTGCTGAGTCCGCATGCCGAAGCGACCTGCCCGTGGAAGAGCACGAGCTTCGGCCGCTGATAACGACTGCCGAGCTGTCGAAAGATGCCGTCCCACACATCTTCGGTGTCGCCGAGCACCCGAGCGACGAATTCGCGCTGCGGATCCGGCGGTTGATGCGGACCCGGCCTCGGCACCGGCGGCTGCACCGATTCGGTCTGCACACTCGGTGCGCCACCGCCGCTTAGCAACGCCAGCACGTCCAGCGGGTTCTTGCCAAATAGCAGACTGATCACGATGATGACGATGATGGCGCCCCCGCCGAGGCGCAGCGGACCGCCGAAGCCGATTCCAGGCCCGCCAGACCGTTCCTCGACGTTTTCGCTCTCCCGCATGTCTTCCCAACGCATGATCGATTCCTTGTGCTATTTCTTCGTTTCGCCGCGGGTTTGGCCGTTCCTCGAAACTTCGCCCTTTGGGCTCGTTTTCGCGTCGCGCCCGCGGAGCGAAGCGAGTTTCTCGGCGATCTTCGCTTCCAGACCGCGGTCCGTCGGACGGTACCATTCTACGTCGGGCATGCCGTCGGGAAGATAACGCTCCCCCGCCGCGTAAGCACCCTCCTCGTCGTGCGCGTAGCGATAGTCCTTGCCGTAGCCAAGCTGCTTCATCAGCCGCGTCGGCGCGTTGCGAATGTGCAGCGGCACGGGGCGCGAGCCATCCTCGACGATGAATGCGCGCGCCTGACCGTACGCGGTGTAGACGGCGTTGCTCTTCGGCGCGCACGCAAGATAGATCGCGGCCTCGGCCAGCGCGAGTTCTCCTTCCGGCGTGCCGAGCCGCTCGTAGGTTTCGACCGCATCCAGCGCCATCCGCAACGCTCGCGGATCGGCGAGCCCGATGTCTTCGGTGGCCATGCGGATCATGCGCCGTCCGACGTAGAGCGGATCGGCGCCGCCGTCGAGCATGCGGCAAAGCCAGTATAGCGAAGCGTTGGGGTCCGAGCCGCGCACCGACTTGTGTAGCGCCGAGATCTGGTCGTAGAAGGCGTCACCTCCCTTGTCGAAGCGGCGCAGGCTCCGCGCGATGGTCGCTTCGACGAAGGCGAGATCGATGTCGCGGCGTCCCGCTTCGGCGGCTGCGGTGGCGAGCTGCTCGACCAGGTTGATGAGCCGCCGGCCGTCGCCGTCGGAATAGCCGATCACCGCATCGCGCGCCGGTGAAGCGAGTGTGGCCTCCGGCATCGCGCTCGCAAGCGCCCGGTCGAGCAGCACCGCAAGCTCGTCCGGCTTGAGCGCTTCGAGCACGTAAACCGCAGCCCGCGAGAGCAGCGCGCTGTTGACCTCGAACGAAGGGTTCTCGGTCGTCGCGCCGATGAACGTCAAGAGGCCCCGCTCGACGAAGGGGAGGAACGCATCCTGCTGCGCCTTGTTGAACCGGTGCACTTCGTCGACGAAGAGAATCGTGTGCCGCCCCGACTGCGCGAGCACCGCCTCGGCATGCGCGACCGCGTCGCGGATGTCTTTCACGCCGGCGAGCACGGCCGAGATGGCGATGAAGTCCGCGTTGAAGGCATCCGCCATCAGCCGCGCAAGCGTGGTCTTGCCGGAGCCCGGCGGCCCCCACAGGATCATCGAATGCGGCTTGCGCGAGCTGAACGCGACCTCGAGCGGCTTCCCGGACGCGAGCAGATGCCGCTGCCCGACGAATTCTCCGAGCGTCTTCGGCCGCAGCCGTTCCGCGAGCGGCGTCGCCGGGTTCGCGACTGCGAAGAGATCACTCGCCGACGACATCGGCGCCCTTGGGCGGCGTGAACTTGAAGAGATCGGGGCTGAGCTTCGGATTGCGCTCGAGATTGAACAGGCTCACCAGCGTGTGCTGTCCGAAATTGTCGGTGACCTCGAGCGCGGCGAGGCTGCCCGCATTGAAGCCGAGACGAATTTCCGTGAACGAGGATTCCTTGTCCTTGGGCTTGGCCGCGAGCCAGTCGAGCCCGTTCGCGGCCGGGAGATCCTTCCAGTCGAAGGCGCGCTCGACGTCTTCCTTGCCGGCGAGGAGCGCTGCGGGCGTCGAGCCGAGCGCGCGGTCGTTGCGCCGGACGACTACCTGGTTCAGATCCGGGTCGAAAACCCAGACGCGCTCGCCGTCGCCGACGAGGATCTGCTGGTACGGTTTCTCCAGCGTCCAGCGGAAGTGGCCCGGTCGCGCGATCGCAAGCTCGCCCGTCGCGCGCTGAACCATGCGGCCGTTGCGGTCGGTCACCGTCTGGATGAAGCTCACGCGCGCCGTCTGCGTCTCGCGCACGAACTCGCGCAAACGTTCGAGCGAAGCCGCGTCGGTGAGTGGCGCGACGAAGACCAAGGCAAGAAGCGCCAAGCGCGTCCGCACGTTCAATCCTTCCCGGCGGGAACGAGCACCTCGCGATTGCCGTTCGCCTGCATCGCCGAGACGAGGCCCGCGCGCTCCATCTGCTCGATCAATCGCGCCGCGCGGTTGTAGCCGATGCGCAGATGCCGCTGCACGAGCGAAATGGAGGGACGCCGCGTCTTCAGTACGATGGAGACCGCCTGGTCGTACATCGGATCGGCTTCGGCATCGCCCGCGTCGAGGCTCACGCCCTCCTCGCCTTCGCCGGTCAAGCCACCCTCGAGCACGTCGTTGAGATACTGCGGCCCGCCCTGCGCCTTCAGGTGCTCGACGACGCGGTGCACTTCCCCGTCCGAGACGAACGCGCCATGAACGCGCTGTGGATGGCCGACGCCGGCGGGAAGATAGAGCATGTCGCCCTGACCCAGTAGATTCTCCGCGCCCATCTGGTCGAGGATCGTGCGCGAATCGACCTTGCTCGCCACCTGGAAGGCGATGCGGCACGGAATGTTCGCCTTGATCAGTCCCGTGATCACGTCGACCGACGGCCGCTGCGTGGCGAGAATAAGATGGATGCCCGCTGCGCGAGCCTTCTGGGCGATCCGCGCGATCAGCTCCTCGATCTTCTTGCCGGTGACCATCATCAGATCGGCCAGCTCGTCGATCACGACGACGATGAGCGGCAGCTCCTCGATCGGTTCCGGATGGTCCGGCGTAAGCGAAAATGGATTGGTCAAGGGCTTGCCGGCCTTGCGTGCCTCGGCAACGCGCGCGTTGTAGCTAGAGAGGTTGCGCACGCCCAGCGTCGAGATCAGGCGATAGCGCCGTTCCATCTCGGCGAGGCACCAGCCGAGCGCGTTGGCAGCAAGCTTCATGTCGGTCACAACGGGAGCAAGCAGATGTGGGATGCCCTCGTAGACCGAGAGTTCCAGCATCTTGGGATCGATCAGAATCAGGCGAACCTGCCGCGGCTCGGCCTTGTAGATGAGCGACAGGATCATCGCGTTGACCGCCACGGATTTGCCCGAGCCGGTCGTTCCGGCAACGAGCAGGTGCGGCATGCGCGCGAGATCCGCGATCACCGCCTTCCCCGCGATGTCCTTGCCAAGCGCGAGCGAGAGCGGGCTCGGCGTGTCGTAGTATGCGGCTGAGGACAACAGCTCGACCAGCCGCACGAGCTGCCGGCGCGGATTCGGGAGCTCGAGCCCCATGCACGATTTGCCGGGGATCGTCTCGACCACGCGGATGCTCACCACCGAGAGGGCGCGCGCGAGGTCTTTCATCAGGCTCACGACCTGGGCGCCCTTCACTCCGATGGCAGGCTCGACCTCGAAGCGCGTGATCACCGGACCGGGGTAGGCGGCGAGGACCTTGACCGAGACGCCGAAGTCGGCGAGCTTGCGCTCGATCAGCCGCGAGGTGAATTCGAGCGTCTCAGCGCTCACCAGCTCCTGCGCGGGCGGCGCGTCCTCGAGCAGCGCGAGGGGCGGCAGCGGCGAGTCGGGAAGCTCCTGGAACAGCGGCTTCTGCCTCTCCTTCACGACGCGCTCGGACTTCGGCAGCTCGGCCACCGGCGCGACGACAATCACCGGCTCGTGTGTTTCCACGTCACGCGCGACTTCCACGGCGTGCTCGCGTTGCTCGAGCGCGGCCGCCCCGAGCAGCCGGTCGCGGCGCTCTTCACGCCGCGCGCGAAGCCGCGCCGCGATCGCTTCGAGCGCGGCGCCGATGCGCTCCATCAGTCGCAGCCAGGACATCCCCGTGAGGAGCGACCATCCGACCGCAAGCAAGGCGATCAGAAACAACGTGGCGCCGTTGAAGCCCAGCGCCTTCGAAAGCCAGCCTCCGAAAAACTGTCCGATCGCGCCGCCCGGCCCTTGCGGCAGGGTTGCGGGCATGCGGTACAGACGCAGCGCCTCGAGCGCCGCGCTCGCAAGCAGCACGCAGGCGAAGCCGGGAACCGCGAGCCAGGGATGGTGACGAGGCTCGAAATCGCGGTCGTGACCGCGCGAGGTAAGCCGGTGAAATCCCGCCACCACCAGGATCGCGCCGGCAAAGACCCACCACCACGCCGAGGCGCCGAAGAGATAAAGCAGGACATCGGCAATCCACGCGCCGACCACGCCGCCCTTGTTGACGATCGCGTTTCCGCTCCCCGAATAGGACCATCCGGCGTCGCTGCGCGCGTAGGTGGCGAGGACGAGCGCAAGGTAGGCGAGCAAGGCGACGACCAACAGCCACCATGACTCGCGAAGCAGCGCCGTAAAGCGCGGCGAGAGCGGGCGTCCCGGCGCTGCGATGCGGCGGTTCATCGAGTTATAATTCTATTGAAAATCATGCATCTGTACCGCATATCTCAGACGACACATTATACACGAGACAGCGGCGGAGCGCGGGTAGGCTTGGGCGCCCGGGAACGATCCCCACATCAGTTAGAATCGAACGGCTCCTGCTCCTGAGAAGACCCTCCGATCGGCCTTCATGACTGCCAAGCACACGCGCCTGCTGATCCTCGGTTCCGGTCCCGCCGGGTTCACGGCGGCAGTATACGCTGCGCGCGCCAACCTGCGCCCGACGCTCATCACCGGTCTCGCGCAGGGCGGACAGCTCATGACGACCACCGACGTCGACAACTGGCCGGCCGATGCCGAAGGCGTTCAGGGGCCCGATCTGATGGCGCGTTTTCAGAAGCACGCCGAGCGATTCGAGACCGAAGTCATCTTCGATCAGATCCACACCGTGAAGCTCGAGGAGCGGCCGTTCCGCCTCAGCGGCGACGCCGGCGAGTACACCTGCGATGCGCTCATCATCGCGACGGGGGCTTCGGCCCGCTACCTCGGTCTGGCTTCGGAGAAGGCGCACATGGGCAAGGGTGTCTCGGCGTGCGCAACCTGCGACGGCTTCTTCTACAAGGGCCAGGACGTTGTCGTCGTGGGCGGCGGCAATACCGCCGTCGAGGAAGCGCTCTACCTCTCCAACATCGCCCGCAAAGTGACCGTCGTGCATCGGCGCAACAAGTTCCGCGCCGAAGCGATTCTGGTCGACCGTCTCATGGCGAGGACTCGCAACAGCGGCAACGTGCGTGTGCTCTGGGACCATGTGCTCGACGAGGTCAAGGGCGACGAATCGGGCGTGAGCGGTGTGCGCGTCAAGCACGTGGGCAATGGCGCGACGCAGGAACTCCCCGTTCATGGCGTGTTCATTGCGATCGGGCACACGCCGAACACCCAGCTCTTCGAGGGACAGCTCGAGATGCGAAACGGCTACATCCAGGTCGTGGGCGGCGGCGAAGGCAACGCCACGGCGACCAGCGTTCCCGGCGTCTTTGCCGCGGGTGACGTCGCAGATCACGTCTACCGCCAGGCCGTGACGAGCGCCGGCACGGGTTGCATGGCCGCGCTCGACGCCGAAGCGTTTCTCGAAACGGTCGTCACATAGCCGGATCTGCTTCGGACCGGCGCGATGGCCAAGCTCTCCGAGTTAAAGGCGTTGCTCGCCGCCGCCAGGCAAACTTCACCGCGGCGCAAAGCACCGCCTGCGGCCGCCGAGCGCAAGATCGAGGGCAACCCTGGTGCAGATGACGTGGACCTCAAGAAAGTCTTCGCCGACGTGCAGCCGCTGGGCCGGCACAACCGCGCGGCAAGACCTGCACCGAGTGCCGGAACGACGCCTCGCCAGCGCCTTGCCGACGAAGCGGATGCGCTCGCCGCGAGCCGCTTCGGCGTCGAGCCGTCACCCGCGCACTGGGACGTAGGTCAGGAAATCGAAGCCGAGCAGACGTTCGTCCGCAAGGGGCTCGGCATCGACGTGCTTGCGCGATTGCGACGCGGTCACTGGTCGGTGCAGGGCGAGATCGATCTGCACCGGCTGAACCGTGACGAAGCGCGCGACGCGCTCGCAGATTTCCTTTTCGAAGCGCGCAACAACGGTTGGCGCTGCGTGCGCGTCGTGCACGGCAAGGGGCTCGGGTCGCCGAACCGCGAGCCGGTACTCAAGAACAAGGTCCGCCGCTGGCTGGCGCAGCGAGACGAAGTCCTCGCCTACTGTGAAGCTCCGCGCCACGAGGGCGGCGGCGGGGCCGTGCTGGTCCTCCTCAAGTCGCCGGGCGGCGCGTCGCGCTGAGACGACGCGCCTAGTCGCGCGCTCGCAAGCGGCGATGTGAAAGCGCGGGCAGCTCGCGGCGCACCTGAGCGATGCGCTCCGGATCGATGTCGCCGACGATCACGCCGGGCCCTTCGTCGCGCTCGGCAAGAACCTCGCCCCACGGGTCGATCAACACGCTGTGCCCGTAGGTCCGCCGTCCATTGGCGTGCAGTCCACCCTGCGCCGCGGCGAGAACGTAGCACTGATTCTCGATGGCGCGCGCCTTGAGCAGCACATGCCAGTGCGCGGCGCCGGTGACCGCGGTGAACGATGACGGCACGACGATCAGCGCGAGATCGCCGAAGCTCCGGTAAAGCTCCGGAAAGCGCAGGTCGTAGCACACGGATAGCGCGACGCGCCCGCACGGCGCGTCGAAGGAGACCGGCTGAGTCCC
>Ga0335083_10009778_pt1 | contig 11625 bp, 10 predicted proteins | sample Lox_Sample_42_FD_206716 | JGI IMG/M metagenome (GOLD analysis project Ga0335083, IMG submission 206716) | Soil microbial communities from Loxahatchee National Wildlife Refuge, Florida, United States - Lox_Sample_4.2 | ecosystem: Environmental > Terrestrial > Soil > Wetlands | place: USA... | reverse complement strand
GTGCCGGTTCGGGAGTAGCGAACGGAATCTCCGGCCCCGGATTAAGGGCGATGAGATTTACTTTGGCGCGCAGGCCGCGAACCAGATCGACCAGTTCGCGAGCGTGGGTGGTTTGGTCATTCACGCCGGCCAGGAGAACATACTCGAAGGTCAGCCGCTCGCGCTGGCGCAGGGGGAAGTCGCGCAACTCGGCTATCAGCTTCGCGATCGTCCACTTCTTCGTGATAGGCATGATCTGCGTTCGCAGCTCTTCGCCGGGAGCGTTCAGCGACACCGCCAACTTGGGGCGCACTGGCTCTTGGCCGAAGTCAGCGATGCGCGGCACGATGCCCGAGGTGGAGACGGTCATGCGCGACGCCGGGATTCCAGCTTCTTCTGCGAGCAGGCGAACGGCCTGCATGAAATTGTCGTAGTTAAGGAAGGGCTCGCCTTGCCCCATAAAGACGAGGTTGATGCGCTCCCGCTCGACGTCGACCTGCTGATCGTTAAGCACGGTGAGCACCTGGCCAACGATCTCGCCTGCGCTGAGATTGCGCTTGAGCCCCAGCAACGCCGTCATGCAAAAGGCGCAGTCCACCGCGCAACCGACCTGGCTGGAGACGCAGATGGTGGCGCGACGCCAATCCTTCGATGAACGTGCGAAAGTGCCGGTTATAGAGGTCCTTCGACTTCGTTCATCCGCTGTTGCGGACTCACTCCGCTCAGGATGACAACCTTCGAGTTCCAGCAGCTCTGCGTCGCCGATCTCTGAGCCGTCACCCGCTTCTCCGCCATCACCTTCGGGCATCCAGACGGTTTCAACGCTCTGGCCGTCGGAGAATCGCAGCAGGTAACGGACAGTTCCATCGAGGGAGACGAACCGTCGCTCGATCTCGGGCAATCCAACGCAGTACCCGTCATCAGCAAGCTGCTGGCGAAACGCTTTTGGCAGGTTGGAAAATTGCTCCAGCGCAGACCACCTCTGGCGATAAAGGCCGTCCAATAATTGCCGGGCCCGGTACGAAGCCTGGCCCCAATTCTCAACAAGCTCCGCAAGTCGTTGATTTGAAAGCCCTAATAGTTCGGTATGTTGCAGGGTGGTCATGCATCTAATAGGCTATTCGAGTTGGTTCTTTCCGCCTGGATCAATCCTCGCAGCCTGGTGGAGGTCTGAGTTTTGCAACGGCCTACTTCATTAGAAGCCGGCGCGAGGTGGTTCGACGCGCTTTCATCATAATCGGAATACCGAGTTGAGGCCCTGGGCTCAACGAACTTTGTCCGCATAAGGTCTGTGTAGTCGTGTCGTTTGGAACAGCAATGGTAGAAGAACTTCGTAACATCCAGCGTGAGGTGCTGCCCAACGGGTTAACCATCATCACCGAGCAGATGGACCACATTCGCTCGGTGTCGCTGGGCATCTGGCTGAAGTCCGGCTCTCGTCATGATGAGGCGCCGGTCAACGGCATCTCGCATTTCATTGAACACATGGTCTTCAAGGGAACCACCAGCCGCAGCGCGGAAGATATCGCGCGGCAGGTAGATTCCATTGGCGGCAACATGGACGCCTTCACCGGCAAAGAAACCGTGTGCTTCAACATGAAGGTGCTGGACGAACACTTGCCGGTGGCCATCGACATCCTCAGCGACATGGTGCTAAACCCCGTGTTCGCGCCGAGTGAGATTACGCGCGAACGTGGGGTCATCCTGGAAGAGATCAAGATGGACGAGGACAATCCCGACTACCTCGTTCACGAACTGTTTACGCAGAACTTCTTCAAAGACCACCCTTTGGGCAAGCCGATTCTGGGTACCAAGGAAACTGTCCGGCGCTTCGATCAGGAGGCGATCCTGGCCGACTATGGACGGAAATTCGTTCCCGGGAACCTGATTATCTCGGCTGCGGGAAACATACAGCACGACCACGTGGTCGATTTACTGCGCAAGCGTTTTGAGCACCTCAAGCCCGCTTCGAACGGCTGGCACAACAACCCGCCGAAGATTTCGTCGCGCATAACCCTGCGCAACAAGAAGTCCCTGGAACAAGTGCAGATTTGCCTGGGAGTGCCGTCGTATGAGATCAGTCACACCCGGCGCTACGTTTCGTATGTCCTGAACACACTGCTGGGCGGCGGGATGAGCTCGCGCCTGTTTCAGAACGTGCGCGAGAAGCAGGGGTTGGTGTATTCCATCTTCTCAGAGCTCAATCCGTTCCGGGATGCAGGATGCTTATCGGTGTATGCCGGAACTTCGCTGCAATCGGCCCCCAAGGTCGTGCAGTCGGTGCTGCAGGAATTCCGCAACTTCAAGGAAGTTCCGCTCTCGGAAGAAGAGTTGAAGCGCGGCAAAGACCAGCTCAAGGGAAGCCTGATGCTGAGCCTGGAATCTTCGACTGCCCGCATGTCGAATCTCGCGCGGCAGGAAATGTACTATGACCGATTTGTCGGTATGGACGAGATCATCGATCGCATCCAGGCCGTCACGTCGGAAGATGTGCAGCGATCAGCCCAGGAGTTATTCAGGCCAGACGCAATCGCGGTGACGGTGCTGGGCAATCTCAATGGCCTGAAGATCACTCGCGATTCGCTGGCGTGCTGAGAATCGAATTCACCACGGAGGCACGGAGTTCAACGAGGAATGATGCCGTTGATCGCCCGCCATTTCAATTTTGCGCTCACCTGAAGATCGTGTCGGTAGTCCAATGTACCGAGGCGCTTCGCTCTTTGGCACCCTGAATGCCTTACCGAACTATTGAGATCCCAAAACTCCGTGTTCTCTGTGCCTCTGTGGTGAACCGTTTTTCACGCTGTTTTGACAAGCGGATTTGAGTGCTCAATAATTTGCCTGTCATCCCGCGAGAGGAGTTTTCATATGCGCAGACGTAATCGAGATCGCGGATTCACCCTGATCGAACTGCTGATCGTCGTCACAATCATCCTTATCATCGCCGCGTTCACGATTCCGAAGATCACCAAGGCGCAGATCCCCGCGCACGAGGCTTCGGCCATCGCCAGTATTAAAGCCATTAACGCTGGCGAGATGATCTTTTCCAGCAGCCACCCCGACCAGGGTTTTACGGCCGACTTGGCGACGCTGGGCGGGACCGCGCAAGGTGGCGGCGAACAGACCATTGACAACAACCTTGCCAGCGGACGTAAAAGCGGTTACACCTTCACCTACACGCCGGGGGAAAAAGTGAACGGCGCCATTCGCTCGTACACCATTACTGCGGTTCCCGACCAGGTGGGCAGCACGGGGCAGCGGCGCTTCTTCTCCGATGAGTCAGGCGAGGTACACTTCAACGCCGCCGGCCCAGCCGACGCGACCAGCCCGGTACTACAGTAGAAGTAGGACCTAAGAACGCAACGTCAGCGGCAATCTCGATAACCTTGCTATACTTGTATAGCAATTGACTGGAGGTTGCTATGCTGGCAATTCGCCTTCCGGATGCCGTAGAAAAGAGATTGGCACGGCTTGCCAAACGCACCGGCCGGACGAAGACCTTCTATGCTCGTGAAGCGATTTTGAGGTATATCGAGGATTTAGAAGACATTTACGATGCCGAGCGTATTCTTGAGCGAATCCGGTCTGGAAAAGAGAAGACAATACCGCTCGAAGACGTCATGAAGCGCTATGGCATGGAAGGATGAACTCTCAGCCCATGCTGAGCGCGACTTGGATGATTCTGATTCGCAGCCTAGAAAACGGATTCTGAAGTTCTTATTCGAGCGATTAGCCAAGCTGGATGATCCGCGTGGAATCGGTCACGCTCTTCAGGGACAACAATTCAGAGAGCTATGGAGATACCGGGTGGGAGACTACCGGCTGATTTGTGAGCTTCAAGATCAGCGTCTTGTCGTGGTAGTTGTCAAAATCGGACATCGGCGTGAGGTTTATCGTTCTTGAGTATTCGTAAGCCGCGGGTTTTCGTTTTGGTGTTGGCGTTTGCAATCAGTTATCCCGCCCTCGCTGTGCCGGATCTCCACTCCCTCGCCGACGCGGTTGACGCCCGCTACAACCACATTCACACGCTGGAGGCCCAATTCGCCGAAACCTACTCCGGGTCCGGTACGACGCGCACTGAGAGCGGAACGTTGCTGCTGAAAAAGCCTGGCCGCATGCGCTGGGACTACACCGAACCGCGTACGAAGATGTTCCTAACCGATGGCTCGACCGCATGGTTCTACGTGCCGGGAGAGAACCAGGTGCGGCGCATGCCGGTGAAGGAACTCGACGACCTGCGGTCGCCACTGCGGTATCTTCTGGGAAAGACGAAGTTGGAGAAGGAATTCGACGATCTGCACATCGCCCTGAATGAAAAGCCGGTGAATGCGGGCGACGTGGTGCTGGAGGGCGTTCCCAAGGGCCTGCGCGAGAGAGTTTCACGAACTCTGCTTGAGGTGACGCCCTCGGGGTACATTCAGCGCATAGTAGTAGAGGAGCTGGACGGCTCGGTCACGGAATTCCGCTTTCTTCAGCAGCGGGAGAACGTCGAAATACCAGACGCGAAATTCCAGTTCACGCCGCCGAAGGGGGTAGAGATCGTCAGCGGGACGCTGGAATAGCCGGGCGTCAGGTATCACGCTTCGGGTGTCAGACGAACCCGGGAATCGCTAAAGCTATAGAGCCTTTTGGGGAAACGACGTCCGTATATCAGTTCTGGAAGGAATCCCGAGGCATCTGAGACCTGATACCTGAAGCCTGACACCCCTCTTCCAATGCTAGACTAGCTCTAAGTCCTGAGGAATGTTGTAACTACATGGCCGAGTACACCGTCAGATTAGCCGATGAACGCGGCCACCTGCTGGAGCAGGTGGAGCAGGGCGGCTCCGAGAGCGAAATCCGCGACCGCTTTGCCGCGCAAGGCTACCTGGTTTACTCGGTCAAGCCGCGCGGAATTCTGGCTGGCGAAGCAGGCCTGCCGCGTCGCCGCAAGATCAAATCCGAGCAGTTCCTGATCTTCAATCAGCAATTCCTGACGCTGATTCATGCCGGACTGCCCATCATTCAGGCGCTTGAGCTCCTGATGAAGCGGCAGCGGAACCCGTACTTTCGTTCTGTGTTGCAGAACGTACGGGACCGGGTCCGCGGGGGCGAGCTGCTCTCTCAGGCATTCGAGGCGCAACGGGCGTTTCCCAAGGTTTACACCACCACAATCCTGGCGGGCGAGAAGAGCGGCAACCTGGAAGAGGTGATGGGGCGCTATATCGCCTTCCAGAGGCTGGCGGTGAGCTTCCGCAAGAAGCTGACAGCGTCGCTGGTATACCCCGTGCTGCTGGTTGTGATGCTGGTGGTGATGATGACCTTTCTTATCACCTACGTGGTTCCGCAGTTTGCGATGCTTTACAAGCAGCTCGACACACCATTGCCCGGCATGACCATGCTCATGCTGGCGATCGGCACGCACGCTCAGCAATATGCCCCCTATGTGGCACTGGCGCTGATCGGGGGCGGCTTTTTCCTGTGGCGCTGGATGAAGAGCGACAAAGGTTCCACATATATGGACCGGGTCAAGCTGGGGATCCCCCTGATCGGCAGCATATGGCTGAAGTACCAGGTGGCGATTTTCTCGCGTATGTTGTCGACCCTGCTCTCCGGCGGACTGCCGCTGGTACCCGCGCTGGAGACTTCCAGCGAATCGATGCAGAGTCGCCTGATTTCGCACGGTATTGACGGAGCGACCGCACGGGTTCGTGAAGGGCAAGCGCTGGCAAAGAGCTTGGAGGCGCAAAAGGTTTTTCCGGAGATGTCGGTCGAGATGATCGAGGTCGGCGAGTCGACGGGTGCCTTGCCGGCCATGCTGAACTCGGTCGCTGAGTTTTATGAAGAAGATGTACAGACGGCTTTGGCGACTGCAATGGCTCTAATCGAGCCGATCATCCTGGTGGTGATGGGCGTAGTCGTAGCCTTTGTGCTGATCTCGCTCTACCTTCCGATCTTCAGTCTGGGAGCGGGAGCGATTCATTAGGGAAGTTGTTAGCGGATAGTGGGTAGTGGGTAGTAAGAAGCCGAGATCCGCATTTCTAACCACTACCCACTGACCACTAATCGCTTGGTTTTAACATGTCCGATAAGAAGTCACTATTCGTAAACGGTGGTAGCGGCATTCTCGCGGTTGGAGATGAGGCGGAGCACGCGCAAGAACTGGCGCGCCGCTATCGCTGCGAGTTGGTCGACCTGAAGAGTTTTCACATCCAGCATGAGCTGTTCCGCAAGATCAAAGTGGACCTCATGTTCCGGTACAACTTCGTCCCGCTGCAGGAGACGCAGGATGGCCGCATGGTCATCGCCATCGCCGATCCCAGCGATCTGCCCTTGCTGGACGAAATCCGCGGCCACCTGGGACGGCGAATCATCACCCGCGTCGCGACGCTTTCGCAAATTAGCGATGTCCTGAAGAAGAGCGAGCAGTCGCAGCGCGTGCTGGAAGAGGCCGGCGAAGATTTTGCCCTCGACGTAATCCGCGAGGACGAGAACTCCGACGAGACCATCTCGATTGAGAAGCTGACCGGCGAGACGGACATCAGTCCGATCATCCGCCTGGTGGAGACTACGATCTTTACAGCCCTACAGCGGCGTGCCAGCGATATCCACATCGAGACGCGCGACGCCTCGGTGGTCATCAAGTACCGCATTGACGGCGTATTGCAGCAGGCAATGCAGGAGATCGCCAAGGAGCACCACTCGACCATCATCTCGCGTATCAAGGTCATGAGTGAGCTCGACATTTCCGAGCGCCGCGTGCCGCAGGACGGTCGCTTCCGCGTACGATACAACGCGCGCTCCATCGATTTCCGTGTTTCCATCATGCCCTCGATCCACGGAGAAGATGCTGTGCTTCGCGTGCTCGACAAGGAGTCGATGAGCGAAAAGTTCCACAAGCTCACGCTCGATGTCGTGGGATTCGCTGACGAAGACCTGAATAAGTTCCGGCGCTACATCAAAGAGCCGTACGGCATGGTGCTGGTCACCGGGCCTACCGGATCGGGCAAAACGACGACCTTGTATGCCGCGCTCAACGAGATCAAGAGCGACGAAGACAAGCTGATAACGATTGAAGACCCGGTCGAATACCAGATCGTCGGCATTACCCAGATTCCGGTCAACGAAAAGAAGGGCCTTACTTTCGCTCGTGGACTGCGTTCGATTCTGCGTCACGATCCCGACAAGATCATGGTGGGCGAAATTCGCGACACGGAAACCGCCCAGATCGCGATTAACGCCGCACTTACCGGGCACCTGGTGTTCACCACCGTCCACGCCAACAACGTGGTTGACGTCATTGGACGATTCCTGAACATGGGCGTTGAGGCCTACAACTTTGTGTCCTCGCTGAACTGCATCCTGGCGCAGCGGCTGGTGCGGCTGATCTGTGAGTTCTGCAAGAAGCAGGTGTATTACTCGGACGAAGAACTTGAAGCCAGCGGCATGGATCCGGCGGAATGGCGCAATATTCCCTTCTATGAAGGCGAGGGCTGCATCGAGTGCGCCGGAACCGGCTTCCGCGGACGTACGGCAATTCACGAACTGCTTGAGCTGACCGATAATGTGCGCGAGATGATTCTCGCCAAGCGCCCGAGCAGCGAAATTCGGCGCGCCGCCCGCGAAGAAGGAATGCATTTCCTTCGCGAATCGGCACTTGATAGAGTTAAGCGAGGCCTGACGACGCTGAAGGAGATCAATAAGGTCACCTTTATCGAAACGACGCGCTAAGTAATGGTGAACAACAACATTCCCCGGCCGCGCGTAGCCTGCGAAGTGAGCATGGAGCGAGTTGTCGCTGCTCGCGCAGGTGATAAGCAGTCGCCGCTGGAATCAGCCACTGCCCAGGCGCTGCCTGCGGGAGCGCTGGTCCCGGGCTTGCAGCAGGCGAATCTGGCGGCACGCCCCGCTGTTGTCGATGCGCTGCGCGATGCCCTTGGCACCGTGGCTGGGCGCACGCGCGATGTGGTGCTGGTTATTCCCGACGCTACCACCCGCATCATGCTGCTGGACTTCGATACTCTACCCGATAAGCTGGATGACGCCGAGGGCGTTGTCCGCTTCCGGCTGAAAAAGTCGCTGCCGTTTGATATTGACCAGTCAGCCGTCTCGTTCGACCGCCAGCCTGCAGACAAAGGTATAAGGGTGATCGCAGCGGTCACTCCGCGCACGGTGATCGAGGAATATGAATCCGCGGTGCGCGAGGCCGGGTACAATCCCGGGACCGTTATCCCCTCGATGATCGCCGCGCTTGGCGCAGTCGATGCGACGGCGCCCGCCATGGTGATCAAGGTTGAGAGCGGAACAACGTCATTCGCGATTGTTGACCAAAACCAGCTATTGCTCTATCGCGCGTTGGAAAACGGCGGCTCAGCGGTTACCGGCGAATCGCTAATCGATGATGTAAACACCTCGCTGGTTTATTTCGAGGATCGCTATCAAGTCGCGGTCGATCGGTTGCTGGTGTCGGGTGTGCAGTCGGGACAAGCCTTACAGGAGGCTTTCAGCGACCGCTCAATCCGGGTGGAAGAGCTGGTTTCCTCGTCTTTGGCCGGCGCAGCGGCCAGCAATGTGTCGCGCTCGGCGCTGGCGGGGGTAGCGGGGGCCCTGGTTTCCTGATGCGCATCAACATCAATCTCGCGACTGAGCGCTACGAGGCAGTACGGCAGTATCTGCAACGCATTCGCACGCTGGTCGTGTTTATGGCGCTGGTCGCGGCAGTTCTGGTTGGTTACATCCTTTTTCAGCGGTCGCACACGCGCAACATCGACGCAAAGATCGCGAAAGCCAAGCAGGAACTGAGCGAGTTGAACAACGAGAAGGCCCAGGCGCAGGCAATCCTCAACAAGCCGGCCAATCGCGGCATTGCCGATCAATCGGAATTTCTCAACGAGTTGTTTGCGCGCAAGTCGCTGTCGTGGACGCGCATCTTCTCCGAGATGGAACGCATCATGCCGCCCAACATTCACGTGGTTTCCATCAAGCCCGACTACACTGTGAACAACGAGTTGGTGGTCCACATGGTGGTGGCGACGGATTCACGCGATCGTGCAGTCGAGCTGGTCAAGCGCATGGAGCAGTCGAGCCGCTTCCACGCGCCGCAGATCGTAGCAGAAAATGTTACGGCGAATTCCTCCGACCAGAGCGGGCAGGGGAATATTCAGTTCGATATCGCGTCGGTTTACGTTCCGCAAACGGGCGCTCCGGAAGCAGAGGAGGAGAAGCCTGAGGACAAGCCGAACGCGGCTCCGGCCAAGTCGGCGAGCAAGAATCCTTCGGCCCAACCGATTCCTGCCAACACTGGTGCAAGAACCACGGCAGAGAATCAGCAGAGGCAGCACTAATGGCGACGATTCGTGACGTTCGCAGAGCATCGATGCCGGTAATTGCCATTCTGGCGCTGCTGATCATTGGCTGCGTGGTCTACATCTTTTCTCCGGCGGGACGCTCGCGGCAGACGCGAGAGCGCGAGTACCAGGAACTGCAAGCGGAGGTTCTGGCCAAGCGCGAGGAGGTGCTGCCTACCCGCGGCATGGATAACAAGCTGAAGCAGGCGTCGACGGATATCGACAGCTTTTACGGCAGCCGATTCCCCGCCGAGTACTCGACCGTGGCGGAGGAATTGGGCAACGTGGCGGGCGATACCGGAGTGCATCTCGCCGCGATCAAGTATGACGAGAAAGACGCCGTCGTCGAAGGGGTCCGCAAACTCAACGTTGAGATCACCCTCTCCGGCGACTACCTGCAGGAAGTGAAGTTCATCAACGCGCTGGAGCGCGACAAGATTTTCTTCCTGATCGACGGAGTGGCGCTTGGCGAGCAGCAGGGCAATGTGCGTCTGCAGTTGAAGCTGGAAACTTACTTGCGCAGCGGAGTTGTACCGTCGTGAAGCTGGGAACCGAAAACAAGACGAAGACGATCGTAGCCGCTTTGCTTGGCGTTTTCGCCGTTTTCATGCTGGTGCGCGCCTTTACTGGCGGGGAAGAAACCGCTGGCCCGCCGTCCAGCACCCCTTCAATTGCGACGAAGACTCCCCCGGCGAGCAGCACGCCGGCAAAGCGCAAGCCGGCGGCGGACCGCGGCAAGCACCAGCCATTGCTGGCACAAACCCTCGACCCGACGTTACGTTTTGACCTGCTGAAGTCCAGCGAAGATGTGACCTATAAGGGTTCGGGGCGCGACATCTTCCGCTCCCAGGCTCCGCCGCCGGAAGTACCGAAGCCGGTAGTAAACCCGGTAGAGGCGCAGCGGCGGCAAGCGCCTCCACCACCGCCGCCCATCAACCTGAAGCTGTATGGGTACGCGCAGCGCAAGAATGGTGAGGCGAAGAAGATCTTTCTTAGCTCCGGCGATGACATCTTCGTTGCAAAGGAAGGCGACATCGTCAACCGGCGCTACAAGATCCTGAAGATCAACAACAACTCGGTCGACGTAGAAGACGTCTTAACCAATAACCGGCAGACGCTGTATCTGCAGCAAGGGTAAAGAAGCAACTAGCAGCGCAATTAGCAACTAGCAACGAGCAATTAGTACTTTGCACTTGGCATAAAGGTCATTCCAAAGAGTTCGTGAAAACGAGTGAAGATGAAATCGCTTATTGAAATATGTTGCTATCAATATTAACTACCCATTACGCCTGCTAGTTGCTAGTTGCTAGTTGCTAGTTGCTAGTTGCTAGTTGCTAGTTGCTGTTTTCCCAATGTTGACTCTCCCCAACGCGAACCCTATTTCAATCCGCAGCCGCAAACGCGACTCTGGCCATCTGTTGCTTGCCATACTGCTAATGATGGCGCTGATGGTCATCGCGGCAATGTACGAGGCTCCTCGGGTTGTCCAGCAGCTCAAGCGCGATCGCGAAGAGGAGATGATCCATCGCGGCACCGAGTATGCTCGAGCCATCAAGAAGTACTACAAGAAAATGGGGTCGTACCCGTCCACCATCGAGCAGTTGGAGAACACCAACAATGTTCGCTTCTTGCGCAAGCGCTACAAAGATCCACTCACCAAAGATGGCAAGTGGACATTGCTGCACTACAACGACGTCATCAACACGTTAGGCACTGCCGGTGGCCCCGGTATTCCGGCAGCAGGGCTCGCCAGCCAGGGACAGCAGGCACCGGGAACAGCGGCGGGGCAACAGGGTTCTTCGCCATTCGGGTCCAGCTTCGCACCGGGAGCTACCTCCACCTCCGGCGGATTTGGAACCTCAAGCTTCGGCGGTGCTAACGCGCAGTCGGGGAACAGCTTCGCACCGCAAAGTACCTCCGCCTCCGGTGCCGGACAGCAAGCGACAGGCGGATCCCTGTTCGGAAACTCCATGTCTCAGAGCACAACTGACGATTCCAGTTCCTCGGGCACCGCAAGCAGCGCGACTGGAAATACCGCCGGCACAGCAACTGGCCCAGGAGGTGCTGGGCCTGGTGGTGTTGCCGGCCCTGGTGGAACTACGGCGTTGGGGGCCCAGCAGGGCTTGGCAGGCCAGACCTTTGGGGCCGGCGCCATCATGGGCGTGGCCAGTAAGAGCAAGGATCCGACGATCCGAATCTACAACAAGAAAAAGAAGTATGACGAGTGGCAGTTCATTTACAACCCGGTGATGGACCAAGCCAACGTGCTTCTCAAGGGCCCGTATTCGCCAACCACGATAACGAATTCCAATATCGGCAC
>Ga0335083_10009777_pt1 | contig 11625 bp, 8 predicted proteins | sample Lox_Sample_42_FD_206716 | JGI IMG/M metagenome (GOLD analysis project Ga0335083, IMG submission 206716) | Soil microbial communities from Loxahatchee National Wildlife Refuge, Florida, United States - Lox_Sample_4.2 | ecosystem: Environmental > Terrestrial > Soil > Wetlands | place: USA: Florida... | reverse complement strand
CGAGCAGGACGCCGACGATCTGCGCGCATTCGGCGACCGCGACCGCGACGATGGCGAGAAAGACGGCCGAGACGAACCGCACCGGCACGCCGCGCGCCTCGGCGAGTTCCGGCTGGAGCGAAGCGAAGACGAGCGGCCGAAAGATCAGCGCGAGCGCGAGCAGGGTCAGGACGGCGAGCCCCACCAGCGCGATGAGCGCCGAGGAATCGACGCCGAGCACGTTGCCGAAGAGAAGCGCCGCCGCCTGCGTCGCGGCGGACGTGTAGAAATGCAGAAAGAGGAGCCCCAAGCCGAGCGCGAGCGAAAGCATCATGCCGATCGCGACATCGCGCTCGGCGAGTTTTTCGCCGAACAGGCCCATGCCGACCCCGGCGATGACCGTGAAGGCGACGAGGCCGGCCAAAGGCGAAAGACCAATAAGGATCGCCCCCGTCGCCCCGGTGAAGCCGACGTGGGAGAGCGCGTGGCCGGCGAACACCTGGCCGCGCAGCACCAGGAAATAGCCGACGGTTCCCGCGACCGCCGCGGCGATCCCGGCCGCGGCGAAGGCGGTCCGCATGAAATCGTATTCAAACATGTAGTTCCAATTCTGCGGGTAGATGCGCTGTTCAAGCGTGTTCGCGCGCCCTGGCGGCCGGTGGCGTTTCGGCCGGGCGCCCGGCTTCCGCCGCTCTCGTCAATGCGTAAAGGGCGAGATCGGCGCCCTTGCCGCGGAGCCGAAGGTCGCCGAGCGAGCGTTTGATGACGCCGGGCGGCAACCGGAGCCGATCAATCAGGTCCGCCGAGGCGAGCACACGTTCTCCAGTTTGCCTACAAAAGTCCTGGATGCGGGCTGCCGTGTTGACGGTGTCGCCGAGGAACACGATCTCCGTCTTGACCGACCCCATCTCGCCGGTGACCAGCGGACCGCAATGCAGCCCGGCGCGGAAATTGACGGCGGCGCCGAATTCGCGCCGGTATTCGTGGGCCTTGCGAGCGAGCGAGTCAAAGGCGTCGAAACAGGCTGTGACGCAGCGGGCCTGGGCGATCCCCTGCTCGAGCCTCCAGGTCGCGATCAGTTCGTCGCCGACGTAGCTGTAGATCTCGCCGCGCGCCGCCACGATCGGATCGGTAAGATCGGTGACGAACCGATTGAGCAGCCGATGAAAGGCGAGCGGGCCCAGCCGCTCCGCCAATCCGGTCGACCCTTCCATGTCGATGAACAACAGAACCCGCTCTTCCAGCCGGGGCCTGTGATAGCGGCCGGTGACAAAACTGAGAAGCACGTTCTGCCCGAGCAGCTTGTTGACCGCCATGATAAAGACAAAGACGAACGAGGCGGCAAGCGAGAACAGCACGTCGCCGCCTTCGACGCCGCCCTCGTTCGGCGCCGGGAAAACCCACGCGCTGAACGAAAGGGCGGACACGATGACGATGAGATAGATGAGCGTCTTGACTGCGACATGCACCGGGAACGGAGCGCGCCGAAGCGGCGAACCAGCGACGTCCCACAAAAGGTAGACTTCGAGAGACGTCAGAATGCTCGCGATCAGCGCCCCGGTTAAGGCGCCGCGCGGCGCGCTGTACCATGCGAAATGCGCAAGGCCGTGCCTCGCGACGTCAAATTCGGCATAGACAGCGCCCACCGCCGCGCTGACCACGGTGATCCAGAGGATGATCCGGAGCTTTTCCGGCAGCTGGGAAATCGACATGGCGGCAATCGCTCTTTGATATCGGCCAGAACAATCCTAACAGAAATGCGCACGCTCGCCGCAGCGTCATGAGCGCGCACCGCCGGCGAGAAACGAGATAATTTCGCGGCTTCAAACATGCGCGTCGTCGTGGTCGTGCGCATGCCCGCTGTGATCGTCGTGGCGATGCGCCTCGCGCTCGACGTCCACGTCGCCCGACATGACAAAGTATTTGTTCTTCACCCGCACGACCTCGATATCGGTCCCGTAGAGGCGGGAGAGCACCGGCCCGGTGACCACCTCCTCGACCGGTCCGATCACCGCCGCCCCCGCCCCGAGATAGAGCACCCGGTCAATGGCGTTGACGAGCGGGTTGAGCTCATGGGCGCTGAACAGGACCGCAATCTTGAGTTCGTCGCAGATGCGGCGCGCGATCTCGACCACGTTCCTCTGATGCGCCGGGTCGAGCGAGATCAAGGGCTCGTCCAGAAGCAGGAGCCGCGGGCGGCCGATGAGCGCCTGACTCAAGAGCACGCGCTGGCGCTCGCCGCCCGACATCTCTCCGACCGACTGTCGGGCGAGCTTGCGCGCGCCGACTTCGTCGAGCGCCCAGTCGATCTCGCGCCGGGCCGCCTTGTCGAGAGGCGCGAAGCCGAAGCGCCGGCCGATCGCGGCGCTGGCGACGAAATCCCAGCCGGTGAGCCGCTGCCCGGCCATTGCGCCGCGGTTCTGCGGCATGTAGCCGATGTCCGGGTTGCCGCGCCTGACCGGCCGATCGAAGACGCGGATCGCCCCGGCCGCGGCGGGGACGAGGCCAAGGCCGGCGCGCATGAGCGTCGTCTTGCCGGCCCCGTTCGCGCCGAGCATGCCGACGAACTCGCCCTCGCGAATGGCGAAGCTCGCCGCCGAGAGGATGTCGCGGCGGCCGAGCCTGATCGTCACATTGTCGAAGCGAAGCGCGCTCACTAAGCCCCGCCGGAAAGGGCTTTGTCGAGCGCGTTGAGCTGACCCATCATCCAATCCTGGTAGGTCGAGCCCGGCGGCTCGGTCTCCGAGACGCCGATGACCGGGACTCTATTGTCCTTAGCCATCTGCACAAGATGCTGCACGGCGGGCTCGCTCGCCTGGGCGTTGTACATCATGGCCTTCACCTTGTGGCCCTTGAGGTCATTCTCGAAGGCCGCGACCTCGGACGGGGTCGGCTCGGCGTTGTTCATGATCGCGAGCGCATACTTCTCATTGTGCACTTTGAGGCCAATCAGCTTGGCCTGATAGCCGAACACCGGCTCCGAGGCCGTGATCGGCTGGCCGGCGTAGGACTTGCGCATCGCCGTGATCTTGTCGTCGAGCGGCTTCAGCGAATCCACGAACTTCGCATAGCCTTCCTGGTAATCCGCCTTGTGCGCCGGATCGACCGCGATGAGATCGACGATGAGCGCCTTCCCGGCGGCTTTCATATAGGCAGGATCATACCAGAGATGCGGGTTGTCGCCGGCCTTGTGGCCGACGAGTTGCCCGACAACGATCTCCTTGCGGCCGGGGGCCCTGTCGGCCTGCAGAAGCTTTTCCATCCACGGGTCGTAGTCGACGCCATTGACGATGACGATCTGGGCGTCCTTGAGCGCTTTCGCGGTGGCTGGACTCGCCTCAAAGAGGTGTGGGTCCTGATCGGGGCTGTTGAGGATGCTGGTCACCGCGACATTCGCCCCGCCGATCTGGCTGGCGAGATCGCCGTAGAAATTCTCGGCCGCGACGATCTTGACCGGCGCGGCCCAGGCGGGCGCATTGAAGGCGGCGAGCGCCGCCGCGTAAAGGCAAAGCTTTCGGATCATGGGTCTCTCCCCGTGCAGGCGAAGGCGTGAGTGTTATGTTATAACATTAGTCGGCGCAAGCGGCATGAGCGACGCGCCGCGCACATTCTGGTAGGACAGGTCTTCGAGGAAGACGATGATGAACGACTGCGGGTGCGAGCACGATCCCGCGACTTGGGCCGCCCGGGTCGAGTTCTCCTGCGCAAAGCAAGGCTTCCAGCTCACGCCGATGCGCCGCCGGGTCATGGACGTGTTCAGCGACAGCGACGCCCCGCTCGGGGCTTACGCGATCCTCGAGGAATTGTCGCGGCGCGGCGGCAAACAGGTGGCGCCGCCGAGCGTCTATCGCGCGCTCGAATTTTTCCTGGGCCACGGCTTCGTCCACCGGATCGAGAGCCTCAACGCCTACGCGCCCTGCGAGCACCTTGGCCACGCCCATCACGGCATGCTGCTCATCTGCGAGACATGCGGCCGCAGCGAAGAGATCGAGGACTTGGAAGCGATGCGGGCCGTCGCGGCGACGGCCGCACGAGCCGGGTTCGGCCTCAGGCGCGTGATGATCGAGGCGAACGGGGTCTGCCGCAGGTGCGCCGCCCGCGAGGCGCCGGCGGCGGCTGGGGCCTGAGAAGCAAAGGCGGCCGAGAGGTAAGAAGAGCCGGCCTTGTTGATCCAAGTCTGGCTCTTTCGTGTCAGACGACTAAACCGCTCGCGAACTCCTGGTTTCGCTGAATGACGCCGCCGCGCCCAGCGCGCTTACCCAAACGGTTTCGCCGGCAGGAGCGCCCGCAAGCTATCGAGCGTGTCGGCTTCCACCACCGGCTTGTCGCGGCGCCAGCGCAGCATGCGGGGAAAGCGCACCGCGATCCCGCTGCGGTGGCGCTTGGAGGGCGCGATGCCCTCGAAGCCGAGTTCGATCACCTGGGTCGGCTGGACGCTGCGCACGGGGCCGAAGGTCTCGACCGTCGTGCGGCGGATGATGGCGTCCATCTCCCGCATCTCGGCGTCGGAGAGGCCGGAATAGGCCTTGGCGAAGGGGATGAGCTCGCGGCTGGGCGCATCCTCCCCGGCGCTCCACACGGCGAAAGTGTAGTCGCTGTAAACGCCGGAGCGGCGCCCATGCCCGCGTTGGGCGTAGATGAGCACGGCGTCCACGCTCATCGGATCGAGCTTCCATTTCCACCAGACGTTGGTCCGGTCGCCGCCCTTGCGCCGGCCGACGCCATAGGCGCCCTCGCGCGCCTTCAGCATCAGGCCCTCGCGCCCGTGCGTTCGCGCCCGGCCGCGGATGGCGTCCAGCGCCTCCCAGTCCGACGCCGTCACCGTCGGGCTGACGCGCAGCGTCAGGCGCTCGCCCCGCGTCTTCGCCTCGGCGAGGACGTCTTCCGCGAGCCGCTCGAGCTTCGCGCGCCGCTCATGCTGCGGCTCGCCGCGGATGTCCTGACCATCGAGTTCGAGGAGGTCGTAGGCGATGAAGGCGACCGGCAGCTCTTTCAGGGTCTTGGCGCTGACCACCTTGCGTCCGAGCCGCTGCTGAAGGCTGGCGAAGGGCGCGAGGCCGTCGAGCGAGTTGGCGGACGTCTCGCCGGGAGGCGGAGTCATGACCACAAGCTCGCCGTCAAGCGTCGTGTGCGCCGGCAGCGCGCGCGCCAGCGGCTCGAGGTCGGGATAGGCGTCGGAAATGAGTTCGTCCCCCCGCGACCAGAGGCGCCAATTGTCCCCCCTCTTCACAAGTTGCGCCCGAATGCCGTCGAATTTCCATTCGATGATCCAGTCGCCAGGCGGACCCAGGGTCTCCGCCATCTCGACGACCGGGCGTTGCCAGGACTGGGCCAAATAGAAGGGATAGGGTCGCCCGGCGTCGAGCGCGGCGGCCTCCGCGTGCGCCACTTCCGCTATGAGCGCCTGGAAATCCTCACCAGTCGGCGTGCGTCGCGCCTGGGCGTAGCCGATCATGCGCTGCGCCATGCGGCTTTCCTCGATCCCTGCGACCTCGGCCAGCGCCTTCACCACCTGCAGGCGGGAAACGCCGACCCGGAGCTCGCTGGTGATGAGCTTGAAGAAGGCGAGGCGCTGGTCGGCCGGCAGTTCGTCGGCCCAGCGCTTGAGGCGCGCGTACCGCTCCTCTTCCTCGAGCGCGGGCATCGGCAGGAGGCGCTCGCGCATCCACGCCTCGAGCGAAATCTCGTCGCCCGCGACGCCGCCCTCGGGGAGCAGGAGCGCCAGCGTCTCGGCGAGATCGCCGACGCTGTGGTAGCACTCCTCGCACAGCCACTCGGGATAGCCCGAGGCTTCAACGGCGAGGCGCCACATGAGGCGCGTCGGAACCGTCTGGCGCGGCTTGCCGCCGGCGAGGAAATAGACCATCCAGGCGGCGCTGGCCCATGTCCCCGGTTCCTTGCGCGCGGCCGCAAAGGCCTCGACCATCGCCGCCTGCTTGGCGCGGGTCGAGGTCGCCGAATCGAGGCGCCAGTAGAGGTCGGCGAAGGCTTTCACTGCGCCGCCTCCGCTTGCGCCGCCGGCTCGGCGGCTTCTATCGTCTCCTCTTCCTCGCCGTAGGCCGTCGCGTAGACGCGCGCGTCGAGGCCCTTCTCCTCGCGCAGGAAGCGCGCCAAGGGAGCGGCCGCCCCGTGGGTCGCGAAAACACGCGGCGCGCCGGTCGCTTCGATGGCGGAGAGGAGCCCCGGCCAATCGGCGTGGTCGGAGAGGGCGAAGCCGCGGTCGAGTCCGCGCCGCCGTCGATTGCCGCGCACCTGCATCCAGCCGCTCGCCAGCGCGTCGGAATAGTCGCCGAACCGCTTCGCCCATGGGCTCGCGGACGCCGACGGCGGCGCGAGAACGAGCGCGCGGCGGAGGTCCGCCTTGGGAATTTCGTCCGCCCTGCGCGTCGGCGGCAGGGCGACGCCCGCCTCGCGGTGAATCGCGTTCATCGCTGCGACCGCGCCGTGGCAGACGATGGGGCCGAGCCCCGAGTCGATATTCGCCAGCACCCGCTGGGCCTTGCCGAGCGCATAAGCGAAGAGGAGGCTCGCGCGGCCCGCGGCGGCGTTGTCCCGCCACCATGCGTTGATGGAGGCAAAAATCTCCGCCTGCGGGCGCCAACGATAGATCGGCAGCCCGAAGGTGGACTCAGTGATGAACGCATGGGCCCGCAAAAGCTCGAACGGCGGCGAAACGCCGTCGCGCTCGAGCTTGTAGTCGCCGGAAGCGACCCACACTTCGCCCCGGTACGCCAAGCGGATCTGCGCCGAGCCGAGGATGTGGCCGGCGGGATGGAACGAGATTTCGACGCCGTTGCGGTTGAGGGTTTCGCCATAGGCGGCCGTCTCGATCCGAACGTCGCCGAAGCGTTTCCTCAGGATCGGCGCGCTCGCCTCATGGCAGACGTAAAGGTCAGAGCCGAAGCGCGCGTGGTCGCCGTGCGCGTGAGTGATGAGCGCGCGGGGTACGGGGCGCCAGGGGTCGATGTAGAAATCGCCGGCGGGGCAATAGAGGCCCCGGTCGATCGGGACGATAAGGTCCATGCGGGCGCGAGGAATGGGATAACCCCTCGGATATGGGCGCTTTTAGCCATTGGGGAACGCTTGAGCCTTGTCATTCCCGGCGGACCGATAGGTCCGACCCGGAGTCCAGTTTGAATAAATCGTGCGGTGACCCCGTGAATGCCAATTACAGCCATACTACGTCGCAGGTTACTTTCCCCCAGACTGGGAGCCTTTTGCATTGCACTCACTGCCGCTGTTAGCGGCCGGCGATCGGCAGCGGCGCGAAATGCTCACGGATCACTCATCTTCAGAGTTGTAAGCTCCGATGAGCGAAGGCCCCTGAAAGTTCACGGTGAACGGCACGTCCCCGGAGATGCCGCTGGCTTCCCAGCGAGACATCTGCACGGTGTTTCCCAGGTGCTGCGCGAAGAAGCCGCCGCAGTTGCCGGGACAGAAATCGAGGGTGTCGACGACGGTGTAATTCACAATGGGGTTGATGACCATGGAGCCGTCGGTGTTCTTGAACACCTGGGCAGAGACTCGGGCCGAACGGCTGTCTTCCTGCGCTCCCGAGGTATTGGCTCCCACGGTACAGAAGCCCTGATTGGTGCCGACGCCCCCGGCAATGAGCCCCGGGACCTCGAACGGATCGGTGAAGACCAGATCGCTGGTGGCCAATTGATTGAACTGCTGCTTGAGAGAGTCTTTGCGGGGGTCGGTTTCGTAGTCCACCGTGATCCAGGTATCGGGAGTAGGGAAGGTGGGCGGATTGCTCTTTATGTCGGCCTCAACCAGGCGGTGAATTTGTTCGCTGACAGAGCGGGTGGTTCGCGAGGAGGCGAAGTCCGATCCGTATTCGGCGCTGATGTCACCGGCTGGCCCTGGATTGAAGACGTACTTGCGGAAGAGAGGCTCCGCATGGGGATTGGCCGTGGCGATGGTGGACAGGACGGATTCGCCGTCGCTGGCGCGATCATCGAGAGCCTCCTTCAGCGTGTCGAATGGCCTGCAATAGGCATCCGGGCAGTCCGGGTTGACTGCGCAGGACATGAAAGGCGGCGGATACTGCCCGGGTACGCCGGCATCTCTGGGATCGCCAGTGCCGCTGCCTCCCCCGGTGGTGGTTTTGGGCTGCTCGACTGGAATGATCTGCGATGCGGAGGAGATGGTGGCGCGGCGGTTCTGGGCTTCGGGCCCAAACTCGGCGGTCTCGCCGTGCATGAAGAGGCTAATGGCGATTTTGGACTCCGGATACTTGGACGCTGAGGGATGCGTGAGTTCGTCCATTACCGCGGAGGCGCGGAGGCAGGAGAGCTTCCAGTTGAGGGTGTCGTCGCCGGGCTCGCTCGCATAACCGTCGACCCGCAGCGCTTTGTTGGGCTCGGTTTCATGGTGGCGGTTCAGGTATGCCCCGAGTTTGGCTTTCTCCGCAGCTCCAAGAGTGGTTCCCATATTGGGGAAGAGGACGAACTCGTCCGCGGGCGCATTCCAGTCCGGGATCGTGCAGCTAAGGCCTGCCGGCGCCTTGCGGACGTCGCCCATACGACGGATGCGGCCTCCGTCGCCGGAGTTTTGCTGACCGACGTGGGCGAGTTCGTGGGCCAGAAGGCGCCGGCCCTGTTCGGTTCCGGGGCGATACTGCCCAGCGGCGAAGACGATATTGGCGCCGGAGGCGTAAGCGAGGGCATTGACGGACCGGGCGGATTCGGCTGCGGCGGGGCCGGTGTGGATGCGTACCCGGCTCAAGTCGAAGCCAAAGCGGGGGCCGAAGAAGTCCAGGTCCTGGGTGGCGAGCAGTTGGCCAGGTGAACGTAAGACTTCGTGGACGATTGAGGGCGCGTCAGTTCCGTCAAGTGCCGCAGCGCCGTCCGAATCTTTTCGCGACGGCTGGATCAAAGGCACTTGCTTCTTCTCCTCTGCTTCGCATACGGCGCACGTCTGCCCCGAGACGTTTTCTCCGCAGGCAATACACCTGCGCCGCACAACGTTTCCTTCACTTGGCGTGGCGCTCCGCTCAGGAGCGGGTGTACGCATCACTTGCTCGGCGACACGATCGGCCTCGGCCTCCAGCGGGTCGTTGACCGCGCCGATTTCGAGCTTCGGCTGAATGGCACCACGAAAAGGCAGCGCTGTGAGGGGTAATCGCTGTTGCTGACGCTCGGCTTGGCCGTGCGGAAATATGGGCGTCCTGGCGAAACTCCACGAAGAGCCTAATCCTGGAGCCTTGTCAGCAGGCCGATCTGCTGCCCTATTTGCCGCCTCTTGCGATAGAAGCCGCAACACAGCCTGATTGCCAATCGTCCGCTGCAGCATCTGCACTCGTTCCGCCACGTTGAGGCCAAGGTTTCCCCGGATTGGCTCCGGACGTTGACGCGCGTTGCTTTTTGCGGGAGATTCTGCTGTTTTACTTTGGGCCGTTGCGATTCGGGGAGTGAACATAAATACACTATCCCCCTTGCGAACGCGGATTTGCCTTTTTTCAGCCTTGAAGAATGACGAGCACTCTAGCCCGACATTCTCCCGATTACCAGGCTTTTGACCCAGACGATCTCGCACTTTTATTTTTCCCGGATTCCGGGTCGGTCGCTGCGCTCCCGTCGGGAATGACAATGGCGCCCTACTTCGCCAGTCCTCCCATCAGCATGTATTTGATCTCGACATATTCCTCGACGCCGTGGTGCGAGCCCTCGCGGCCGAGGCCGCTTTCCTTCACTCCCCCGAACGGCGCCTCGGCGGTCGAGATGATGCCCTCGTTGACGCCCACCATGCCGTATTCGAGGCCCTCGGCGACGCGCCAGACGCGGCCGATGTCGCGCGCGTAGAAATAGCAGGCGAGGCCGAATTCGGTGGCGTTCGCCATCTCGATCGCCTCCTCCTCGGTATGAAAGCGGAAGAGCGGCGCGACCGGCCCGAACGTCTCCTCGCGCGCGACCGCCATGTTGGGAGTCACGTCGCGAATCAACGTCGGCTCGAAGAAATTGCCGCCGAGCGGCTTGCCGCCGACCACCACCTTGGCGCCCTTGGCGAGCGCGTCGTCGATATGCTCTTGGACCTTCGCGACCGCGGCCTTGTTGATGAGCGGCCCGGTCGTCACCCCGGCTTCGAAGCCGTTGCCGACCTTCAAGGCCTTCACCGCCTCGGCGAGCTTGGCGGCGAATGCGTCATAAACGCCGTCCTGCACGAGGAGCCGGTTGGCGCAGACGCAGGTCTGCCCGGCGTTGCGATATTTCGACGCCATCGCGCCCTTGACGGCCGCGTCGAGGTCGGCGTCGTCGAAGACGATGAAGGGCGCGTTGCCGCCAAGCTCGAGGCCGAGCTTCTTGATGGTCGGCGCGCATTGCGCCATCAGCACGCGCCCGACTTCGGTTGAGCCGGTGAAGGTGAGGCCGCGCACTTTTCGGTTCGACGTCATTTCGCCGCCGATTTCGCGTGAGCTTCCTGTGATGACCGAGAAGACGCCGGCGGGGATGCCGGCCCGCTCGCCAAGCTCCGCCAGCGCCAGGGCGGAGAGCGGCGTCTCCCCGGCCGGCTTGCAGACAAACGCGCAGCCGGCGGCGAGCGCGGGACCCGCCTTGCGGGTGATCATCGCGTTCGGAAAGTTCCACGGCGTGATCGCGGCGACGACGCCGAGCGGCTGCTTGATGACGACGATGCGCGACGAGGGCCACGGTGACGGGATCGTCTCGCCGTAGATGCGCCGCGCCTCCTCGGCGAAGAACTCGATAAAGGAGGCGCCGTAGGCGATCTCGCCGCGCGATTCCGCCAGCGGCTTCCCCTGCTCCGCCGTCATGATGCGCGCGAGGTCCTCCTGGTTCTCCATCATGAGATTGAACCATCTGCGCAAGGTAATCCCGCGCTCCTTGGCGGGCTTACGGCCCCAGGCCTTCTGCGCCTTCTCGGCCGCCTCGATTGCGGCCCTTGTCTCCGCGGCCCCAAGCTTCGGCACATAGCCGACGAGACTGTCGTCAACGGGATTGGTGACGGCGATGCGCTCCTTAGCCCCGACCCAGGCGCCGTCGATGTAGCATTTGTCCTTAAGCAAAGTCGGGTCGCTGAGTTCGATCCCGCTCTTGACGATGTCATGCGCGCCCATGTGCGCCGCCTTCCTGCCGATCGCCCGCCTCACTGGCGACAATACCTCTAGCGGAGGCGTCGTTCCATCGTAAGGCGACGGGTCAGGCGCGCAGGCCGACGAACGTGCGGGGCGCGGACCCGCAGCAGGACCGATGCTCCGTCGCCGCCATATGCAGCGCCAGCATGAGGACAAGCGCTGTGGCGGCCGCAAGGAGCGCGCGCTCAGAGCCCGTTAGATCGCGAAAAAGCTCCCGAAGGACGTTCAACCGAAAAGCTCCAAGAAGGCTTGGGCTTCTGCGTTTATAGCCGCGGAAGTTTGCGCTGCGGTTGAGAAACGGAGTTAGCGAACGGCTTGCAAAGGCCGCGCATTTCTTGCTGCCGCATTCACGCCTTCGAAAGCAATTTCCTCAGTACCGGGCTCGCACGGACGGCTGAGGGATCGGCTCGCCGAGGCACCGCACGCCGAGCGCGTGCAAGTCGGCGTCGCTCCATGGCGACGGATAGGGCGCGGCCGTGAGATTGTTCCTCAGCGCCGCCATGTCGCCGCACGCCGCATAAGGAACCCTCGGCAGGGCGCCGTACTGCTCA
>Ga0335083_10009776_pt1 | contig 11626 bp, 9 predicted proteins | sample Lox_Sample_42_FD_206716 | JGI IMG/M metagenome (GOLD analysis project Ga0335083, IMG submission 206716) | Soil microbial communities from Loxahatchee National Wildlife Refuge, Florida, United States - Lox_Sample_4.2 | ecosystem: Environmental > Terrestrial > Soil > Wetlands | place: USA: Florida... | reverse complement strand
GTGCGCGGGGGTCCGGCCGAAATCGGCGGGTATCACGGGCGGGTCCTGCATGGCCACCGGTTCGCGGCGCAGCCGCAGCGCGGTGTCGGCGCACAGCGCTGCGGCAGCTGACCCGGCGGGAAACGGCGCCCACGGGTCCTGCGGATCCGTGCCCAGCTGCCGTGCTAGCGCGGCGAACTGGCTATCGGACAGCAGCGCGGAGTGGTTCTGCGGGTGGCCCTCCGTGGCGAGCCCGTATCCCTTGATGGTGTACGCGAATATGACGGTCGGGCGGCCGTCTTCTATCGCGGCCGCGCTGAACATTCCCTCCAGCCGGGGGACACCCAGGATCGGCACGATGCGGTCCAGCGACTGCCGGTTGACATCGATGATCCACACGACCTCGCCCAGCTCGCCGGCCATGGGGTCGATGATGGCCTCCCAGCATGCTCCCTCATCCAGCTCGGCGTCCCCAACCAGGGAGTACTGCCGGCCCGTCCCGGCCTTCCCGCTAACTGAGCCGGCGTACCGGCGGGCCAGCGCGCCCCAGATGGGGGCGGTCGCCCCGATGCCTACTGACCCGGTGGAGTAGTCAACGGGATCGGGGTCCTTGACCCGGCTCGGGTAGCTCTGCAGGCCGCCGAAGTCACGCAGCGTCGTCAGGTAGCGTCCATCCAGTTCACCGAGGAGGTAGTTGATCGCATGCAGGACGGGGGAGGCGTGCGGCTTGACCGAGACCCGGTCGGCCTGGCGCAGGTGCCGGAACCACAGCTCGGTCATGATCGTCACCATCGAGGCGCTGGATGCCTGGTGCCCGCCGACTTTCAGCCCGGAAGGGTCGGACCGGACCCGATTGGCGTGATGGACGATGGCCGCCGACAGCCATAGCACGCGCTGCTCGATGGCCAGCAGGGCTTCTTGCCAATCCGTGCCCGTGCCTGGCCTCGCTTCAGCGTATGCGCTGGTCATCCCGTCTCCGTCAGGCATAAACCGGGGCCAGGTCGACGTAGATCTCATAGTCGGCGATGAGGCCATCGCTGACCCGGAGCAGGTTGACCGCGGGAACGGTGACGGTCTTGCCGTCGTGGCGGGTGTAGGTGACCTCGAGCTTCTGGATGATCATGTCGTCGGCCCGCCAATCCCGCACGATGGTGTGCCTGAGCCCGCTGATGGTCGTGAAGAACTCCGCCACGGCCTGCCGGACCGCCTCCCGCCCGGTCAGCGGATCGGCGTTGCCGAAGCGGAACCGGATGCCGGGGGCCAGGTAGGCGACCCAGCCGTCAACGTCGAGGGCGTCAGCGGCCCGGAACATGTCGGTGCCCGGGTTCTGCGAAGTCGTCATGATGTGCTTCCTTCCATTTGGGGGCAGCGCGCTGCTTCCTGTTCCGGTCAGCGGGCCAGGATCTGGGCGAACGCCGCGGTCAGGATGTCGCCAGGGAGTTCGTCGGCGTCCTGGCAGCGCCACGCGACGTGGTTGTCCGGGCGGACCAGGACGGCACCTGCATCGGAGATCCCGCGGACGTTCGCCCAGGCGCCTCCCGGGTCGCGGTAGTCGCACCCGGCGCCGATGCGGGCAACGGTGAGCGGGACGCCGAATTTCTCGGCCACCTCCTCGGCTGCCGCGCACCAGCCAGCTCCGCCGGGCCCGGTGAGGAGCACGAAGCCGCCGGACCGGCCGGCCAGGTCGTGCGTGGACAGGAACTGGCCATGGTGGTCGATCCAGGCGTGGGGGAGCCGGTACCCGGGGTGGGTCGTGGGCGTGTATTCCGTTCCGGTGGCCGAACGTGGTGGCGGCGCAGTTCCGTCAGCCACCACCGCGCCGGCCTCGTAGCCGAACCCGATCTCCACGTCATGGGCCTGGAACTCGAAGCGCTGGGTGCCGATCGCCTCGGCGGCGCGGGCCCGCAGTGCCCGGCCCATCAGGGTGTCAGAAAACAGGGCATGAAAAGCGGCGGCGTGCGCCTCGACGGGCGCGCCGGGGGTGAGCCCGATGCCGGCGTCGATGACGGTGTGGTTCATGAACGCGAGCAGGGCCCAGTCGGCGCCGTGGGCGCTCACCGGGCGCCGTTCGGCTTGGTAGGAGTCGAGCAGCGTATCGTCGGCCCGGCCGGTGAGGACCAGGGCGAGTTTCCAGGCGAGGTTGTGGGCGTCCTGGACGCCGGTGTTCAGGCCGAGGCCGGTTGTGGGAGGCTGGCGGTGAGCGGCGTCGCCGGCCAGGAAGATGTCCCCGATCCGCCACCGGTCGGCGACGATGCGGTCGAGGATCCAGTGGCTGACCTTGTGGACCTTCAGTTCCAGGTCCGGCAGCCTGAGCAGCTCGCGCAGCCTGGGCACGATGGCGTCCTCGTTGAACCGTTCCGGGTCGTCCGGGCGGAAGGCGAAGTGCAGCACCCATTCCTCCGAATGGCGGCCCCAGGTGGGTCCCATCTGGACCATGGCGCCGGCTCCCCAGGAGCTTTCGCCCTCCGGGTTCAGGAACCAGGTGATCAGGGATTCGTCATCCCAGTACGCGGACAGGTCGGCGCTGAAATGGGTGCTGACCATGTCGACCATGCTGGTCGGGCCGGTCATGGCCACGCCGAGCTCGGGGCCGACGGTCTTGCCGCCGTCGGCGGCGATGACGTACCGGGCACGGACGGTGAGTTCCTCGCTGGTGTCGCGGTTGCGCACGGTCGCGGTGACGCCGCCGTCGGTCTGTTCCCAGCCGGTGACTTCGTGGTGGTAGCGGATCTGGCCGGGGGCCCGTTGTTCGGCCTGGCGGCGCAGCAGGGGCTCCAGCCGCAGCTGGGGGTAGTTGCCGGATTCGCAGGGGCTGTCCGCGTTGTAGCGTTCGCGCAGGCTGCCGCCGCCGAAGGCGTCCATTTCGAAGATGACGTGCCGGTCGAGCGGGCCGTCGCCGCCGAGTGAGGTGAGCCACCGGACCTTGCCGAACTTCTCCAGCGGGCACCCGACCCGGTAGATCGAATCGGCCACCCCGTGCTGGCGGTAGATCTCCATGGTCCGCTGGTTGAGGTAATGCGCTTTCGGCAGGTTGGATGTCGCGGAATGCCGCTCCACGAGCAGGTGCTCCACTCCCAGATCGGAGAGGAAGATGGAGGCGGACAGGCCGCAGCCGCCTCCGCCGATGATCAGCACGGGTACGTCGATGACAGGCATGGTGAGTGCTCCTCAGTAGGTGAATGGTGCTAGCGGCGGCCGGCGGCTGGATGTGAAGCGGTGGCGCATCTCGCCGATTCCCTCGATGCGGGTCACGAGTTCGTCGCCCTCGGCCAGCAGCCGCCGCGGTTCGCGGGTCCAGCCGATGCCGGACGGCGTCCCCGTGAAGATGACATCGCCAGGCGCCAGCGGCAGGACCGACGACAAGAAGGCGACGAGCTGCGGGACGGAAAAGATCAAATCGCGGGTCCGTGCCTTCTGCATCTCCTCACCGGACAGCGTGCAGGCCAGCTCGAGGTCGTCAGGGTCGTCAAACTCGTCCGGCGTGACCAGGACGGGCCCTGTCGGCGCGAATCCCGGATAGGACTTGCCGAGGTTGTACTGCTGCGGCGCGGGCGGCTTGAGCTGCAGCTCCCGCTCCGACAGATCCTGTCCCGCGGTCAGGCCCGCCACGTACCCCCAGGCCGCCGCCTCGGAGACCTGGTAAGCGGGCCGGCCGATCACCGCGACAAGTTCGGCCTCGAAGTCCACCGATCCCGGAGGCAGCACGATCGTGCCGACCGGCCCGGTGATAGAAGCGGGAAACTTGGTGAACACCATCGGCGAGTCCGGCAGTTCAAGGCCGGCCTCCTGCGCGTGGGCGCGGTAGTTCAGTCCGATGGCGAAGACCTGCCCGGGCCTTGGCACGGGGGGCCCGGCGGCTCTGGCATCCAGTGGCTCCGCGCCGTCCGCGGGCACGGCACGTGCCCACGAAACGAAGTCGTCCCACCGTTCATAGATCGCCTGAGGGTCGGAGCTGAAGGTGCCGCTGCTGGCGCGTTCGACATCCACGGCCCCGGCCGCAGTGACCAGGCCGAGCCGTCCCGCCTGGTTGATGATCCGCATGTCAGCTCCTCCGGATTTGGGTGCGGTGGGCCCGGCGGCCGGCCTCTCGCCAGTCGCCCGGGGTCTTGAGGTGTGGTTAGCCGGTCACGAATTCCGCGCGCCGGGCGCGGATGAACTCCCCGACCGAGCGGGGCGGGTGGCCGGTCAGGGTGAGAACGTCGCCGGTGACATATTCCGATTCGCCGTTGCGGAAGAGGCTCAGCATGTCCCGCAGGTGCTGCGCCTCCCACGGGGTGCCGCCCCGCGCGATAACGGCGTCGCCGGCCTGCTGAGGCGAGATGTCGTTGACCTCGACCCGGGTGCCGGTGACGGCCCCGATCATCGCGGCGATCTCGCGATAGGTCGGTGCCGCAGGGCCGGTCAGCACGAACGTCCCGCCGTCGTGGCGGGAGGTCGTCAGCACTTCGGCGGCCGCGTCGCCGATGTCGGCGCAGTCAACGAGGCTGAGGCCCGCGCCGGCCAGGGGGTCCGGGATGGCGCCGGACATACGCACACTGGCGGCCATGGCGGCCACCAGGGTCTGCATGTAGGCGTTCGGCCGGAGAATCACATAGTCGAAGCCCTCCTTGACCAGGTATTGCTCTACTTCCCAGTGCTGGCGGCAGGCGTCCGGGCCGTCCGGCCGGATCGCGGTGCTCGTCCCGGAGACCTTGACCACCCGGGTCCCGGTGTCGGCGGCGGCCCTCAGCATGCCGATCTGCCCGGCCGCCATGTCGGGCCCGTGTTCTGTGAGCAGGAACAGGGCTTGCACGCCGGCCAGCGCGTGCCGCAAGGTGGCGGCGTCGCCGGGATCCCCGGCGGCCACCTCCACGGTGCCGGGGAGCATCCGGGCGGCGCGGCCGGGATCCCGGGTCAGGGCCCGCACCTGTACGCCGCGGCCGGCCAGGGCGCGGGCCACCTGCGGGCCGACGTTCCCGGTCGCGCCGGTCAGCAGCACCGTCATCGTGTGCCTCCTGCGCCTGCGCGTTTCCGCGCCCCGAGGTCGGCGAAGAACCCGAGGACGTCAGGACGGTCGACGACGCCGGGATTGACCGCCTGAGCGAGCGGAACGCCCTGGAGGAGCCGTTTCACCGGCACTTCCAGGCGCTTGCCGGTCAGGGTATGCGGGACGGCGGGGACCGCGATGATCTCGTCCGGAACATGCCGGGCCGAGCAGCCGGTGCGGATGCGGTCGGCGATACGAGCGCGCAGCTTGTCGTTGAGGACCTGCCCAGGAGCGGGGACGACGAACAACGGCATGTAATAACCCCCGTCGGCCAGTTCGGCCCCGACGACGAGGCTTTCCTCGATTTCGTCCATCGCATCGACCACGGCGTAGATGTCGGCGCTGCCCATCCGCACGCCGTTCCGGTTCAGCGTGGAATCTGACCGCCCGCGGATTTCCGCGGTCCCGTCATCGTGGATCACGATCCAGTCGCCGTGCCGCCACACCCCCGGGAAGGTACTGAAGTAGGCCTCGCGGTAGCGCCGGCCGCCCGGGTCGCTGACGAAGTACAGCGGCATCGACGGTATCGGCGCCGCGACCACCAGCTCACCCACCTCACCGGTGACCGGGACGCCTCGGTCGTTCCATGCTTCCACCCGGGTACCGAGGAACCGGCACTGCATCCGTCCCGCCCGCACCGGCTTCAGCGGGTTCCCGCCCACATAGGGTGTGCAGACATCGGTTCCTCCGCTGGGCGCATCGAGCCACACGTCCGGCTTGACTGCGGCATACACCCAGTGCCAGCCCGCGGCCGGCAGCGGCGATCCGGTCGACATGACGCATCGCAATGCCGACAGGTCCTGGTCGGTACCGGGCGTAAGCCCGGCCTTCGCCGACCCGGTCAGGTAGCCCGCGCTGGTGCCGAAGTAGCGTGCGCCGGTTCGCGCCACGATGCGCCAGAGCTGATCCCGGGCCGGCCAGACCGGGCTGCCGTCGTACAGGACAGCGGTCGCGCCGGCCAGCAGCGAGCCGACGAGCGCGTTCCAGATCATCCAGGCTGTGCTGGTATACCAGAAGAACACGTCGCCGGGCTGCACGTCGTTATGCAGCCTGAGCCACTTGAGGTGTTCCAGGAGGATCCCGCCGTGCCCGTGCACGATCCCCTTGGGCAGTCCGGTCGTGCCAGAGGAGTACAGGACCCACAGCGGATGGCCGAACGGGACCTGTTCAAAGCGCAGCTCGGATGGGCCCGAGACGGCATCCCGCCAGGAAACCGCCCCGGGCGCAGTCGTCCCCGCGTCGAGCGTCGGCACGGTGATCACGCGACGCACCGACGGCAGGGCCGCCGCGATCTGCGCGGCCTCCCCCGCCCGCGGGATTTCCCTGCCGCCGTAGCGGTACCCGTCGATGGCGATCAGCACCGAGGGTTCGATCTGGCGGAACCGGTCAATGACGCTCTGAGTGCCGAAATCAGGCGGGCAGCAGGACCACACCGCTCCGATGCTCGCGGCGGCTAGCAGCCCGATCACCGCATGGTCGGTGTTGGGCAAGTACCCGGCGACACAGTCACCGGGCCGCACACCCCATTCCCGCAGCCGCGCCGCCAGGGCGCCAACCTGCGCCCGCAGGTCCCGCCATGACACGCAGGCGATACCGCCGTCCTCGCCTAGGGTCAGCAGCGCAGGCCGCGCCGTGGCCGCATTGCTGAAAATGTGCTCTGCGTAGTTCAGCCGGGCACCGGGAAACCACTGGGCGCCGGGCATCACGTCATGGCCGAGCACCGCCTCGTAAGGCCGGGACGCCTGGACATCGAAGAACTCCCATGCCGACGCCCAGAAATCGTTCGGTGCCCGCACTGACCAGGCCCACAGCCGCTCATAGTCCGCTGTATCGACATCCCGCGTGCGGCAGACATAGCGAGCGTAACGGGCCATCGCCGAATCGGCCGCGACAGCGGGCGGAGGCTGCCACAGCACGTCGTCCGCGCTGTCCGCCGCGACGGTTGCCCTCATCGTGCTCTCCACGGCGCCCGGGCGGTCAGCCGAAATCGACGGTCACGGCACCGGCCGGCACGTCGTCATCCAGCGCGGCATCCGCCCTCCGCCACAGCTCGTAGCCGTTCTCCCGGATGATGCGCCCTTCGTCGTCCAGTTCGAAGATGTGGACGATGCGCATGCTGACCTCGGTGCCTGCCGGGAACGGGCAGCCGGGAACGTTGTGCTCCACATCCCCCACGAGCGCCATCACGGCAATGCTGTCGTCGACGACATAGTTGCCCGCGCCGAAGCGGCGGACCTGCGTCATCGAATGGATGTTGTACGACTTGAAAATGTTCAAGTAGGCCTCACGTACGGCTGCCTTGTCTCGCAGCAGCACTCCGCGCGCGGGGACCTCCCACACGACGCTGTCGCCGTACAGGCTGATCGCCTTGTCGATGTCCTCGGGATTCTCGTTGTGGAAGTGCGCGTCCACGACCGCCAGGTTGCGGTCGATGACCTGCTCCGGGGACAGCTGGGTAGACGTCATGTCTGGCTCCCTGGTCCATCATGGTCGATACCGTTGAGCACAAGCATGCCTGTAATATGTTATAACAGCAAGGCTTTCAGGGAATTTTTCTCGTACGCCGTGACCGGCAGCCGCGAAGTGCCCGGACAACAGCATGGCGGCCCGTGCCTGCGGGAGCGCACTACGGGGCGACGGGATCGAGAGCCTGCTGGGCGATCATCTCGTTGGCGTCCAGGTGGCGCAGTACGGCGGCGGCAACCTGTTCCGGGTCCCGGGAGCTGAACACGTCGAGCAGGGCAGCGTGAGCATGCTCGCGCCGGCGATGCTCCCGGGGATCGGCATCCAGGCCGCTGAAGGCCAGGCGGATGTACCGTTCGCTGGCGCGCCACAGCCCTTCCAGCGTGCGCAGGTCCCACGAAGTGGCGGCCGGCCGCAGCAGCTCCAGGTGGAACGTGTGGTGGGCCTCGTAGATCTCGTCGATGCCCAGCCGCTCATCGCCGAACATGGCCACGAAGTCCCGGAGCCGGTCAAGGTCGGAATCATGCAGCAGCCGGCAGGACCGGGCGGCGATTTCCGGCTCGATCTGGCGGCGGAGCCGGTAGATGCCGCGCAGGTCCTCATGATCCAGCGGCGCCACGGAGGCGCTCCGCCCAGGCCGGGTGATCACTAGCCCCTGCGCCTCAAGCTGGCGCAGGGCCTCACGCACCGGGATGAAGCTGACGCCGAGCTGACCAGCGATCTCCCGCAGCGAGAACTGCTGCCCCGGCCGCAAGGCGCCCGACAGAATGGACCGACGGATCTCCCCGCTGACCTGATCGACGACCGATGTTGGCTCCAGGGTACGGACGAACGGCACTTCGTTGCCCTGCTCGGTCACGCCCATTCGCGCGATCCCGTAGCAGGTGGAGTCGTAGTCCAGGCGTGTCCCATAGTTATCAGTTATAGCACTTTGCGTGAAACGGCTTAGCGGATGACGCCAAGGGCCACTGCCGCGGCCTCCAGTGGCCTGCGACGGTCAATGCCACCGTCGTCGTGCGGGCGGGCCGCAAAGGTACCGTCGACCGGACAGTGCGGTTCAGATCACCCGCACCGTGTCCTGGCGGTGCAGCATATACAGCGATCATGGCGCTGCAGATCGACCTATTCGGTATGCCTCAGCTGGCGGACGCTGGGTGTTTGGACTTGAGATAACCGGCGGGTCCGCGCGCGTTCTCCCTGACCTCCCTCGTCGCTCAGCGTAATGCCGGGTAGGGAGACGGACGTTCCAGGCAGCCGTTTACTGCTGCGCAGTGACGGGCGGTTCTGCCGCGGCGTTCCCCCGGCATGGCCGACAGCCGTGGTGCGGGGCACGCCGATGATCCGGGGCTGGCGCCTGTCTCCGGCCCGGATCCAGGTCCTGGGCGCCTGCGGCATCTGGATCGTCCTGGCCTGGGTTCCCGCCGCTGGCCCTCTGCGTCGTGACCGGCCATCGGTTGCGCCGTCAGGATGACGAACCCCGTGCGGCATGTACCTGCGGACAGAGGTGCCAGCGTCATGGCGGTCCGGAAGACCCTATCGGCGGCATGTGCGGAGTTCCTGCGGCCCTTGGTCCGGGTCCGCCTCGGCAGCACTGCCTAGGATGACGTTCGTGGACATCGCTCCCGCCGACCAGACGGCAGTCGACGCGATGTGGGCGTCGTACGTCGCGGACAGCGGCTACGACGGGCCGCTCGTGACGGCCTTCGCGTTCGGCGACTCCGCGGAGCTGGCCGACGAGCTCGGCCTGTTGGTGCTGCACGGTCCCAAGAGGGCGACAGCGGAGCTCGTGCAGGCGTTCGTGGCGCAGGACGAGCCGTTGCCCCGGGCGGGCGACCGGTGCCTCGTGCTCGGCGGCGATGGCCGGCCGCTGGCGATCGTGCGCACGACGGACGTGCGAGTCGGCCCGCTCTCGTCGGTCGACGACAGTTTCGCGTGGGACGAAGGCGAGGGTGACCGGACGCGGGCCTGGTGGCTGGACGCGCACACGCGCTTCTTCAGCCGCCAGTGCACGGCGATGGGCTTGACGTTCTCCGACGATATCGGTGTGGTTTTCGAGCGGTTCGAGCTGGTCTGGCCAACGATCAGGACCTGAACTGGAGATGCCCGCGAAGCCGATGTGCGCAGCGGCGGATCGAGGTCCGCCTTCCAGGATCGCGCCACCTCAACCGCACGGTCAGCGGCACCGTCAGAAGAGTGCACCTGACCAGGTCATGTGACGTCGTTGTCGTGTAGCCGTCGTCACCGTCAGGCGGCGTTGAGATCGTTTGTTCCTCAACCCGGGTACCAGCAATAGCACGGGGTATCGGGCCTGGATGGTCTTTCAGGAGATGCGGGCAGCGGATCCGTCGGCGCTAGGGTGGTCGCGGGGGCAGCGCAGCTGGAGGCAGCGATGGGCGAAACCACGGGTGACGACCGGTCAGCCGGGGGCATCCGGGCCTCCGACGCTGAACGGGATGCCACCGTCGAGCGGCTCAGCCGGGCCGCCGGGGACGGGCGGCTGACGCTGGAGGAGTTCAGCCAGCGGATGGAGCGGGCCACCGAGGCCAAGACGCGGGCCAACCTAGACCGGCTCGTCGCCGACCTCCCGGTGGAACCCGCGGGCGCCGTCGCCGCTCCCGCGGCCGCCCCGGCCACCTGGCATGTCTCGCCTGTGGGCGGCCTGCGGGTTTCCGGGCCGTGGCGAATGCAGCGCCACGTCATCGTGGCCAGCATCGTCGGCGGTGCCCGGATCGACCTGAGCGAGGCCCAGCTAGCCGCCCCCGAGGTCACGCTGACCAAGGTGTCGCTGGTCGGCGGCACCCGGATCACCGTCCCCCCGGGGATACGGGTCGAGGCGTCGGGCTTCAGCCTGGTCGGCGGCACCAGGGTGGAGGGCGGCCCGGAGCCGGGTCCCGGCGCGCCGACTGTCTACATCCGCGCGTTCTCGCTGGTGGGCGGGGTCAGGATCCAGCGCAGCGGGCGACATGGCGACCGGGGACCGCGGGGGGGCTGGCGTGCCGAGCGGGAGGACTGGCGTGCCGAGCGTCGCGACTGGCGGGCCGAACGCCGCGCCGAGCGGCGATCACGGCGGGGCCGGCCCGGATAGCCCTTTGGGCAGGCCCGGGCGCCGGTTGCGGCTCATTGAGCGTCGTTCGGGCTTCCGCAGCCTCCAAGCCTCACTGGTATGGCAGCCGCACTTGATGGCCTGACCTGCGGCGTTGTTGGGTGGGCATAAGGGCAGCCGCCTGTCGGTCCATGTGTTTGTGCTGACAAATGAATCGAAGGCGGCTGCTGCCGTCAGGATAGGCGCGGGGACGGCACGGCGGGAACGGGGACGGCTGCTGGAGTCGCTGCGGCCGTGCACTCCGCCCAGGGCACCACCGTGCACACCGGCATCGCCCTCGTCACCGGCGGCGAGGACCGCCAGTGGCTGTACCCGGCCATGACCCGCGGTACCGACGCCAACATCGCCTTCGTGTTCACCACCCCGGCCCGGGCCGCCGACCCGGCCCCCGGCACCTGCCCCGCCGCCGGACTGGACCGGTACGACCGCATCCGCCGCGAGCGCGCCGGGTACCCGCCACCACCGGTTCCCCGCGAACAGCCAGACCAGGCGGACCAGCGCGAGCCGGCCGCCGTGCTCGCCGAGGTGCTGGGCCGCGACGGGGCCGCGCTTTCCGCCACCGCGATCCGGCAGCACAACCTGGCCAACGCCGACCACCTGGGCATCCTCCACGCGATCTGGACCGCCGAAACCCAGGCCGCCCGCCATGACCGCTACCGCGACCTGGTGATGGCCGAGCTCCCGCCCGGCCACCAGCAGCCGCTCTCGCATCAGGCCCGGTGGCTGTTCCGCACCCTGCACGCCGCTGAACTAGCCGGCCTGGACCCCGCCGAGGTCCTCCGCACGGCCATCACCTCCCGCGACCTAGCCGGAGCCCGCGACATCGCCGCCGTCCTGGACGCCCAGACCGCGTGGGCGCCCCGCCACGCCGGGAAACAGCTGCGGCTGTCCCGGCTCGGCGCCTTCGACGCCGCGCTGGGCGCCCTCCGAGCCGACGCCGAAGCCGCCGCCGCCCGCAAGGACAGCGACCACGACCGCGCCGCCCGGCACGAGACCCTGGCCGCCAGCTACCGCGCCGCGCGATGCTTACCAGCAGCGGGAACACACCCTCACCC
>Ga0335083_10009775_pt1 | contig 11627 bp, 13 predicted proteins | sample Lox_Sample_42_FD_206716 | JGI IMG/M metagenome (GOLD analysis project Ga0335083, IMG submission 206716) | Soil microbial communities from Loxahatchee National Wildlife Refuge, Florida, United States - Lox_Sample_4.2 | ecosystem: Environmental > Terrestrial > Soil > Wetlands | place: USA... | reverse complement strand
CCGGCCAGCAGCAGCTCGCCCTCCGGCAGCGGCGCCGCGTACAGCTCGTGCCCGCGGCCGACGTAGATGGTCAGCCGATCGCCGGCGTCGCGCCCGGGGGCCAGCCGGAAGTGCATCCGCGCGCCGACCCGCCCCGCCCGCGGCGACGGCCGCTCCAGCTCCAGCGATCGACGCACGCGCGAAGCCAGGCCGTCGGCGCCCACCACCAGTCCGGCGGGGCGGGCTTGGCCGCCGACCCGCAGGCCGGTGACGCGCCCGGCGCGCCGCTCGACCCCCTCGACCATCGACTCCTCGAACAGGCGCACGCCGGGCGTCGCGCGCGCGGCGTCGACCAGGACCTGGTCCAGCCGGCGCCGCCGCTGGGCCAGCGCAAAGGTCCCGGGCGGCCCGAACGGGCTGGTGGCGGTGAGGCCGAACCCCTCGTAGCAGAGCGTGCGCAGCACGCGGCCGCCGACCTCTTCGCGCAGCCCCAGCCGCTCGAGCACCGCGACGCCGGCCGGCAGGATCCCTTCACCGCAGGGCTTCTCGCGCGGGAATCGGTGAGCGTCGTAGAGATCGACCCGGAGCCCGGCGCGCCCGAGCAACAGGGCCAGCGTCGCGCCCGCCGGTCCGGCTCCCGCGATCGCGACGTCCGCGGCGTTCGTGACGGCTACCGCGTCGGCCATGGCAGGACCCGGGGCAAGAACCGAGGTTTGTCGGCGAACGCCCGCCGGTAACGATCGTCGGCCATCAGCACCGACTCTTCCAGCGTCACGCGCCGGTTCAGCACCAGGACGTGCAGGATCGTCCCCGCCGCCGCCGTCAGGTAGGCGCCGTGAACCAGCGGCAGCGCCATCAGCTCGACGAACACGGCCACGTAGTTCGGGTGGCGCACGAAGCGGTACGGCCCGCCCGTCACGACACCCAGGCCGGTCGACCGGACCACCCGGACGTTCCAGTGCACCCCCAGCGTGGCGATCACCCACCAGCGCAGCAGGCTGGACAGCACCAGGGCCACCAGCGCCGGGACGCCCACGGCCGCCACGAACGGCCGGTGAAGCGCCACGACCTCGATGGCGGCGCCGGCGATCACGCCGGTGTGCAGCGCCACCATCGCCCCGAAGGCCCGCTCAGGCAGCAGCGGCGAACCGCCGGCCGCCAGCGCGCGCTGGTGGCGCCGCGACAGCGTCATCTCGATCAGCCGGATCGCGCCGACCGCGGCGCAGAGGATCACGTACCAGGCGTTCGACGACACGGGTGGGGACATGCGCTCAGCTCCATTTCAGGAGAAGCATCTCGGTCGAGAGCCCCGGACCGAACGCGGCCAGGATACCGTGAGCGCCCGCGGCCGGCTGTCGTTTCGTCAGCCATTCGTGCAGCACGAACAGCACCGACGCGCTGGACTGGTTTCCGAAGCCGCGCAGCACGTCCCACGAGGGCTGGGTGTCGTCGCGCCGCAGCCCCAGCTCCTCCTCGGCGAACGCCAGGATCTTCCGGCCGCCCGGGTGCAGGACGAAGCAAGAGAGCTCGTCGCGCGACAGCCCGCGCCGCTGGGCCAGCACCCGGACCAGCCGGGCGATCTCGCTCTTCAGCAGCAGCGGCACGTCCTTGGACAGCACCGAGTGAAAGCCGTCGTCCTGCAGGTCGAACCCCAGCGCCCAGGTGGACTCCGGAAAGATGTGCGCCAGCGTCTCCAGGATCCGGACGCCCGGCGCGCTCCGCGCGGCGGCGCCGCCGTCCAGCAGCACGGCCGCCGCGCCGTCGCCGAAGATCGCGGTGGAGACCAGGTTGGCCAGCGACAGGTCGGCCCGCTGCATGCTCAGGCTGGGGAGCTCGACGGCCACCACCAGCGCCCGCGCCTCGGGGAATCCCACCAGGAAGTCGTGCGCCCGGGCCAGCGCCGCCGCGCCGCCGACGCAGCCGAGCCCGGTGATGGGCAGGCGACGCACGTCGGGACGAAAGCCCAGCTCGTTCACCAGGTGGGCGTCCAGCGACGGGATCATGATCCCGGTGCACGACGTCGTGATCAGCAGGTCGACCTCGCGCGCGTCGACGCGGGCGCGCGCCAGCGCCTCGGCGGCGACCTGGCGCCCCAGCGCGATGGCGTGCTCGCGATAGCGCGCCTGCATCTCCGTGATCCCCTGGCCCGTCCCCAGCAGCTCCAGCGGCGCGACGCTGTAGCGTCGATCGACCGCCGCGTGGTCGAACATCTCCATCGCGGCGTCCATGCGGCGCGACGGGAGCGGCAGCACCTGACGGAGGCGCGCCTTCACCTGGTCCTGCGTGGCCGTGTACGCGGGCACCGCCGTGGCCGTGCTCGCGATGCTGGGCGGCGCGCTCATGGTTGAGTCAACCTAACCGTTGCTGAAAATGGCACAAGAGCTGCTGGGACGCTCGACGGTCAGATCGCCTGAGCGAGGGGCGATCCCTTGCCAGAGGGCCGTCCCTCCGCCTTTTCCTTACGAAAGCGGAACGCGCAGGGCCCGGCAAGCTCTTCGAACGGCTCGATCGGAGCTGTAGAGGCGAGCCCCCGACTTGAGGGCAGCCAGGACGATCTGGGCTTCCGCCCATCCGAGGCCCGATCCGCCCAGATGTGTGCGGTGGCGCTCGATGAAGGCGCGCGTCTCCGGCGCGGGCGGACTCGGGATGCGGGGCAACGCGAGGAGGTCGGTGGTGAACGTCCCAGGGAGCCCGGACCCGAGCATGAGCTCGCCGACGACGACGTCGCAGGTGTGTACCTGCTGCTGCAACAGGAGCGCCGAGAGGCGAAGATCCCTGGTGCGGAGGTGGCGGATCCAGGCGTTCGTGTCGACCAGGATCAACGCTGCGCCCGGGCCGAGCGTTTGCCTCGGCGAGCGCGCCTGGCGGCGCCGCCCGCGTTCGCCAGGCGGGCGGCCGCCTCACGCGCCAGCAAGGCCCGCAGGCCCTGCTCGACCAGGGCCGTTTTGGTCACCCCGGGATGGGCCTCGATCACCTCGGCGAGGAGCTCTTCATTCACGTTCAGCGTCATACGGACCGTATGCATTCATGCAGCCTATTGATGCGCATGACTCGGGTCAAGCAGAGGGTGTCGGTTAGGCCTGGCGGGACTCCCCAGTCGAGGTAGAGTGGCGGCGATGTCCCGGCAAGACGAGCTCGTTGAACGGGGGAAGCGGCTGCTTCTCAACAATTATCGGCAGGCGCCGGTGGTCATGGCGCGCGGCGAAGGCTGTGCTCTGTACGACGTCGACGGACGCCGCTATCTGGACATGGCGGCCGGCGTGGCGGTGGCCATGCTGGGACACGGCAACGCGGGGCTGGCCGACGCCATCGCCGCCCAGGCGCGCCGCCTGCTGCACGTGTCGAACCTGTACTTCATCGAGGCGCAGCTGGAGTTCGCCGACGCGCTGTCGCGGCGGGCCTTCAAGGGGCGCGCGTTCTTCTGCAACTCGGGGACCGAGTCGAACGAGGCGGCCCTGAAGCTGGCGCGCCGCTACCAGGCGGTGGCCAAGAAGCAGCCGCACCGGACCGAGCTCATCGCGTTCGACCAGAGCTTCCACGGCCGGACGTTCGGCGCGCTGAGCGTCACGGGACAGGCCAAGTATCGCGACGGGTTCGGGCCGCTGGTCGGCCCGGTGCGCTTCCTGCCGTTCGGCGATGCGGCGGCGGCCCGCGCCGCGATCACCGACCAGGCCTGCGCGGTCATCGTCGAGCCGATCCAGGCCGAGGGGGGGATCAACCTGCCGCCGCCCGGCTTCTTGCAAGAGCTGCGGCGCCGCTGCAGCGAGACCGGGACCGTGCTGATCTTCGACGAGGTCCAGACCGGCGCCGGCCGCACCGGTACCTTCTACGCCTTCGAAGGGGAGGGGGTGGTCCCCGACGTCGTGACGCTGGCCAAGGGGCTGGCCGGCGGGATCCCGATCGGCGCGATGCTCGCGAACGAGGAGGTCGGGCGCGGGTTCGAGCCAGGGACGCACGCGTCGACCTTTGGCGGCAACCCGTTCGCCACGGCGGCGGCGCTGTACATCCAGAAGACCATCGACGAGGTCGGGCTGCTCGAGCACTGCCGCGACGTCGGGGCGCACCTGGGGTCGTCGCTGCTGCGGCTGGCCGAGCGACGGCGGCCGAAGACGCGCGGCGCCCGCGGGCGAGGCCTGTTGCAGGGGCTGCTGGTCGACGTCGACCCGGCCGAGGTGGTCGCCAAGTGCCGCGCGCGCGGGTTGCTGGTCACCGTCGCCGGCGCGAACGTCGTCCGGCTGGTGCCGCCGCTGATCGTCAGCAAGGGCGAGATCGACGAGGCGATCGAGATCCTGGACGCGGTCCTCGAGGAGGCGCGATGAGCGCCATCGAGCGGCCCAAGCGCTTCCTGGCGTTCGAAGATCTTCCTGCGGGCGGGATCGAGGCGCTGCTCCGGCGCGCCGAGGAGCTGCGCGCGCTGCGCGCCGCCCGGACGCCGCACGCGACGCGGCCCGGGCGCGTGCTGGGCATGGTGTTCGAGAAGGCGTCGACCCGCACGCGGGCCAGCTTCGAGATCGCCATGTACGAGCTGGGCGGTCACGCGCTGTACCTGGGGATGCAGGGCTCGCAGCTGGAGCGCGGCGAGCCGCTGCGCGACACGGCCCGGGTCCTGTCGGGCTATTGCCACGGCATCATGGTCCGGACCTTCGGCCATGACCGGGCCGAGGAGATGTCGCGCTACGCGACGGTCCCCGTGATCAACGGGCTGACCGATCTGATGCACCCCTGCCAGGTGCTGGCGGACCTGCTGACGGTGGTCCAGCGCCGGGGCAGCGGCAAGGACCCGCTGCGCACCCTGCGCGACGCCAGCTACGCCTGGATCGGCGACGGCAACAACATGGCGAACTCGTGGATCGAGGCCGCCGGCATCCTGGGCCTGGATCTGACGATCGCCTGTCCGGCGGGCCACGAACCCGACCCGGGTGTCCTGGCGCGGGCGCGCGCCGGCGAGCGCGGGCGGGTCACCGTCCTTCATGATCCCACGGAGGCAGCGGCGGGACGCAGCGTCCTGTCGACCGACGTCTACGCGTCGATGGGGCAGGAGGCCGAGGCCGACGCCCGCCGGGTGGCCTTCGCCGGGTACACCATCGACGGCAGCCTGCTGCGCGCCGCGTCGCCCGACGCCATCGTCCTCCACTGTTTGCCCGCCCACCGCGGCGAGGAGATCAGCGATGAGGTGATCGAGGGACTGCAGAGCGCCGTCTGGCAGCAGGCCGAGAACCGGCTGCACGCCCAGAAGGCGCTCCTCGAGCTGATGATTCCGTGAGCGCAGAGGGGTCTGGTCCGTGACGGATGTCACACCTCGTCGCGGGCAGTCCCTGGTAAACGTTCGGAAGCCATGACGGGAACGAATCTTTTCCCGACGGCGATCTTCCAGCACGACGTTCCAGGCTTCGAGGCGCTGAACCAGACGCTTTACGGGCTCGTCAGGCGATTGCAGGCCGAAGATCCCAACGGTGTGCGTCGGTCGAACTACGGGGGGTGGCACAGCGCCGAGAAGAACCTGGACCTTCGCGAGGCGCCGGAGTTCGCCGAGTTGAAGCAGATCATCCTGGACCAGGCGGCCGGCATCACCGCCGGGATGGGCTTCGAGGGTCTGCGGCTGGTGCTCTCCAGGCCCTGGTTCGTGGTGAGCCCAGCCGGCGGCATGAACGCGAGACACTGCCACCCGGGCTCGTTCCTGAGCGGCGCCTATTACGTCAAGGTCCCGCCCGGCTCGAGCCCGCTCTGCTTTCACGATCCCCGCCCGGTGCGGGTCCACGCCACGCCCGCCAGTCCCGCCTTCAAGATCACCCCGTACACCACGGACTCGATGAACTGCCAGGTCCATGAGGGCCTCCTGGTTCTCTTCCCGGGCTGGCTCGATCACAGCGTTCCACCCCACGAGGTCCAGGGCGAGCGCGTCGTCCTGAGCTTCAATCTGGCGGCGATCTAGGCCGGCTCTTCGGGCAGGCCGGATCCTGCTCGAAGCGCGAGAAATAATTGGCAAACTGCTCGGTCTTCATCGCTCAAGGGGAGGGGTGAGGCTGCCGAGGTCTACGGGGACGATGAAGCCCTGGGACCAGTCCGTGCCCGCCGCGACCCGCGAGGTGGACGGGGATGGTTCGGTTCCCGAGGAGATCGAGCTCGACACCACCGATCTGGACGGCGTCGGGGCGATTCCGGGCATGCCGATGCAGACGGCGGAGATCGATCTGGCGCGCGATCGGCGAATCACGCTGACCTCGATGGTCTCGGCCGAGATCGCCGCCCAGATGCGCTCGGACCAGGATGAGGAAGCGGCGCCGTCGCGCGATCCCGCCGCCCCCGAGCCGGAGCGCCCGGCGGCCCGCGGCGAGGACGAGGATCAACAGACCCGGCGGGTCGGCGAGTCGGACCGCCAGCGGTTGGGGTCGGGCTCGAACAAGACGGCCGAGCCCGACGGCATCGCCCGGCGGCGCCAGCGCGCTGCGGCGCTGATCGACCGCGCCCGGGCGGCGCTGGACGACGGAGATCTGACGACCGCCGTGGACGCGGCCGAGGGGGCCCTGCACGACGCCGACGAGGCGCCGCCGCCGGGGATCGTGGAAGTCATCGAGCCGGCCCGCCCGCTGCTGGCGCGGGTGTTCGCCGCCTATGTCGGATCGCTGGCGGAGGTGCCGGTGCTGGCGCCGCGCGCCTCCGACATCGCCCGCGAACGCCTGGGCGAGCGCGAGCGCGCGCTCATCGCCCGGATCGACGGCCTGCGCACGCTGGAAGAGCTGTTCGACGGCTCCGGCCTGGGCTCGACCGAGGCGCTGCGGATCGCCGCGCGCCTGATTCGGTCGGGCGCGATCCGCGTCATCTGAAACGGGTTGCCCCGGGGTTAAGGATTGGGGTTGCCCTGACGATGTTGACCCCCGATGCAGGCTAGAGCCACCGTGGCCGACACGACAGGCCATGGAGACGCGGCTGATGCGCAGGTCGGCGCAGCCGAGGTGCTGGTGGTCGACGATGAACCGGTGACCGCGCGTGGTTACGCTCGGGCGCTGGCGGCGGCCGGATACAAGGTGAGCGTGGCGCACGACGGCCGGGAAGCCGCCGCGATGGCCAAGGCTCACAGCTACGACGTGATCGTCAGCGACATCGCCATGCCGGACATGGACGGCCTGGCGCTGCTGCGGACCATCCGCGAGAGCGATCTCGACGTGCCCATGATCTTCATGACCGGCAGCCCGGCCCTGGAGAGCGCGGTGACCGCCATCGAGTACGGCGCGTTTCGCTACCTGGTGAAGCCGATCGCCCCCGATGCCATGCTCGAGGCAGTGGCGCGCGCGGTGCGCGTCCACAACCTGGCGCGCGTCCGCCGCGAGGCGATGCAGGTGCACGAGGTCGACGGCAAGCCGATCGGCGACCGGGCCGGCCTGGAGGCGCGCTTCGCCAACGCGGTCGACAAGCTCTGGGTGGCCGCGCAGCCGATCATCTCGTGGTCGGGGCGGCGCACCTTCGCGTACGAGACGCTGTTGCGCACCGACGAACCGACGCTGCGCAGCCCCATCGACTTCTTCGACGCCGCCGAGCGGCTGGGCAAGGCCGCCGAGCTGGGGCGCATCATCCGCCAGCACGTGGCCCGCGGGCTGCGCGAGACGCCGCCGCCGGCGCTGCTGTTCGTCAACCTGCACCCGGCCGACCTGGAGGACGACGAGCTCTACGCCGACGACGGCGCGCTCACCCCGTTCGCCCAGCAGGTGGTCCTGGAGATCACGGAGCGCGCGGCGCTGGACCGGATCCACGAGCTGCAGTCGCGCGTCACGCGGCTGCGCACGCTGGGCTACCGCATCGCCATCGACGACCTGGGCGCGGGGTACGCCGGGCTGACCAGCTTTGCCCAGCTCGAGCCCGAGGTCGTGAAGGTGGACATGTCCCTGGTGCGCGGCATCGATCGGTCGCCGGTGAAGCAGAAGCTGGTGCGCTCGATCATCACGCTGTGCACCGAGCTGGGGATCCAGCTGGTCGCCGAGGGCATCGAGACCGCGGAGGAGCGGGACGCTCTGGTCGCGCTGGGCGGGGATCTGTGCCAGGGGTACCTGTTCGCGAAGCCGGGGCGTGGGTTCCCCGAGCCGAAGATGTCGTAGCGGACGGAGCCAGCCGTCCTAGACGCCCCGCCGCAGCTCCCCCAGCACCCGCTCGACCTGCCGCTCCGTTTCCGCGAGCGTTCCGTCGTTGTCGATCACCCACGTCGCGACGTTCACCTTCTGCTCTGTCGGCAACTGCGCGCGCACCCGGGCTTCGGCTTCCTCGAGGGTCATGCCGCCGCGCGCCAGCGCCCGCGCGATCTGGGTCTCGGGTGAGGCGGTCACCACGATGAGGCCGTCGAAGTCCCGCCAGCGCCCGCTCTCGACCAGCAGCGCAGCCTCGTAGATCGCCAGCGCGTGCCCTGCGCCGGCCAGGTCGGTCAGGCGCGCGGCGCTGGCCTGCTGGATGAGCGGGTGGGTGATGGCCTCCAGCCGGGTCCGCGCGGCCGGGTCGGCGAACACGATGGCGGCCAGGCGCTTGCGGTCGATGGCCCCGTCGGGGCCGATGGCCCGGGGCCAGGCGGCGGCGACCTCGGCGTTGCCGACCGTTCCGGGCGCGACCACCTCGCGCGCCAGGCCGTCGGCGTCGACGACCGGGACGCCCCGGGCCGCGAACATCCGCGCCACGGTCGACTTCCCGGTCCCGATCCCGCCCGTCAGACCCACGACGCGAAAGGCGCGCGCCATTTGCCGCAATGCTACTCTAGAAGGCTCGTGCCGCCGCTACCAGACATCACCGACGCGGCCTTTTTTGCGGAGGCCCGCGACCTGGCCGGCCTTCCGCCGGAGGGGCCGCCGGAGATCGCCATCGCGGGGCGGTCGAACGTCGGCAAGTCGACGCTGCTCAACCGGCTGGCGGCGCGGCGCGGGCTGGCGCGAACCTCGAAGACCCCCGGACGGACCCGCGGGCTGGTGATGTTCACGCTGCGACTGGCCCGCGCGCCCATCCCCGAGCTGCGGCTGGTCGACCTGCCGGGCTACGGCTATGCGCAGGTCTCGCGCGGCGAGCGGCAGAGCTGGGGGCCCCTCATCGAGGGCTACACGCGCCGGCGAGGCGTCCTGGCGCTGTTCGTCATCCTGGTCGACGCGCGCCGCGGCCTCGAGGACGAGGAGCGGCAGCTCTACGAATGGCTGGGGACCGAGAAGGTCCCGGCTCAGGTCGTCTTCACCAAGGTCGACAAGCTGTCGGCCAGCGAGCGGGGGCTGCTGCGCGCCAGGGGACGCGAGCTGTTCCGCGGCCGCGCGCCGATCATGCTCTCCGGCGAGACCGGCGAGGGAGTTCCGGCGCTGTGGGACGCCATCTTCGAGGCGGCGGGGCCTGCCCCCTCGGCGCAGCTGGGGTCGCCCTGATGGCGGTCCATCGAGCCCCCCAGCCGTTCGCCATCGAGCCGATGCGGGCGGCCGATCTCGACGCGGTGATGGAGATCGAGCGGGTCTCGTTCCGTGCGCCCTGCTCGGCGCAGGTGTTCCTGGAAGAGATGGTGCGTGACTGGGCGCACGTCGACGTGGTGCGTGACGTCGCGGACCGCTCGGTCATGGCCTTCGCCAACTACTGGCTGGTGGCCGACGAGATCCACCTCTTGAACCTGGCCACCCACCCGCTGGCGCGGCGCGCCGGCCACGCGTCGCGCCTGTTGGCCCACATCATCGACTTCGGCAGAGGACAACACTGCCGCGTCGTGACGCTGGAGGCGCGCCGGTCGAACGCCGGGGCCCTACGCCTCTATCGCCGTTTCGCCTTCAGGGCGGTCGGTGTACGTCCGAATTACTACGCAGAGGACCAAGAGGACGCGATCGTCATGTTGCTGGAGCTGACCTCGTGATGGGTACCGCGATCCTGCCGCTGTGGCTGGTCCTGCGCGCTGCCGCCGCGATGCCGCCGGCACCTCCGCCGGTCGCTCCCGCGCCGCAGGCGACCCGGCCGATCCGGCGGGTCGAGACGCAGCAGCCGCAGGTCGCGCTGACCTTCGACGCCTGCGCCACCAAGAACTCCTGGTACGGGTTCGATCAGGACGTGTTCGAGGTGCTGAAGCGCGAGCACGTGCCGGCCACCATCTTCGTCTCCGGTCTCTGGGTCGAGACCCATCCCGAGGCGATGTCCGATCTGACCGGCGATCCGTTGATCGAGTTCGGCGACCATTCCTACGACCACCCCCACATGACCAAGCTGGCCCCGGCCCAGGCGGGCGCCGAGATCGACGAGACCGAGGCGGCGTTGGGCCGCTACGGCCGCCGCGCGGTGGCGTTCCGGCCGCCGTTCGGCGACTGGGACGCGCACCTGGTCCGGCTGGTGCGGGCCCGGCAGCTCCCGACCGTGACCTGGGACGTGGTGTCGGGCGACCCCAGCACGCACTCGACCACCGCCGGGATCGTCAAGGCGGTGCTGAAGCAAGCCCGCCCGGGCTCGATCATCGTGTTCCACATCAACGGGCGCGGCTGGAAGACGCACGAGGCGCTGCCCGAGGTCGTCGCCGGGCTCCGAGCGCGGGGCTTCAAGCTGGTGCCGCTGTCCGAGCTTCTGCAGGCCGAAGGCCGTGGCGGGGGGCAGGTGGGCGTTCAGGCCGCCGCGTCCGAAGCCCGCCCGCCGGGACCGTAACGGTGCCGGGGCGCACCTCCCTGGCCACCCCGGCGGTCGCGCGCGCGCAGTCGGGGTGGATCGCGGCGATGGAGCCCTGGCGCGGGCTGGGCTACTCGGCCGCAGGGCTGGGGCGCTACCTGGCGCGCAAGGCGCGCGCGGGCGCGGTCCTGGTGACGAGGCCCACGCCGCGGGCCACCCCGGCCGCCGTCGCGGTGGTCGACGACGGTGTCCTGCTGGGCGGCTTCATCGCCTTGCTGGCGGTCCGGCCCGATGCGGCAGGACAGGGCCTGGGTACTGCGCTGGTGGACGATGTGCGCCGCCGGGTCGGGCGCAAGCGGCGCTGGCTTTATGTTTCGTGTGACGGGAACAACCGCGCCGCCTTACGTTTTTATCGACGATTGGGCTTTCTGCGCGTCGGCCGCCTGCCGGATCTGGTTCGGGCCGGGCGGGTCGAGATTTTGCTGCGTCAGCCGATCGAGTACCATCGAGGAGCTCGATGATCGGGGAGCAATTCGGCAATTACCGGGCGATCTCGCTGCTGGGCGAAGGCGGCATGGGGGCCGTCTACCTGGCCGAGCACCCGACCATCGGCCGCCGGGTCGCGGTCAAGGTCCTCCACAAGAACTACATCCGCGACGAGAACCTGCTGGGGCGTTTCCTGAACGAGGCGCGCGCCGCCAACGCCATTCGCCACCCGAACATCATCGAGATCCTGGATTCGGGGACCATCGCCGACGGGACGCCGTTCCTGGTGATGGAGCTGCTGGAAGGGGAGAGCCTGGGGGCGCGCCTGCGCCGCGTCGGCGCGCTGCCGATTCCGACGGCGGTCGAGTTCGCCTACCAGACCGCCTCGGCGCTGGGCGCCGCGCACAAGAAGGGGATCGTCCACCGCGACCTCAAGCCCGACAACCTGTACGTCGTGCCCGATCCGCACGAGCCCGAGCGGGAGCGGATCAAGGTCCTGGACTTCGGGATCGCCAAGCTGCAGCAGGGAAACAGCGGTGACTCGGTCAAGACCCGCACCGGGACGCTGATGGGGA
>Ga0335083_10009774_pt1 | contig 11629 bp, 12 predicted proteins | sample Lox_Sample_42_FD_206716 | JGI IMG/M metagenome (GOLD analysis project Ga0335083, IMG submission 206716) | Soil microbial communities from Loxahatchee National Wildlife Refuge, Florida, United States - Lox_Sample_4.2 | ecosystem: Environmental > Terrestrial > Soil > Wetlands | place: USA... | reverse complement strand
CTGCAGGCCGCTGGGCACGACGGTCTGCGAACCTGCCGCCGCGCCTGGCTGCACATAGCTTTGATATAGCAAGTCCTGGAACTGCGTCCGCCGCATCTTGAAGCCATTGGTGTTGGCGTTCGCCAGGTTGTTGGCAATGTTGTCGATATTCATCTGCTGTGCCGACATGCCACTGGCGGCGCTATAGAGTGCTCGAATCATCTTTTCCTCTCACCCTTTCTTCCCTCTGCTCCAGGAACATCACGCAGTCACCTTGGCCACTTCCTCCACCGCGCGGCGGTTCATATCGTTTCCGATGACCATCGCTTTTTGCAAGCTCTCGAACTGGCGCATGATGTTGACCAGGCGCACGGCGGATTCGGCGGGCTGGGAATTGGCGGCTTCCAACTGCCCTTGTACGATCTCGGTTTCGGGCGCCGCATCCGGCGAGATGGTGGAAAGATCCACGGCGAAGTAGTTGCTTCCACGTTTTACCAGCGCGGCCGGATCTTTGAAATTGACCACGTCGATTTGCGCAACCTGCTGTCCGTCTTGATTGACGACTCCATCCGGACCGATGTCTATGGGCCGGGAACCGTCCAGCATAATCGGCTTTCCGGTCTTGTCTAGGACCGCGTGGCCATCAGAGGTCTCCAATTGTCCTTGCGAGGAAAGATGAAAACTTCCGTTGCGCGTAAAGATGTGCCCTGAGCTGGAATTGGCGACGAAGAATCCTTTACCACTGAGCGCCAGGTCCAGCGAATTACTGGTGGGTGTGAGCACGCCTTGCGCGAAATCGGTCCACTGCCGCTCTATCACCGGAAGCAGAGTAGGAGTAGTTCCCTCCGGCGAATCTGCCGCCTCCGTGGACATATATGTGTTGTAAAATTCGCGATCGGCTTTATAACCCGGCGCCGAGGCGTTAGCGATGTTATTGGCGAGCATATCCAGGCTTTCAATGCGCGATCGCATTCCGCTCGCTGCGGCGCTGGTTAGTGGATCCATGACAAACTCGCCGCCGTTGGAAAAGCAATTCCGTGGCCGTTTGAAATTGTTTTCAGACTGAAGCTTTTTGGCGCGATGAGTTCGTTATGGAACAACTGCGCTGGGGCAAGAAAGTGTCACAACGGGATTGGTGCCAATTTTGTATCGGGCCCGGAACGCTAAGCCCATGACCGTGCGTTGTTCGCCAATGGCAGGTCAGATGCTTTGTTCCACCGCGTGAACGTCGCCGGCCTCAACCTGCTGCCCGAACAACCCGCGTTGCCCGTTCCGGGTATGGGCGCAGGCGAGTTCGGTCCACGAATTTCCGGGGGCGCCGGACTCAATATGTTCCTTGCGACGCTGAGCACCGCCGTTGAAAAGATGTCGTCAGCTCAGCACATCGAGCCGGCACCCAACGAGCTCGGCAGCGGGCCTGCTTGGATGCCTAAACCGCTCTCAACTGAGTCGCCTCTCCTCCAAAAGCCTGTAAATCAGCCGGCCAGAGCCAAGGAGAGCACAAGACACCAAGATCAGGGTCTTCAGGACAGTCAACCATCGGAATCCAGCGCCGTCGCGACGCTACCCATGCTGTCCGCATTGCCTGTCGCAGCGCTACAGTTGCCAGTTGGCCCGAGCTGGCTACTACCTAGTGCAAGCGGAGGGCAGGCTTCGCCAACTCAGTCTGGCGCACCAACAGATCAGCCTACTGGTGACCTTTCCATCGTTCCCAGGGCCGATGTGCAAAACATCGCCATGCGCGCGGCCGGCCCGGTTGCCTTTCGACTACAGTTGATCGCAAACTCTGATCTTCCTGGTGGGCAAACGCCGACGCTGGCCGGTGAGACTTCCGCGTCGCCAAACCTAAGCGACCGGCAAAACCCAGCCCAAAGTGCAGCTCCAAGGTCAGTCCTCGCGGTAACCGCCAATGCCGAACCCGCTTCTGGCTCGAGCGAGACGGCTAGCCCGGAAAAAACTGCTAGTGGGACGGGCGACGACGACCCGTCGCAGTCTGTATCTACAGCGGCTTCGCCGATGCCGCCGCCAACAACACTAGACCTCGAAGTTCAGACTGCCTTGCCTGCTGCTGTCCTTTCCAGTTCCAGTGTGGCCGTGCCTGTGTTGAACACCGTTCCATCGAGTCCCGTTGAGTCAAGCAAAACTGGACCGAGCGCGGCAACTTCTAGTGACTTCGAGCGCGGCCTGTGGCCCGGTACCGTCGGATCAACGGCGCTCGACGTTGTTCAGAGCCCGGTTGTGTCAAGTTCCGGCGCCATACCGCCGAGTCCCAACGTGGCCTGGCCGGATCCGAGCGCGGCTGGCGCAGCTGTCGACGCGGGCCGTGGGCGCGCGTCCGTGCCGTCGGCGAGCCCCGCTGCTCCCAGAACGGCTCGGTCATCGGCGGGCATGCGGATCAGTCCAAACGCAACATACAACTTTAATTCTCGCGCGCTGGGTGTACAAGATCTGACGACGCCAGAGATCGTTTCCTTTGCCGGCCAGGACGACGCCAACGCAGCCAGCACAACTTCGAAACCAGCAGCGACGCCTCCCGTCGCGCGGACGCCCGCAGCATCCGCCGAGCCTGAAGCCGGGCCGACATCAGGCCCCGCACCGTCGCCGCTCGGTTCGCTTTCAGAATCGGGCACGCAACAAGGCCAGCCCTCCGCCAACGAACGCAGATCATCCAGCCAAGATGGCCGAAGGTCGAGTGAATCGGAGCCCAAGGCTGCCGCGGGAGAAAACGCCAGCCAACGGCCACAAGCCGTCAATGGCTCCGAAGATTCGGAAGCGCGGCGGGAGGATCCCCGAGAGCCGGCAGGCCGGGTGGCTTCGCAGCCCGCGCCGCGACAAACGGAGCTTGGGACTACATTTCGCCAGACCGCGGATACCGCGTTGCAAACCACCGAAACCAGCGCGCAACCTAGTGTTGGCCACGCCCGCCCGGATGTGGCTGAGACCCCGGCGGAGTCGCCCAAAGCAATTGATTCGCAGCCGGGTATCGATGGTGTGGCTACGACTGCGGCGGCCAGACAAATCTCGTTGAAGCTGGCCGGCGCCGGCGATACCAACGTGGCTGTTCAATTGAGAGAACGGGCCGGGAAAATCGAGGTCGCCGTCCGTTCCGGTGATTCGCAAGTAACTAAGTCGCTGCAATCCGGGTTGGGCGATCTGGTGACCAGGCTTGAAAACCAGGGCTTCAAGACTCAGGCTTGGGTACCCGAGACCGCTCGCCCGGCAGCGACCGCACCCAGTCCCGGGGAATCAGCCTTCGGCCAACAGCACAGCGGACACTCCAGCCCCGGGAACGGAAACCAGCAGCATCAGGGGGATCCCAACCAACGCAGGCAGCCTCGCCCGTCCGCCAGTTTTGAAGAAAGCATGACGGACGAAGAAAAAAGGACCAAACAAGAATGATACCCAGCATAACCAACGGCACCAGTACGCAATCATCCACTGGAACTCAGACCGCCGGGACATCCTCGGCCTCATCGCTTCTCGATCCGATGACGATGGAGCAGTCCTTCTTGCAATTGCTGGTCGCCCAACTTCAGAATCAAGATCCGCTCAATCCACAAGACGGCACTCAGTTTGTCTCGCAGCTCTCGCAGATGAGTTCGCTGGAGCAAGAACTACAGATGCGGACGGACCTGGACAGCATGAACGGCATGATGACCAAGGCAGATTCGCAAACCACTTCGAGCCAGTCGGGACAAACCAATCAGACCAATCAGAACAATTCGTCCACCCAACAGTCATAAGGAGATTTATGTTTACCTCATTTTCTACAGCTCTTTCCGCCCTGGCGGCCTGTTCGACCGCCATTGACGTGGTTGGAAACAATCTGGCGAACCTGAATACAACAGGTTTCAAGACCAGTAACGTTTCTTTTCACGATCTGGTAACCCAATCGCTAGGCGCCGGTTTGGGTGACACGCAGGTCGGATTCGGCGTTGGTACGCCGATCACGCAACGCGAGTTTACGCAGGGCGCCATACAGACCACCGGCGGAACTTTGGATGCCGCAATCCAAGGGGACGGGTTCTTCGTCGTCCAGGGAGCGAACAACTCAACCGAGTACACGCGGGCCGGGAATTTCCAGGTGGATCAAAATGGCAACCTGACCACTTCCACGGGCGAACAAGTGCAGGGATGGACACAAGCTGGCGGGGTTCTGAACACCAATGCGCCTGCCGGCAACATCACCATCCCGGTTGGCACCGTAATGCCGCCTGTCACCACCAGCGACTTCTCCTTCGACATCAATCTGAACGCGGCGGCGACGGCAGGCAGCGCCGACGGGACTTACGCCACCTCGGTAACGGTTTACGATTCGCTCGGAAACTCTCATATTGTTTCGGCCACTTTCACTGAGAGCGCCACTGCCGGCCAATGGAACTATTCGCTGACCGTTCCAGACGCCGACGTTGCCAACCCGCCGGCTACTCCGCTCACCGGCACCCTGACTTTCGATTCAAATGGCAACTTGACTAGCCCAGCGACAACTGATCCAGCGCCCCAATTACAAATCCAAGGCCTCGCGGATGGAGCCTCTGACATGACCATGACGTGGAGCCTCTTTAACAATGGGAGCCCACGCATCACGCAGTACGCCCAGCCGTCCTCGGCTTCGGCGGTTGCTCAAAACGGCGCACCGGCAGCTCAACTGGTCCACGTCGCGGTTGGGAACGCAGGCCAAGTTCTAGCACAGTTCTCCAACGGCCAACAGACCGTGGTAGGCCAGCTTGCCATGGCAACCATTCGAAATCCTGATTCCCTGGTCGCGGTCGGAAACAACAACTACCAGCTCAGTGCGCGTTCGGCGCTGCCTGCGGTTGGGCTACCGGGCACCGGAGGGAGGGGCGCCGTGCAAGGCGGCGCGGTGGAAGCCTCCACCGTGGACATTGCCACCGAATTCACCAACCTCATCGTCTACCAACGCGGTTACGAGGCCAATTCCAAGGTGGTCACTTCAGTGGACGAGCTGAGCCAAGACACCATTCAGCTGATCAAATAACCTGTGAGCGCCGTTGAACAGATCGCCGATTTTGCCGACGTCCCACTGGATGTCGAAGCGGAGCTGGGACGCAAAGTGATGACCATCGCGCAGGTGCTCGAACTGCATCCGGAGAGCGTAATTCGAATCCCGCGTTCGGCTGGCGACAATATCGACATCCTGGTCGGTGGAACAGTGATCGGTTACGGCGAAATCGTGATCATTGAGGATGCGGTGGGTGTGCGAATCACGGACTTTTGCCTGGAGGGATGAGTTAACACGAGCATGGATATCGTAAGACAGTCGCTGGCAATTACAATCGTTTTCGCCCTGCTCTGGTTCGCGCTCTGGTTGCTGAAAAGGAAAGGGACGATTTCAGCCGGACTGTCCAAGGGAGGCTCTTCGCATCCCATCGAGTTGCGCGGAAAGCTCGCCCTGAGCGCGCAGCACTCCCTGCAGCTAGTTCGCGTGGGCGGCCGCGAGCTGTTGCTGGGCGTGCATCCATCCGGTTTTACCGTGGTCTGCGATCTCACCACCCGAGCAGGTGCGGATCAGCCTTCTTCACTGCCATGAGACGAACCTTGTTAATTACAGCTCTTGCGGCCGCGGGACCTCTGGCGGCTCAGACGTCCGAGATCTCTTTCGGGTCATCCAAGGGCGCGTCAACACTCAGCGTTCCCTTGCAGATCGTTCTGGTTCTCACGCTGCTAACGGTGTTGCCGGCGGTGATCATGTCGGTTACCCCCTTCTTGCGGATTACGGTGGTCCTGCACTTCCTTCGGCAGGCTCTGGGAACGCAGTCCACACCCTCCAACCAGGTCCTCATCGGCCTGGGACTGTTCCTCACGCTCCTTATCATGCAGCCGGTCGTCACTGACATTTACCACGCCGGCTGGGAGCCGCTGGAGGACGGGAAGGTGACCTGGCAGCAGGCCTTCGATGACGGTTCGAAGCCTTTGAAGACTTTCTTAGTGCGCTACGTCCGGGAAAAGGACGTCCGGCTGTTTCTGGATATCAATCATGCTCAGGCGCCGCAACGGCCCTCGGATCTCGACTTGACCGTACTGGTGCCGGCTTACATACTGTCGGAACTTAAGACCGGGTTTCAAATTGGGGCGATTCTGTACCTACCGTTTCTGGTGATCGATCTGGTAGTGGCATCGGTTACGCTCTCCATCGGCATGGTGCAATTGCCTCCCGTCATGCTCTCGGCGCCATTCAAAATCCTGCTCTTCGTATTGGTGGACGGCTGGAACTTGGTAGTGGGTTCCCTGGTGAGGAGCTTCTATTCAACATGACGCCCGAAGTCGCGGTTGAACTCTTCCGTCATACCTTGCTCGAGGTCTTCTGGCTGGCTCTGCCAATTCTGACTATCGGATTTGTGGTCGGCATCGCGGTAAGTTTGCTGCAGGTGCTGACCTCCATCCAGGACACCAGCTTCGGCGCCGTTCCACGCCTGGTGTCATTTCTGTTCGGCTTGCTGTTGTTGCTGCCGTGGATGACCGCCAAACTGGTAGCTTTCACAACTGCGCTATTCAGCGATTTCAGCCGCTATGCACGCTAGTCTGACGCTCAACCTCGCGACGTTGTGCGGTTTTCTGCTGGTACTGGCGCGCGTATCCGGCTTGTTGGCGTTCGTTCCGATTCCGGGTCTCGCGGCCGGTCCCGATACCAGCCGCGCTGTTCTGGCTTTAGCTCTGACCGTCACGCTGTTCCCGCTCTGGCCCCATCCGGCGGCCGAGGGCCTGATGATCGGAAGAATGCTGGGATGGATGCTCGCCGAGGCCGGTCTCGGTCTGACCGTGGGCATCGCCGTGTCATTTCTGCTCGAAGGCGTCCAGTTGTCGGCGCAAATCGTGGGCCTGGAAGCGGGCTACTCCTTCGCCTCCACTGTCGATCCAGCGACCCAAGCCGACACCACCACGCTGCAGATGCTGGCACAACTCTTTGCCGGCTCTTTGTTTTTCGCATTGGGATTCGACCGGCAGGTCCTCAGGGTGCTGGCCTCGAGCCTGCAATCGATTCCCAGCGGTTCCTACGCCTTGACCGGATCGCTGGTGGATGCGGTCGCCCGGCTGGGTGCAGGCATTTTTGCGACCGGCCTCCAGCTGGCGCTGCCCGTGCTGGCTCTGACCTTGCTGCTGGATGTGGCCTTTGCGGTGCTCGGCCGGCTGCACTCGCAATTGCAACTGCTGTCGCTGTCATTTGCGGTCAAGATGCTGGTCTCGCTGGCTTTTCTGGCAAGCGTGTTAACGCTCTACCCGGCCGTCTTTGAAAAATTCGGCGCCACCACGTTCGGAACACTCCTGAGGTTGTTGAATCGCTAGCATGCCGGATAAAGGGCAACAAACCGAAAAGCCGACCAAGCGCAAACTGGAGAAGGCCCGGCGCGAGGGGCAGTTCCCCTCCAGCCGCGAATTCCTGGCCGCGCTGCAGTTCTTGACCTTCACGGTGCTCTTGAGCGCGGGTGCGTCCAACGTGCTCGACCGCGCGCGCCAAATGGGCCGCTACTTTCTCACCGCCGCTTTTCACCTGGAGTTGACTCCCCACAGTCTGCCCAGGCTGTACCGCGCCTCGGTTGGCCAGATATTCCAACCGTTGCTGTGGATGGGCCTATGTCTGAGTGGAGTCGCCTTGGCGGGTCAACTGGGAAGCACTCGTCTGGGCCTCTCGCCAACCAAACTGGCGCCGGACTTGAAGCGCCTGAACCCGCTCGAAAAGATCCGCAGCCTGCCCGGCCAGAACTTCGCCTCATTCGCCCAGGCTCTGGTGTTTTTGCCGCTGCTGATCGGCGCGGTATGCGTCGTGGCCCGACAAAATCTGGCCACTTATGCAGGCTTCACCCGGGAAGGCCTCTGGCCGGCTCTCCACACTCTAGCGGACTCGCTGAAGAGCTTTCTGTGGAAAGCGGCGCTGCTGTTCGCCCTTATCGGCTGTCTCGATTTTCTGCGCGTATATCATCGGCACAACAAGTCGCTGCGCATGAGCAAACAGGAGTTGCGCGACGAAGTGAAGGAGACTGAGGGCGATCCACAAATCAAGTTTCGCGTGCGCCGCATCCAACGCGATCTGGCGCGCCGCAACATGATGAAGGAGATCCCCAAGGCCACTGCCGTTATCGTCAATCCCACCCACTATTCGGTGGCCATCCGCTACGAAATGGAAAGCATGTCAGCACCGCTGGTGCTTGCCAAGGGCAAGAACTATCTGGCCCTCCGCATTCGCCAAATTGCAATGGAGCACCAGATTCCGATCGTCGAGAATCAGCCGCTGGCCCAAGCGCTCTACAAGTCCGCCGATGTGGGCCAGGAAATTCCGCCGAATCTTTATCGCGCGGTGGCGGAAGTGCTGGCCTACATCTTCAAAATCATACGCCCGAGGTCCAACTAGATGGCGCCCACTCGTGTTCCCGCGCTGCGCGGCAAGGCGCCGGCGCATTCGGCCACGGCCGGCGCCCCAGCGGCCTCGTCCTCGGCGCGCGGCGGCCAGTCCGTGAACTGGCGCGAGTTCGCGGTTCCGATTGCAGTGTTAGGAATCGTCCTGGCGATGATCACGCCGCTGCCGCCGTTCCTGCTGGATATTCTCATCTCGGCCAACATCACGCTCTCGGTGATCGTGCTGCTGGTTTCGCTCTACATCACCAAGCCGGTGGAGTTCAGCGTCTTCCCCACCACTCTGCTTTTGATGACCTTGTTCCGTCTGGCGTTGAACATCTCCTCGGCCCGGCTGATTCTGCTCAATGGCAACACCGGCACCTCCGCCGCGGGCGAAGTGATCCAAGCCTTCGGCGCGTTCGTGGTAGGCGGCAACTACGTCATCGGGGTGGTCATCTTTCTGGTTCTCATCGCCATTCAGTACGTGGTGATCAATCACGGTGCGGTGCGCATTTCCGAAGTGACGGCGCGTTTTACCCTGGACGCCATGCCCGGCAAGCAAATGTCCATCGATTCGGACCTGAACGCCGGGCTGATCGACGAAAACGAAGCCCGCACGCGCCGCAAAACGCTGGCGGCCGAAGCCGAGTTCTACGGCGCCATGGACGGGGCGTCGCGCTTTACCCAGCGTGATGCGGTGGCGTCCATCATTATCACCGTCATCAACATCCTGGCCGGTTTCCTGATCGGGGTTCTGCAGCACGGGCTGGACTTGAAGCGCGCGCTCCAAACTTACACCGTCCTGACCATCGGCGACGGCTTGGTCACCGTTATCCCGGCGCTCATGATTTCCATTTCGGGAGGCCTGATCGTCACCCGTGCCAGCTCGGATACCAAGCTGGGATTGGATTTCCAGAGACAAGTCTTTAGCAACCCGCAACCGCTGTTCCTGGCCTGCGGCGTATTAATGGCGATGGCGGCCTTTCCCGGCTTGCCCAAGCTGCCTTTTCTGGTGCTGGGATCGTCGGTCGGCGTCGTGGCGTGGCGTCTGCGACAAAAATCTGACACTCCCGATAAAGGTAAGACGCCAACCGCCGCCCCAGCACGCGAGAACTTGGAAAGTCTATTGCGGGTGGAGCCGCTGGCCGTGGAAGTGGGCCTGGGGCTGGTCCAACTGGTGGAAGGCGGTCAAAATTCGCCGCTGCTGAGAAGGATTGCGAGCATTCGCCGGCAGCTGGTCACTGAACTCGGCTACATCCTTCCACCGGTCCGCGTTACCGATAATCTTACGCTCAAGGCCCGCGAATACACCATCGCCATCAAAGGCGTGGAGATCGCGCGCTACGAGCTGGCGCACGGTTGCGAATTGGCCATTCATTCCGACGACAAGGCCGAAAAAATGGATGGAATTACGACCCGCGAGCCGGCCTTCGGACTGCCTGCCCTCTGGATTTCTTCAGACAACGCCGAGAAAGCGCGCCGGGCGGGCTATACCATCGTGGACACTGTCAGCATACTCGGCACGCATTTGTCGGAGATCGCACGCCGCCACGCCTACGAATTATTCTCGCGGCAGGACGCCAAAAAAGTGCTCGACCGTGTCGCCGAAGAGCATCCCAAGGTAGTCGAAGATTTGGTGCCGAAATTGCTCTCCCTGGCAGTGGTGCAGAAAGTTTTGCAAAATCTGTTGCGCGAGCGGGTTTCAATTCGGGATGCATCCAGCATTCTGGAAGCGCTGGGCGAGGCCGCTCCGATTACCAAGAACACGGTGCTCCTCACTGAATACGTGCGCCAGGCGATCCGCCGCCAGGTTGTAAAGCCGCTGCTCGACGCAGCGGGAGGCCTGCCGGCTTATCTCCTAGATCAAACGCTCGAGCAAGCCATTGAATCGGCCGTAGAACATACCGAGAACTCCAGCCACGTGAATCTATCCCCGCAGCGCGTGCGCGACATCCAGGAGCGGATCAAGAAATGCTGCGGCCCGGCGGACGCTCCGGTCGTTCTGCTGACAAGTTCGGGGGCGCGGTTCTTCGTGCGGCAAATCACCGAGAGTATCGCACCGAACTTGACCGTGCTGTCGCACAACGAAGTGCCACCGGGCAGCCGGATCGTTTCTCTGGGGTCGGTGACCTAGTGATTTGCCGAGGACTTTAGCTATGAAACTGAAATCATTTTTCGCAGATAGCATCGAGGAGGCCATCGGCTTAGCCCGGCGCGAGATGGGGCCGGATGCCATGCTGGTGCACTCCAAGCGGTCGGGCGCCGAAGCGCGCCATTTGGGTGCTTACGAGGTGGTCTGCGCGGCGGACTCAGCCACTGAGCCGAGCCAGCCGGTAGCCCCTCGGGCCATGCCCGTTGCGTCGGTTGAAAAACTGGCCTCCGAAGTCTCGGATTTGAGGCAACAAATGGAGCGGCTGTGCCGGTCTCTCACGCGTTGCGGTACCGGCATTGCGGCCCTGGCCTCAGACGCCGAGCTAGCGGCCGCATTCGCCGCGCTCAGTGAGGCCGACTTGGACGCAGATCTGGTTTACGAAATAGTGAGCCGAATCGCCAGTCCGTTTACTCCCGGCGCACTCCGGACGCGCCTTCGCCAGCTGGTGTGCGTTGAGGCCGAGCTCGGCCACCCGGAATCGGTGCGGCGAATCGTCGCCCTGGTCGGCCCTCCCGGTGCCGGGAAGACATCCGCACTGGTCAAACTGGCGGTCCAATATGGAATCAGCGCGCGAAAGCGCGTGCACTTCTTAAGCTTGGACACCTACCGTATTGCGGCCGCCGAAGAATTGCAATCCTACGCGGCCATTCTCGGGACGCCCTGCCAGGTACTCGAAACCACCGCGGCGCTCGCAAGCTCCCTGGCCGAGCACAGCCAAGCTGATCTGATTCTGATCGACACCCCCGGCCTCACTCGCAGCGAGATGGATGATGACCTGGCGCAGGCCATCGCTCAAACGCCGGACCTCGACACGCATCTGGTCCTTCCAGCATCCATGCGTACCATCGACCTGAAGCGAACCGCGGAACAGTATTCGGTCTTCAAGCCCGATAAACTGCTTTTCACGCGCTTAGACGAAACCCAGACCTTTGGCCCCATCTTAAGCCAGAGTGTTCGCATGGGCCTGCCCGTATCATTTGTCTCTAATGGCCAACGGATTCCCGAGGACCTGGCAGCGGCAACCGAGGATTTGCTGCTCGGCTTGCTTCTCAAAACGGAAACCGCTGCGCCGAGATTCGGGACGGTGGCAGCATGAAAGCCCAGACTGCCATGAAGGAACCAACCCGGGCGATCAAGCGCTATCAG
>Ga0335083_10009773_pt1 | contig 11629 bp, 13 predicted proteins | sample Lox_Sample_42_FD_206716 | JGI IMG/M metagenome (GOLD analysis project Ga0335083, IMG submission 206716) | Soil microbial communities from Loxahatchee National Wildlife Refuge, Florida, United States - Lox_Sample_4.2 | ecosystem: Environmental > Terrestrial > Soil > Wetlands | place: USA... | reverse complement strand
GTGCGCGCAGGTCCGCCTGTTCCGGAGGCGGGCAAACGACACCGACACGCTGATCCTGACCCAGACCGCGCCGGACCACTACTCGGGCTCGGGCCGGTTCTTCGCGCCGCTCAAATGCGGGGGTGCGGTGTACAGCATGGGCGAGGAGGTCCCGTACCGGATCAACGTCCAGATCATCGCGACCACGACCGCCCCGGACGGCACCGTGCTCGCGCAGCAGATCACCGCTACGTACGTGAACAGATCCCGCCGGAACCTGACGAGGTGCGTGATCGTCCTCGGGCACGACTCCGCGCGCTACACGGGCACCGACACGACCACTAGCTGATCCGGAGCGACCCCAGGACGACGCCCAGGGTCGCGAGTTGACGGCGTCGCTCGGTTCGGACGCCAGAGACCACCACATACAGGCAGAACGGCCGGGTCGCGGCGGTGAAGAACTGCTGGGCTCCGACCCGCCCGGGGCGCGGATGGGCCATCGTGCGCGGACTGAAGCTGGTCGGGTCGAGCGTGGTCGGGATACGCCGGGGAGCGAACAGGCCTTTGCCTGGCTCGAGGCCGCCGCCGGCCCGGTACTCGGTGAGGGCGAGGAACGTCGCGCCGGACGGCATCACAGCGGTGCTCTGATCGCCGAACTCGCCATCGTCGAGCGGAAGATCGAAGTCGCCGGCGTGGAGCGTGGCGCCGCCCGCGGAGCGTTTGAACGCTCGCCCGCTCCAGCCCCGGGGCAGCTCGATCCGCAGCCCGTGCGCTTCGAGCGTGGTCACGACAACGCGAGCGCGAGCACGAGCATTCCGGCTTGCACCCCGACCGCGCCCCAGCGCGCCGGGGCGCGGGTGCGCGCCAGCGCGCGGTGGAACTCGAATAGCCGGCGCTGGCTGCGCACGCCGGCGGCGGCCAGCGGGGTGAGGCCACGCACTGCGCCGAAGCAGCCGAGGACGATCGCGCCGGCCGGAGCGCTCGCCGTCAGGAACGCGGCGAGCAGCGCCACGTACGTCGCAGCGCTCGACACGATCGTGGTCACACCTACGCCAAGCTGCGCACCGAATCCGGCCCCGTAGACCCAGCCGCGGTAACGGTCGAGCCATCGCTCGTCTACCTGCCGCCGGGGGCCGGGAACCGCGCGCGGCATGCCGTCCAGGACGGCCGCGACCGCGATCGCCGCCAACAGCACCGCCAGCAGGGGATGCGCCGGCAGCACCACCGAGCCGAGCGCCCCGAGGACCGCACCCACGCCGGCCGCCGCTGCGGTCGAGCTGATCAGGAACGCGGTCACCGTCACCCACCAGTTCGAATGCCGGCCCCGCTCTCCGAGCGGGGTGATGCTCGCGAGCATCGACTCTCCTCAGGGAGACCAGGCGGACGCGACCGCTGCCGTGATCGCGGCCGCGCAACCGAGGATCAGCAGTGCGCTCAGCGCGGGCTCCCCGGGTACAGGCTCGGATGCTCGGGGCCGATGCCCGCCGCCGCCAGGCGCTCGTCAAGTCCCCTTTGGTCCTCGATCGCGTCGCCGAGAAGCGATGCCAGCCCGCTCCACGTGGTGGCGACGCCCTCGCCCCTAATCTCGCCGTCCTCGACGAGCGCGAAGTATGGGGTGCCCGGGACGTGGTAGTGGGCCCATGCTTGCGAAGACATCACGACCGGCACGCCGTCGGGGGCGAGCCGCCGCAACTTCGCGGGCTGTTCGCGGTCGGCTCCGCGGGTCACGATCACCGTGCGCAGGCCCGGCGCCGGCCGGCTGTCGCCGAGCTGCTCCCAGAACGCGCCACAGCTCGTGCAGCCGCTCGAGAGGAACGCCAGCAGCGTCGGCGTCCCGTGGAAGGCCAGCTTGACCGCGTCGCCGGTGGGGGTGACGCCCGCGAGCTCGGGGGCAGCCGTGTCGGCCCGGACGGCGCCCGGCGGGTCCGGGATGCTCGACGAGGCGTCGTCGGGGCCGAGCCGGCGCAGGAGCTCGGCGTGGCTGCGCAGCAGCGCCGCCACGAGCACGATCAACAGGACCAGCAGCACAGTCTCGGCCGACACCAGCGCGACCACCTAGTGGTCTCCCTCGTGGGCACGGTCGCACCGAGAGGAGTCACCGGCGGATGGATCGCAAGGACGCAGAACCGACGGCGTTGCCCTGCCACGTCGAGGTCCGAGGGCGTAGCGAGCCGCCGCCGGGGGCGACTCGAATGCGGGCGTGCTCGCGGGGGCGACCACTATGCCCCGCCTCCTCCCGGGAGCTGCGCCGCCAGGCCCTCGAGGCAGGGGTTGTTGTGGGTGCACGTCCGGTTGTCGACCATCTCGGTCCCGTTGCAGTTCATTGCGGGCACGGTGGCGGGGTTCCGGCACACGACGAGCCGGCACACCACCTCGGTCTTGCCCGCGATCTGCGTGTTGCACTGCCCGTAGCGGAAGTGGTTGCAGTCGACCGCGCGGTGGCGGCAGTCGCCGTGGGCGCATTGACAGCCGCCGGGGTACGCGGTGCCCGGGATCCGGTTGCAGTCGATGTAGTAGCGCACGCCCTCCTCGTGGCAGAGGCCGTGACCGCGGTAGCTCGTGCACTTCCACCAGCCCGCGATGTACGTGTCGGGCGGGCAGACGTTGTTGCCGTTCTGGATCTCGCAGCAAAAAGCCGTGTACCCGTCCCGGCACTTGCTGCCGTGCGGGCAGTGCTCGGGCGCGAGCACCGCCCATGCGGTGCCGGGTCGGATCAGGTAGCGGACCGGCGCCACCGCGAACGCGGAGCCCGCGACGGCAGCGCGCGCCAGCGCCCCGCGCCGCGACGTCCGGCGCTCGAGTGCTTCTCCGATCCGGGCCAAGATGCTCATCCCGCGCTCCAGGCGGTCCATGCGCGCGGCACGACGGTGTAGACGAGCACGACCGCGTACGCCGCGCCCACCACGCCGATGGTCAGCGCCACCGCGGTCGTCGCGTGCTGGTCCAGCACCCAGCCGAGTCCCCGCGGACCGGCCACGGCCGCGGCCAGCGCCAGCAGCCCCAGCAACTCGCTGGCGATCACGTGGGCCAGCGATACCGGAAAGTCGTTATCTCCAAAACAACCGCACGCCAGGCGGCGACGCTTCAGGACGACGGCCACCGCGGCGAACGATGCGTATACGAGCGCGAGCGCCACCGCCAGCGGCGAGGTCGGACTCACCACGCAGGCGACGCCGAGCGCCACCTCGCCGACTCCGAGCGCGCGCATCGGCACCGTCGAGGAGCGCAGCTTCATCACCCCCGCCACGCACAGCACCAGCGCCGCGACGATGAACGGCGGCGCCAGCGCGGCGCTCATTGCGCGAGCTCCCCGGCGCGGCGTTCGAGCACGGTGGTGGCTGCGCTGGCGGGGTCGATCTCGCGCGCCACCACGCGGTCGAGCAGCTCCTGCACCTCGGGATCCTCGCGTAGCGAGGCCTCGAGCTCGCGGCGCATCCGGTAGGTCGCGAGCGCCAGCACCTCGTTCATGAGGTTGCGGCGCCGGCGCTCGGACAGAGTTCCCTCGGCCTCCACGTACTCGTGATGCTCGGCGAGCTTCTCCGCCAGCTCCTCGACGCCCAGGCCCCGAACCGCTTCGGTCTTGATGATCGGAACCTTCCAGCCGTCCTGTGGCCCGAGCGCAAGGACGTTCCTGATCTCGCGCACCATCGTGTCAGTTAACGGATGGTCGGCCTTGTTGATCACGATGATGTCCGGAATCTCCATCACGCCCGCCTTGAGCGCCTGGATCGAGTCGCCCGACCCAGGCATTAACACGAGCACGACCGTATCGGCGTGGTCGATGACGTCGACTTCGGCCTGACCGACGCCGACCGTCTCGAGCAGGATCACGTCGCGACCCGAGGCGTCCATCAGCAACGCCGCCTGGAGCGACGCCTCGCTCAGCCCGCCGAGCGCGCCGCGGCTCGCCATCGAGCGGATGTACACGCCCGGATCGAGGAAGTGGTCGGACAGGCGGATCCGGTCGCCGAGCAGCGCTCCGTGCGTGAACGGCGAGGTCGGGTCGATCGACAGCACGGCGACGGTCCGGTCGCGGGCTCGCTCGAGCTTGGTCAGCGCGCCGAGCAGCGTCGACTTCCCCGCCCCCGGCGGGCCGGTGAACCCGATCACCGCCGCGCGCCCGGTCTTCGGATAGACCTCCTTGACCAGCGCCCAGCCCTCGGGGTCGTCGTTCTCGACCAGCGAGATGCCACGCGCAAGCGCCCGGCGGTCGCCGGCGAGGAGGCGTTGGGCGAGTGGTTCGTCGGCGCCTGCCATCGCCCGGCAATCATGTCAGGGGTACGATCCTGCGGTGCAGTCGGTGAGCACCGAGCAGCTCGAGCGGACGCTGGGCCGGCGGGATCCAATTTCAACGCCGCCGTTCGTCCGCTCCGGTCCGCCGCCGCTGCATGGCGGCCCGCTGACGTTCCTACGCTTCGCTCGCAAGAACCACATGCTCAGCCTCGGGTACGCCCGCCTCATCGCTCGCTGGCTGTGGCTGAAGCTCCGGTGGCGCGGGCGGTTGAAGACCGACGGCCTGTGCTTCGTGTGCCCTGGCGTTAAGTTCGAGATCGGCCGAGATGCGTCGGTCTCGCTGGGCAGGTGGTCGTGGATCGGGCACGGGTGCAAGATCCGCGTGCACGAGGGCGAGCTGTCGATCGGCGCCAAATCCGTACTCGGCCAGGAGTGCACGATCTCGGCCTACCAGCACATTCAGGTCGGGCGCGAGTGCATCATCGCCGACCGCGTGATGATGATCGACTTCGACCACGGGATGGTCGAGGTCGAGCGGCCAATCCGCGAGCAGGGGATCTACAAGCGCAATGTGGACGTCGGCCACAACGTCTGGATTGGGTACGGCGCGTGTGTCCTGCGAGGCGTTCGGGTGGGCAATAACGCTGTCATCGGGACCAGCGCGGTCGTGACCCGGGATGTGTCCGACAACGCCATCGTGGCTGGGGTCCCGGCGCGTTTGATCCGGATGCGAAAGGCGCCGCGAACGTTCCGCTGGCAATAGGCCGGCTCGAGAAAGCGAACCTGGAGGACGCTTTCTCGAGCCGGCTCGTGTTGCGGCCCAGCAACATGGCGTCTTTCGGGTCGATCAGGTTGGGCTCTCGGCCCGCGCCGTTCAGAAGCGCGCCCGAGCGGGCCTGCTCCACCGCCTGCACGCAGGCGTCTACTCCATAGTCCCGCGGGAGCTCCTCAAGCGCGAGGGCCTCTGGATGGCCGCGGTCATCGCATGTGGCCCAGATGCAGTCCTTTCCCATCGCTCAGCGGCCGCGCTGCTCGGGCTCCGCGACTGGGGCGGGACGAAGATCGACGTCACCGTACCCAGCCGTTCCCGGCGCCGCCACGACGGGATACGAGTCCACTGCTCGACCGCACTCGCAGACCAGGACGTCACGGTCGAGAACAACATCCCCTGTACGACCGTCGCCCGCACCCTGCTTGACCTCGGCGAGGCCGTCACCGCCCGTCAGCTGGAGCGGTCGTTCGACCAGGCTGAGATCCTCCAGGTGCTCGACCTCACGGCCATCCAGGACCAACTCGCCCGGAACCCCACCCGACCCGGTGCCAAAGCCGTTCGCAACGTGCTCGAGACCCACTACATCGGCAGGACGCCCACCTGGAGCGAGAACGAGGAGGCGCTGCTCGCCATCACCCGCGACCTCGGCATCCCCGACCCGGAGACCAACCAGTTCGTGGTCCTCGACGACGGTGGCCCCGCAATCCGCGCGGACTTCGTCTGGCGCGATCAGCGCGTGATCGTCGAGGCCGACAGCCGCAGGTGGCACGACACGCGCCAGCGATTCGAGCTCGACCGCGTCCGCGACCAGCGGCTGACCGCGGCCGGCTGGACCGTCATCCGGACCACGTGGCGCCAGATGACCTACCGGCCGGGCGAGCTCCGGCCGATTCTGATCAAGCTACTAGCGCCCGGGTCTCGAGCCGCGACCGGCTGACGAGCCGCTGCCGGCGCCCGAGCGCCTCGGCGACGCGCCATTGCACTCGCCGGCGGAAGCACTTCATCCCACTCGACTCCCGGCCCGTCTCGCCGATCAGCGACGTCATCTGCACGCCGTCGAGACCGCAGGGCACGATCCAGCTGAACGGCTGAAGGTCGTTCTCGACGTTGACCGCGAACCCGTGCTTGCTCACGCCGCGCGACAGGTGGACCCCGACCGACGCGATCTTCCGGTCCTCGACCCACACGCCCGCGAACCGGTGGCCCTCACGTGGCCGCGATCGCGCCACCACGCCTTCGTCGGCCAGCGCCGCCACGAGCGCGCCCTCCAAGGCCCGAACGTACGCGACCACGTCGTCGACGCGCACGATCGGATAGCCGACGAGCTGACCCGGGCCGTGGTAGGTGACTTTGCCTCCGCGGTCGGTGTCGACGGTCTCGATTCCCCGCGCCAGGTACCACTCCTCGCCCATCGGCAACTCCCCGGGATCCGACCGCCGGCCGCGCGTGTACACGGGCGGATGCTCGAGCGTCAGCAGCACATCCGGAAGCTCGTCGTCCTGGCGCGCCGTCCGCAACCGCTCCTGCAACTCGTACGCCTCGCGGTATTCGACGACCCCGAGATGGCACACCCAGATCTCGGGAGTCAAGCGACACTCTCCAGCTGACGCTTGACCGTGGCCAGGAACTGCGCGGCAACCGCGCCGTCGAGCGCCCGGTGGTCCCAGCTCAGCCCGAGGATCGTCATCGGCCGGATCGCGATCGAGTCGTTGCCGTCGGCGTCTGTGACCACAACCGCGCGCTTGATCACCGCCTCGAAGTCGAGGATCGCGACCTGCGGCAGGTTGATGATCGGGGTGGCCATGATCGACCCGTACTGACCGGGGTTCGTGATCGTGAACGTCCCGCCGTGCACGTCGTCGGGGGTGAGCTGACGCGCGCGCGCCCGGCGAGCGATGTCCCTGATCCGAGCCGCGAGTCCCTCCACCGACAGCTCATGCGCCCGTGGGACGACGGGGACGATCAGACCGTCCTCGCCCAGCGAAACCGCGATTCCCAGGTTTACATCCGTGTGGCGCGTGTATGTCTCGCCCTCGAGCCACGCGTTCACCGCCGGGTGCTCGCGGATCGCGTCGATGCACGCGCGCGCTACGAACGCCAGTGCGGTCACGCCGAGCCGCCCTCTGGCCGCCTCAACCCGGCTCATGTCGACCTCGATCCAGGTCGTGCACGTAGCCGTGGTGTCCAAAGACCGCTTCATGTGCTCGCCGATCTGCCGGCGCATCCGCGACAACTCGCCACCGTCCGCCACCGGGGCCGGCGGCGGCGCAACCGGCTCGGGGCGGTACGGGCTCTCGATGTGCAGCGGCGGCTCGTCGGTCTCCACGAACGCCAGGACGTCCTGCTTTCGGACGCGCCCGCCGCGCCCGGTGCCGGGCACCTGACCCAGGTCGATTCCATGCTCGGCAGCGATCCGCTGGACGACAGGCGAGTACCGCCGATCACCATTCCGTGCCGCGGCCACCGGTGCTGAGGATGATGATTTTGTTTCGGTGGTCGGTGCGCCGGCCGTGCCGCCATCGAGCGGCTGGGGCGGCGAGCCGCCGTCACCGCCGACGGCGATCCGCGCCATCACGGTCCCCACGTCGACAGTCTCGCCGATCGGCACGAGGATCTCGGTCACGACGCCGGTTGCCGGCGACGGCACCTCGGTGTCGATCTTGTCGGTCGAGATGTCGCAGATCGTGGCCTCGGCCTCGATCCGGTCGCCGGGCTCGACGCGCCAGGCGACGACGGTGCCCTCGGCGACCGACACCCCCATCTGGGGCATCGTCACATCGACCAGAACGTCAGTAGGCGAGGAGCTCACGGCAAGCCTCCCTTACTCGATCGACGCCGGGCAGCACCGCAGCTTCGAGCGGTGGCGAGAACGGGATGGGGACGTCGGGCGTCGCCACCCGCACGACCGGGCCGTCGAGCGACTCGAATCCCTTCTCGGCGATCAGCGCCGCGACCTGGGCGCCGGCCGCGCACGTGGCGTTGGCCTCGTCGAGGATCACGACCTTCGAGCAGCGCTCGACCGAGTCGAGGATCGCCTCCTCGTCGAGCGGCACCAGGGATCGCAGGTCCAGGACCTCGACCGACGCCCCGTCGAGCCCGTCCGACACCGCCTCCAGCGCCACCGGCACCATGGCGCCGTACGCGATCACGACCAGGTCGGAGCCCGGTTGCGCGACCCGCGCCTTGAACGGCGTCTCGAACACGCCCGACGGCACCTCGCCCTTGACCCGGCGGTACAGGTGCTTGTGCTCCATGTAACAGACCGGGTTCGGGTCGTGTATCGCGGCGTGCAGCAAGCCCTTCGCATCTTCCGCCGTCGACGGCGCCACCACCTTGATCCCGGGCGAGTGCATGAACCACGCCTCGGGGTTCTGGGAGTGGAACGGTCCGCCCGAGAACCCGCCCCCCGATGGCAAACGGACGGTAATGGGAACCGCCAGCCCCTGGCGGTAGTGCATCTTGCCGGCGACATTCACGAGCTGATCGAAGCCGCACGAGATGAAGTCCGAGAACTGCATCTCGCACACCGGCCGCATCCCGACCACCGCGGCACCGACCGCGGTGCCGATGATCCCCGACTCGGCGAGCGGCGTGTCCATCACGCGATCTGTGCCGAACTCCTCGACGAATCCGTCGGTGACCTTGAACGCGCCACCGAACACGCCGATGTCCTCGCCCATCAGAAGCACGCGCTCGTCGGCGCGCAGTTCGTCGCGCAGCGCGGACGAGATCGCTTGGAGATAAGTGAGAGTCGGCATCAGTGAAACCCGCTCCACGGCGCCTGGCCGTCTCCGAGAGGCTCAGCCTCGCCCTCACAAAACACGCCGTCAACAGCCGTGGCCGGATCGGGCATCGGCCCGGCCAGCGCCTCTTCGGCGGCCGCGTCGATCAGCGCCTTCACCGATGCGCGCAACTCATCGATGTCGACGCCAAGCGAGCGCAGCAGCGCCTCCTGGCGCTCGATCGGGTCGCGCTTGCGCCACTCCTCGACCTGCTCCTTGGGCACGTACTTCATGTCGTCGTGGGCGGCGTGGCCGTGCATCCGCATCGTCACCGCCTCGATCAACGTCGGCCCGTCGCCGCTCAGGGCGCGCTCGCGGGCCGCGCGGGCGGCTTCGAACATCGCCTCGACGTCGTTGCCGTCGACGGTCACACCCACGAACCCGTAGGCCGCCGCGCGCTCGACTGGGTCCACCGCGTACTGCTTGTCCACCGGGGTCGAGTACGCGTACTGGTTGTTCTCCAGGACGAAGATCACCGGCAGCTTCTGCACGCCCGCCCAGTTCATCGCCTCGTGGAAGTCGCCGCGCGAGGTGGACCCGTCGCCGAACCACGTCATCGCGCAGCGGCGCTCGCCGCGGAGCTTGAACGCCATCGCCATCCCGGTCGCGACCAGCATCATGTCGGGCAGCATCGAGACCATCCCGACGCAGCCAAGGTTGCGGTCGCCGAAGTGGACGTTGCCGTCACGACCGTGGGTGATGCCGGCCGCGCGCCCCATGTACTGGGACAGGATCCGCGAGGGGGTGACGCCTCGAATCAGGTGCGCCGCCAGGTCGCGGTGCAGGATGCAGAGCCGGTCCTCCGGGCCCATCGCGAACGCGGCGCCGGCCGACACGGCCTCCTGCCCGTATCCGTCATAAAACGAGCCGGGCACCCGTCCCTGGCGGTAGAGGCTCATCGCGCGCTCTTCCAGGCCGCGCATCAGGAGCATCGCGCGCAGCAGCCAGATTCGATCCTCGGCCGTAAGGTATTCAGCCGCCGCATCGGCGGCGGGCTCAGCCATGTGAGTGGCCATCTCTCCGATTCCCTTTCTCCGTAGGCCGGACCGGGATCTCCGCTTCCAGACCCCGGCTCTCGAGCCCTCCGGGATCTCCGGTTCAGGCTCCTCAATCGGGCCCATCCGAGTTTATTGGACTGACCGCCGACGACGATTACTCTTGCCAGATGGACGGCGCCCGGCCCGCTTGGCTGATCCGCATGAGGTGGCGACGGGTCGGCGCGTGGCTGTGGCCGTCGTTCGTCGTGCTCGTCGGGCTGGACGGCGTCGTAGGACACCTCCTTCCACCGGCCGGGGCGACCGAGACGATCGTCGCCGCGGCGCTTCTCGGCCTGGTCCTCAACGTGATCGCGGTGATCCTGCTCTCGCGCCCGCTCGGGATGCTGGTCCGCCGATTCCGCCCGGACATCCCCGGAGTGGTCGCGCGCGACTACGGCGGAACGATGGTCGTGTTTGCGGTGTCGGCGATCCTGCTGGCAGCGGGCCTGGCCCATCGACCCGCAATCCAGGCGCGCCAGAGGGACGAAGGCGACGCGGTCGCCCGCGCCCAGGCGTGGATCGGGGCCCGGGCGCCGGACCAGTTCCGCCGCAACGTCGAGTTCGTCAGCCTCCTGACGATCGAGCCTGGGACGATCTACCGGGCATGCGTCCCCAGTGTCGAAGGCAACCGGAGCTACTGCGTGATCGTCGACCGGAATCTGCCGTTCCAGCGCAGCGTCAAGTTCTCCGGGTATGAGCCGAACTCGGTCCTCGACGAAGGAGCCGGGTAGTACCGACTGGGTCAAGCGCAACGTCCTGATCGCGAGCATCCTCGGGTCGGGGATCGTGTTCCTCGACCAGACGATCGTCAACGTGGCGCTGCCGGCAATCCGGTCGAGCCTGAACGGAAGCCTCGCCGAGCAGCAGTGGGTCGTCGAGGCGTATCTGCTGACGCTGTCCTCGCTGTTGCTCCTCGGCGGGTCGCTCGGGGACGTGCTCGGCCGCCGACGGGTGTTCCAGGCCGGCCTGCTGGGATTCGGGGTGTGCTCGCTCGTGTGCGCGGCGGCGCCGAGCAGCGAGGTGCTCATCCTGGCGCGCGGCGTGCAGGGGGTTGCCGGCGCGCTTCTCGTGCCGAGCTCGCTCGCGCTGATCCTCGATACGTTCGGCGAGGGCGAGCGCGCGGCGGCGATTGGAACGTGGACGGCGTGGACGGGAGTCGCAACCGTGATCGGCCCACTGGGAGGCGGCCTGCTCGTACAGGCGGCCTCGTGGCGCTGGATCTTCCTGATCAACCCGATCCCGGTGGCGATCACCGTGATGCTGCTCCGCCGGCTGCCGCCGGACCGGCGTGCCCCGGGTCACGTCGACTGGATCGGAGGCCTGCTGTGCGTGTTCGGCCTCGGCGGCACGGTATTCGGGCTGATCGAGCATTCGCTCTACGGGTGGGGCGATCCTCGCGTGTTCGTGCCGCTGATCGCCGGGCTAATCCTGCTCGTGGCGTTCCTAGCGTGGGAAAGGCGCACGCCCGAGCCGATGATGCCGCTCCAGCTGTTCGCGGTTCGCAACTTCGCGGTCGGAAACGTCACCACGCTAGCGATGTACGGCGGTCTCGCGGTCGCGACGTTCTTCCTCGTCTTGTTCCTCCAGCAGGTGGCGGGCTACACGCCGCTCGAGGCGGGCCTGGCGCTGCTCCCGATCACGCTCGTCATATTCGCGCTGTCCCGGCGCGCCGGCGCGCTCGCCGATCGGATCGGTCCGCGCGTGTTCATGTCGGTCGGCCCGGCCGTCGCCGGCGTCGGCTTGCTCGTGCTGAGTCGCATAACGGCTCACCCGGACTACGTCACGGCAATCCTGCCCGGCGTACTCGTGTTCGCGCTCGGCCTGGC
>Ga0335083_10009772_pt1 | contig 11631 bp, 12 predicted proteins | sample Lox_Sample_42_FD_206716 | JGI IMG/M metagenome (GOLD analysis project Ga0335083, IMG submission 206716) | Soil microbial communities from Loxahatchee National Wildlife Refuge, Florida, United States - Lox_Sample_4.2 | ecosystem: Environmental > Terrestrial > Soil > Wetlands | place: USA... | reverse complement strand
GAGGCCATGCACGGCGTGCGCCTGTCCGCCAAGGAGTACCCCGGCGTCCTTATGGACGTGAGCTTCGACAAGAACGGAGATCTCGATCGCGAAAGCTTCATGACCAAGGTCGTGAACGGCAAGCAGGAGGTGATTGCAACCTTGCCAGCGCTGTCGGCCGCCAAGTAGCGGGAAGACTCGATGGCCGACCAAAAGACGTTCGGCATTGCGGGTCTTCTGGGTTGGCCGGTGGCGCAATCACGCTCTCCCGTCATCCACAACCATTGGCTCGCGCACTACAACATTCCCGGGCGCTACGTGCTGTTTGCCGTGCCACCTGAGAAGCTCGAAGCAGCGATCCGCGGCATTGCCACGCTGGGGCTACGCGGCTGCAATGTCACCACGCCGCACAAGCAGGCGATCTTTCCGCTGCTCGACCGCGTCGACGACCTCGCGCGCAGCATCGGCGCGGTCAACACGGTCGTCGTCGAAAAGGATGGAACGCTCACCGGATTCAACAACGACGGCAACGGATTCATCCAGAGCCTGCGCGACGCGGACCCGAAGTGGCGTCCCGACAGCGGGCCCATCGCCGTGCTGGGCGCCGGCGGTGCGGCACGGGCGGTCGTCGCAAGCCTTGCTGCGCAAGGCGCGAAGGAGATCCGCGTTACGAATCGTACGATCGAAAAGTCGCGGGAGATCGCCGACGCCGTCGGCGCCGTGGTGAAGGTATTGCCGTGGGACCAGCGCTCGGAAGCGCTCGACGGCATCGCGATGCTCGCCAACGCGACGAGTCTTGGCTCGGCCGGCAAGCTGCCGCTGGAGATTTCGCTCGATCGCCTGCCGAAGAACGCGCTCGTCGGCGATCTAATCTACGTTCCGCCGGAGACGCCGCTCCTCGCGGCGGCACGCAAGCGCGGAAACGTCACCGTCAACGGCCTCGGCCTGCTCCTCAATCAGGCGCGCCCCGCGTTCAATGCGTGGTTCGGAGTCATGCCCGAAATCACGCCTGCGCTGCGCGAGGCCATCGCCGCCACGTTCTAGGCGTTGTCGTCGTGGACTTGTCCATCTTCGCCGAGCCGAAGATCGATTGCCACGTGCATGTGCTCGATCCCGCGCGCTTTCCCTACCGCGCCGACACCCATTACGCGCCGGCCGGACAGGAGATCGGCACGCCGGCGCACTTCGGCCAGGTGATGGACGCTTACGGGACGCGCCACGCGCTGCTGGTCGGACCGAACTCCGGCTATGGTCTCGACAACGCATGCCTGCTCGATACGATTGCGCGCGGTGCAGGACGCTACAAAGGCATCGCCGTGGTTGCGAACGACGCGACCCTGGACGAGCTGCAGGCGCTCAAGCGCGCGGGCATCGTGGGCGTGGCGTGGAACGTCACGTACTATGGCGTAGATTACTACCGCGACGCGAAGCCGCTCCTCGAGAGGCTCGTCGCGCTCGACATGTTCGTCGATATCCAGGTCGAGCACGAGCAGCTCATGGCGATGATGCCGATACTCGCCGATTCCGGCGTTCGCATTCTTGTCGATCACTGCGGTCGTCCTACCGTGGAGGCGGGCATCGACGAACGGGGCTTCCGGGCGCTGCTCGACCTCGGCGCGACGCGGCGCGCCTTCGTCAAGCTCTCAGGTTTCGTAAAGTTCGCGCGCCAGCCGGCGCCGCACGAGGATGCGTGGCCCTTCGTCGCGGCGCTGATCGAGGCTTTCACGCTCGATCATTGTTTGTGGGCGTCCGACTGGCCCTTCCTTCGAGCGCCTGTGCGTGTGGACTACGGGGTGCTGCTGCAGCTCGCGCTAAATCTGTTTCCGGATCCCGCCGCTCGTCGCAAGCTGCTGTGGGAAACGCCGCGCAGGCTGTTCGGGTTTGCGCATCCAATCCGCGCGCAGTAGTAGCGGCTGCAGACCGGTGCGAGTCACCTAATATGCGGCCCACTCATGGAGTGACAGTGACCTTGTTCTCCACCATGGTTACGCCCGGTGCCGCCCACGCCGCCTCTTCGGCCTCTTCCTTTTCGTCCCAGGAATGAACCTTGCCCCTTAGGATTACCTTGCTGTCAGTCGCCTCGACTGTTATCTCGTTGGCGTCAAGCTTCGCGCGTCTTGCAAAGGCGCCCTCGATCTTAGCCTTTACATCGGCTGCGATCGCCCGACGTTTGATGCTGATGTTGTTGCTGATTCCCTTGACGCCCATGAGGTACTTGACGGCAGTCTCAGCAGCGCTCTTCTGGAATTGCCAATCGACTTCACCTTCGAGCGTTACCCAGCCGTTTTCGACCATTGCCTGAACGCGGTGCGAGGGAACGGCTACGTTGAAACGCATGGCGCTCAACACCGATTGTGCGATATCGGGATCGCTACGTTCTGCTGCATCCGGCAGTTTGATGGCCAAGTCTTCGGCCACTGCCCTGACACCTGTCACACGCTTCACCACGCGCTCGACCTCTGTCCTTTGCCAATAGCTCGGTATCGATCCGGTCAGCGTCACAACTCCGTCCTTGACGGCGACACCCACTCCTGAAGCGTCGATCGTCGGATCCCAGTCGAGCTCCGCATTCACGTGTCGACGAATCTCGTTGTCATCGAGTTTAGTCATGGCTCGTTCTCCAGATCATGCAAGCTGTGGATCATATTAGTGCCGCCTAACCGGGTTTCGCCTTTGAAGCAAGATAGGCCAAGCAACCATCGAGCGTGGCGAGCTTCCGATAGTCGGCCTCGGGAATGTCGACACCCAGGGCCTTGTGCAAGCCAAGCACGAAGTTCAGAAAATCCATCGAGTCGAGATCGAGCTGGCTGCGCAATTCCGCGTGCGGATCGAGGCTTTCCGCTTCGAGCTCGGGCGCGACATCGCTCAACACCTGGACGACAACACCGCGAAGGTGGTCGGGGCTCATAAGTTCGGGGCTCATAGCTTCTCCGGTTCCTGGAGCAAGCGATCGATCGCGTCGAGCAGCAGCGCGCCACGATGACCGTCGGTGGCGCGATGGTCACCGGCAAGGGTGGCAGTTACGACCGGCTGCGGCACGACGCGCCCCTCGAGCACCCACGGTCGCTCGACGATCCTGCCGAACCCGACCAGCGCGAGCTGCGGCGGATAGATGATGCCGAATACCGATTCGACGCCGCGCTCGCCGAGGCTCGTAATCGTGACTGTCGGGTCGGTCATTTCCGAGCTCTTGAGCGAGCCGGCGCGGGCGCGCTTGGTGAGGTCCTGCAGCCCACGCATCAACGCATCCAGGCTCTGCTTGTCCGCGTCGTGCAGCGCAGGAGCCACAAGGCCGCCACCGCGCAGCGAGATCGCCACACCGACGTGGATCGCTTGACTCTGTTCGGCGCGGCCATCGCGCCAGAAGCCGTTGAGCTCAGGCACCTGGCGCAGCGCGAGCGCGGTTGCCTTGATCAGAAGAACGCCGGGGAGCTGCCGCTCCGTCACCGGCCTTTCCTGGTTGCGGGACTCGAGCCAGGCTAGCGCCTTCGCGATGGGGATCGTCGTCGCCAGGTAATAGTGTGGAATTTCCTTCTTCGAACGCGCCATCGTGGCAGCAATCGCGTCGCGCATGCGTTGCCCGCGATCGGCGCCTTCGGCCGCAACCGGCGCCGGCGCTCCCGCCGCGACACGCTCTACGTCCTCCAGCGTGATCCGTCCGCCCGGACCGGTGCCGACGAGCCGCGCGGGATCGATCGCGAGGTCGAGCGCGCGCTTGCGCGCGGCGGGCGAGATCCTCAAACGCGCCATCGCTTCCTCGACGACTGCGGCCGGAATCGCCCGAGCCACGCTTGGGGACGGCGCGACCGGCGCAGGTGCAGCAGCGGGCGGCGCCGCGGGCGCGAGCTCGGACGGCACTTCGCCCTCCACGTGGATCACCGCCAGCGGCGTCCCGACCGGGAGCCATTCGTCGTGCGGTTGGACCAGAACGCTCTCGAACACGCCGTCGACGAACGACTCGGTGTCGACGTTCGCCTTGTCGGTTTCGATCACCGCGATGATTTCTCCGCGTCTGATGCTCTCACCCGGCTTCTTGCACCATTCGACCAGCTTGCCCTGGGTCATGTCGGCGCCGAGCTTCGGCATGACGAACTGAACCATCGTTTCGACTCTAGAAGAGCGATCGAGCCGCACTGGCGATGGTCGCGGCCTGAGGCAGCGCTGCGTCCTCGAGGTGCTTCGCGTAGGGGATGGGAACTTCGGCGCTGCACACGCGCGCTACCGGCGCATCGAGCGAATCGAACGCGCCTTCCATGATTTCGGCACTCACCTCCGCGGCGAGGCTCCCGGTGCGCCAGCCCTCGTCGACAATCACCGCGCGATGCGTGCGGCTCACCGATTCGAGGATGGTCGCGGTGTCGAGCGGACGAAGTGTTCTGAGATCAATCACCTCGGCGTCGATGTTTTCTTCAGCGAGCGTTTGCGCCGCCTGCAGCGTCTTGCCGAGCGTTCCGCCGTAGGTGATGAGGGTCACGTCCCGCCCGGGGCGGCGTGTGGCGGCCTGACCGATGCGCATCGGCACGCCGTCGTCGGTCTCGCCTTCGAGCGGATAGAGCAGCGCGTGCTCGAAGATAAAGACCGGATCAGGCTCTTTCATCGCAGCGAGCACAAGCCCTCGGGCATCGGCCACCGTCGCCGGCGCGACCGACTTGGTGCCGGGAATGTGCGCGTACCAGCCTTCCAGGCTGTGCGAATGCTGCGCCGCCATGCCTCGTCCGCCGCCTGTTGCCATGCGCACCACCATGGGCACACTGAATTGGCCTCCAGACATGTGGCGGATCGTGGCGGCGTTGTTGACGATCTGGTCGAGCGCCAGCAGGCTGAAATTGATGGTCATGATCTCGACGATCGGCCGCATCCCGCCCAGCGCTGCGCCGATGCCCGCGCCCACGAAGGTCGACTCGGACAGCGGCGTGTCGCGAATACGCTCCGGTCCGAACTCGGCGAGCAGCCCCAAGCTCACCGCGAAGGCGCCGCCGTAGCGACCGACGTCCTCGCCCATGAGAAATACGCGCGGGTCGGCGCGCATCGCCTCGCGCATCGCGCCTCGCACCGCTTCACGATAGGTCGTCTTGCTCATGACGCAACCGCCGGTGTGTAGACATCGCGCGTCAGATCCTCGACCGGCTCCCACGGACCCGCTTCCGCAGCTGCAACTGCTTGAGCGATCTCCGCGGCCACGCTGGCTTCCATCTCTTTGCGTGCAGCATCCGAGAGCAAGCCCTCGGCCCGCAGCATCCCCGCGAAGTTCTCGACCGGGCAGCGATGCTTCCACTCTTCCACCTCGGCCTTGGTGCGATACAGGTCCGGGTCGGCCATCGAGTGGGCCCGGAAGCGATAGGTGCGAAGCTCGAGGAAACGCGGCTCGCGCTCGCGGCGCACCGCCTCGGCTGCTTCGCGAACAGCCGCCTCGACCTCCAGCACGTCCATGCCGTCGACCGCTTGCGACGCGATGTTGTAGCTTTGCGCCTTGAGGTGCAGATCCGTCTGCGATTCAGAGCGCATCAGCGCGGTGCCCATCGCATAACGGTTGTTCTCGCACAGGAACACGATCGGCAGATGCCACAACGCAGCGAGGTTCATCGACTCGTGGAACTCGCCCTCGGCCACCGCGCCTTCGCCGAAGAAGCATGCGGTGATGCGCCGCCGCTCCTGCATCCGGTCGGCGAGCGCGAGGCCGATCGCGATCGGCAGACCGCCGCCCACGATGGCGTAACCGCCATAGAACCTCCGGCTCGCATCGAAGATGTGCATCGATCCGCCGCGGCCGCGGCTCGTGCCGTTCGCCTTGCCATACATCTCGGCCATCACCGCGCCGGCGGGAATCCCGCGCGCGAGCGCCTGACCATGCTCGCGATACGTGGCGACAATCGCGTCGTCGGACGTGAAGGCTTGCATCGCGCCCACGGCCACAGCTTCTTCTCCGATGTAGAGATGCAGGAAGCCGCGGATCTTGCCCTTCGTGTAGAGCTCGGCCGACTTCTCCTCGAAGCGGCGGATAAGCAGCAGCTGCCGCATAAGGTCCAGCGCGTGCTCGCTCTGCAGCTCGGGCAGTGCCAACAGCTCGGTAGTCATCAGCCGCTCTCCAGCGTGGACGTATCGCCTTCGGGCAATCCCAGCTCTCGCGCCTTGAGGAGCCGGCGCATGATCTTTCCGCTCCGCGTCTTCGGCAGCGAAGCGACGAACTCGATTTCCTTGGGCGCGACGGCGGCGCCGAGGCGCTTGCGCGCATGCGCGAGCAGCGACTTCTTCAATGCCTCGTCCGGGACGTTCCCCGCTTTAAGCGCGACGAAAGCCTTGACCACTTCCAGCGCAACGGGATCGGGCTTGCCGATCACGCCGGCTTCGGCGACCGCGGGATGCTCCATCAGAACACTCTCGACCTCGAACGGACCGATCAAATGGCCGGAGGTCTTGATCACGTCGTCCTTGCGGCCGACGAACCAGAAATAGCCGTCGCGATCGCGTCGAGCGAGATCGCCGGTCAGATACCACCCGCCGGCGAAGCACTTGCGGTAACGCTCCGGCTCGTTCAGGTAGCCGCGAAACATCGACGGCCAGCCGGGCTTGAGCGCGAGCTCGCCCTGCTCGTCCGGCGCATCGATCACCGTGACCGTGCCGTTCTCTTCGACGCGGACGATCGCCGCTTCGATGCCCGGCAGCGGACGGCCCATCGACCCGGGACGTACGTCCATCGCCGCATAGTTGGCGATCATGATGCCGCCCGTTTCCGTCTGCCACCAGTTGTCGTGAAACGGCATGCCGAACGCTTCCACGCCCCAGAGTACGGCTTCGGGATTGAGCGGCTCGCCGACGCTCGCCAGGAACCGCAACGCCGGCATGGCGCTGCGGCGGCCGGGCTCGAATCCTGCCTTCATCATCATGCGAATCGCCGTGGGTGCGGTGTACCAGACGCTTACTCTGTGGCGGATCAGGATGTCGTACCAGCGTTCGGCCTCGAAATCCGCCTCGTCCACGATGCTGGTGATGCCGTTGGTCAGCGGCGCGATGATGCCGTAGGACGTGCCGGTCACCCATCCCGGATCGGCGGTGCACCAGAAGATATCGTCGGGATGAAGATCCAGCGCGAGCTTGCCGGTAATGTGGTGCGCTACGACCGCCTGATGTACGTGCACGGCGCCTTTGGGCGTGCCGGTGGTTCCGCTCGTGAAGTGCAGCAACGCCATGTCTTCCGGGTCCGTCGGGGGAATCTCGAACGAATCGCTTGCGCCCTGGAGAAGATCGTCGAAACTGCGCGTGTCCCCGCCGAGCGCAGCCTCGCCCACGATGAGCACGTGCTTCAAGGACGGCAGCGAAGCGCGCAGCGCAGCAACTTTCTTTTCGTAGAGCGCACGAGTCGTGATCAAAACCTTGGCGTCGCCCTTCGCCATCCGGGCATGGATCGGCTCCGGTCCGAACGCGGAGAACAGCGTGCAGAACACGGCACGATACTTCCAGGATCCGAGCGCAGCGATGTAGATGGCGGGGATGCGACCGGTGAGTGCGTAGACCCGTTCGCCCGGAGACACGCCCAGCTTGGCAAGCACGTTCGCGAAGCGGTTCGAAAGCTGCGAGAGCCGGCGAAAGGAATATTCCTCGATCGCGCCATCTCGACCGAGCCAGCGGATCGCCAGCTTGTCTGCGCGCTCTCCCGCAGCGTGACGGTCGACGGCTTCGTGCGCGATGTTGAGCCCGCGGCCGCCCGGCAATCCGTCGAGCTCTTTGCGCGCGTCCTCCCAAGAGAACCCTCGCCGGAAGGATTCGTAATCCGGCAGGTTGGGTGGAACGCGCAGCTTTGCGACCGCCTTGGAGATCCAGTCGTAGGGCATAGCCTTCCTTGGGCGGCGCGATGCGATGCCGCACCTGATGTTGGAGCCTAAGGCATTTGCCCTGGGTGCGTCTTGAGCCACGTCAAGGGAGCGATCGCAGAGGCACCCGACAGAAGATGGTTCATGGGCGCGCGCGATGATCCGAGGTGACTGATCTACTGTTGACTCCAATCAATACGCATCGCGGTTCAGAGGTAAATAATTTGGTACGAACCGCTTGGAGGCCGACTCTCAGGAACCACTGGTCGAGATAGACCGGAGCGCTGGGAAAGTTCCAGACAACTTCGCCACCGGCCGATCCTCCTCTTTCGTGCATTCCTCCATTTGTCCGCTTCGCGGCGGTCGCGAGCTTTCGACGGAGGAAGCGTCATGAACACTCTCTGGATCGTCGTCCTGAGCGTCATCACGATCTATCTGGCGTACAACTTCTACGCCAAGCGCATCGACCGCAGTGTCATCCAGGCCGACGCCAAGCGCGCCACGCCCGCCAAGATGTACATGGACGGCGTCGACTTCATGCCGACCAGCCGGAACGTGCTGTTCGGTTATCACTTCAAGGCGATCGCGGCCGCCGGGCCCATCGTCGGACCCATAACCGCCGCCAACCTGTGGGGCTGGTCGCCTTCCCTGGCTTGGCTGATCATCGGCGTCTCCTTCATCGGCTGGGTGAGCGACTATTCCGCGATCATGGTCGCGGTGCGCAACGATGGGAACAGCCTCTCCGCGATCTCGCACAAGCTGATCGCGCCGCGTACCCGCACCATCCTGTTCGTGTTCATCTTCTTCTACCTTATGCTTTTGGCGGGCGCCTTCATCGGCATCCTGGCCGCGATCCTCTCGGCGCGTCCGGACGTTCCGCTCGGCATCGTCATGCTGGCGCTCGCGGGGTTGCTCGCCGGGCAGATGATGTACAAGTGGAAGATGGGCATTATGGGGGTCACGGTCCTCGTGGTCGCCCTCACCCTTGCCGCCATGGCGGCGGGTCCATGGGGTCAGCATCGCGACGACAAGGGCGCGCTGGTCAACGGGCCGGTGGCGGCAGCCGTCGCAACACTGAACAACGCAGTTGACGGCTTGACCGACCACAAAGCGCTCTATGCCGTCGAAGATCCGACGGCGGCGGATCCGCGAATCCCGGCGCCGGGTCCGGACGGCAAGCGCGCGACGACGTCTGCCTACGACGCCTCGACCGGGCTCATCAAGACGCTGCCGAATTATCTCTTGTGGATGGTGTTCCTATTCGCCTTCAGCTATCTCGGAGCCAACCTGCCGATCTGGCGCTTCGCGCAGCCGGTGAACTACATCGGCTTCTGGATTACATCGATCACCATTCTTCTGTCCGCGGTCGGCATGGTCGCAGCTCCGATCCTCGGCACCAAGGACGCGGCGGGTAACCTGATCGGCGCCTTCGCGCTGCCGGCGATCAAGGGTCTCGGTTTCACGATCCAATCCGGCGTCTCGTGGCAGCCGCTGTGGCCGATGTTGTTCGTCACGATCGCCTGCGGCGCCATCTCGGGCTGGCACGCGTTGGTCGGGTCGATCGGAACGGCGCGGCAGCTCGAGTACGAAACCGACGGCCTGCCGGTCGGAGCGGGCGGAATGTTCGGCGAATTCGCGCTGGCGCTGCTGTCTCTCACAGCGGTGTCGATCGCCGGTGCGGGCGGCGGTGGTGGGCGGTTCGCGATCGGCGTCGGGAAGCTGGTCTACGCTGGAACCTTCGGCCTCGTTCCCGAAGCCTTCGGAACCGCGCTCGGCTTCGCGACCTTCGTCATCATCGTGTTGACGGTCACGCAGCTCGTGTTCCGCGTGATGCGCGTGACGCTGGCCGAATGGGTCGGCGACACCATCCCGCTGGTTCGCAACATGCACGTCTCGAGCCTGATCGCGATGGTGCTGACGCTCGCGCTGGTGCTCACCGGCACGTGGGTCTACCTGTGGCAGATGTTCGGCGCGTCGAACCAGCTCATGGCGGCGTTAAGCCTGCTTGTGGTCGCAGTCTGGCTCAAGAGCGAGAAGCGCAACCCGACGTTTGCCTTGATCCCGATGATCTTCATGTACTTCACGACGCTGGCGGCGACCATCGTCACGGCGCGCAACCTCTACGTGACGATCGCGGCGAATCCCAAGATGTCGGCGCTGCCCGTCGGGGGCGCGTGGGCGATGATCGCGGTCTCCGCGCTCTTGTTCGTGGCGGCCCTGCTCATCGGCTGGGATGGGTACAAGGCCTACATGCGCCATGGTGCAACGCCAGCGGCGCCCGTTCGGCGTCCGGCAGTGACCCCCGCGCCACATCCTCCCGCGGCGCATGCGTAGGCGCCAGGATCATGTCAGTCCAGCGCGAGTTCGCCAAGAGCGCGTACCACTTCGAAGAACTCGCGCGCGGGCTGACGGCGATCAGGAACCTGGACATGAATCTGGAAATTGGGCTCGGTCCGACGTACCGACAGGCGCCTTATCATCAGGCCGGCGCGCTCTGCGCGCGCCTGCATCGCCTCGGCCCGCGCAAGCGCTGCCGCATCCGCGTAGCGCACGGCCATGCCGGAGGGTGGTTCGGCCTGTCGTACCTTCCAGTCGGGCGGTACGCGTGGGAGCGCATCGCGGGCGGACCAGCTTCCCGTCTCGAGCGCTTCGAGTTCGCACGTCGGCGCTCGACGCAGCACGCCGCGAACGATGAGCGTGTCGCGGCGGCCGCGCAAACGGCTGAGCGGCCACCAAGGCAGATCCCGCGGCTCCAGGAACACGACGACAGTCGCCGATGCGAATGGCGCCTTGCCGTCGCTGATCACCATCTCGACCGCGGTCGAACCGAGCCAGCGCACGGTCGTGCGCGTTCCGAGAACCGGCAACCCGCCCTGCATCCAGCGCAGGACTTCGCGTCCCAGGCGAACGTTCCAGATCGTCCCGGCGGCAAACCAGGCTACCACCGCGACCGCGACCAGTCCGATCAGCTCCGTCACGGAGGCAACGATAACATGCCCTCAGGCAGCGATAGCCCGCGCCTCGCCGCAGGCTGGCGAAAAGCGCTGCGCGAGTTCCTGTACGGCCTATCCGGCTACGAGATCGCGCAGGAGGCCCTCGAGATCCGCGCCACGATGGAGACGCTGTTCATGCTCGGCGTGTTCGGCGACATGCTGGGTGTCCCGATCCTGCCGCCGTACTACGGGCTGCGTCTGCTGCCATGGGTCGTGCCGCAGATCGAGACCTGGAAGCGCCGCGTGATGCGCGAGCGCGAGCTCGGCACCGACCACGAGCATCACCTGCACGGAGTGTAAAGGAACAAGGCCATGACAGACGAAGAAAAGATGACGGCGGCAAAGAGAATCTGGCAGAACGTCCGCGACACGGTGTACGGCATGGCTGCGCACGACATGAGCCGCGCAGCGCTGCGCACGCGCGCGTCGATGGAGCATCTCTTCATCCTCATCACGATGGGTGACCTGCTCGGCATTCCGATCCTGCCGCCCTACTACAGCCTGCGGCTGCTGCCCTACGTCGTGCCGCAGATCGCAACGTGGAAGCGGCGCATGTTGCGCGAGAAGGACGTCGCGGACGCAATGTTCTAGGGAGCGATAATGGGATTCAAGGACGTGTTCCTGCAGCATCCCGAGCGCCGGTACATCATGTTCGGCGGCGGGGGCGGAGTCGGCAAGACCACCTTCTCCGCGGCGGCCGGGTACTGGCTCGCAAGCCACGGCAAGAAGGTAATGGTGTTCTCGGTGGACCCGCAGGCGTCGCTCACCGACATCTTCAAGCGCGACATTTTCGGCAAGGGGCCCGTGCAGATCATGGACAACCTCTGGGCCCAGGAGATCGACGCCGACAG
>Ga0335083_10009770_pt1 | contig 11632 bp, 9 predicted proteins | sample Lox_Sample_42_FD_206716 | JGI IMG/M metagenome (GOLD analysis project Ga0335083, IMG submission 206716) | Soil microbial communities from Loxahatchee National Wildlife Refuge, Florida, United States - Lox_Sample_4.2 | ecosystem: Environmental > Terrestrial > Soil > Wetlands | place: USA: Florida... | reverse complement strand
CGCGCAGGACTCGGAATTATTCGCTGTGTTTTAGCGAATGCGTTTAGGCTGGGGTTGTATCCCATAGCATTGAAATCCGCCGCCTCGGTTTCATTTGCATTTGTCACACGCGAGCTGAGTTCAGCCGAAAGGAGCAATGTTGCTAGTTTCTTGCAAAATACTTCAACAGATAAACAAGAAATGTCGCCTTTGCCCGTAAATTCTCGCGTTCAGATAAAAGAGGCAAACGGAGCACATCTCGTTGATCATGTTGCTGATGGTGTCCTGGATTTTCTGGCCGACCGTTTAACGGTCGCGCTTCGTGAAAAAGGCATCCGTCACGATTTGATCGATGCGGTTTTCAGTCTTGGCGACGAGGATGATTTGGTCCGCCTCGTAGCTCGCGTCGAAGCCCTGCAAACCTTCCTCAAATCCGACGACGGTACCAACCTTCTGACCGCCTACAAGCGCGCCGTGAACATTCTCAAAGCGGAAGAGAAGAAGGATAAAACCGAGTACTCCGGCGATCCCGATCCAGAAGCGTTATTTCTGCCGGAAGAAAAGGCGCTGTTCGTCGAACTCGCCACCGCCGCCGAAATGATCCGCGCCGAAGTCGAGCGCGAGCGGTTTGTCGAAGCGATGGGCGTTATGGCGCGGCTCAGAAAGCCGGTTGATGCGTTCTTCGATAAGGTGACGGTGAACGACAAAGACCCCGCGCTGCGCAAGAACCGCCTGATGTTGCTCTCGCGGTTGCGTTCCACGCTGCATCTGGTGGCCGATTTCTCGAAGATCGAGGGATAGAACACCCCCAATTGTCATGGCCCGCGAATGCGGGCCACCCAGTTGGCGAAGGGCTCGGAATGGAATGTGAGGAGTGCGATCTTTCGCACTCGCGTTTTACGATCACCTGGGTGGCCCGCATTCGCGGGCCATGACAGGAAATGAGTGGAAGATTGAAATGACAAAATGGGTTTACAGCTTCGGTAACGGCGCGGCGGAAGCCAATGCCTCGATGAAGAACCTGCTCGGCGGCAAGGGGGCGAACTTGGCCGAGATGAGCAATCTGGGGCTGCCGGTGCCGCCCGGCTTCACCATCTCCACCGAAGTCTGCACCCACTATTATGCCAATGGCGAAACCTATCCCGCCGATCTGAAAGCCGCCGTCGAAGCAGCGCTCGCCAAAGTGGGCAGCATCGCCAATGGCAAGCTGGGCGATCCGGCCAATCCGTTGCTCGTGTCGGTGCGTTCGGGCGCGCGTGTTTCCATGCCGGGCATGATGGACACGGTGCTGAACCTCGGCCTCAACCCCGAAACCACCGAAGGCCTCGCCAAGCTCACCGGCAACCCGCGTTTCGCCTATGACTCCTATCGCCGCTTCATCCAGATGTATTCCGATGTCGTGCTGGGCGTCGATCACGCGGTGTTCGAAGAAATCCTCGACGCCACGAAGGAAGACAAAGGTATCGACCTCGACACCGATCTTTCGGCCGAAGATCTGAAAAAAATCGCCGAAGCGTTCAAGGAACAGGTGAAGAAAGAACTGGGCAAACCGTTCCCGGACGATGTGAACGAACAGCTTTGGGGCGCCATCGGCGCTGTGTTCGGTTCGTGGCAGAGCCATCGCGCCAACACCTATCGCAAGCTGCACAATATCCCCGAAGATTGGGGCACGGCCGTCAACGTGCAGGCGATGGTGTTCGGCAATCGCGGCGAAACATCCGCCACCGGCGTCGCCTTCACGCGCGATCCCTCGACGGGCGAAAAACTTCTCTACGGCGAATTCCTCATCAACGCGCAAGGCGAAGACGTGGTGGCGGGCATCCGCACGCCGCAACCCATCTCCAAACTCGTGCGCGAACGCCAGGGCGGCAAGAAGCCTTCGATGGAAGAGGCGATGCCCGCCGCTTACGCCGAACTCAAATCCATCGGCGACAAGCTCGAAGCCCATTACCGCGATATGCAGGATGTGGAATTCACGGTGCAGGAAGGCAAGCTCTTCATGCTCCAGACCCGCAACGGCAAGCGCACGGCCGAAGCGGCCCTGAAAGTGGCCGTGGACATGGTTGCCGAGGGTCTGATCGACAAGAATGCCGCCGTCGGCCGGGTCGACCCGTCGGCGCTCGACCAGCTTCTGCACCCCACGCTGGACCCCAATGCCCCGAAGCAGCAGATCGCCATCGGCCTTGCCGCCTCTCCGGGTGCTGCCACCGGCGAAATCGCCTTCACCGCTGAGGAAGCCGAAAAACTGGCCGCCGAGGGCCATGCCGTCATCCTCGTCCGCACCGAAACGAGCCCCGAAGACATCCACGGCATGCACGCCGCCCGGGGCATCCTCACCGCCCGCGGCGGCATGACGAGCCACGCAGCCGTGGTCGCCCGCGGCATGGGCCGGCCCTGCGTCTCCGGTGCGGGCATGCTCAAGATCGATATCGCCGCCGGCACCATGGCCACCGGCCGCGAAACGCTGAAGCGCGGCGACGTCATCACCATCGATGGCGCAAGCGGTCAGGTGTTCAAGGGCAAGGTGCCCATGCACCAGCCCGAACTCACCGGCGATTTCGGAACGCTCATGGGCTGGGCGGATTCCATCCGTACACTGAAGGTCCGCACCAACGCCGACACGCCGCACGACGCGGAAACCGCGCGCAAGTTCGGCGCGGAAGGAATCGGTCTGTGCCGCACCGAACACATGTTCTTCGATGGCCCGCGCATCGTCGCGGTGCGCCAGATGATCCTCGCCGATCAGCAGAAAGATCGCGAAGCGGCGTTGGCGAAATTGCTGCCGATGCAACGCGGCGATTTCGAAGCGATCTTCAAGGCGATGGAAGGTTTGCCGGTGACGATCCGCCTGCTCGATCCGCCGCTGCACGAATTCCTGCCGAACACCGATGAAGAAATCGCCGAAGTCGCGAAAGCCGCGGGCGGCGATCCGTCGAAATTGCGCGCGCGCGCCATCGCGTTGCACGAATCCAATCCGATGCTCGGCCATCGCGGTTGTCGGCTGGGCATCACCTACCCCGAAATCTACGAGATGCAGGCGCGCGCCATTCTCGAAGCAGCATTGAATGTGGAAGCGGCGGGCGGCAAACCCGTGCAGCTCGAAATCATGATCCCGCTGGTCGGATTCAAGGCCGAACTGGATACGCTAAAAGCCCGTATTTCCAGCGTTTCCGACGCCGTGCAGAAAGAGCGGGGAAAACTCCCGCACTATCTCGTCGGCACGATGATCGAGCTTCCGCGCGCAGCCTTGCGCGCCGGCGAAATCGCGCAGACGGCGGAATTTTTCTCCTTCGGCACCAACGATCTCACACAGACGACTCTCGGCGTCAGCCGCGACGATGCGGGCACGTTCCTCACCGAATATCTCAACAAAGGCATCATCGCGCGCGATCCATTCGTCAGCATCGATCAAGAAGGTGTTGGCGAGTTGGTTAAAATCGCGGCGGAAAGAGGGCGTAAAACGCGCGCCAATTTGAAACTCGGAATCTGCGGGGAACATGGCGGCGATCCGGATTCGATCCGCTTCTGTCACAAAGCGGGCCTCGATTATGTGTCGTGTTCACCATTTCGAGTCCCCGTTGCGCGACTCGCTGCCGCACAAGCCGCACTTGAATCCGGTCCCGAATCGGATTGATCAGTGTACGAATAACCCGCAGAAAACCTGGCTTTTTTGCATTTACATGACGCAGTGTCATGTATGAAAACGATTCTATTTGACGATTCTCGATTTCGCTGGCACAAGCCTCGCACCAAACGGGGCTGCGGAACTTTTTTAAGCACGACTCACTGAACCGAAAATTTTCATTCGTTAGGTAGCCGGGACCAGCCTTCTATGCAGAACAATTTGCTCGAAACGCTTTGGCGCGCGGATCGCGTGCTGGCAGGTGCTGTGGCGATGGTCGCCATGGCAGCCGGCGGTATCGCAGGTGCTGCAATCGTACATGCTCCGCATACGGATAAATCGAAGACGGCGATCGTCGCGCAGGTGCAAGCGCCCGTGCAGAACGATACGGTGAGCGTTCTGCAATCCGATCCTGCGCTCGCCCAACTCGTCTCCGAACACAAATGTCTTTCCGAAGCGCTTTATTACGAAGCGCGCGGCGAAGGCGCGAAAGGGCAGATGGCTGTCGCCGAAGTGATCTTCCATCGCCTGCACAACAAAAATTATCCGCAAACGATTTGCGGCGTCGTCTATCAAGGCAAGGCTATTAAGGAGTGCCAGTTTTCCTTTGCCTGCCAGAAGCACGCGAAGAAAGAAGGCGTGGAATGGGATAGCGCGCAGATGCTCGCCGCCCAGATCCTCACCGGGGTGGCCCGCATGCGGGACGTGACCGACGAAGCCACCCATTTCCACACGATTTCCGTGTCGCCCGAATGGGCCGATCACCTGGTCAAAACCATCCAGATCGGCAACCACATCTTCTATCGCGACGCCCCGATTACGAGGAAGAGCTGAACGTCCTTCTAACCTCCCCCTTGTGGGGAGGTGAGATTCATTTCTGCTGCCGCTCCACCGACCGGTTGAACGCCTGATCGATCTGCTTCTGTACCTGCTTGCGCATGAAACGCGGCGCGAAGGCCTTGATGCGGTCGATCCAGACAATACCCTTCGGCACGTACCAATGGATGTGATCGCTGTGGTAAGCGCCCCAAACGGCATCCGCGATCTCCGTCGGCTGGATCAGCCGGAACAGGCCCTTCTTGCGCTCGTAGAGTTCGTCTTCCGTCGGCTTCAGCCCTTCCGAACGGTTGGGCGTGTTGCGCAGGATCGCAGTGTCGATCAAGCCGGGCAGGGTGTCCGCCACGCGGATGCCGTGGCGCGCGAATTCGATGGAGAGTGCTTCCGTCAGCCCCTTCACGGCGAATTTCGTGGCTGCATAGGTCGCGATGCGCGGCATGCCATAGGTCGCCGATGACGACGAGGTGCTGAAGCACAGCGAATTGGGCGTCGCCTTCAAAAGCGGCAGCGCCGAATAGATGCCGTTGATCACGCCGATGAAGTTCACGTTGATCAGCCGCATCGTGGCTTCATACGGAATATCCTCGAACCAGCCGCTCTCGCCGATGCCGGCGTTGTTGTAGAGGATATCCATCTTGCCGTCGGTCTCCGCACCGAATTCGGCAATGGCCGCTTCGTAATCCTTCTTGTCCGTCACATCGAGTTTGCGCGTGAAGACGTTGTCGTTGCCCAATTCCTGCGCCAGCGTGGACAAGCCGTTCGTGTCCACATCCATCGCGCCCACGAACCAGCCCTTCGACGAAAACAGCTTCGCCGTGGCGCGCCCGATGCCGCTTGCCGCACCCGTGATGAAAATCGATTTGCGCCCGCGCGCCTTGCCCGCCATGAAATGCCCCCTCGAAAAGATTTAGAAATTGACTCGGCGCGAAATAGCGCCATCGACCACCAGATTGACACCCGTTGTATAGGACGAAGCCGGGCTCGCCAGAAACACCGCGGCATTGGCAATTTCCTGCGGCGTGGCGGCGCGGCCTGTCGGGTTGCGCGCCAGTTGCTGCTTGAAATAATCCGGCATGCCGTTCTCGATCATATTCCACACGCCGCCCTTGAAATAGACCATGCCGGGCGAGACGACGTTGATGCGCACGCTTTTGCTCGCATATTGCCGCGCCAGCCCCTTGGCGTGATGAATGAGCGCCGCCTTGATCGGCCCATAAGCGCTCGCGCTGTCGGATTCCGCTGCCGAAACCGACGAGATGATGACGAACGCCGCATCGCCTTTCTCGGCTGCGGCCTTTTCGAGAGATGCCCGCGCCGCTTCGAACGCCACAACCGCGCCCAGCACGTCGAGATTGAAGTTCGCGCTCCACGATGCGGTATCGTTGCCCACCGCCATTGCGCCTGCGTTGGAAACGAGAATGTCGATCCCGCCCAATTCCTCGCCCGCTTTCGCGATCCACGCCGAAAGCGCCTTGCCGTCGGTGATGTCCACCGAAGCCCCGGTCACGCGCACGCCCTTGTCCTTCAGCGCGGCCACTGCGTCGCTCACCTGTTCGGCGTTGCGCGCACAGATGGCCACGTTCGCGCCTTCGCCCGCCAGCGTCTCCGCGATCGCCCGCCCGATGCCGCGCGTACCGCCCAGAATGACGGCGTTCTTTCCCTTAAGATGCAGATCCATGGAACACCTCCCGATATGTCCGGGCGGCACTCTAGCCTGCGGGAACCGGAAGGTCAGGCCCCGATTTTCGCGGGGTTTTGCTTCACCGCCTCGGCGATGATGCGGCGCAGATCCTGCTCCAGAAACGGCTTGGCGAGTTTGATCAGGCCAAGGTCCGGCCCCGGCGGCAGTTCGGCGTAACCGGTCGCAAGCACGATCGGCATACCGGGGAATTCCCGCCTTGCCACTTCGGCCAGTTGCACGCCCGTCATCTTCGGCATCGCCTGATCGGTGATGATCATTTCGATGGATGGATCGCTGCGCAAAACGTCGAGCGCATCCGTGCCGGAATACGTTTCGACGACGGAATGGCCCAATTCCTCCAGCATCGCTGCGGTGTTCATCAGCACCAGCGCGTCGTCGTCGACGGCAAGGATCCTGAGCGAACGGACGTCGACGGTTTGCGTCTCCGGCGGCTCCACCTCCTGCTCGATGGCATGTGGCGTTGCTTCGGCGGCGGGAAGCCAGATTTCGGCGGTCGTTCCAGCGCCTGCGCGGCTTCTGAGAACAAGAGAACCGCCAAGCTGCTCGGCCATGCCGTGCACCATCGCGAGACCCAGGCCCGTCCCTTTGCCGATGCCTTTGGTGGTGAAGAACGGTTCCATGGCGCGGGCGAGCGTGACTTCGTCCATGCCTTCGCCGGTGTCCGAAACGGCGATGCAGACGTAACGTCCCGCCCGAAGCGGGCCGAAGTCGCCGCCCACATTTTCTTCCCTGGCCCCAATGGTGATACGCCCGTCGCCAGACATCGCATCGCGTGCATTCACCACCAGATTGAGGAGTGCGAGTTCAAGCTGATTGACGTCGCCGCGCGCCATCGCCAGTCCCAGCGGAAAGCGCGTTTCGATCGACACTTGCGGTCCGATAGAACGCTGCAACAGTTCCGTCATGCCGCGCACCAGGGCCGGAACATCGACGGCTTCCGTTTTCAGGTCTTGCCTTCGTGCAAAGGCGAGCATTCGTTGCGTCAGTGCCGTACCGCGCCGCGCGCCTTGAATGGCATTATCGAGAAGCGGCGTGATCCGCGGATCTTCGGCCAAGCGCTTTCGCACCAGTTCGATGCTGCCGATGATCGCCATCAAAAGATTGTTGAAGTCGTGCGCGATACCGCCGGTCAGTTGGCCGATGGCATCCATCTTCTGCGATTGGAACAACGCCTCGCGCGCTTTCTCCAGCGTTTGTTCGGCGAGCTTCCGCTCGGTGACGTCGCGGGTGATCTTGGCGAAGCCCAGAATTTTTCCGTCGTCATCATGTATCGCGTCGATGATGACATGCGCCATGAAGCGCGTGCCGTCCTTGCGGACGCGCCAGCCTTCCTTCTCGAAGCGCCCCTCGCGCGCAGCGGCGGTCAGTGCCTTGCGAGGTTCCTCCGTCTGCCGATCTTCATCGGTATAGAAGCGGCTGAAATGCTGGCCGATGATTTCGTCGGGCAGATAGCCTTTGATGCGTTGCGCGCCCGCATTCCAACTCGAAACCCGGCCGTCGGGATCGAGCATATAGATCGCGTAATCCGTGACGCTCTGAACAAGCAGCCGGAACTGCTGCTCGTGCAGCCGAAGTTCTTTCTCCCCTACTGACGAGGTTTTCGGCCCGGTTGCCGTGTTCATCCAATATGTTCCAAGGGCTAATCGCTAACGGTGGCAGCAGGAAAAGGTTCCGCCAGCCAGATGCTCAGAAATCCAACCCGACGTCCAGATTCGGAGCGCTGTGGGTAATTGCGCCGGAAGAAATATAATCCACCCCCGTCTCTGCAATCGCCCGCACCGTGGCCAGCGAGACGTTGCCGGAAGCCTCTAGCACCGCCCGGCCCTTGGCCAGCGCCACGGCGCGTTTAAGGTCGTCTACGCTCATATTATCGAGCAAGATTGTATCAACGCCGATGGCAAGCGCTTCTTCCAGTTGCGCCAGACCATCGACCTCAAGCTCGATCTTCGTCATGTGGCCGAGACCGGTGCGCACGCGCTCGATGGCCGGCCCGATGCCGCCCGCGGCGACAAGATGATTGTCCTTGATCAGCACCGCGTCGTCGAGCCCGAAACGGTGATTGAATCCGCCGCCGCAACGCACCGCATATTTCTCGAGCACGCGCAAACCCGGCGTCGTCTTGCGCGTGCACACGATACGGGCCTTCGTGCCTTCCACAGCGTCGACCAGGGCACGCGTCGCGGTGGCAACGCCGGACAGACGCCCGGTGAAATTCAGCGCCACGCGTTCGCCGGTGAGGATCGCGCGCGCATGACCTTTCACGGTCGCGAGCGCGGCACCTTTGCTCGCTTTCGATCCGTCGGGAATTTCAACATCGAACTGAATCTCGGGATCGACCAGCCGAAACGCACATTGCGCCGCGATCAATCCCGCAATCGTGCCGTCCTTGCGCGCCGCCAGTCTCGCGGTGATGCGCTTGTCGGCGGGAATGGTGAGCTCGGTGGTGATATCGCCCGCGCGTCCCAGATCTTCCTCCAGCGCGTGACGCACCGTGGGTTCGATCAGAAGCGCATGAGGCGGGCGCGTGAATGGCAGGGCGATCATGTGAGCGATGCGGCTTTCGTGGGCGACACATCGCGCGTTTCCGCAATGCGTTCGGCATCCGCCAGCTTGAGGAATGTGCGATGGCCGACGGGATCGGTCGCGGGATAATCGGTGCGGTAATGCCCGCCACGGCTTTCCTTGCGTGCAAGCGCTGCCGTCGCCACCAGCTTGGCGGCGGCGGTCATGTTCAACAGCGCAGGCTCGCCGCTTCCGGCGCGTTCGATCTGCGCGATCGTGTCGATGGCCTTGGAAAGTCCGTCCGCGTCGCGTTCCAGTCCCACGAGCCTCGTCATCGTGTCGCGCAACGCATGCGGAGGCGGAGGCGAGGCAAAGCGTTCCGGCGCAGGCGGTTCGCCCGAGCCTTTGCCCGGCGCGATGGTGTCGCGCACGTCGTCCGCTGCGCGCGCGCCGAACACCAGCGTTTCGAGCAGCGAATTGGAAGCAAGTCGGTTCGCGCCGTGAAGTCCGGTGGCGGCACATTCGCCTACGGCCCACAATCCTTCGATGGTCGAGCGCGCATTCGCATCGGTGGCGATGCCGCCCATGTGATAATGCGCGGCAGGCGCCACCGGGATCGGCTGCGTCGCCGGATCGATGCCCGCGGATTTGCAAGCTGCATAAACGGTCGGGAAGCGGGACGCGAACGTGTCGCCCAACGCCTCGCGGCAATCCAGATAGACTTTGTGGCCTGCTGCGATCTCGCGGTGGATCGCGCGCGCCACCACGTCGCGCGGTGCGAGTTCGGCATCGCGATGCACCGCCGGCATGAAGCGCAGACCTTTTTCATCGACAAGAATTGCGCCTTCGCCGCGCAACGCCTCGGTCGCCAGCGGCGCGGGATCGCGGCCAATCGCGATGGCTGTGGGATGGAATTGCACGAATTCGGGATCGGCAATCGTCGCCCCGGCGCGCGCCGCCATGCCCAAACCTTCGCCGCGGGATTCCAGCGGATTGGTGGTCACCGCATAAAGCGCACCCAATCCACCCGTCGCAAAAATGATCGCCGGCGCACGAAACAGAACAAGCCGCGCATGCGGCCCAAAACCGTAACGTGCGAACAAGCCGGTCGCGCGTCCGTCTTCCATCGCCAGTTCCAGCGCGTGAAAGCCTTCCAGCACGGTGATGGAATCCGTTGCCAGCGCGCGTTCGGCGAGAATGCGCGTGACTTCCGCGCCCGCCCGGTCGCCTTTCACATGCACGATGCGATTGGCCGAATGCGCGGCTTCGCGCCCCAGCGCCAGCGATCCGTCCGCATTGCGGTCGAACGGTGCGCCATAGGCAATCAGATCGTCGATGCGCGCGGGCGCTTCGCGCGCCACGAATTCCGCTACTTCCGGATCGCAGATGCCCGCGCCAGCAGCCAGCGTATCTTCGGTATGGAAGCGCCAGCTGTCGTCCGGCCCCATGGCAGCCGCGATGCCGCCTTGCGCCCACGCGCTCGATCCCGAAACACCGGGCCGCGCGCCCGCCAGCACCAGGGAAGGGAAGGGCGCCAGCTTGAGTGCGGTGAACAACCCAGCCATGCCCGCGCCCAGAATGAGCGCGCCTTTCGCCTCGATCACATTGTCGATGCGCCGGGTCATGGGTTTATGCGGCCTTCGCCACCGGCAGTTTCACCGCCAGCATCCGCTCGACGGCGGCCTTCGCGCGCTCGGCAATCGCGGGATCGACGGTGACTTCATAGGTCATCGTCTCCAGCGAATGCAGGATCTGCTGCAACGTGATCCGCTTCATGTGCGGGCACAGATTGCACGGCTTGACGAATTCGACTTCCGGGTGTTCGGCCGCCACGTTGTCGCTCATCGAGCACTCGGTGACCATCACCACGCGCTTGGGATGATGCTTGCCGACATAGCCGATCATCGCCGACGTCGAGCCCGCGAAATCGGCTTCCGCCACCACGTCCGGTGGGCATTCGGGATGTGCCAGCACCACGATGCCGGGATTGGCCGCGCGATAATCGCGGATTTCCTGCGCCGTGAAGCGCTCATGCACTTCGCAATGGCCCTTCCACGCGATGATCTTGATCTTCGTCAGCTTGGCCACGTTGAGCGCCAGATATTCGTCCGGCGTCATGATGACGGTATCGACGCCCCATTCGCGCGCGATGTCTTCCACCACGGCGACGGCGTTGGACGACGTGCAGCACACATCGCTTTCGGCCTTCACGTCGGCGGAGGTATTCACATACGTCACCACCGGCAGGCCCGGATATTTCTGCTTGAGCAGCCGCACATCCGCGCCCGTAATCGACGCCGCCAGCGAGCAACCCGCGCGCATGTCGGGGATCAGCACCGTCTTGTCCGGCGACAGGATTTTCGAGGTCTCCGCCATGAAATGCACGCCCGCCTGCACGATGACCTTGGCATCGGTGGCGGCGGCTTCGCGGGCGAGCTGCAAGGAGTCGCCGCGGAAATCGGAGACGCAATGGAAAATCTCCGGCGTCATATAGTTATGCGCCAGGATGACCGCGTTCTTCTCTTTCTTCAGCTTGTTGATCGCGGCGACGTAAGGCGCGTAGACGGCCCATTCGATTTCGGGAATGACGTGGGCGACTTTCGCGTAAAGTTCACGCGTCTGTCGCGCGATCTCTGGCGTGAAGGCAAGCTCCTTCGAACCTTGCGATTCGAAATTCCTCGGCATTTCACCCATCGTCGCCTCCTCATTTATACTCATTTCGAGTATATATATAGGGCAAAAAGACCGGCCTTAAAGGGGCCGGGCAGGGCGCTTATGCTACACATGAGCATAAATGGGTCAACCCACGGGAACCGAGAAGATGTGCCACGGCATGTGGCCACGGTCAGCTAAGCAACTGTTCCTTAACCGAAAAAGCCCGTTCTTTTTAACGAATATCAATACATGCCGTTCATAAAGGCAGGGTCGCTGGGGGTTCACATGGCGATCAGGAGCACGTTTTGCGTAACATCACGAAATCCGCCGTAGGA
>Ga0335083_10009769_pt1 | contig 11633 bp, 9 predicted proteins | sample Lox_Sample_42_FD_206716 | JGI IMG/M metagenome (GOLD analysis project Ga0335083, IMG submission 206716) | Soil microbial communities from Loxahatchee National Wildlife Refuge, Florida, United States - Lox_Sample_4.2 | ecosystem: Environmental > Terrestrial > Soil > Wetlands | place: USA: Florida... | reverse complement strand
CGGCAGCCTGAGCTGCGCGTTGCCGATCGCATAGACGTTGCCGCCGACGGCGCCGGCGTCGCCCGTGATGTCGGTGTCGCGCGGACCAATGCCCGCGAGCTGGAAGCCCGGGAAGCTGTCGCCGCCCTTGAAGAAGCGCTCGTTGATCGGAATGGTCTGACCGCCATAGCCCAGGATGTCGCCGACATCGGCCGAGAACGAGCCGATGAACGCTTCCCAAAGCACCGGGCGGTAGACGGAGAACTGGGCCGAGGTGCGCAGATATTTGAGCTGGCCGCCGAAACCCGCGAAGCTCTGCGAGAAGCTGAAGGCGAGACCGTGCGTCGGCTTCACGAAATCGTCGAGCGTGTTGTAGCCGAAGGTGTAGCCCAGCGCAGAGCTCGTGACCGTTCCCTTGGCTTCCTGCACGGTCGCCGGTGCACCGATGAACGGCGTGACCGTGTCGATCTTGAAGGTGTAGTTGATGCCGACCGAACCGTATTCCGACGTCGGGAAGCCGACACGCAGCGCCGCGGCCGTGGTGTCGCCCTCGTAGTCGGCCTGGTTGAAGTCGGTGACGATCTTGTAGAGGTCGAAGCCCGCGTTCAGCGGCCGGTCGAGGAACCAGGGCTCGGTGAAGCTCAGCTGGAACTGCTTGGAGATCGTGGAAAGCGAGACGCTCGCGCGCAGATACTGGCCGCGGCCGAACAGGTTGCGCTCGGTATAGCTGAACTCACCCACGAAGGAGCTCGTCGAGGAATAACCGGCGCCGACCGAAAGCTCGCCCGTCGACTGCTCCGTGACGGCGACCGTCAGGTTGGTGCGGTCGGGCTGCGATCCCGGCGACTGCTTGATGTCGACGTCCTTGAAGAAGCCAAGCGCGCGGATGCGGGTGCGCGAACGGTCGACGAGCACGCGATTGAAGGCATCGCCTTCCGTCAGGCGCATCTCGCGACGGATGACCTTGTCGAGCGTGCGCGTGTTTCCGACGACGTTGATCTTCTCGACATAGACGCGCGGGCCCTGATCGATCTTCATGATGACGTCGATCGTGTGGCTGTCGCGATTGCGCGCGATGCGCGGATGCACTTCGGCGAAGGCGTAGCCGTGCGTGCCGGCCGCGGCCGTCAATGCGTCGATGCCCTTCTGGATCAGCTCGGCGTTGTAGGTGTCGCCTTCGTTGATCTTGATGAGGGGGCGAAGCTGCTTGGCAGGAAGCTCCTTGATCGCGGAGTCGATCTCGACCTTGCCGAACTTGTAGAGCGGGCCTTCGTCGATCGTGAAGGTGATGTAGAACGAGCGGCGATCGGGCGTCAGCTCGGCGACCGCGGACACGACGTGGAAGTCGGCATAGCCGTGGCTGACATAGAAGCGGCGCAGCTGCTCGCGATCGAAGGTCAGACGGTCGGGATCGTAATTGTCGTTGGTGGAGAGGAACTTCCACCAGGCGCTCTCTTCCGTGGCGATCTGGCCGCGCAGCGTGTTGTCGTCGTAGACGTGATTGCCGATGAAATTGATGCGCGCAACGCCGGTCGTGGGACCCTCGTTGATCGAGAAGATGAGGTCGACGCGGTTCTGCGGACGCTGGATGATCTGCGGCTCGACGGTCGCGGCGAATTTGCCGTTGCGGCGATAGACCTCGATGATGCGCTGGACGTCCGCCTGCACCTTCGAGCGCGTGAACACCATGCGCGGCTTGAGCTGGACTTCCTTGGTCAGGTCCTTGTCGGTGACCTTGCTGTTACCCTCGAACACGACCTGGTTGATGATCGGATTTTCGACGACATGGATCGACAGCGTCGAGCCGTCGAAATTCATCTTCACGTCGGCGAAGAGACCTGTCGCGAACAGCGTCTTGAGCGCGGTGTCGGCGACCTGCTCGTTATAGACGTCGCCCTCGCGCAGCGAGATGTAGGTCAGAACCGTTTCCGGCTCGATGCGTTGCGTGCCCTGGATGACGATGTGCTGGATCGGCTTGCCGGCTTCCTGGGGCGCCGGGACCGGCGCAGTGCCGGACGGTCCGGCCGTGCTCTGGGCCTCGGCCGTCGCGCCGGCAACAGCCAGCAGCGCGAAGATAGAAGCCGCACGCGTGAGTTTGGCGAACAGGGCGTCGTTGGCGCTCATGCCGTCTTTGGCACTCGTTTATTGGGCTTAACGACAGGGGAGGACCTGCCCTGGGCCGAAGATTCAGAAGAGATTCAGTCGGGCCAGGTCGTTCCAAGTCACAAAGATCATGAGACCGAGCACCACCGCCAACCCAAGCCGAAAACCCAAGTCCTGGGCCCGCTCCCCGAGCGGCCGCCCCAGCACAGCTTCAAATCCATAGTACAGAAGATGGCCCCCGTCGAGGAGCGGGATGGGAAAAAGGTTGATCAGCCCAATGCTTACCGACATCAGCGCCGCAAGCTGGAGAAGCGCAAGGAAGCCCAGAGAGGCAATCTTTTTTGCCACACCTGCGACCCCAACCGGACCGTGGAGTTGGCTGGTGTCGGAATAGCCCGCGACGATCTGCCAAATCGTGATCAGCGTGCCCTTGATGATGAGCCAGGTCTGGCCGAGGGCGGCACCAAAGGCTTGCACGGGGCCGTAATGAACGATCGTAACCTTGGGGTAAGGCGGCGAGACCGCCCCCAACACGTTGGCGCGCTCGTCATGCGGATTGTCGATGCCCTTGGTCGCCGTCGACGCGGTCAGATGGACCGTCAAAGGCTGCCCGCTGCGCCGCAGCGAAAGGGCGAAGCTCTTGTCCTTGTGCCCGTCCACGAAGGCCGCGAACTCGCCAAAGCCGAGGATCGGCTGGTTGTCGATCGCGGTTATGACATCCCCCGTCTCCAGGCCCGCTTTATCCGCAACAGAGCCCGGCAGCACCTTCGATACGACAGCCGGCACGTCGTGGCCGATTCCCAGAGCGATCGATTTGACCTTGTCGCCAAGAGGATCGGTGACCGTCATCAGACGCGGTGTCGCGTGCACCGTCAGAAGGCGGCCGTCCCGCTCGAGCTCGATGGCGAGATCCTGTCCTGCGCTTAATGAGATCACCGCCGGCAGGTCGTCGAAATCGTGTATCGCCTGTCCGTTGATCGAGCGCACGATATCGCCCGACTTGATGCCGGCGGCTTCCGCGGCCGAATGCGGATAGACGAGACCGATGACGGGCGGCTCGATGGCGCGGCCGAAAAAGAAGATCGTCAGCGTGAAGATCACGATAGCAAGGATGAAATTGGCGAAAGGTCCCGCCGCGACGATGGCTGCGCGCTGGTAGAGCGGCTTGAACGGGAATGCGACCTTGCGGTCGGCGTCCGACATCTTCTCGACGGCATCCCTGTCCGTAGTGCTCGCGGCATCGGCGTCCCCGAAGAACTTCACGTAGCCGCCGAACGGTATCCAGGAGATCTTCCACTTGGTGTTGTGCCTGTCGGTCCAGCTCACGATCGCCGGACCAAAGCCGATCGAGAAGGTTTCGACGCGGGTGCCAAAGTAGCGCGCCACCGAAAAATGACCGAGTTCGTGGAAGAACACGACAACGGTGATGAGGAAGAGATAGGCGGGCGCTCCCAAAGGCACCCAGTCGACGAGATCATGCAGAGCGGTCATGGGCACTCCTTGCCGGGCTTTGCGGCGCTCACGCCACGAAGCGCTTGCACAGGTCGCCCGCCATGCGGCGGGCCTGTGCATCGGTATCGAGGACCGCGCCGAGATCGTCCGGCGGGCCGTTGCGCCCCTCGCGCATGCCGACATCAAGCGTTGCTTCGACCACGCGCGGGATATCGAGGAAACCGATTCTCTTCCGCAGGAACGAGTCGACCGCAATCTCGTTGGCGGCGTTGAGGATGGTAGGTGCGAGCCCACCCATCCGCAAGCAATCGAGGGCCAGGTTCAAACACGGGAAGCGGTCGTGCGATGGCTCGTGAAACGCGAGCTGGCCCAGCGCGGCAAGATCGAGTTTGCGTGACGGCGAATTGATCCGGCGCGGCCAAGCCAGCGCATAGGCGATCGGCGTGCGCATGTCCGGCGCCGAGAGATGCGCAAGCGTCGAGCCGTCCTGATAGGTCACGAGGCAATGGACGACGGATTGCGGATGCACGAGGACCCCAAGGCGCTCCGGCGGCAGCGCAAAGAGGAAATGCGCCTCGATGAGCTCGAGTCCCTTGTTCATCAAGGTCGCGCTGTCGACGGAGATCTTGGCGCCCATCGACCAATTGGGATGCGCAACCGCCTGCTCGGGCGTGGCGACACGCATTTTCTCGATCGCCCATTCGCGGAACGGACCACCCGAGGCCGTGAGCGTGACGCGCTCGACCTCGCCGGCATCGCCGCCATTCAGGACCTGGAAGACGGCATTGTGCTCGGAATCGACCGGCACGACCGCAGCCTTCGACCGCGCCAGCGCTTCATGGAAGACACCGCCGGCTGCGACCACGCATTCCTTGTTCGCGAGAGCGACCGTTGCGCCGCGCCTGATGGCGGCAAGCGCCGGTTCGATCGCCGCGGCACCCATGATGGCCACCATGACGACATCGCTCGGCCGCGCGGCCGCGGCGATCACCGCCTGGCGGCCTGCGCCTACTTCGATTCCCGTTCCGCCGAGACCGTCCTTCAGCCGCGGATAGAGCGTCTCGTCGCCGATGACCGCGAGCTTGGGGCGCATCTTGCGCGCCTGCTCGATGAGACGGTCGACATTGCCCTGCGCCGTCAGCGCAACAATGGGCATTGCGTCCTCGCCGTAAATCGTGCGCGCGTGATGGACCACGTCGAGCGTGGAAACACCGATCGATCCGGTAGATCCCAGGACGCTGACGCTGCGCGCCAGAACCGGGCTCAGGTCGGGCGCGTCGTCCTTCGCGCGATTGGCGGCAAGGGGCGTCACAGATGAGCTCCAAAAGTCGGATCGAAACCGGATGCGAACACCGCGAGCGCGACCGCGCTCGACGCGGCAAGGGTCGAGTCAATCCGGTCTAGAACGCCGCCGTGGCCGGGAATGAGGCCGCCGCTGTCCTTGAACTGGAAGCGCCGCTTCACCCAGGACTCGAAAAGATCGCCGGCATGTCCGATCGTTGCGATGAAAGCGCCGTACAGAGCGCCCCACGCCGGATGGCCGTGAAGGATTGCGATGTAGCCAGCTTCGACGATGCTCGCCGCGACGATGCCGCCAAGAGTGCCCGACCAGGTCTTGTTGGGAGAAAGCACCGGCGCGAGCCTCGCCCCGCCGATCAGATTCCCGGCAATGAGTGCGCCAGTGTCCGTCGCCCAGACGGCGAGCATGAGACCGACAATGACGTAGGCCCCGTGAGGCGAAACCGAGCGCAGGGCCACCAACGAGAGGGCCGGTACGCCGAGATAAAGTACGCCGCCCGCCTGCCAGGTGGCGCGCGCGCCGCGCAGCGACGCCGAGACGAAGGCTGTGAGCGTGCCGGCGAGAAGAACGAGCCACGGCACGAGCGAACTCTGCAGGGCCAGGAACGTGATGACCACGGCGGCGATCGTGACCGCGGTGACGAACACTTCGCGCGCGAAAACCGGATGGCCCACCATGCGGTGCCATTCGCGCGCGCCGGCGATCGCGCCGACGGCGACGAAACAGGCGAACGGATAGGAGCCCCAGGCGATCGCACCCAGAGCCGCCGCCGCCAGAGCGATGCCAAACACCGGACGCGTGATCCAATCGAGATTGAATTTGAGCCGGCGGATGTTTTCGAAGGGCCGCGTCCCTCCAGCCAGCAATGCGCTGGCCCCGCTGGTGCGCCGCGGTCCGGCCGCAATGTTGGGCGACTTGCTGCTCACGCCACGCGTTCCGATACGGCGCCGAAGCGGCGTTCGCGCTGCGCGAACTTGTCGAGCGCCTCGAGGAATTTTTCCTTGCTGAAATCCGGCCAAAGCGTCTCGACGAACATCAGCTCCGCATAAGCCGACTGCCAGAGCAGGAAATTGCTCAGGCGATGTTCGCCGCTGGTGCGGATGATGAGGTCGGGCTCGGGCAGCGCGCTGGTGAAGAGGCGCTGCGCGAACAGCTCTGGCGTGATGGTCTCGGGATCGAGCCTGCCCTCTTTTGCGGCGCGCGCAAGCTCCCTTGCCGCATTGGCGATTTCTTCCTGCCCGCCATAGTCGAACGCAAAGGTGAGATTGAGGCCCTTGTTGCCGAGCGTGCGCTTCTCGGCGTCTTCGATCATCGCGTGGATGTCAGGCGCGACGCGCGAGCGGTTGCCGATGATCCGCACGCGAACGCCGCGCGCGACAAGCTCGTCGAGATCGCTCCGGAAGTAGGCGCGGAACAGGCCCATCAGCGCGCCGACTTCTGTCTTCGGCCGCTTCCAGTTCTCCGAGGAAAAGGCATAAAGCGTGAGATTGGCGAGACCAAGATCGCTCGCGAGACGCACGATCTCGCGCGTCGCGGCAACGCCGGCGACGTGGCCGGCCTCGCGCGGCAGATGGCGCCGGCGTGCCCAGCGTCCATTGCCGTCCATGATTATGGCGACATGGCAGGGAAGTACGCGTTCCTGCGGACCGGTCATCATCACCATCCTAGGCCGCGCCGGTCAGACCTGCATGATTTCCTGCTCCTTGGAATGGAGCGAGGTATCGACGTCCTTGATCTGCGCATCGGTCAGTTTCTGCAGCTCGTCCCCGAGCTTCCTGTGCTCGTCCTGACCGATCTTGTGGTCCTTTTCGAGCTTTTTGAGGACCTCCATGCCGTCGCGGCGGACGTTGCGGATGGCCACACGCGCCTGCTCGGCATATTTGGAGGCGAGCTTCGCAAGTTCCTTGCGCCGCTCTTCGTTGAGCTCCGGCACGGGAATGCGCAGCAATTGCCCGTCCATCTGGGGATTGAGGCCAAGGCCCGCGTCCCGGATGGCCTTGTCCACTGCTTTCACCAACCCCTTGTCCCAGACCTGGACGGTCAGGAGCCGCGGCTCCGGCGTGGAGATGGTTCCAACCTGCTGGACCGGGACATGATTGCCATAGGCCTCGACCTTGACTGGGTCGATCAGGGCCGGGCTGGCTCGTCCGGTCCTCAGGCCCGCAAACTCGGCCTTGAGCGTCTCGACCGCGCCCTTCATCCGGCGGAGCATCTCGTCCTTGCTGTATTTGTCGCTCATTTCTCCCTCGCCTTCCGGAGCTGCCGGGTTTCAGGCGCTGTCCCTGATAATGGTCGACCGGCCCGCCCCTCTCAACACGGAGGCCAACGCCCCGGAATCCTGAATAGAAAACACAATTATGGGAATTCGGTTTTCGCGCGAGAGGCTGATCGCCGATGCATCCATGACCTGAAGGTCCCTGGATAAGACCTCGTGGTAGCTCAAAGATTCGTAACGTTCGGCATTGGGGACGCGCTTGGGGTCGGCGCTGTATACGCCGTCAACTTGCGTGCCCTTCAGCATGGCGTCGCAGTTCATTTCGGCGGCGCGCAGGGCCGCGGCCGTATCGGTGGTGAAGAACGGGTTGCCGGTCCCGGCGGCGAAGATGACCACCCGGCCCTTCTCCATGTGCCGGATGGCGCGCCTGCGGATGTAGGGCTCGCAGACCGTGCTCATGGGGATGGCCGACTGGACGCGGCTCGGCAGCCCGCTGCGCTCAAGTGCGGCCTGCATGGCGAGCGCATTCATCACGGTGGCGAGCATGCCCATGTAGTCGGCGGTGGCGCGGTCGATGCCGCGCGCAGCACCCGACAGCCCGCGGAAGATGTTGCCGCCGCCGATCACCATGCAGAGCTGCGTGCCCGCATCGACCGCCTGTTTCACGTCGGCGGCGATGCGATCCACGGTCGCGATGTCGATGCCGTAGGATTGCGTGCCCATCAACGCCTCGCCGGACACCTTGAGCAGCACCCGGCGGAAATTCGGCGTCGACGCCATTCGCATATCCCTAGGGGAGCCGAGCGCTGCGCTCAGTGACCCGCCATCTTGCTCACTTCACCGGCGAAATCGCCGTCTTCCTTTTCGATGCCCTCGCCCACCTGGAAGCGAACGAAGCCCGCGATCTCGACCGGCGCGCCCAGTTCCTTGGACGCCTTTTCAAGCACCTTGGATATCTGAGTCTCGCCGTCGATGACGAAGGTCTGATTCAGAAGCACGCTCTCTTCGTAGAACTTCCGCATCCGGCCTTCCAGCATCTTCTGGACGACGTTCTCGGGCTTGCCGGACTGGCGCGCCACGTCGGCCTGGATCGCGCGTTCGCGCTCGACGACATCCTTGGGAAGATGGTCGGGCGTGAGCGCGAGCGGTGCGGCCGCCGCGATATGCATCGCGATCTGCTTGCCGAGGCTTGCGAGCTTCGTCTTGTCGGCGGTCGACTTGAGCGCGACGAGCACGCCGATCTTGCCGAGCTCGGGCGAAGCCGGATTGTGGACATAGGCCGCCACGACTCCGGGATTGACGCCGATCGCGACGGCGCGGCGCACGCTCATGTTCTCGCCGATCTTGGCGATCAGTTCGGTCAGCGTGTGCTGAACGGTGGCGCCGCCGGCATAGGGCTTCGCGAGCAGCTTCTCCACGTCGCCACCCTCTTCGAGCGCGAGGTTCGCGGCACGCTTCACGAATTCCTTGAACTGGTCGTTCTTGGCGACGAAGTCGGTTTCGGAATTCACCTCGACCAGCGCGCCCGCATCGCCGCCGACCGCGACGCCGACAAGGCCCTCAGCCGCGACGCGGCCCGCCTTCTTCGCAGCCTTGGAGATGCCTTTCTTGCGCAGCCAGTCCGTCGCGGCCTCGAGATCGCCGTTTGTCTCGGCCAGCGCGTTCTTGCAGTCCATCATGCCCGCGCCAGTCTTGTCGCGCAGGTCCCTCACCATTTGAGCGGTGATGTTCGCCATGCTCGCCTCCGTTGTCTTTCGTCAGGCCGTGGCGGCGTGTTCGGCCGCGTCGGCGTTGGGCCGCGTATCGGGCAGGACTTCGGATTCGCCTGTGTCGACGCCGGAAGCCGCCTGGCCCTCGGAGAGGCCATCGATGACAGCGCGCGCGACCAGATCGCAATAAAGCGCGAGCGCGCGGGCCGCATCGTCATTGCCCGGGATCGGATAGGCGATGCCGTCGGGATCGCAGTTGGAGTCGACGATCGCCGTGACCGGAATGCCGAGCTTCTTGGCCTCGGAGATGGCGATGCCTTCCTTGTTCGTGTCGATCACGAACAGCATGTTGGGAAGGCCGCCCATCTCCTTGATGCCGCCGAGGGCGCGCTCGAGCTTCTCGCGCTCACGCATCAGCTGCAGCAGCTCCTTCTTCGTGAGGCCCGACGTGTGCGCGGAATCGAGCGTCTCTTCGAGAGAACGCAGCCGCTTGATCGAGTTCGAGATCGTCTGCCAGTTGGTCAGCGTGCCGCCGAGCCAGCGATGGTTCACGTAGTACTGCGCGCAGCGCTTCGCGGCCGCAGCAATCGGCTCCGACGCCTGGCGCTTGGTGCCGACGAAAAGGATGCGTCCGCCGCCCGCGGCGACGTCGCGCAGCGCGACGAGCGCCTGGTGCAGAAGCGGAACGGTCTGCGTCAGGTCGATGATGTGGATGTCGTTGCGCGAGCCGTAGATGTAGGGCGCCATTTTCGGATTCCAGCGCTGCGTGCGATGGCCGAAATGCGCACCCGCTTCGAGCAGCTGGCGCATGGTGAAGTCTGGCAATGCCATGGAAACGTCTCCTTTTCCGGTTGGCCAGACGCGAGGAGTCACCCCTTTTGGGGGCACCGGACGGGGACGGGAGAACACCTCCCGAAACCCAACCTCGCGTGCGGAATGGCCGGGCTTATAGGGGGTCGGGAAGGCTTCCGCAAGCTTGGGGGATGAGGCGGGTCAGCCCTGCGCCGCCGGCGCACGTAACACCGTTAAACCTGTGCTAATCCAAGCCCATGACACCCATTCGCCGGTCGATCCTCGACCTCAAGCTGAACGGCATCGCCCAGGTCGCCTACATGGCGCTCGGGGAAAAGGACCTGATCCCCCTCTGGTTCGGGGAGACCGACCTCGTCACGCCGGCCTTCATCCGCGACGCCGCCAAGGACGCGCTCGACGAGGGCAAGACATTCTATGCGCCGGGACGCGGGCTCCTTGCGCTGCGCGAAGCAATCCGAGCCTTCCATCGCCGCACCAAGGATGCCGACATCGCGCTGGAGCGGATCACCGTCCCCGGCGCCGCGATGCTCTGCATCGTGACGGCGCTGCAATGCGTGATTGAGAAAGGCGACAACATCGTCGTCATCTCGCCGGTATGGCCCTTCATCTTCCAGGCCGGAGAAATCGCCGGCGCCGAGACGCGCTTCGTGCGGCTCAAGGCCAACTGGCACGCCGAGCAGCCGCACTGGAAGCTCGATCTCGACGAACTCTTTTCCGCCTGCAATGCAAAGACGAAGGCGATCTTCATTTCCTCGCCGGGCAATCCGACCGGCTGGATGATGTCGCGCGAAGAGCAGCGCCAGGTGCTGGACTTCTGCCGCGCCAAGGGCATCGCGATCATCAGCGACGAAGTCTATGGCACGCTCGTCTTCGATGGCTCACGACACGCGCCGTCCTTCCTCGAGATTGCAGCGCCGGACGATCCTGTCTTCGTCATCAATTCCTTCTCCAAGCCCTGGGCGATGACAGGCTGGCGCATCGGCTGGCTGGTGCACCCGGCCCAGCTCGACGTCCCCATGCACACGATCTCCGTCGCCAACAACACCGGACCCACGACCTTCGCGCAGTACGGGGCGCTGGCGGCACTGTCGCCGCAGGGCGATGCGTTCCGCGGCGAAATGCTGGAGCGCTGCCGCAACGGGCGCGCCGTGGTCGAGAAGATGCTGACGCGCCAGAATCGCGTGCGCTGGGTGCCGCCGCAGGGCGCGTTCTACGGCTTCCTCCATATCGATGGCTTGAAGGACAGCCTCGCCTTCGCGCAGAACCTCGTGAAGACGGCGCGCGTGGGCGTGGCGCCCGGCATGGCGTTCGGCACCGAAGAAGACAAGGACAACGACGCGTTCATCCGCATATGTTTCGCGCAGGATCCGAAGCTGCTCGAGGAAGGCCTGGCGCGGATCGAAAAGGCAATCGCGGCGACCTAGCACGGAGCTGTCGCTCGCAAGGGTCAGAGCGACTCCACCATTGCGACGCCGGGCAGAGACTTGATCGCGTTCTTGAGCGCGAGCGTGACTTGCTGGCGCTTGGGGAGTTCGATCTCGACCTCCTCGCCTTCCTTGCCGGGCACGATCAGCCGCACGATGCCTTTGCCGGGTTGCTTGAGCTGGGACTGGATGGCGCCGAGCGCGTCCACGGACTCGAGCTGGATGACGAGTCCCTCGCCCGCATTCGAGGCCGCTCCATCAAGATCCTGCACCTGCGCCGCCCTCAATTTCAGCTCGTCACCTTCCCAGGCAGCGCTGGCCTTGAGCAGCACCGATTTTCCGGTTTCGAGAAGATTGCGCGAAGCGGAGAGCACCTCCGGGAAGAACATCACCTCGAACATCCCGCTCGCGTCGGAGAAGGTGACAAAGGCATAGGTCTGGTCATTTCGGCCGCGGCGCTCGTGTTTGCGGATGATGGTGCCGGCGAGCGTCGCCGAGAATCCGGAGCGGCGCCTGTCTTCGATGAGCGCGCCGAAGCTGACGGCACCGAGACGCTTCAAGGCGCTCGCGTAAGAGTCGAGCGGATGGCCGGAGAGATAGAAGCCCATGGCGCTGAACTCTTCGCTCAGCCTTTCATG
>Ga0335083_10009767_pt1 | contig 11636 bp, 9 predicted proteins | sample Lox_Sample_42_FD_206716 | JGI IMG/M metagenome (GOLD analysis project Ga0335083, IMG submission 206716) | Soil microbial communities from Loxahatchee National Wildlife Refuge, Florida, United States - Lox_Sample_4.2 | ecosystem: Environmental > Terrestrial > Soil > Wetlands | place: USA: Florida... | reverse complement strand
CCCGCGCGGCCTCGCACGGGCGCCGTGTTTCCCGACCGCTACCACGCGCGCGTCCTGAGCTCGCCGAGGTCGGTACGCGCCGCGATCTGCTACGTCGTCAACAACTGGCGCAAGCACGGCGAGGATCGCACCGCGCTGCTCCGCCACTACGAGATCGATCCGTTCTCGAGCGGGATCACGTTCACCGGCTGGCGCGAGCTCGAGGGCCGCGCGTGGCTGTGGCAGCCGCCGCCGAGCTACGAGCCGCTGCGCGTGCGGCGCCCGCGCTCGTGGTTGCTCGCGCACGGCTGGCGGCGCGCCGGCACGATCGGCGTTCGAGATGTTCCGGGCGCGAGCTCGAGACCCGAGATGTGACGAATCGTCAGAGCTGAGCTAGACGCTAGCGCGGCGCGCCGAACTTGTCGGGGCTCGGGCCGGTCGTGCCGGGCTTGAGATCGAGGTCGGAGGCGTTGTCGCCGTCCTTGACGTCGACCGTGGTCGTGACCGGCTCGGCGCTGTTCTCCTGCCACGCCTGCACGCGGTACTTGCCGGGCGCGAGCGCCTTGAACGCGTACGCGCCGTCGTCGCCCACGACCACGTAGTGCGGCGCGTCCACCGAGATGATGTACGCCGACATGTTCGCGTGGATGTTGCAGCCGAGCCGGATCACGCCCGGCTTGTCGATCTTGATCTCGCGCGCCTCGCCGTTCTTGTAGATGCCGAGGTCGAACGCCTTCGCCTTCGAGACCGAAAACACGTTGTGATAGATCGAGTCGTAGTTCGGGAACGACACCGTCGAGCCGACCGGCACCGCGAGCACGTGCGGCAAAAACGAGCGGCCGCGCTGCTCCATCACGCGCTGCTTCGGCGTGCGCTTGGCCGCGCCGCCCCTGGCCGGCCATAGCATCACGACGCCGAGCCCCTTCGGCGGTTTGCCGTCGATCTTGAGCGTGCCGTGCAGCGAGCCGATCTTGGGCGTCTTCGGCTTCGGCGCCTCGGCCTCGTCGTCGCCGCCGACCGCGACCGGCTGGGCGCCCTTGTCGTCGATCTTGATCGTCGGCGTCGCGATGCGCGGCGGCGCGCCGGCGCGGAACACCGCGGCGATCCTCGCGAGCGGCTTGGGGCCGGCGACGAGCTCGGCGCGCGTGAACAGCTGCTCGGCATAGCTGCGCTGGCCGCGTCCGCCGGCGATCACCGCGAGCCCGAGCAGGCGCTTGACCTCGGGGTCCTTCTGGGCCGCGGCGAGCTTGCCGACCATGTCGAGCTTCTTGGCGTCGAGCTTCTGCTTGTCGAGCTTGTCCTTGGGCGCGACGATCTGCGGCGCGAGCGCGGCGATCGGTGCGAGCAGCTCGCCCTTCTCCTTCTCGGGCACCTTGAACTTGTCGAGCGCGCCGACGAGATCGCCGGCCAGCGCGTCGAACTCGTCCTGCGACAGGTCCATGCCATCGTGCGAGACCGCCATGTCGCGCCCGGTGTACGTGCAACCGCCACCGGCCGTCGCGCACACGAGCTCGACGAGCAGCTTCTTCAGATTGTCGGCGTCGACGTTGAAGAAGCGGTCGCGGATCTTGTCGTCGGCGACGACGCGCGTGATGAACTCGTCGACGACCGCGGTCACCGCGGGCTTGCCGCCGAGCCGGTCGTACAGCGATTTCGGCGCCGCAGGCCCGGCCGGGGGCGCCGGCGTTGCGGCGCTACCGTCACCACCGTGATCCGCGACCGGCGGCGGCGCGGGCTGCGGCTTCTTCGCAGAGCTGCCGCAGGCGAGCACGAGGACGCACGCGATCGCGCGTAGCTTCATGACCGAGATCTAGCCTTCGCGACGTGCTCGGAGCAAGCCGACGGCGTACAAGACGAGCAGCACGAGGCCGGCGATCCCGACGAGGTAGGCCAGGACCGGCGGGCCCGACGCGGTCGCGGGCGCCGGTTCGGCCGGCATTGCCTGTGGCGCGAGCGCGCTCGCCCGCACCGACAGCGGCTGCGGCTTGACGTCCTTGCCAACCGCGAGCGGCAGCGTGGGGGCGTTGCCCACGACCGCGCCGCCGGCCAGCGACACCGGCTTGGCGAGCCCGACCAGCGCGGCCGCCGACGCGTGCGCGCCGAGCTTCTTGCGCGCGCCGTCGAGATCGATGCGGGTCGAGAGCGCGACCGCGCCGCCGGTCGTGCCGTCGGCCTTCGGCACCTTCGCGCGCACGACCACGGTCAGCGTCGTGCCGTCGGTATCGAGCTGCGCGGCCGCCTCGTCGGACGGCGCGATCGGGCGCGCGGCATCGGGGATGTGCAGGATCGGGTGCAGCTTGCCGCCGCTCTCCTGGAACAGCTCGATCACCTCGCCGGGCTTGGCCGCGAGCAACGGCTCGTGAGCGGCCGCCTCGCGGATCGCGACGTCCTTGCCGCCGATCGCGCCGCGCAGCGCTGACGCGTGCGCGATCGCGTCGGCGCGACCACGCGCACCGCGGATGGCGGCATCGATGCCGGTGGCGAGCTCGTGGACGTCGGCGGCGAGCGCCTCGGCGGACGACACCGCCGGATCGGTCTGGACGGGCGCCGGCGCGGGCGCGCTCCAGCCGACGATCGCGACCACGATGCCCACCGCGCACAGCGCGAGCCCGCCGGCGAGCAGCGCCCACCGCGCCGGCTGCTTCGGGTGCGCCGGCAGCTCGACCACCGAGGTCGTCGCGACGCTCGGCGGCGTCTGCGCGGCCGCGACCAACCCGGGCCCGGTCGGCTGCGTCGTCAGCGTGATGCCTTCGGGGATCGGGATCGACAGCGGCGTGATCGAGTTCGCGGGCCGCACGATGTTGTAGAACACCTCGATCGCGCCCTGCAGCTCCTTCATCGACTGGTAGCGATCCACCGGATCCTTCGCGAGCAGCTTGTCGAGGATCATCTCGCACAGCCCGGGCGGGGCCTCGGGCACGTCGAGCGGCGGCGCCGGCTCGTGCACGACCGCCTGCAACGTGTCCTGAGGATCGCCGTGAAGCGGGAACGGCCGCTTGCTCGACAGCATCTCGTAGAAGATCACGCCGAGCGCCCAGATGTCGGCGCGGTGATCGACCTGATCGGGCGCGAGGATCTGCTCGGGCGCCATGAACTCGGGCGTGCCCATGACGAGCCCGCGCGCCGACGAGTCGAGCTCGGCATCGGCGAACCGCGAGATGCCGAAGTCGATCACCTTGACGATGTCGGGCCGATGCTCCGAGTTGACGAGGAAGACGTTCTCGCTCTTGAGATCGCGGTGGACGATCCCGGCGTTGTGCGCGGCGTGCAGCGCCGACGCGATCTGGTTCGCGATGCGCAGCGCGCGCCGGATCGGGATGCCGGCGTTGCGGAAGATCTCGTCGACGAGCAGCGTGCCCTCGAGGAACTCGAACACGATGTAGGGCACGCCCTTGTCGGTGAAGCCCATGTCGGTCGACTCGACGATGTTCGGGTGGCCGAGCGTGCCGGCGGCGCGCGCCTCGTTCATGAACCGCTTGACGACGTCGGTGTCGGTGGCGAGCTCCGAGTGCAGGATCTTGATCGCGACCTCGCGCTTGAGCAGCACGTGCTGCGCGAGGAAGACCGTTCCCATCCCTCCGCGATCGAGCGGACGCACGATGCGATAGCGCCCCGAGATGACTTCGCCCGGGGTGACGATCGGAGCAGTGGGCTGGGGCAACATCTAACCGGGCCCCTCGGCCCGGGCTCGCCGATTGTAACGAAAGTCCGCCGCGTGCGCCGAATACGGGCACACGATGTGACGAGCTTGTAGTGCTACCCTGCCGGCGTGCGGCTCCGCGCGACGATCCTCGTCAAGCTGCTCGCCGCGCTCGTCGTGCCGGTCGTGGCGCTGTTCTCGGTGTTCGCGCTCGTCGCCTACGAAGTTTCGCGACGCGACCTCGACGCCGAGCTCGGCCGCCGGCTCGAGGCGATCGCGGCGAGCGCCGCCGTGCAGGTGCGCGACGGCAAGTTCCTCGCCGACCTCCCCGCGTCCGACGACCAGCATCCGTTGTACCAGCAGGCCGTGCTTCGCTTCGCGGCGCTCGCGAACGCGACCGGCGCGCGGGTGCTCGCGTTCGACCGCCGCCTCGACTTGCGGCTCGACTCGGGCGGCGACGTCGCGATCGGCACGGCCGAGCGCAAATGGGTGCACTACTTTCGTGCCGAGCTCGACCAGAGCGAGATCGATCGCGTGCTCGCCGGCCACCGCTGGGAGCCGAGCGTGACGTTCCAGGGCAACGACGGCACCTGGTACAAGACCGGCTACGCGCCGGTGCGCACGTCCGCGAGCGACTCCGAGGTCGCGCTCGTGATCGGCGCGCAGGCGCCGGCTTCGTACTTCGACCGGCTCGCCGATCTGCGCGCGCGCCTGCTCGAATGGGGCGCCGGCCTCGCCGCGGTCGCCGTGATCGCGGCCGTGATCGCGAGCCTGCTCGTGACGCGCAACGTGCGCCGGCTCGCGACGGCTGCCGAGCGCATCGGCGCCGGCGACCTGCGCGCGCCGATCGCGATGACCAGCGGCGACGAGCTCGGCGTGCTCGGCGCGACGATGGAGCGGATGCGGCTGCAGCTGGCCGAACGCGACGCGAAGATGCAGCAGATGCTCGCCGGCATCGCCCACGAGGTGCGCAACCCGCTCGCCGGCATGACGCTGTTCGCGGGCGTCTTGCGCGACGAGCTGCCCGAGCCCGACGAGCGCCGCGACCACGTCGTGCGCATCCAGCGCGAGCTCGGCTACCTCGAGCGCGTGGTCAACGACTTCCTCGAGTACGCGCGCCGGCCGCGCCCCGAGCTCGCCGACGTGCCGGCGCGCGAGCTGCTCGCCGAGGTCGCGGAGCTGGCGAGCACGCCCGAGCTCGCGGTCGAGTCGTCGTCCGAGGTCGAGATCGTGCGCGCCGATCGCGCGCAGCTACGGCGTGCGCTCTTGAACCTCGCGCGCAACGCGGTGCAGGCCGCGACCGGTGCGGGCGAGACCTCGGTCAAGCTGTCCGCGCGCCGGACCGCGCGCGGGATCGAGCTTCGCGTGTCGAACCGCGGCCCCGAGATCTCGCCGGAGACCAGCGGCAAGCTGTTCGAGCCGTTCTACACGACGCGCGAGAAGGGCACCGGCCTCGGCCTCGCGTTCGTGCGCGACATCGTGCTCGACCACGGCGGCAAGGTCGAGGTCGCGAGCGAAGGCGGCGAGACGACGTTCACGATCGTGCTGCCTAGCACCACCTGATCAGATCATCGCCGGCTGCGACCACGCTCCTCGTTCCAGTGCGGGCGTGCGCCGCGATCCGCCTCGGATCGCTCGGTCTCGCTCGACGCTGATCTGACCAGGTGGTGCTAGTGCCGGCGCTTGAGCTCTTCGATGTCGCGCTCGCAGCGCTCGACGCGGTCCCGGAGGTCGAAGCGGTCGCGCAGCAGATCGCGGACCTCGCGCATCGTACCGTTGGCCTCCGCGAGGGCGGTGGCCGTCCGGATCTCGGACTCCGTGACCCGCCGCGTGAGCGTGTCGATGCGCGTGTCGAGACGAGTGCCGAGCTCGTCCATCCGTCCGTCCAGCCGGTTCTCCATGTGATCGACGCGCTGGTTGGTCTCGCGAATCTCGTCGCGGATGCCCTTCAAGATCTCGATCGTGATGTCGCTGTTGTCCACGGTCATCTCCAGTTTACTTGCTGCGCCCCGATCTGCCCAAGCAGTTTCGATGCCGCGCCAAGCAGCGGACATCCCTGATGCTCGCGTCCGCTTCGTCCAGCCCGCGGACGCCCTGTCCGTGATACGACCATCCCCGGACGCGTGGCGACCATCCTCATCATCGACGACAACGACACGGTCCGCGACGGCCTCGCGCTGACCGTGAAGAAGCTCGGCCATGCGCCGGTCACGGCCGCGAGCGGCGCGGCCGGCATCGACGCGTTCAAGAAGCAGCGCGCAGACTTCGTGATCACCGATCTGAAGATGGACGGCCAGACCGGTGTCGACGTGCTGCGCGCGATCACGGCGCTCGATCCCGACGTGCCGATCATGATCATCACCGGGTTCGGCACGGTCGAGACCGCGGTCGAGGCGATGAAGCTCGGCGCGTTCGACTTCGTGACCAAGCCGATCCAGCCCGAGGTCGTGAGGCTCAAGGTCGAGCGCGCGCTCGAGCTGTGCGCGGTCCGCCGCGGCCGCCGCAAGGCCGACGCCCAGCTCGAGGCGCTGCGCGCCGACGCCGAGGATCGCTTCAGCGAGCTCGTCGGCGACGGCGACAAGATGGCGGTCGTGCGCCGCACGGTCGAGAAGATCGCGGCCGCCGACACCACGGTGTTCGTCGCGGGCGAGAGCGGTACCGGCAAGGAGCTGGTCGCGCGCGCGATCCACCGGCTCGGCAAGCGCGCGAACGGGCCGTTCATCAAGGTCAACTGCGGCGCGCTGACCGAGACGCTGCTCGAGAGCGAGCTGTTCGGCCACGAGAAGGGCGCGTTCACCGGCGCGATCAAGCAGAAGCTCGGCCGGTTCGAGCTCGCCGACGGGGGCACGCTGTTCCTCGACGAGGTCGGCGACGTGCCGCCGTCGATGCAGGTCAAGCTCCTGCGCGCGCTGCAGGAGCAGGAGTTCGAGCGCGTCGGCGGCGAGGCGCCGATCAAGGTCGACGTCCGCGTCGTGTCGGCGACCAACAAGGACCTCGAGGCCGAGGTCGCGGCGGGCCGCTTCCGCCAGGATCTGTTCTTCCGCCTGCACGTGTTGCCGGTGAAGCTGCCGCCGCTGCGCGAGCGCCGCGAGGACATCCCGCTGCTCGTCGGGCACTTCATCCGCAAGCTCGGCGCGAAGACGAACCCGCGCATCCGCGGCGTCTCCGATGCCGCGCTCGGCCGCATCATGGCCTATCACTGGCCCGGCAACGTGCGCGAGCTCGAGAACGCGATCGAGCAGGCGCTGGTGTTCGCCGAAGGCGAGGAGATCACGCCGACCGCGCTGCCGCAGTTCCTGCAAGGCGGCAACGAAGAGGATCGGCTCGACGTCCCGCGCGAGATGTCGCTGCCCGAGATCCTCGACGACCTCGAGCGCCAGCTCATCCTCAAGGCCTACGCGAAGGCGGGCAAGGTCAAGACCGAGACCGCGCGCATCCTCGGCATCAAGACGTCGGCGCTGTACTACAAGCTCGAGAAGTACGGGATCGAGTAGGCGATGCGGCGTCTGCTCTGGCTCGTGCCGGTCGCGGCTTCGGGGACGGTGCATGCGCAGAATCCCGCGCCGCCGGCCTCCGCTGGCGCGGCGCCGGATGCCGGCGTGATCTGGCTCGGCGGCGGGCTGGAGCTGCTGAGCGCGGGCTCGCTGAGGCTGCCCCCTGCCGACTGTGGAGAAGGGGGGCGTCAGGATCTCGCGACGACGGTCGCGTTCGAAGCTGCCGCCGAGTACCAGCTGACCGACCTCGTGGCGGTCGGCGTGATGCCGCGTTTCGTGGTCGGGATCTCGGAATCGGGTCCTGCAGGCAGCCCGACGTCGGACACCATGCTCGACCTGCGGGTGCGGTTGTCGCTCGGCAAGGCCGTGACGCCGCAGCTACGGCTGTATGGATTCGGCGCGCTCGGTTATTCCATCATCTATCTGGCGGCGATCGACATGGCTCCGACGAACCCGTCGGGGTGGACGGTGACAGTGGGCGCGGGCGCCACGTACGCGTTCGATCCGCGCACCCGCGTCCTCGGCGAGCTCGCGTACGAGGACGGCTTTCAGACGTACGACGGTATGCCGACCGCCACGAGCTTCGCGGTGCGATATCTCGAGCTCGCCGTGGGGATCGAGTTCGCGGTCGGCAACTGACATGAAAGGTAGTGCGCCGCAGCGCCGACGCCGCGGCGAAGCTGTGACCCCGCACGCGCCTGGGGCGCTTCGCCCGGCCTGACCCGGCCGCGGCAATGCACTGTTGCGAGCGTGCAACCAGGGCGACCCCGCGCGCGCGTGCTAGCAAGCCTGCATGACGTACACGCTCTACTACGCACCGGGGACCTGCTCGCTGTCGCCGTCGATCGCGATGCGCGAGGCCGGCATCGCGTTCGATCTCGTGCGCGTCGATCTGCGCGCGAAGAAGCTCGCGAACGGCGACGACTACCTCGCGGTCAACCCGAAGGGCTACGTGCCGGCGCTGCGGCTGCCCGACGGCCAGATCCTCACCGAGGGCGCGGTGATGGTGCAGTACATCGCGGATCAGAAGCCGGAGGCAAAGCTCGCGCCGCCGGCCGGCACGATGGCGCGCTACCGCCTGATGGAGTGGCTGAACTTCATCGCGACCGAGCTGCACAAGGGCGCGAGCCCGCTCTACAACCCGATCGCGAACGACGACTTCAAGAAGTCGCTGAAGGATCGGCTCGCGCTGCGCTGGAGCGTGCTCGCGGCCGCCGTGCGCGCGCAGCCGTTCGTCACCGGCGAGCACTTCACGGTCGCCGACGGCTACGCGTGCTACGTGCTGCGGTCGTGGCAGCGCGCGCTCAAGGAAGACCTCGCGCGCTGGCCGGAGCTCGTCGACTACTACGCGCGCCTGGTCGCGCGGCCGACCGTCGCGGCGGCGCTCGCGGGCGAGGGCCTCGAGCCGTAGCTCACTTCGAAAACGGCGGCTGCGCGGTCGGCGCGGGCTCGCCGTAGCGCTGGCGCGCCCAGGCGTGGAGCTCGTCGACCGGCAGCTCGAGCGCGGCGCGGCACACCTCGACGACGTGCGGCGGGAAGTCGCGGCCCTGGACCCAGCGCAGGAAGCTGCGGTCGGGCCCGGCCGCGAGCTCGTGCAGGGCGAGCCCCATGTGCTTGCCGAAGCCGAGCACGATCGTGTCGCCGTCCCAGCGCAGGTGCCGCGACGGACCGAGCCAGCTCGCGCGGCCGGGATCGCACACGCTCGCGATCTGCGCCCAGTCGCGGCCCTCGAGCTCGAACTGCGCGAGCATGCCGACCAGCACGCGCCCGGTCGCCGCGACGTCGGCGCTCGCGCTGTGCGCGGCCGCGAACTCGCCGCCGGCGAACCGGCGGTGGGCGTGCTGCAGGCTGCGCGGCTCGCACTGCTGCCACAAGCGGAACGCGTCGACGATCTTCTTGCCCGCGAGCGCGAGCGGCGGCAGGCCGAGCCGCGCGTACTCGGCCTGCAGCATGTCGATGTCGAACGACAGGTTGTAGCCGACGACGACCTCGGCCTCGGCGAACACCGCCGCGATCTCGTCGGCGAACGCCGCGAACGCGGGGCAGCCGGCGAGGTCCTCCATCGTGATGCCGTGGACCGCCTGCGCGGCGGGCGCGATCGGCACCGTCGGCTTGATCCGCCAGGTCTGGCTCGGCGCGCCGTCGTCGAGGCCGTGCTGCACGCACAGCTCGATCACCTGGTCCTTCGCGAAGTCGATGCCCGTGGTCTCGCAGTCGAACACGATGATGCGCGGCAGCGCCGGCGCCGGCTCCGCCTCGGGCTGGAAAGACGGCTCCGCCGCCGGCGCCGGCGGGCGCCAATCGAACAGCGAGAGCGTGCCTTCCACCCCGGCAGGTTATGGCGCCCCTCTGACACCTGGCGTCTTGGCGTCCCTGGCGCCTCGGCGGTAATTCTGCTCTGCTCTTGCGAGCCATGCGCCCCTGGCTCGCCGTCGCGTTCGCCGCCCTCGCCTCCTGCAAGGTCAAGGATCCGCCGCCGATCTCGGGGACGTGGACCGACTCGTTCGAGGACCGCGCCAAGCCCGGCCGCGACTACTACAAGACCGGGCCCGGCTACGCGGTGAAGGACGGCGCGCTGTCGGCGATGGGCGCGCACAACCATCCGCTGTGGCTGCGCCGCAAGCTGCCGCACGACGTCCGCATCGAGTTCGATTGCTGGTCGAACGGCACGCCCGACCAGCCGCAGCGCGGCGACATCAAGGTCGAGGTGTTCGGAGACGGCAAGTCGTTCGATCCCGACGGCGGCCGCTACACCGCGACCGGCTACGAGGTCATCTTCGGCGGCTGGTTCAACACCAAGTCGATCATCGCGCGGCTCGACGAGCACGGCAAAGACATCGCCGAGCGCGCACTCCCGAAGGTCGAGCAAGGCCGCCACTACCACTGGAAGATCGAGCGCGTCGGCAAGAAGCTGACGTGGTGGATCGACGACATGCAGACGCCGTTCCTCGTGATGGACGATCCGCATCCGCTCGAGGGCACCGGCCACGAGTACTTCGGCTTCAACAACTGGGAGACCGATACCTGGTTCGACAACCTCGTCGTTAGTCCTCTCTGAGCTAAAATCGTCCGGCTCGGGGATGGAGCAGTTCGGCAAATACACGCTCGTCCGCAAGATCGGCACCGGCGGGATGGCCGAGGTGTTCCTCGCGCGCGCCGCGCTCGCGCAAGGCCTCTACAAGACGCTCGTCATCAAGAAGATCCACACCGCGTATGCGCGCTCGACGCAATTCGCCGCGATGTTCAAGGACGAGGCGAAGATCGCCGCCGGGCTCAACCACCCGAACATCGTGCAGGTGTTCGACTACGGCGTCGCCGGCGAGACGTACTTCCTGGCGATGGAGTACGTCGAGGGGGTCGACTTACTCCGTCTGCTGCAAGAGGCCGCGAAGGCGCGCGTGCGCATCCCGTACGGGATCTCGGCGTACATCGTCCAGCAGCTCGCGAAGGGGCTCGACTACGCGCACCGCAAGGCCGACGAAGGCGGGCAACCGCTCGGCATCGTCCACCGCGATATCTCGCCGCAGAACGTGCTCTTGTCGTGGGACGGCGGCGTGAAGATCGTCGACTTCGGGATCGCGCGCGCGCGCGACGTCCACGAAGAGCAAGGCGTCATCAAGGGCAAGTTCGCGTACATGTCGCCCGAGCAGGCGCGCGGCGAGGCGGTCGACTGCCGCAGCGACGTGTTCGCGGCCGGCATCGTGCTCTACGAGCTGGTGTGCGCGCGCCCGCTGTTCACCGGCAAGGGCAAGGAGGCGCTCGAGATGGTGAAGTCGGGCGCGATCCCGAGGCCGCGCGACTTCGCGCCCGAGCTGCCCGAGTCGCTCGAGCGCGTCGTGCTCAAGGCGCTCGCGTTTCACCGCGACGATCGGTTCCAGACCGCGCGCGATCTGCAGCACGACCTCGGCCGCTTCCAGCTCGAGTGGGGCGCCAAGGCCGGCCAGCTCGTCGATTCGTCGGCGCTCGCACAGCAGCTCGCGCAGGTCGTGCCCGCCGAGCTGCGCGTGATCGCGCCGCGGCCGCCCGCCGAAGGCATGCCGCGCGCGCCGTCGGCGAACGAAGAGGCCGTGCCCGAGCCGGTCAAGCCCGACCTCTCGGTGCCGGTGTCGTCGCCGGTCGTGATGACGCAGCCGACCGGCGCGACCGGCCCGAACGAGAAGCGCGAGCCCGCGCGCGAGCGCAAGCACGTCTACGTGCTCGAAGGCATCCTGCGCGGCATGGCGGCGCTCGAGAAGCGGCTCGGCGCGACCGGCGCGGCGCGCCTCGTCGACGACTTCTACAAGGTCGCGCGCGACGTCGCGTTCAAGCACGACGCGCTGCTCGACGTGCCGCGGCTCGGCGAAGGCGAAGACGCGCCGGCGACCGGCGCGGGCGAAGCGCTCGTGCGCGTGGTCGTCGGCTTGCCGATCGCGACCGAGGACGACGCCGGCCGCGCGATCCAGCTCGCGCTCGCGCTGGTCGACGCGCTCGACGGCATCGGCTCCGACGTCGAGCCCGAGCTGCGGCTCGCGATGGCCGTCCAG
>Ga0335083_10009764_pt1 | contig 11639 bp, 15 predicted proteins | sample Lox_Sample_42_FD_206716 | JGI IMG/M metagenome (GOLD analysis project Ga0335083, IMG submission 206716) | Soil microbial communities from Loxahatchee National Wildlife Refuge, Florida, United States - Lox_Sample_4.2 | ecosystem: Environmental > Terrestrial > Soil > Wetlands | place: USA... | reverse complement strand
ACGGCAAGATCCACGTCAAGGACGACACGCACGCGGTCGGAAAGGGAACCGGCTGGGGTGCGGCGGGCGGCTTCCTCGTCGGCCTGATCTTCCCGCCGGCGCTCATCGCGTCGACCGCCGTCGGCGCCGGCTTGGGCGCCGGCGCGGGCGGGCTCGTCTCGCATCACGAGAAGAAGGAGATCAAGGCCGAGGTCGCCAGCGACCTCCCGGTCGGAAGCTCCGGGATCGTCGTGCTGCTCGCTGAGGAGTGGGCGGCTGAAGCCGAGAGAGCGTTGTCGAAGGCGGACAACGTCTCGACGCACAGGTTGGACAAGGGCAGCGTCGAGCACGCGAAGACCGAGGCGGCGAAGGCGACACCAGTCGCCGCCTCATAGGCGACCGGGAATTGCCACCGGCTCCGCTGAGCGCGGGGCCGGTGGCAGGAAGCGAAGCGAAGAGGAGCACAAATGCCGAGTCTGTTGACAGTCCTGCCGCTTGCGTTCGTGATGGTCGCCGGCCCGCAGATCATCTCCGCGATCTTCCTGGCGACCAGCGAGAAATGGGAGAAGAACTCGGCGGCCTTTCTCGCGGGAGTTCTGCTCGCGGTCACGCTCTTCGTCACGGCCGCGTACGTGCTCGTCAGGCTGCTGTTCGACGCTTCCGGCTCGGCGCACGAGTCCACGACCCACCGAGCGGTCGACGCCGTGCTCGCGCTCCTCCTGTTTGCGGCATGGCACACCTACCGCACCAGGAAGACGTCCAAGCCGCCGACGTGGATGGGGAAGCTCGAGGAGGCGACCCCGAAATCGTCCTTCCGGCTCGGCTTCCTGCTGCTCGGCCTGTTCCCGACGGACATCGCCACGAACATCGTTGTCGGCGCCCACCTGGCCCGCAGCGGCAGCCCATGGTGGTATTGCCTTCCGTTCGTCCTGCTCGTCGTGCTCTTCGAGGCGCTGCCGGTGATCTTCGTCCTCCTGCTGGGCAAGCGGGCCGCGGCAATCCTCCCGAAGGTGCGCGACTGGATGAACACGAACTCCTGGGTCGTCAGCGAGGTCGTGCTCGTGTTCTTCATCGTCCTCGAACTGAACAACCTCTTCGGCTCGTAGACAGATGGAAGCTCCGCGGGAGCGGTAGGCGTGCAGCAGATCCTGCTCCTCTCCCTCGTCGCGGTCGTCGACCCGGTGATCGCCGGCGCCGCGGCGGTGATGCTGTTCCTGCCCGAGCCGAAGCGGCTGATGCTCGGCTTCGTCCTCGGCGCGCTCCTGACGAGCGTCATGCTCGGCCTCGTGATCGTCTTCGTGGTCGGGGGGACGGACTCGACGACGAGCACGACGAAGCACACCGTCGACCCCGTGGTCGACATTGCCGCCGGCGTCGCCTCTCTTCTCATCGCCACCGTAGTCGCGACCGGGGTCTGGGGCCGGCTCGCTGAGCGCCGCAAAGAGCGCAGGGGACCTCGCAAGGAGAAGGGGCCATCGCGGTTGCAGCGGGAGCTGTCCAAGGGCTCCCCTCGGCTCACGTTCTGCGCCGGCGCCGTGTACGAAGCCATGCCGAGCGTCGTCTACCTCGCCGCCATGCACGACATCGTCAAGTTGAACCCGTCCACGCTGGGGTCGATCCTTCTCGTCGTGCTGATCTGCGTGGCTCAGATCGGGCTTGTTCTGATGCCGCTGATCAGCTTCACCGTTGCGCCCACGTGGACGCCGAAGGCGCTCGAGGAGGCGAAGACCTGGTTCTCGCGCAACGACAGGAAGATCGCCGTCCTCGCCTTGACCGTGGTCGGAGCGTGGCTGCTCGGGCGAGGCGTGATCACCCTGTTGCGCTAGAGGTGGCCGGCTTGGGCGATCTCAGCCTCTTTGGCCGATGCTGCAGCGGACGTTCGCCTCGTAGCGTCTGGAGCGTTATCGCCACCGCGAAGGGACCGAGATGAGCGCCGCAGCTGCCACCGCAGAGCCAGCAGGGAAGCACTTCCACTGGAAGCGGTGGCTGATCGGCGGCCTGACGATTGTCGTGATCGGCGCGGCCGCGAACCTGCTCGGCTGGGACATCGCGGGCTGGTTCGAGAAGCTGTGGGACTCCCTCACTGCCGTCTCGATCTGGTACGTGCTGGCCGGAATCGCGGTCAAGACCCTCGAGACGACTGCGACCGCGTTCGCGTGGTACTCGATCGTCCACTTCGCGTACGGGAAGGTGAGCTTCCTGCAGGTGCTCGCCTGCTACGCGGCCTCTGTTGCCCTGAACACGATCCTGCCGGCAAATCTGGGCACGCTCGTGCTCCTGGTCATGCTCTCGGTTGTCATCGTCGGGGCGACCTTCGCCGGTGTCCTGGCCGGCTACGCCGTCCAGAAGATCTTCTTCGTCGTGATCGGCGCGGTTCCGTACATCTACTTGTTCCTGACCGTCGGCGGCTCGTTCAGCATCAGGTTCGGCTGGGTCAAGACGCATCCCTGGGGCACGGCGATCCTCGCGATCGGCGCACTCTGGCTGATCGTGCTCGTGGTGCGGATGCTCTGGCCGCGGCTCGAGAAGTGGTGGGATCAGGCCAAGCACGGGGGGCAGATCCTCGGTCATCCCGGCGCCTACTTCGGCCGCGTCTTCGTTCCCGAGGCGATCGGCTGGCTCGCGGGACTGGCCGGAACCGCGGTCTTCCTCGCCGCCTACAGCATCCCCGTCAGCTTTCACACGTTGATGCGGGTTCTCGCGGGCAACTCGCTCGCCAATGTGACCTCGGCCACGCCGGGCGGCGCGGGCGTCAACCAGGCGTTCAGTGTCGCTTCATTGAAGGGCATCGCCAGCTCAGCCGATGCGACTGCGTACTCGATCACCCAGCAGATCGTGACCACGGCCTGGAGCATCGTGTTCGCGATCATCCTCATGGCCTGGGCATTCGGCTGGAGTGGAGCGAAAAGTCTCGTCAGCGACTCCGTGAGTGAAGCCAAGGAAAAGGAAGCCGAACAGAAGAGCGAGCGCGCAGCGAAAAAGGAAGCGAAGCACGCGAAGCCGGCCGAGGTGACTGCCGCCGGCTCGGCCCAGACATCCGGCGGGGATAGTCAGTGAGCGATCCGGCGGCATCTGTCAACGGAGACCCAGCCGCCGCTGCTCCACTCGCCATCGCGCCGAAGCCCCAAAAGCTGAGCGGCGGTCGCCGCGCCGCGATCTGGAGCCTGATCGTGCTCGCGTCTGTGATCGGACTGATCACGATCCTGACCGTCTGGGTGAACCGCCAGCTGCTCGACAACGGCCAGTTCCGGAACTCGAGCGCGCAGCTCGTCCAGGACCCGCAGGTCCGCGGGGCACTGTCGATCTACCTCGTCAACCAGCTCTACGACAACGTCAACGTGGCCGGCCAGCTCGAGAAGCAGCTACCGACGCAGGTGAAGCCCCTCGCCGGCCCGGTCGCTGCGGGACTCCGGCAGCCTGCGGTCAACGCCGTCAGCTTCCTGCTCAGCCGGAGCCGCGTGCAGCAAGCTTTCGTCAACTCGGCGGGGATCGCCCATGAGAAGCTGATCAACGTCCTCGAGAACAAGACCGGCTACGGGATCTCGACGGGCAACGGCGTCGTCACCTTGGACCTGAGCGCGCTCGTGAAGCAGCTCGGCACGGAACTCGGCCTTCCTTCGACCGCGCTCGACAAGATCCCGCCCGGAACCGGCGTGATAACCGTCATGAAGTCGAATCAGCTGAACGCGGCGCAGCAGGGCGTGCGGGCGATCAGGGTGATGAGCGTCTGGCTGATCGTGCTGGTGCTCGTGCTGTACGGCCTCGCCATGTACCTCGCGCGTGGACGTCGCCGCGAGACGCTGCGCGACATCGGTTGGGCCTTCGTCCTCATCGGCCTGATCGCGCTCGTCGTGCATCGCGTCGCGGGCAACTACGCGGTCGACGCACTCGCCCAACCGGGCTACCGGCCCGCGGCCCACCAACTCTGGCTGATCGAGAGCACGATCCTCGCCGACACCGGCCGCGCCGTCGTCTTCTACGGGCTCGTGATGGTGCTGGGCGCCACGCTCGCCGGCTCGCACCAGTTCGCCGTCTCGTTCCGACGCTGGGTCGCGCCCGCGCTCGCCGTCCGTCCCGGCATGAGCTGGGGCGTGCTCGGCGGCGCCTATCTCTTGCTCGTTCTCTGGGGCCCGACGCACGCGCTACGGACCGTCTGGGGTGTGCTGCTACTCGCAGCCCTCCTCGCACTCGGCTATGAAGTGTTGCGCCGCCAGACCCTGGCGGAGAACCCCGATGCCGCAGAGCGCGGAGCCGAGAGAGAAGCGAAAGTGCACACGCTCGGGGCGCGCGCCGCTAGCCATCGGCCGCATCACACGCCGACGGCTCGACCGCCGTCCCATGCCGAGGAGATCCGCCACTTACACGACCTCCACGAGGCCGGCGCGCTCACCGACGACGAGTTCGACCAGGCGAAGAAACTCGCGCTCAGCGGCTGACGCCTCCGGGTTCAACCTTGCATCACGCTCGACCGCTACGCGCACCGGTTCAACCGAGCGCGTCACGCCGATGATCTCCGCGAGCGGCTCCAGGCGTCCCAGCCGGCCGCTGCCGTGGGCCAAGGCCCTTCCGCATGGTTGAGCCATGGAGCGTACCGGGATCGAACCGGTGACCTCCGGCTTGCAAACTCGGGCCGGATGACGGCTCCGTAGGGCGCGGCGCGCAACGAAGCGGGATCGAGGACAGGGCGTAGGGCACCGATGGGCACTGTCGGGCTCCCGATCCTGACATGAAGCCTGACACGGCCTTGCAACACGCCGTAGAAGAAAAGTGTTGCCACGGAGGGGGTGAATATGTAGATGCCCGTCCTCAACCGCTCCGTCCGCGCGATCCCCGAGCCCTCGATCACCGACGGCTTGCCGAAGTCCGTCATCGATGCGCTCACCGAGCGCGCCCGTGTTCGTGACCTCCTCGCAGACGTTCGCCACGAAAGGGAGGAGGTCGCGAACCTCCATCGGCAAGCCGAGGTAGCGGACAAGAACGCGAAGGCCGACGTTCGGCTCCGGCAGACCGGCGAGAAGTTCGAGTCGTCGGCACCGTCGCTCGCGAAGCGCATCGAGGAATTGGACGAGGAGGCCGAAGTTCTTGGGCTCGCTCTCACGAAGTGCGAGGACGCGCTCGGCGAAGTGCTCGTCTCGAACGCCGACAGGATCACCGAGGTCGCGCGCAAGAACCTCCGCAAGTCGCTCAGGGAAGTCGAGGCCGCGCTCAGCAAGACCATCGAGTCGTACGCGAAGGTTCAGGCCGCGCAGAACCTCATCTCGTACGCGAACGACCTGCGCGCGGGCATCGTCCCGCGCCAGGGCCGAGGCCGCAGGCTTGCGACGGGGATCAAGGAGTTCAATGGACAAGACCTCCTCATCTCCGACGTACTTGCCGTGTCGCTCGGGGCCGTCGTGGACGTGCGCGACTCCATGCACGAGGAGTAGTCGTGCCCGAGCCCGCAGACTTCGCGACGAAGATCAAGGCCGCGCGCGTGCTCGTGGACGGTGGCTCGATGAGGAGCGCGGCGGCAGCGTCGGGCTTGAACGTCTCGACCATCTCCCGCTACGTCTCGAACGAGGACGAGGAATTCGCAGACGCGGTGCGAGCCGTCGAGGAGTACGACGCGGCGAACCCGCCGGTGGACGTGCTCCCGAACCTCATGGCCGGTTCGCGTGGTCTGCCGATCGGCAGCGAGGGCCCGAACATGAACGACCGCTTGCGCGCAGCGGCCGGGAGGTCGTCGGAGTGACCGTCGAGTTGTTCACTGAGCGCAAAGGGCTCACGAACGAACAGGCCGTGAAGATCGCGAACGCGAAGCAGGCGACGTGGTGGCTCATCCGCAACAACACGCAGCACGCGCACTTCGGGAGGTACTACGCGGGGCACCACCGGCTCGCCTACGCGACGAGCAAGTACCGGGACGCCTTCGGCAACTTGTTCTCGGCCTTCGGGCTCAACTTCTGCGCGACCGCGATCGACACCATTTCGAGCCGCATCGAAGTCTCCGGCTTCTCGGCAGACGACCCGGCCGTCGCCGACGACGCGTGGCGCTCGTACACGAACCTCGGGCTCGACGGCTACCTCCCCAACGCGTTCCGTCAGGCGCTCGTGTACGGCGAGTCCTACTTGCTCGCCGATCCGAAGAACAAGACGGTCACGATCGAGGACTCGCGGCAGATGTTCGTCACGAAGAACCCTGCGAACCCGACCGAAATCGTCTCGGCGTTCAAGGCGTGGATCGACGTGCTCGACGGCTACTCGTACGGCGTCCTCTACACGACCGACTCGATCACGTCCTTCAAGTCGAGTGAGCCGAGCCGCATCGACCCGTTGACCGGGATGCCCTCGCTCCTCGATCCCGCGTTGCGAACCTCGGGCGTCCAATGGACGATCGTGGATGAGCAGACGAACCCAATCGGCAGGGTGCCTGTGTTCGTGCTCGTGAACTCCCCGGACGCGAACCACCGTGGTCGGTCGGCGTTGCAGTCGCTCGTCCCGATTCAGGACGCGATCAACAAACTCGCGAACGACCTCATCGTCGCGTCGGAGTTTCAGGCGTTCCGACAGCGCGTCATCACGGGCATCGAAATCCCGAAGAACCCCGAGACGGGGCAACCGCTCCCGTCGCAGCAACTCGAAGCCGCGCTCTCCCGGCTTTGGGCGTTCGAGGGCGAGAACGTCAACGTCACCGATCTACAAGAGGCAAACCTCAGCAACTACGCGGACGCGATGCGCGTCCTCATCGGCTCGTTCTCCGTCGTCGCCGTTCTGCCGCCGACGTACTTCGTCGCGGTGGGCTCGCACTCGCTCTCGAACGTCTCCGGGGAAGCCGTCGCCGCGCTCGAACTCGCGCACGTCGCGCGCTGCGAGGAGTTGTGCAGGCTTTGGCGTGCGCCCATCTCCGAGGCGCTGCGGCTCGCGCTCGGGATCGAGGACGAGAACTTGCAAGTCGAATGGAGGCCGGTGCAGCGGCCGTCCTTGGCGATGCTCGGCGACTACGCGGTCAAGGCCGCATCGGTCGGCGTGCCGAAGGAGGAGTTGTTCCGCATCATGGGCTTCTCGCCGACGCAGATCGCGAAGATGATCGCGGCCGGTGGCGACCCGCCGGAGCAGGAGCGGATCACCGAGCAGGACGCAGGCGGTGGCGACGCATGAGCGTGGCCGACGCGAGGGTGCGGTGCCTTCCACGGCGCGCGAGCGGCTTCACCGCTTGCCCATCGGATGCAGAAAAAAATGGAGATCGACCGGTCGAAAAACCGTTCCTGCATCCCCTTCAACACGCTCGGGCGGCAGGATGAGCAAGGAGGACACACGCGGACTGCACGCGGCCTACGTGCAGTCGCTCCTCGCCGAGAACCATCGGCTTCGCTCTCGACTCGCTGAGGCCGAGGCGAACGATGCTTCGATGCCGAATCTCGATCCCGAGCCCGTGGACTACGCGGACGGCGCGTTCGAGTCAGGCTTGCCGGTCAGGGAGTGGGTCTACGACGCCGCGACCAACACGCTCGGCCCGCCGAGGCCGTGAACAACGCGTCTCCCGACGAGCGCGCCGCGTAGTGTGTTGGGGTGGACGAGCGGCGCGGTCTGCCCGTGCGAGTCGATCCCGACGCGGAGTCGGCCGAAGATGACAAGCCTGCGTTTCTCGCGCGTCCGGAGGGAGCCCCGGTCTACCACGGATTTCCGATCCTTGACGACGTAGAAGTCGAGGGTTTCCGGCTCGGGATGATCAGCGATTGGGAGGCCGAGCCATCCGATTGGGGAGACGCGTTTCTCGTTGCGCCGGACAACTCTCGATGCGGCTTGATCTGGGAGGTCACGGACGAGCCGTACGTCTCGCCAGAGTCGCGTGTTCCGGCGGACGAGACGCGCTGGGGTGTCTGGAACGTGGGCTTCCCGCATCCGATGGATTCCCGGGAGAGCGCGCGGCAGAACGTCGCCTCCGTGCTCGGAGAACTTCGGCCGAGGTGGGAGCGCTGGCGAGACAGTCACGCCCCGTGAACGCGGTTCAGAGGTCGTCGGCGGCTTCGAGCGCGCTGCCGATCACGTCCGGGCCGAGATCGACCACTACTTCGTCGCCCTCGACGTGACCTCTCTCTTGTACCGCGAGCCCGATGAGGGCGAGCGCACCGGCGCGGTGGCGTAGCGCACGCTGCTCAAACGACTCGGGATCGAGGTCGCCTTCGTCGTCGCGCTCCCACGCCTTGACTGCGGCACGGGCGAGGGCAGATGGGAGCCGCACCGTGATATCCGGCAAATGGGCCTTCGCGAGCACGGCCCCGACTTCTCCGAGTATCCGCGCCTCGTCTCGGTAGCGACGCTGATCTTCCGTCTCGTCCATCGCCTCACCGTAGACGACCCCGCGTCCATCTCCTAGGAGCGTTGTCGGTTCGGCAACTCGGGGCTAGACGGCTTCGATCGTCACGCCCGCGACCTTCGCGCATAGCGCTGACAAGTCGCCGGGGTCGGTCGTGAGTAGAACGTCTCCCCGCGTTGCTGCGCTCGCGACCACGATCGCGTCGATGGTGGTCGCGCCGCTCACGGAGGCACGCAAGATTCCCGCTTCACGCGCGAGCGACTCGTCCAAGCACTCGACATTGCACTTCTTGATCAACTGAGCGATCCGCGCCGACTGCGCGCCCCGGTACGTCTCGGCGATCGTCGCTGCGGGAACCGTCGGTACGGTGCCGTGCTCGAAAGCAGCCTGGAGCCAACCGCGCACGCGCTCATCGCCGTGCTCGTACTGAATCAGCGCGCCGGAGTCGAGCGTCAGTCCGGCCACTTCGTCCGGACCTCGATCAAGAGGTCTGGACTGACCGCGCCGTACAAGCGGGCATCATCCGCGAGCATCTCAAGCGCGTCGAGGATTCGGTAGTCGATTTCGATCCGCATGTCGGCCGCACGCGGCTCATTGCTCAACGATGACGACATTGAGGGCGTCGCCTGAAGCGGGCGGAAATGGACTGCATCGTTTGCCTGCGCGCGCAGCGTCGCGGCTTCCTCCGGGCTGACGTTGATGCTGTTCACGGCACCATCCCTTCGGGATTGAACTCGGTGGTGAAGTAGTGCTTCCGACGCACCCACTTGAATCCTTCGTGCTTGGTGATCGCGGCGATCTCGATCTCGCCGCCGACCGTGGACGCTCCCGGCGTGAACCGCGAGAACCCGATCGTGACCTCTACGAGAAAACGCGCCAAGTCGATCGCATCTTGAATCGGCATTGCGGAAAACACAACATGCCGCTCGACTCCCTGGCGAACGACCTCCATCACCGGCTGCACCTGCTCGTCGGGCACTCCGAGGCGCTGTTGTAGAACCGCCGGAAGGTCATTCCCGAAGCCGAGTAGGAGGCGGGTGATCGCCTCGGGCTCGCCGTTCCAAGTGACCCCTGCGTCCTCATACTCTCGGAGGCGTTCCGGTGGCGGGCACTCTCCGTTCGCGATCATGACCTGGAACTCGTCCGCCCTTTCCGCCCTTTCGGCTTCGCTGGAATATCCGCCAACGACAAACCCGAGCGGCGGCCAGCGCTCGGGCTCTATCTCGCCGTACTCGGCGCGGTACTTCTCCTCGAACATGAACTCGCGGAGCCGCTCGGCCACGTGCTCGACGGTGTAGTTCTCGGGGTCGAGATGCCACTCGCCCTCATCCGTAAAGCGCTTCCGGAGGTCCTTGAGGAGTGTGCTGATCGACGCCGCTCCGATGCTCCCTGAGCCCCAAGTGACGACGCCGATCGGTGAGCCCTTCCGGAGATTTGCGATCTTGTTCGCGTGGTTGTAGACGTTGATGACGTTGGTCGGCACGCCTTCTTCTGAAAGGCCCACGATGGTCGAGGCGCTGTCGGCTGCCAAGACCAAGCCGTCGTCAACCTTGAGTGAAATCGCGATCGTCACGGCCGGAAGCGTACTGCGATGGCTTGACACACCGGATGCGCCGTCGCCGTCCGGCGATCCGGGCCGGTCGCTACCTTGAAACGCATGGCGGAGGGCGGCACTTTCACGGTCTGCCCGTACTGCGGGAAGCGCGTTGATCCGGACGACGAGGGTGTCGTCTACGCGCGCGAGCAGAGAGACATGCCCGGATTCGGGCAGGCGCACGACTTCGTGGACGGAAGGGGCGGCTTCTTCCATCCTGGCTGCTCGCCCGAGCGAGTCGGCTACGCACGGCGACCCCGACCCGAGCCCGCGTAGCCGCACCGACACGCCGGCGGAGTGCGTGCCGCCGGAGTAGTACCCGTCGCGCTGGCGCGCCGGTGAGCGCGCCGGGATCGGCGTCGGCGTGGTGCGCGTCGGGCGTGGGCAGCACAGGAGGCGAGTGTGTCCCGAGTGTGTCCCGAACGTTGGGACACACTCGATTCTCAACATGCCGAGCGAGTGTGTCCCGTGTGTCCCGTTCTCTATACGGGACACGGACACGCTCACTGTTCAAGCCAAATCCGCCGCGAGCGTGTCCCGCGCTCACAGCGTGTCCTGAGTGTGTCTGCGAGCGCCTCCGCGATCGACACCCGTGCCCGAATTGCCCTTCGTTCACCTCCACGCCCGTCACGAGTTCTCGAACGCGATAGGAAATTTCCGGGCTCTGCGCGGGGGTGAATAGGTAGCACCCCTCTTTCTCAGGAGCCGTCATGCAGGAGCCGTCCACACACAACGAATCTCAGGGCCGCACGGAGGAGACGCTTGACGGCTCCACTCCTCCGGCTGTTCTTGACTACGCCGAGAGACTACTTCGCCACATCGAGAAGATGGACGCGGCGCGAGCCGAAGTTCAAGCGGCAACGCGCGCGTACCGTGAGAAGCCGAGCGACCGACGGCGTCGCCGGGCCGAAGCGTCCCTCGTCGCTCACGCTCGGGCCGAGGCTCGGCTCAGGAGGTCGGCGTGGAGACTTCGGACGGCGATCGGCGGTGAGGAGCCGTCGTGAGCGCCGAGACGATCTACGGGCTCCTCACGGGTGACGCGCTTGCATGCGTGCGCGAGCGTGAACGGGAACTCGCAAACCTCGCGGCGACGTTCTACCGGCCGAGCATCAGCAACGCGGCCACCATGGAGGCGAAAAAGGCCGTCGCCGAGCGTGCCGACGAGATGCTCGCCGAGTCGATCGAGGCGGGTGAGCCGTTCGACTTCAACCTCTCCGGCTACGCGCTCGCGGACGCGATCGTCTCCGAGACGTTCTGGAATCTCGACGTTGCTCGCATGTCGGCGCAGGAGGCCACGGACGGAGAGGTCGGCGGCGCGTGGGCGTGGGAGAACGTGGTTGAACTTGGTGCCGAGCCTCCGGCTCCTCCGACGATCGCGGACCTGTTCTACGAGGGCGCGTTCCATCTCCTCTCGGGCGAGTTCGATGTGGGCAAGTCGTGGGCCGGACTGCACGCGGCGGCGGGCGAGATGAGGAAGGGCAACCCGGTCGTGTGGATCGACACCGACGGCATGGGCCCGAATCTCATCCTTGAACGGCTCCGGCTTCTCGACCTTGACGACGAGACGATCAAGCGGCTGTTCCGCTACGTCCGGCCGTCAGGCTCGGCTTCCGAGTCCTCCGTCGCGCTCGTCACCGATTCGATCGAGGAGGGCGCACGGCTCGTTGTCATCGACTCGTTCAACTCGGCGCTCTCCGAGGAAGGGCTCGATCCCGTGAGCACGCCGGATGTGGACGCGTTCCTCTCGAAGATGGTGAAGGTCTGGACGCG
>Ga0335083_10009761_pt1 | contig 11640 bp, 9 predicted proteins | sample Lox_Sample_42_FD_206716 | JGI IMG/M metagenome (GOLD analysis project Ga0335083, IMG submission 206716) | Soil microbial communities from Loxahatchee National Wildlife Refuge, Florida, United States - Lox_Sample_4.2 | ecosystem: Environmental > Terrestrial > Soil > Wetlands | place: USA: Florida... | reverse complement strand
GACCGTGCCGGACTTGCACGACACGCCGTCGTCGTTCGACCCGGTGATGATGACGTTGTCGATCTCGATCTTGCCCGAGCTCTGCAGCGTGAAGATCGGGCCGTTCTTCGACGAGATCGTCGGGGCCGACGTCAGGCTCGACGCCGGCGCGATCAAGACGCTCGTCGTGCCGCCGATCGTGTACGGGCCATCGCTGTAGTCGGCGCTGCTCGACACCAGCTCGATCTCGTAACCGACCTTGTTCGCCACCGCCGAGATCGCGTCCCCCAGCGTGCACGGATCGGCCTGCGTGCACGCGTGCCCCGACTGCGCGGTCGGCGACGCGTACTCGATGTCCTCGGGCGCGACGCACACGTCGTCGACGCACATCGAGCCGGTCGGGCAGTTCAGGTTCGGGGCGAGGCACGTGACGCACACGTCCTGCGGCGTACAGATCTCGGAGACCGCCGTGCACGCGCCCTCGTCGCCGACCGTGCACGGGACGCAGCGGCTGTACATCGTGTCGCACACCGGGTACCCGGCCTTGGTGCAGTCCGAGTCGTGCATGCACGGCGGGCCGGCGTCGACCGAGTCGCCGGGCGGCGGGTTGACCGACTCGCAGTCCGGATCGTTCGGATACTGCGCGCAGTACGCCGGATTCAGCTGTTGTTTGCAGCCGCCCACCAGGCCGGCCGCAGCGACGGCGATCGCGATCGCGGCGCGCATGACCAGATGATCGCAGAGCTTCGCGCCCGGGGAAAGCCCTGCCTCAAAACCGTGTGAGCCAGCCGACGTAGCCGCCGCCAGGCGTGAGCCCGGCAACCGGCGCGGAGCGGTGACCCGACTGGACCAGCCAGACGATCCCGCCCACCGTCGCCCCCAGACCGACCGCGGCGATGCCGATCCCGATCGGCGTGGTCGAGTCGGGATAGATGTACTTCTGGCTGGGGCCGGTGTTCTCGCCGGCATAGATGAAGCCGATGCCGGTGCCGAGCGTCGCGCCGCCGGCGACCAGCAACACGATCGGCCAGAGCTTGCTGCGGTGGGCGAGCGTGACCTGCATCGTCACCTTCGTCGTGTCGTCGGCGTCGATGTCGACGGCGCGCGTGCCGACGGTCGCGCCGTCGTGAACGAGCTGGATCTGGTGCTGTCCGACCGGCAAGTCGCGCTCGAGCGGCGTCGAGCCCACCTGGATGTGATCGATGAACACGATCAGGCCGGTCGGCTGCGAGTCGAGCTTGAGGCGGCCGTGCTCGATCGAGCTCGACGACGCGAGCGCCTCGAGCATGGTGTCGGCCAGGCCTCGCCACGCGTCGCCCTGGCATGCCTCGCACACGCGGCGTTCGCCGCTCTCCTCGTGGCCTTTGACGAACCAGTACGCGCTGAGCGCGACGTCGCCCTTCTTGTTGACCTCGACGTGCGCGTACACGACGCTCGTCGCGCTGGCACGTGCTTCGACGACGCCGCGCGCGCATGCCGGATCGCCGACCGTGAAGCAGTTCGCGATCGTGTCGATCGCGTCGGTCGACAGCGGCGACTCGGCGAGGTCGTGGCCGTGCTCGGTGAGCCAGTGACGGACGTGCAGCGCGAGCTTGGGGCGAAGCTTCGCATCGCCGGTGACGACCACGCCGACCTCGTCGGCGCGCGCGGTCGACCCCGCGAGTACGAGCGCGAGGCCGACGACGACAGCGGGCGGGGCGCGCATGCTTCGCGCGCCATCGTAGCGCAGCTCGGCGCGCCGCGCGCTACTGCGTGTATTCGTCGGCGCCGACGTCGCGGATACTGTCGAACGGCCGCATGTCACCGTCGATATCGTTCGCGAGGGTCGAGTTGCGGTCTGCCATGTCCTTCGCGGGCGAGCCGCTCGTGATGTGGTAGTTGGGCGGCGAGGCGGTAACGAAGCCCGGGTCCGTGATGTTGTTGTCGCCGGTTCCCGACGCAGTTCCGGTCGGTCCGATCAGCGTGTACGTGTAGCTGCAGTCGCCTCCCAGCACTTCCGACGTGTTGGTGACGCTCTCGTTGCCGAAGATCAGCAAGCTGTCGAGCGCGATCGTCGCGCCCAGCGTGCCGCACGTGATGGCGCCGCCGAGCCCGCTCTTGATCTTGTTGTCCGCGAACGTGTCGAACTGCACCGTGTAGGGCATCGCGCCGAGGCTCTGGATCGCGAGCCCACCCGTGCTCGAGGTCGTCGACGACGAGCCGTTGCCGACGATGAAGCAGTTCTCGATGTCGAAGGACGCGCCGTTCAGCGTGATGCCGCCGCCGCTGTTCGAGCTGATCACGCTGCGCAGGATCGTGATGGTCCCGCCGATCGCGTACACGCCGCCGCCGGGGTTGTCCTGCACCGTCACCCGGAGCAGCTTGACGTTCTGCGCGCCGGCGGGCAGGTACACGCCGATGCCCGTCGAGCTCCCGGCGTATTCGATGGTGAGATCGTCGATCTCGACCGGCTCGGTCGCCGTGACCGTCACGAGCGCGCCGCCGTTGCCCGGATCGAGCGTGGCGCCCGGGTCGGCCAGGATCGTCACGCCCGCGGCGATGCTGACCGTGTCGTGGATCGCGCCCGAGACCTTCACGTACGGCAACCCGTGCGTCAACGCCTGGGTGATCGTCGCGCACGGCGCTTCCTGCGTGCACGCGTTGTCGTTCGAGCCCGTCCCGCTCACCCACGCGGTGTCCTGGTCGGTTCCGCACGCGCCGGTCGGCAGGCACGCGCCCATCGCGCCGCAGTCGGAGTGCTTGCTGCACGCCTGGCACGTGTTGTCGGTGCCGCACACCGGCATCGTGCCGGCGCACGCACCGAGGTCGGAGCCCATGCACGCGACGCACGTCGAGCTCGACGTATCGCACACCGGCGTGGCGCCGCTGCACTGCGCGCTGCTCGTGCAGGCAGCGGCGCCGCTGTCGGTGCCGCTGCCGCTGCCGAGCGTGCAGTTGTTGTCGGGTGCACCCTTGCAGTAGTTCGGGTTGTTCTCCTGGCAAGCGCACAGGATCACGAGCACGAGACCGAGCGTCTTCATCGCATCCCTCCGATCAGAACCGGCCGGCCCATCCGACGACCGCGCCGTTCGGCGCGACCGCGGCGACCGGCGCCGACTGGTGACCCGCGCGATACCACAAGTAAGCGCCGACCCCGGCCGCGACCACGCCCGTCGCGAGCAGCGCGTAGCCCGGCGGACCGTAATCGCGATACGTCGGCTGCTGCGGACCGGTCGGGCTCGGCTTGCCGTTGCTCGCGATCATCACGATGCCGGTGACCGCGAGCGCGCCGCCCGCGCCGACGAGGACCTTCGGCATCACCGTGCTGCTGGCTTCGCTCCGATCGGCGTCGGGACGCGCGGTCGCGGTCAGCGCGGCCTCGGGCGCCGGCGCGGTCGCGACGACCGGTGGGGGTGCCTTCGCGGGCGCACCGGCGCTCGCCGGCGGCGGCTCGGCCGCGAGCGCGGTCACGAGATCCTCCGCGGTGTTCGCGAGCTGCTGCGCGTTGCAGTGGCTGCACGTGCGGCGCTCGCCGATCGCATCGTGGCCTTTTTGCAGCCAGTAGCCGATCAGCGTGACGTCGCCCATGCCGTCGCCGCCGGGCGAGACCTCGATGCGGGTGTAGACGATCGCCTCTGACTTCGCGCGGCGCTCGACGACGTTGCGCGCGCACGCGAGATCCTCGAGCACGAAGCAGTCGATCAGCGCGTTGGTGGCGTCGGCCTCGAGCGGAGACGACAACAGCTTGTGGCCGTGCTGGCGCAGCCAGCTCTCGAGCGAGGCCGCGAGCTGCGGCTGCAGCGTCGCTTCACCGGTGACGACGACGCCGATGTCGCCGGCGCGCGCAGTCGCGGTGGCACCGAGCACGATCGCGATGGCCACAGCGCATCGCAAGAGCCCCGGGTGAGGACAGGCGAACTCTGGGGTCAGGTGTGCACGCATGTCATTTCCGTCGGTCGATGGTGAGCGTCTGGTTATCGGTGATCGTGACCGTCACGGTCTCGTCGTGGCCGGTCTCGGCGTTGAACAGGCGAACGGAATGCTTGCCGGCGGTCAGTGGGATCGTGATGGGCGTGTCGCCGAGGGTCTTCTTGTCCACGCTGACCGTGAGGATCGGGAACGCGAGCACGCTCAGCTTGCCCTGTCCCTGCTTCCGGTCGGCCACAGGGTGCGCCGGTTGCGGCGAGGATGCATCTTTTTTGACATTGCTCGCAATGACGGAAGTCGCGTCGGGAACACCGGCGTCGATCGGCGTGGGCCTCGGTACGTCTGCGATCGCGGGTGCTGCGTCCGGCGTCCTGGCATCGATCGTCTGCGCCACGACTCCCGTGCCCGAGCCGGAGCCCGAGCCCGAGCCGGAGCCCGAGCCCGAGCCCGACGTCACCGCGCTGACGATCCCGAAGGCCCCACCGGCCGCGACCACGAAGCCCACGAACGCGAGCGCGATCCCCTTGCCCTTGCCGCGTCGGCCGCGCGAGCCCGGCACGGTCGCCGCCATCACCTGCGCCGCGCCGGTCGGCGTCGACGCGCTCGGCTGCATGGTGCCGGTCTCGGCGCCGCGCAGCGCGCCCACGCTCGGCATCGACACGCCGCCCGGTTGGCTCGCGATCGTCGGCTGCATGTGCACCGGCAGCGGCGTCGGCGCGCGCAGCTTGCTCTGGCGCACCGGCGCCTGCTGCGGGAAGCGCTCGGCGAGCGTCTTGATCAGCAGCTCGCGGCCCGCGCGCGGCGCGTCGGCGCAGTCGAGCAGATCTTGCACGGCGAGCTCGGCGCTGGCGTAACGCGCGGGCAGATCGCGCTCGAGCAGCTTCATGACGACGCGCTCGAGATCCTTCGGCACGTCCCCGCGCATCGCGCGCGGCCGCGGGATCTGGCCGAACAGCACCGCGGCAAGCGTCGCGCGCGTGTCCTCGCCGACGAACAGCCGGCGGCCGACCAGCATCTCCCACAGCATCACGCCGACCGCGAACAGATCGCTGCGGCCGTCGAGCCGCTCGCCGTTGGCCTGCTCCGGGCTCATGTACGCGGGCTTGCCCTTGATGAACACCGACGCGGTCGCCGCGCTCGCCGCGCGCGCCTTCGCGATACCGAAGTCCGAGACCTTGACCGCGCCTTCCCACGACAGCAGCACGTTGTGCGGCGACACGTCGCGGTGCACGACGCCCCGCACCTCGTTGCCGACCGGCAGATCGTGCGCGTAGCCGAGCCCGCGCAGCACTTCCGAGATCAAGAAGATGACGAGCGGGACCGGCAGCGGGCCGGTCGAGACCAGCGCGTCCATGTCCTTGCCCTCGACGAGCTCCATCACGAGGAACAGCCGGTTCTCCGCGTCGCGATCGAAGTCGAGCACCGAGACGATGTTCGGGTGCACGAGCTGCGAGCTGATCTGCGCCTCGGCGATGAACATCTGCGCGAACGTCGGGTTGTCGGAGAATCCCGGCAGCACGCGCTTGATCGCGACCTTGCGCGTGAAGCCCTCGATACCGACGGTCGAGCCGAGGAAGACCTCGGCCATTCCGCCGCCGCCCAGTCGGGCGTCCAGGCGGTATTTCCCCGAGATCCCCGACATCGGGCGGTTAAGAGTATAGCGAGACGTGCGATGCTCGCGCGATGGGGCGAGTCAACAGAGTCGTGGCCTGGGTCTGGTTCGGTGCGAGCATCGCTGTCGTCGGCTGCGGCCCGGCCACGCCGCCGCCGCAGACCACCACCAAGCCGGCGCCGCTCGCAGCCAAGGCGGAGACCGGCGCGAGCTGCGCGACCGCGGCGCGCCTCGTCATCAAGGAGATGGGCTTCGGCGCGATTCCCGCGAAGAACCAGGACCGCGCGCGCCGCGCCGGCGAGGCCGAGGTCGAGGCAGCCTGTCTCGACGATCAATGGCCCGACGCGGTGATCCAATGCGCGTCGACGCGGCCGTCGCCGCGGAGCTGCCTGGGCCAGCTCGACAAGTACCAGGACCAGTCGCTGACCGCGCACCTCGACGACTGGCAGCCGAACTTCACGAAGGGCCCGGGCAGCCGTTACGGCGGAGACGCGTACGGCGGCGCGGCGTACGGCGGCAATCCGTGCGGTGGTGCGAACCCGTGCGGCGGGGGCGCCCCGAAGGAGGAGTTCGTGCCGTGCGAAAGCTACGGCGACGTCGCGAGCTACGCGCCCGCGATCGGCGCGAAGATGGCCGACCGCGACTACGCGCTCGCGGTGCGCGAGCGCGCCGTGCACCTCGCCTGCGAGATGACCTGGACCAACGACGACAAGAAGTGCTTCGCGGCGGCCCATGATGCCGGTGCGGTCGCGGCGTGCCGCGGCAAGCTCGCCGAGCCCGCGCGCAACTCGCTCGCGAACATGCTCGCGGATGCCGAGACCAAGTTCCACAAGGTCAGCGCACTCGAGCGAACGCCGCGCGCGATCGAGTGCAAGGCGGTCGCGACCGTGCACTACAGCGACGAGGCGTGGGAGGGCCGGCTCGCCGCGCTCGCGAGCGCCGATCGCAAGGACGTGATCGAGCGATCGCGCGCGCAGCTCGCGACCACGTGCACGGCCGAGAAGTGGCCGGTCTCGCTGCGCGCGTGCCTGGTCGCGATGGCGAACAAGGAGCCCGACTCCGACGAGTGCTTCGGCGGGAAGGACAAAGGCGGGGCATCGAAGTGGGGTTTTCCGGCGGCCGGCGTCATGTACAAGTCGGGGATCCCGGAGTGCGATCAGCTCGCGGCGCTCGTCCAGAAGATCGGCGCGTGCGACAAGCTCGACAAGGACCTGCGCGACGAGCTCGTCGCGTCGTTCGGCCAGCAGCTCGGCATGTGGATCGAGATGCCGGCGTCGAGCCGGCCCGAGCTGGTCAAGCAGTGCGCGGAGACCGTGAAGGTCTACACCGACGGCGCGAAAGAGCGCGGCTGCACGATCTGATCGCGTTATGCTGGAACCGTGCGATGGCTCGTGCTGGCCGGGATCGCGGGCGCCACGCTCGCGGGATGCCGGCAGGTGCTCGGCCTCGATACACCCACGCTCGGGGACGGTGGCCCGAACGGCGATGGCGGCGCGACCGGCGACGGCACGACCGGCACGTCGCCGCTGCACCTCGCGCCGCCCGACGGCGTGGCGGGCACGGCTCCGTGGCAGATCGCCGGCGGCGTCACGATCGACACCGGCACGCTGACGATCGCGGGCGCCACGCTGCCGGCCGGCGATTCGCTCGATGCCCGATCGCAGCTCGGCGGTGGCCCCGAGCTCGCCGTGCTTCACGTCGGGGCTTTCGTCGTGGCAAACGATGCGGTCGTGCAGATCGTCGGCACGCGTCCGCTCGTGATCGTCGGCGACGGTGAGTTCGAGATCGAAGGCCTCCTCGACGCGGGCGGCCACGGCGCGTCGCCCGGCGCCGGTGGATCGAGTCCCGCGAGCGGCAGCGGCGCCGGCGATCCTGGCTCGCACGGAGCCAACGACTCCGATTCCGGCGCCGGCGGGGGCGGATTCGGCACCGCGGGCGGCGCCGGCGGTGCGATCATCGAGAGCTGCGTGGTCGCGGGCGGAGGTGGCGGCGCGGTCTATGGCGATGCCGGGCTGTCGCTGCTCGTCGGCGGTTCTGCCGGCGGCAACGGCAGCGGGACGGTGTGCCCGACCGACCCCGGCGGTGGCGGCGGCGGTGCCATCCAGCTGACCTCGCAAGCCGCCATCGTGATCGACGTCACCGGCGTCCTGGTCGCCGGCGGAGGCGGCGGTGCGGGCGGTACCGACTGCAACATGACCGACGACAACTCGGGCGCCGGCGGCGGCGCGGGCGGTGCGATCGTGCTGCAGGCACCGGTCATCACGAACCGTGGCGTGGTCGCCGCCAACGGCGGCGGCGGTGGTGGCGCGGGCACGACCGGGCAGGGCTCTGGGTTGTCCGGCGAGGACGGCAGCCTCGCGACGGCCGCAGTCGGTGGCGCCGGGCCGGTCGCGGCGGGCGGTAACGGTGGTACCGGCCAGCCGGGGAGCCCCGGTCAGAGTGCCGTGTGTGGCGAGAACGGCGGCGGCGGCGGTGGCGGCGCGGGTCGGATCGCGGTGTCCTCGAGCTACAGCGACACCGGCACGACGAGCCCGGCGCCGGCCGTTTCGCTGCCGTACTGATGTCACGGCGGCAGATCGAAGTTGTCGTAGATGCACTGTCCCGGGCTCGCGGTCGACCCCTGCGTCCCGCCGCCGAGGTTGACCTGGATCGCGCTTTCGAAGGCCATCGTCGCCGTGCTCGCGAACGCGGTCCAGGTGCGGCCGTCGGGCGACGCCTGCCACGTCGTCGTCCCGGCGTGCTCCACGATCTGCCACCACAGGTGCGCGACCGGGTCGTACGGGATGGTCACGAAGTTCGAGTTGCCGATGCGCGCCTCGAGCATGCCGCTGTTCTCGACCAGGCCCACGGCCTGGCTGCCATCGGTCGTGGCCAGGATCAGATAGCACCCGCAGTTGTTTGTCGCGGTGCTCGTGACCGCTTCGATCGTCGCGGCGTGCTCGTGGAGGTCGTTCGTGGTGAGCACCTGCGTGCCGACGTACACGCCCGCGACGTTGGCGGCGAGGTCGAGCACGAGCTGGCCGCCGGTCAGCTGATACGTCGAGGGCGAATCGACATACGGAGTCCAGAACGCGGCGAGCGAGCCGCTGTCGAAGTTGTCGGTCAGGCCTCCGAGCGGCGCGGCCGCCTGCATGCCGTCGCCACCGCCACCGCCACCGTCGCCGCCGCCGTCCGCTGCCGTGTCGGCGCTCCGATCGAAGCCCACGTGACCGCAGCCGGCCGCTGCCAGCGCTACCGCGACCACCCCCCGGCCGGTCATGACTCCAGAGTAGCCCCGATCACCGCCGATCAGCGCGGGATCAACGAGTCGTGCCCGCGCTCGCGCATCTGCTTGCGCCAGGCGTCGATCAGCTTCACGAACGCGCCGGCCAGCTCGGGATCGAACTGGGTGCCGGCACAGCGCTCGATCTCTCCGATCGCGACCTCGTGGCGGAGCGCGCGGCGATATGCGCGATCCGACGTCATCGCGTCGTACGCGTCGGCGATCGACACGATGCGCCCGACGATCGGGATGTTCTGCCCGGACAGCCCGCGCGGGTAGCCGCCGCCGTCGAACCACTCGTGGTGGCACCAGCAGCCGTCGATCAGCCCGTGCAGGCACGGCACCGGCTCGAGGATGCGCTTGCCCTTCTCGGGGTGCTGGCGAAACACCGCGATCTCTTCGGGCGTGAGCTTGCCGGGCTTGTTGAGCATGTCGTAGCGCACGCCGATCTTGCCGACGTCGTGCATCACGCCGGCCTGGACGACGCGGCGGATCTCGGCGTCGGGCAGCTCGAGGCCGCGCGCGAGCACCTCCGAGTACACCGCGACGCGCTCCGAGTGCCCGCGCGTGTACTGGTCGCTCTCCTCGAGCGCCTGCGCGAAGCCGGCGATGGTGTGCTGGAACATCTCCTCGAGCGACAGGTTGGCCTGCCGCAAGCTGTCGTTGGAATCGCGCAGCTCGCCGTACAGGCGCGCGTTGTCGAGCGCGCTCGCCGCGCGCGACGCGAGCACCGCGAGCGTCTTGCGATGCCCTTCGTCGAACTTCTTGCCGGCGGTGAACGAGAACACGTTCAGCATGCCGACCATGTCGCCGCGGACTTGCAGCGGCACGCACGCGAACGAGACCAGATCCGCCGGCGCCGCTTCCTCGGTGAAGAACCGCGCCGCCTTGCCGCCGTGCGCCAGGATCGGCACGCCGTGCGCGAACTGCTCGCCGAGCACGCCGAACGCCGGCGAGGGCAGGGCGCGCGCGGCGCCATCGGTCGCGACCACCTTGACGCGCTCCTCGTAGGTGCCCGAGCGCGGATCGCGCAGGTGCAGCGTCGCGACGTCGGCCTTGACCTCGTCGATCGCGGCGCGCAGCACGACGTCGAGGATGTGCTCGATGTCGTGCGACAGCGCGATCGCCTCGCTGACCTTGTAGATCGTGAGCGCCTCGCGCAGCCGGATGTTCTCGGCCTGGAGGCGCTGGCGGTACAGCGCGCGCTCGACGACGTGGATGACCTCCTCGACCTTGAACGGCTTCAGGAGGTAGTCGTAGGCGCCCTTCTTCATCGCCTCGATCGCGGTCTCGACCGTGCCGAACCCGGTCATCAGCACGGTCAGCACGCCGAGCCGCTCGGCCTCGATGCGCTCGAGCAGCTGCAGGCCCGACAAGCGCGGCATCTTCAGATCCGTGATCAGCAGATCGTACGGACGCAGGCGCAGCTCGGTCAGCGCCTTCTCGCCGTCCTCGACGGTGTGAACCGAGAAGCCTTCGAGCGACAGGAACTCGGCGAGAATCTCGCGGATCACTCGCTCGTCGTCGACGACGAGGATCTTCGCGGCTTCGGCTTCCAAACTACGCGCTCGTTATTGCTGCGGCGCGGGGGCCGGCTCGGGCTGCGCGGCGGGCGTGGGCGCCGGCATCGGCGCGGGCGCGGGAGCGGGCGGCGGCGCGACCGGGCCCGACTTGAGCTCGACCGTGGTCGCGTGGGCGTCGACGCCTGCCGTCGGCAGGCCGCCGTTCATCATCGGATCCCACGCGGTCGTGTTGTGACCGCTGTCGATGTCGGCGCGCTTCTGGATCTCGAGCCACTTGTTGCGTGCGTCGGTCACGTTCGACTTCTCGTGCTCGGAGCGGCCCTTCGCGTCCTGCGTGCGCTTCATGCGGCCGTCGTGCTGGCTCGGGAAGTCGGCGAAGTTCACCTTGGCCGGCGCGATGTGATTGGCCTGCGCGACCTTGCTCTTCGCGAGCTCGTACTGCGCCTCGCGCCAGTACGTGTTCTCCTGCGTGTAGCGCAGATAGCGATGCAGGTAGTGCGCGTAGGCCTCGAGGTAGTGGACGTGCGCCTCGGCCGCCTTCGTGACCTCCTGCGCGGCGTTGAGATCCTTCGTCGCCTGGTTGATGCGGTTGGTATCGGCCGACGCATCCGCGCTCTTCTTCGCGGCGACCGCGGAGTCGACCGACAGCCGGCTCGCCTTGACGTCGTTGCGCGCGATCGCGAGCTGCGTGTTCACCTCGTTGGAGTCGGCTTCGGCCTTCGCCTGTTCCATCTTCGCGATCGACCAGTCGTTCTGCGTCTGCACGACGGACTGCTTCTGATCGAGCGGGATCGCCGCGATGTACATGTCGTCGAAGTGCTTCGGCAACGGCCCCGGCGGTTCGTCGGACGGACCGCCGCACGCGGTCAACCCGAGGCCAAGAAGGACGACAGCGCAGAGCGATAGACTGGTTCCCCGCATAGGTGGCTCCGAGCCTACTACGCCCGCGCCGACGCGGGTAGTCTCACCGGTATGGCGACGCTCCTGGCCGTCGACGTCGGCAACACGAACACCGTGCTCGGCGTGTTCGCGCAAGGGCAGCTCGTCGCGCACTGGCGGATCCAGACCGTGGCGGCGCGCACGTCCGACGAGTACGCCGTGTTGCTCAAGACGCTGCTCGAGCTCGAGCAGGACGCGCCGAAGACGATCGAAAGCTCCGGCTCTGCCGGAGCGCGCAGCGACGCGGAGCGGCGCGGAGTGACGATCGAAAGCTCCGGCTCTGCCGGAGCGCGCAGCGACGCGGAGCGGCGCGGAGTAACGATCGAAAGCTCCGGCTCTGCCGGAGCGCGCTGCGACGCGGTGCGGCGCGGTGTGACGATCGAAAGCTCCGGCTCTGCCGGAGCGCGCAGCGACGCGGT
>Ga0335083_10009760_pt1 | contig 11640 bp, 8 predicted proteins | sample Lox_Sample_42_FD_206716 | JGI IMG/M metagenome (GOLD analysis project Ga0335083, IMG submission 206716) | Soil microbial communities from Loxahatchee National Wildlife Refuge, Florida, United States - Lox_Sample_4.2 | ecosystem: Environmental > Terrestrial > Soil > Wetlands | place: USA: Florida... | reverse complement strand
TGAATCCTTGCGGGCACAGATTTTGCGAGTTCCAGGATTTTTTACCGGGAAGCTGAAAGTTCCTGGAATTTGACGCGCACCAGCTTTTACACTTCGCTCATGTAAAGCGCGCGGTTGCGCCACAGATAGAGAATGCCGGAAGTCAACGTCAGCACCACCGTCACCCACAACGCAATTTCCGCAAACACCGGGACCCATCCCTTGAGCAGGTGCTGCAACCAGGACGGCCATTCGTTGCTGGCGTCCACGATGAGCAGGGCGATGATGGCCACGATTTGCGAAATGGTCTTGTGTTTGCCGTAACGCTCCGCCGCCAGCACCACCTGCTTTGAGGCCGCCAGCAGCCGCAGTCCGGTGATGGCCAGTTCGCGGGCGACAATGATGATGACCATCCACGCATCCACCACCACCGGCGGCTGGGGAATCTGATGCGTACTTTCCACAAACGCGATGAAGGCCGAGCAGGTCATGATTTTGTCCGCCAGCGGGTCCATCAGAATGCCGAAGTTGGTGATCAGCCCGTGTTGCCGCGCCAGGCGACCGTCCAGAAAATCCGAGGCGCCTGCCAGGCAGAAAAAAAACAGCGCCAGGGTCTGGTGGAATGGGACCGGTGCGAACAGCACCCAAACAAAGACCGCCGTCAAGGCGAACCTTCCGACCGTCAACTTGTTTGGCAGATTCATTTTGTAAAAGTGCTGGAGACGACGTGAGGAGTCTCGGTATAAAACATTTGAGCCTCACTATCCCGGCGCCTGCAAAAATTAAATCTACGCGCCAAATTTGTCGAACATCCGCGCGTTGGCCTGCATGAGCCGGATCAGATATTTCGCCTCAAACACGCCCAGCGAGCCGAGGTTCGCGCCGGTTTCGGTGAAGCGGTCCAGCTTGTCCGAACCGCTCAACGCCGAGTGCAACAGTACCGGCTGCGGGTGCCAGGAGTGGCCTTTGACGGCCACCGGCGTCGAGTGGTCGCCGGTAATGGCGAGCACATCCGGTCTCTTCTTCAACAAAATCGGCAGCGCAGCGTCAAAATCTTCAATCGCCTTCTTCTTCGCGCTGAAATTGCCGTCCTCGCCCGCTTTATCCGTGTATTTGTAGTGAATGAAGAAGAAATCGAAGTGGTCGTATTCTTTGAGGTAACGCTCAAACTGTTCGGTAATGGTGGCCGGGCCTTCGATTTTTTTCATGCCGACGAGTTGCGCCAAGCCCTTGTACATCGGATAAACCGCCAGTGCGGCGGCTTTCAACCGATAACGCTCCTCGAACAGCGGAATGTGCGGTTGATGCGCAATGCCGCGCATGAGAAAGCCGTTCGCCGGCTTTTCATTGGCCAGCACGGGCAGCGCGGTTTTGTAAAAATCGGCAATGAGGGCGGCCATCTTTTTCTGGCCGGCGTTGTTGGGATCACGCGGATGGACCGTGGGAATGGCAAAACCCTCGCGGTTCGGGTCGGCGTCTGTAAGCGGGCCTTCCAACCCGCTGCCGCGGAAAACGACGACAAAGCGGTGTTCCTTGCCGGCCTTGATGACCACCTCCGTATCGCCGAGCTTTTTAATTTTCCCGGCGAGCAGCGCACAGAGTCTCTCGCAGGTCTGCGTCGGAATACGACCGGCGCGGCGGTCGGTAACAATGCCTTTTTTGTCGAGCGTGGCGAAGTTTGCCCGGGCGCAAACATCACCAGGTTTCAATTCCATGCCCAACCCCAGCGCTTCAATCACACCGCGGCCCACCTGGAATTCCAACGGGTCATAACCGAACAGACCCAGATGCCCCGGTCCGCTGCCGGGCGTGATGCCGGGCGCAGCCGGAATCATGCGACCCTGCGCGGAGTCCTTGCAGAGCTTGTCGAGGTTCGGCGTGGCCGCGGCTTCCAGCGGCGTCAGGTAAAGTTGCTCTTTTGTGGCCAGGTCGCCGAGTCCATCCAGCACCACCAGCGCGAGTTTGGCCCCGCCTTGCGGGATTTTCAGTGTCAGTTCGGAATAAAGCGCGTCCAAATTCATACGCCCAATGTGCGGCCAGACGCGCTCCAGCGCAATGCGATTCCAGTTGTAGCCGCGCCCTATGAGCGCCACTTTTTTAATCAATTATCTAAATGGCGACGGTCGCCAGCCGCCGCTACAATCAAATCATGTCTTTGCTGCTGCACGAATTTCACCATGGCCTCGGCGCACGGTTCGCCGGACTGAATGGCGCCGAAGTCGTGAATGATTACGGCGATTGGCTGGCCGAGCACGCTGCCATGCATCAGACCGCCGGTGTCCTGGATTTGAGTTTCCGCAGCCGGATTTGCCTGACCGGCGCCGACCGCAGCCGGTTTCTGCACGGCCAGGTGACCAACGACGTGAAAAAGCTGCGCGTTGGCGGAGGCTGCTACGCCGCCATCACGACCAACAAGGGCAAAATGGAAAGTGATCTGAATATTTTCTGCCTGGCGGACGAACTGCTTCTGGATTTCGAGCCAGGATTGACCGAGAAAATTTCGCAGCGGCTGGAGAAATTCATCGTCGCCGACGAAGTGCAAATCGAGGACGTCGCGCCGCATTACGGTTTGTTGAGCGTACAAGGTCCGAAGGCGGAAGCAGTCGTTCGCGCGCTTGGTTTGATCGGATGGGGCGAGCAGCCTGTCCCGCCCTGTGGTGATACGCGCGAGCCGGGAACGGACACAGGCGGCTCGTCAGCAGCCTCGCCCCACCAGTTCCCCACCGAAGCATTCGCCTCGGTGAAAGTTTCCGACGCGACGCTAGGTGAAATCTATCTGATGAACCTTGAGCGTCTGGCCGGGAGCGCCGGCTTCGATCTTTTCATCCCCAATGCCTCGCTCGGCGCAGTGGCAGACAAACTCATGGCGGCGGCGAAACAAATCGGCGGGCGGGCTTGTGGATGGCAGGCGTTTGAAACCGCGCGGATTGAGGCGGGCATCCCGCGTTTTGGCGCGGACATGGACGAGACGAACCTGCCGCTCGAATGTGGTCCCGCATCGCGGGATGCCATCAGTTACAAAAAGGGCTGTTACATCGGCCAGGAAGTCATCAACCGCATCCACAGTGTCGGGCATGTAAACAAAGAACTGCGCGGGCTGCGACTGGCGAATGATTTAAAATCGCTGCCGCAGCGGGGTGACAAACTGTTCCGGGAAGACAAGGAAGTCGGTTACGTCACCAGCGCTGTAAAATCGCCCACATCCGGAAATATCGCACTGGGTTATGTCCGCCGTGAAGCGAATCAAATTGGAACCGAACTCGTATTGCGGACAGCCGCCGTTGAAAGTTCAGCGAAAATTGTGGAGTTGCCGTTTGGGAAATGAACTCTGTTGTAGCGGCGTCTCGGCAGAGCGCCGCAAGCTTTTGTTTTTAGATGGCGGCCTTCTGCCGGAAGGCGCTACACCGAATGAAATTTTCTCGCCCGCTCCATCATTTGTCGGTTTAATCTCCGCAGATGAAACAGAAGGCTTATGCCGCCGCCGGGGTGGATATTGATTTGGGCAACAAGGTCAAGTCCACCCTGCCGCAATTGCTCGCTTCAACGCACCGGCGCGAGGTGCTCGGCAAGGTCGGCGGCTTTGGCGGTTTGTTTGCGCTCGACCTGAAAAAATATCGCGAACCGATCCTCGTGTCGTCCGTGGACGGCGTCGGTACCAAGCTCAAAATCGCGTTTGCCATGGACCGGCACGACACCATCGGCGCCGACCTGGTGAACCATTGCGTCAATGACATCGCCGTGCTCGGCGCAGAACCGCTGTTTTTCCTCGATTACCTCGGCACGGGCAAACTGGAACCGCACGTCTTCACGGAGATCATCAAAGGTTTCGCCCGCGCCTGCGCGGAAAATCATTGCGCACTCATCGGTGGCGAGACGGCCCAGATGCCGGGTTTTTACCACCCCGGCGAATACGACATCAGCGGCACGATTGTCGGCGTGGTGGAGAAATCCAAAATGCTCGACGGCCAGAAAACCGTAAAGCGCGGCGACGCCGTCATCGGCATCGCCTCATCCGGCCTGCACACAAACGGTTATTCGCTCGCGCGGATTATTTTCTTCGAGAAGATGCAGTTGAAGCCCACGAGCTATGTTCCCGAACTGGAAAATACCATTTGTGACGAACTGTTAAAAGTCCATGTCAGTTATGGTCCGCTGGTGCAGGCGCTGCTGAAGCATTTCAATTTAAAATTCAAAACTCAAAATTCAAAATTGCCGATCAAGGCCTTTGCCCACATCACCGGCGGCGGGTTTGTAGACAATATCCCGCGCATCCTGCCGAAAAATCTGGACGTTGTCGTCCGCAAAGGTTCGTGGGACATGCTGCCGATTTTCAAATTGATCGAATCCGAAAGCGGCGTGCCCGACGCCGAGCTTTACCAGGTCTTTAACATGGGCATCGGCATGGTAGCCATCGTGGCGGCGGACCAGGCGGACGAAGTTTTGAAATTCATCCACACCCGGAAACACCAGGCCTGGTTGATCGGCGAAGTCGTCAAAGGTAAAGGCGAAGCGCGGGTGGTTTGATTTGGGCTGCGGTGGCAGGCGGAGCGCGACACCGCTCCCGGAGCAGGATTGCACAATTGATCGTCCTGCATCATTCGAAAGCGCCGTCGTCGCATCGCCTTGCCGGCGCAGTCCAGAACGTAAACGGCTAGTAGCTCATGCGGTCCAGTTTTACCTTGCCGCGGAAAATCCAGTAAATGCAGACGGTATAGGCAATCACCAATGGCACCCCGATGCACGCGATGACGAGCATGATGCCGAGTGTTTTCGGCGACGACGACGCGTTGTAAATCGTCAGGCTGTTGGCCGCATCGGGCAGGCTGTAAACGAGGCAGGGATACATGTTCAGGCCGAACAGGATCATCAGGGTGATCATGGCCGCGCACGATGACAGGAAGGCCAGCCAGTCGCGGCGGTGGTGAAATTCGCGCGGGATATTGGCGATGGCCAGCATGTTGGCCAGCGCAATGCTGAAGAGCCACGGATGGTCATGCAAGCGCGCGGCCATGCGCGGCACATAGAGCAACGTGGCCATGGTGAGCGTCACCGCGCAAATCACAAAAAAGATGATGCAGCGCATCGCCCAGACGCGCAGCTTGTCGTGGAGCACGCCTTCCGTTTTCATCACGCCGTAAATGGCGCCGTGCATCATGAACAACGCCACCGTGGTAACGCCGACCAATAACGGATAGGGCGTCAGCAATCCGAGGAACGATCCGGCGAACTCGCCGTCCGCGCCGACCGGGACGCCCCAGGCGATGTTGCCGAGGGCCACACCCATGAGCAGGCCCGACACCAAGCTGCCCACGGAAAATCCGATGTCCCACATCTGCCGCCACCAGCGCATCGGTTTTTTGCTGCGAAATTCAATCGCGACCGCCCGGAAAATCAGGCACACGAGCAACACCACGAAGGCGAGGTAAAAGCCGGAAAAGACGGTCGCGTAGACGTTCGGGAACGCGGCGAACAACGCGCCGCCGCCGGTGACCAGCCAGACTTCGTTGCCGTCCCAGACCGGCCCGATGGCATTGATCAACAGGCGCCGCTCGGTGTCGTCCTTCGTGAACAGGTGCAGCGCCCCGACGCCGAGATCGAAGCCGTCGAGCATGGCGTAGCCGGTGAACAACACGCCGACGAGTATGAACCAAACCGTGTTCAGATCGAGACTCATGTCCTGGGGGGGTGGGTTAGTTCGGCGGGCAACGCCAGTTTGCCGGACGGAATCAAATCCTGATCATCCGGGCCGTGCTGGATCTTGTCGTTCAACAGATAGATGAACACCGCAAACAAGAGGAAATAAATGAAAGTAAACAGAATGAGCGAGGTGAGCACGGTGTTGGCCTTCACAATGGCCGATAATCCTTCCGGCGTCCGCATCAGGCCGTAAACAATCCACGGTTGCCGGCCCACTTCGGCGGCGAACCAGCCGAGTTGATTGGCCATTTGCGGGCCGAGTACGGAAAACACCAGGATCCACAACAGCCAGCGGCGTTCGGACAAAGAACCGTGGCGGAAATAAAGAAAACCAAGCGCGGCGATCGCAATCATGGTAAAACCGATGCCCACCATGCCGTGAAAGAAAAGGAACGAGGCTTCCACCGGCGGCCGGTCTGGCGGCGGGAAGGCATCCAGGCCGGTGACGGTGGTTTTGGTGTTGAAACTGACCAGCCAGCTTAGCATCCCGGGCCATTGCAAACCAACGACTTTTTGGTCTTTCTCGTCCACCCAGCCCACCAATGTAAGCGGTGCATTCGAAGTGGTGTTATACAGTCCTTCAAAGGCCGCGAGCTTGGCGGGCTGGTTTTCTGCCACGCCACGTGCGCTGCTGTCGCCGCTGACCACTTGCAGCAGGGAAGCGGCGAGTGCCACGGTCAAGCCCACCCGCAAAGAAGCGCGGGCGAAATCCAGATGGCGTTTCTTCAACAGGTACCAGGCGCTGACGCTCACGACCAGAAACGCGCCCGTCTGCCAGGCCCCACACAGCACGTGAAATAACCGGTCCATGGAGGACGGATTGAAGACCAGTTGCCAGAAGTTTGTGATTTCGGCGCGTTCCACGCCGTTCCGCACCACGAGGTGATAGCCCGCCGGCGTCTGCATCCAGGAATTGGCGACGACAATCCACACGGCGCTGAAATGCGCGCCCAGGCAGACCATGCACGTGGAAAAGAAATGGATTTTGCGGCTCACCTTGTCCCAGCCGAACAGCAACACGGCAAGAAAACCGGATTCGAGGAAAAACGCGAAAATACCCTCCGCCGCCAGCGCGCTGCCGAACACGTCGCCGACAAACCGCGAATAGGTCGCCCAGTTCGTGCCGAACTCGAATTCCATGACGATGCCGGTCGCCACGCCGATGGCGAAGGTAAGCGCGAACACCTTCGTCCAGAACCGCGCCATCTGATGATAGATCGGGTTGTTGGTTTTGAGCCACAACCCTTCCATGCACACCAACAGCAGGCCCAGGCCGATGCTCAACGGCGGGTAAAGATAATGAAAAGCGACGGTAGCCCCGAACTGGATGCGCGCCAGAGTTAGAACATCCATACCTCTGGGAGATTGCGCTTATCACAACTGGCTGTCAATCGGGCAAGAAAAGGTATTATCAGAGCTTGTCAAATGCTTAAGTGAATCACGAGCATTTCCGCAGCCGTTGTCTTCGCATTGCTTCAGTCCGTCGATCCGCCTAAGCTGCGGCAACTTTTTCATGAAACTTTTGGTCATTGGTTCGGGTGGACGGGAACACGCGCTGGTCTGGAAACTCGCGCAATCATCACACGTCACGCAACTGTGGTGCGCCCCGGGTAACGCGGGTATTGCCCTCGAACGACTGGCCAAGAATGGCGCGCCCGTCGAGTGCGTCAATATCGGGGCGGAAGATTTGCCGAAGCTGCTGGCCTTTGCGCAGGAAAGGAAAATAGAACTCACCGTTGTCGGGCCGGACAACCCACTCGCACTCGGCATCGTGGATTTATTTCAAAAGAACGGTCTGCGGATTTGGGGGCCAAACCGAAAGGCTGCGCAGTTTGAATCGTCCAAGGTTTTCTCCCAAAACTTCATGGAGCAATACGGCATCCCCACCGCGAAATCAGGCGCCTTCAAGGATCCGGCGGCGGCGAAGCAATTTGCCGCGTCCCTGGACGGCAAATGTGCCGTGAAAGCCGACGGCCTGGCCCTGGGCAAGGGCGTTCTGATTTGCACCGGTGTTGCCGAAGCGAACAAAGCGATTGACGAAATCCTGGTCGGCAAAGCCTTCGGCGCGGCGGGCGCGAAAATTGTGATTCAGGAATTCCTCGAAGGCATGGAAATTTCGCTGCACGCCTTGTGCGACGGCAAAACGGCGAAACTGTTTCCGACTGCCCAGGACCACAAACGCGCGCTCGATGGAGACCGGGGTTTGAACACCGGCGGCATGGGCACTTACTCGCCGACACCGTTTCTGAGTGACGCGGAACTCAAAAAAGTCGGCGACCAGATTCTGACTCCCTGGTTGCGCGGTTGCGCGGAGGAGAAAATTGATTTTCACGGGATTCTGTATCCCGGGCTCATGCTGACTAAAAATGGCCCAAAGGTGCTGGAATTCAACACGCGCTTCGGTGATCCCGAAACGCAGGTTTATCTGACACGGCTGGAAAGCGATCTGGTTGAACTGCTCGAAGCCAGCGTCAGCGGCGGATTGGCCAAAATGGAATTAAAATGGAGTCCGATGGCTGCGGTTTGCGTCGTGATGGCGAGCGGCGGTTACCCCGGCAGTTATCCGAAAGGCAAGCCACTTCTCGGTTTGGCGGAAGCAGCAAAACTGCCGGACACAAAGGTTTTCCACGCCGGTACGGCTTTAAAAAACGGCCAGGTGGTCACGAACGGAGGCCGTGTCCTCGGTGTGACCGCATTGGGCAAGGATTTGAAAGCTGCACAAACCGCCGCCTACGCTGCGGTTGAAAAAATTTGTTTCGAGGGCGTCAATTTCCGCCGCGACATCGCGGCGAAGGCATTATAGCAAATCGCCGTGGCACCAAAAAAGTAGCAGGACGTTGCAACTCGACCTCGCCGCTGGCGAGACCTTATTCGGACATGTTGAAAATCTCTGTCTGAATGACGCCGTTATCATCGATGACGCCCGAAACCATGATGGATTGCTCCCCGGGCCTTCGAATGGGAACCCGGAGTTCCAACAATACTCTTTGCCCCTGCCAGTTGGTTGTTCCGGGCGGCGGGAATTCAAAATCATTCGGGCCAAGATTCCCGGTAAAATTGGAGGTCGCAAAGTGACCCGAAGCGATCAGTTGATCCAGGCTTTCTGGATATTGGCCGTTGTTTCCGGCGGCGTACTCTTTCATGGCAGTAAGCAGCGCGCCTATGGTGTCGACGGCATGGGTGCGTTTGAGAATAAAGTGATCTTCCGACGAGATCTGGTTGGTTGAATCGGATGACCCTGTTGATTCGGATTCGGGGTTTAACCGTGTTGCGTGGTCCGAATTCAGCCGCTGTCGGAGCAGGCTCACTTCGCCTCGCAACTTCAGGAGCTCATTTTCATTTGAATTGGATTTTAGTTGTGCGTTTTCTGCGAGTAATCCGGCCAATTGACTTGTTGCATCATCACGCTCGCGTTGCAATTGCTGAATTTGCTTGGCAAACGGTGCTTGCTGTTGCTGGAGCATCTGGTTTTGTTCTCGCAATTGCGAGACCTGACGCGCTTCGAAAATTCCGGTTCCAGCAACAATGGCGAGCGCCGTTCCAATAATTGTTTTTTGCAATGTCGTCATGGCAAAGACTTTTGTTGCAGCAATGGCGGTTGAAGTTTGAACGATAGCTCCGCTCAGCGCGGCGGCGGAAATCGTGGCAACCAAACCAAGCGGCGCTGCCTGAACAGCGTTTGCCGAAATTAAAACCACAAGCCCGGCTGAGCCGACGGTGACATTCCGTTTCGAGAAAAACTCACGCAGTCGTTCGACAGCCCGGCTTACCCGCTTTTGCGCGGTGTCGTCGCTCACGCCGAGTGCTCGGCCGACAGCGCGGAAATCCTGATTCTTGATGTACCGGAGCAACAATGCTTCCCGGTCCTCGTCGCCGAGACTGTCGAGGGCCTCATCGAGTGCAGGACGTATTTGTTGCCAGTCCACGGAGGATTCGGAGTTGGTGAGGAGTTGTTCCATGGCCTGCCTTTCATTCGTGTGCCGACGGCGGTCGTCGCGCAAATGGTTGAGTGCGGCGTAACGGGTGGCACGGTGCAGCCAGCCGGCGAGGGAAGCTTCCGCCGCCAGCTGTTTGCCCACCGTTCCGGCCTTGCGCGCCAAGTCCACAAAAACCTTTTGAGTGATATCTGCCGCCAGATCGGCGGAGTCCATTTGCCGCAACGCGCTGGAATACACGAAGTCTGTGTGCCGCGTTACGATTTCGCGGAACGCTACTTCATTGCCACGCTCGGCATAGTCGCGAAGCAGTTGGATGTCGGATTTTTCGTTCACTCACCCATTAAACAACCACCCGACCGTAAATCCGACAAAGTTTTTCAAATCCACCGTCCTGACGGTCCCGAGGAATAATCTCAACGCCAGGCATACTGCTGCGTGGACCGCCGGGGAGAAAATCCATTTCGGCAACGCACATTTTCGTCGCGCTTTGACCGCAAATTTGTAAAGTTAAACTTAAATATCGTGGTCAAATACGCTAAAACTGCTTCTGATGATTTCTGGAACTTTCAGGTTCCGGAATACTTCAATTTCGCCACGGACGTGATGGATCGATGGGCGAAAATCCAGCCGGACGCTCCCGGCCTGTGGCATGTGGACTCGATCACCGGCGCTGAGGCAAAGTTCACTTTCCGTCAACTCGCCAATTTGAGCCTTCGGGCGGCCAATGTATTTCGTGCCGCCGGCGTGGCAAAAGGCGATCGAGTCTTCATCATGCTGCCGCGCGTGCCGCAATGGTGGATTGCCATGCTGGGACTCATCCGTTTGGGCGCCGTGCCGGTGCCGGGCACGCTGTTGCTTACATCGCGCGACGTGGCCTTTCGGATACAAGCCGCGCGCATCAGCGCGGTCATCACGGATACCGAGGGCGCCGCCAAACTGGACGGATTTGACGGGGTACGGCTGGTGGTGGGAACCGCGCCATCGGGCTGGATTGACTTTGACGCCGGCTTGCGTTCGGCGGGAGCGACTTTTCGTGCCGAACGGACGCGCCACGACGACCCGGGCATCCTTTATTTCACAAGCGCCACCGCCGGCAACCCCAAGATGGTGTTGCATTCGCAGGCCAGTTACGGCCTGGGACATCGACTGACGGGTAGCCTGTGGCTTGACTGCAAACCCGGCGATGTGCACTGGAACATTTCCGACCTGGGTTGGGCCAAGGCGGCGTGGTCCTGCTTCTATGGCCCCTGGCAGATGGGCGCCTGCATCTTCGCGCTCGACGCCCGCAGCCGGTTCGACCCGGTGGTCGCCCTCGATACGCTCGCGCGATACCCCATCAACACCTGGTGCGCGCCGCCGACGGCTCTGCGCTTGATCGTGCGGCAGAATCTGTCGCGCCGGGCGTTTCCCCGCCTGCGCCATTGTGTCACCGCCGGTGAACCGCTGAATCCCGAATTGTTCAAACTCTGGCATGAGGGCACCGGCCTGCAATTACACGAGGGTTATGGCCAGACCGAGACCGTGGTATTGATCGGCAACTTCCACCCGCTCGGCCACCCGGTGCACCCCGGGTCGATGGGCCGGGCTGCACCCGGATTCACAGTGGCTCTTCTGGACAATGATTTGAACGAGGTGCCGGCGGGCGAGGAAGGCGAAATTGCCGTGCAAGTGAAACCCCGCCGGCCGGCCGGATTGTTTCAAGAATATTGGCGGAACCCGGCCGAGATGGCGAAACAGTTCCGTGGAGACTGGTATCTCACAGGCGATCGTGCCGCGCGGGACGCTGACGGAAGCTTTTATTTCATTGGCCGCCGAGACGATGTTATCAAAAGCTCGGGCTACCGAATCGGACCGTTCGAGGTGGAGAGCGTGTTGCTGGAACACGCCGCCGTACAGGATGTGGCGGTGGTGGGAAAACCGGACGAATTGCGCGGCCAGATTGTCAAGGCGTTCGTGGTACTGCGTCCCGAAGCCGCGGCAAGCGACGACCTGAAGCATGCGTTACAGCAGCACTGCAAGTCCGCCG
>Ga0335083_10009758_pt1 | contig 11642 bp, 11 predicted proteins | sample Lox_Sample_42_FD_206716 | JGI IMG/M metagenome (GOLD analysis project Ga0335083, IMG submission 206716) | Soil microbial communities from Loxahatchee National Wildlife Refuge, Florida, United States - Lox_Sample_4.2 | ecosystem: Environmental > Terrestrial > Soil > Wetlands | place: USA... | reverse complement strand
CCACCCCGGCTACCGATGGGTCGGTGCCGAGCAGTTCGACCATCAATGCCGCTGCGTCGGAATCATTAAGGGGGCCAAGGACAATGCATTGCGCGTCCGCGATCCGGCTCAGCGCGCCGCGGTCCTCCGATCGGTGCGTGATGAGCAGGACAGACCGGGTGCGCGGCAGCACCGTCGCGATATCGGCCAGCATGGCCTGGCTGGCCGCGTCGCTCCAGTGCGCATGCTCGAGGATATAAAGGGTCGGCTCCGTTCGCTGCCGCACGATGCGGGTGATCAGCGCGGTCAGCCGTCGTCGACGCGCATCAGGATCCACCGCGGGCATCGCGACCTGGGGATCCCGGATTCCCACCAAGTCGTGAAGTAACAGCAGATCTTCGTCGTCGGCGTCAGCGGCGTGTGCTCGCACCGATTCCCTGGCGGCTTGAGGTTCCAGATCGCGAACGCCGGTCATCGAGCGCAACAACCGCTGCACAACCGTCAACGGCGTTTCGCTGGTGTGCGACTCGACCTCTACCCGGAGGACGTCCACGCCCTGCGCGGCCGCCGTGACCGCGACCTCGCGGGCGAGTCGGCCCTTACCGATTCCGGCCGGTCCGACCAGGCGCACCACACCGCCGCGTCCCTGAATCGCGCGTTGCATCATGCTGTCCAGCGCGGCCATTTCCCAGTGCCGCCCGACGAAACGGGCCTCGGTGCGATCGATGCTGCGGGAACCGATCCCCAGCAACAGCCGCGCGGCCACCGGGTCTTCCCGCCCTTTGATCCGAACAAGTTGGGGTTCACCGAGATTCGCGCAATGCTCGACCAGCCTGGCGGTGGACTCGCTGAGCATCGCTCCCCCGGGTGGGGCCGCGGACTCCATCCGCTGTGCCATCCCCACCTGTTCGCCAAGAGCGGTATAGCTCCACGGCCCCGCGCCGACCGCGCCGGCGATGACACGACCGGAGTTCAATCCGACCCGCAGCTGCAACGTGATTGCGTCGCGACGCTTGACCGCCTCGGCCAGCGTGGCGGCCTCGCGCTGGACATCCAGCGCCGCCAGGCACGCACGCACGGCGTGGTCCTCCAACGCCACCGGGGCACCGAACAGTGCCATCACCCCGTCGCCGGTGAACTTGTCGACAATGCCACCGTGCCGGCGCACCACTTCGTTTGAACGGCTTAGCAACTCGGACATGATGTCGCGCAGCCGCTCCGGGTCCACCGCGGCCGCGATGTCCATCGAGCGCACGACATCGGCGAACAGGACCGTCACCTGCTTGTACTCGGCCGCCTCGTCGGCCGGCGTGGTCGGCATGGTCGGCGTGCCGCACTCATCGCAGAACTTCGCCGTCGGGCGCAATTCGGTGTTGCCGCACGACCCGCACTTCATCGGCAGCACCCCCGGCCGTCGCGGGCAAACTCTTGACGCATCGTAGGCATCCCTGTCGAAGTAAGCCGAGACCAAGCATAGGACCCCGCCGCCTTTCCCGGGCCAGCTCGGCCGATCACGAGGTCACCGGGGTCGTCGGCGCGCCCACGATAGCGTCGAGAGATGGGCGAAATAGATCTGGAATCCCTTTCGACAACCGAACACGGTTACACGGTGGACGACGACGACGAGGACGACCCGGTTTTGCTCGACCGGGACGGCAAACCTATCGACACGTGGCGCGAACGTTATCCCTACGATCACCGGATGCCGCGCGACGAGTACGAGCGGTTGAAGCGGCGGCTGCAGATCGAGCTGCTGAAGCTGCAGAAGGACAGCAAGCGCACCGGCGCCCGGCACGTGATCTTGTTCGAAGGTCGCGACGCTGCCGGCAAGGGGGGCACCATCCAGCGGTTCATGGAGCACCTCAATCCACGCAGCGCCCGGGTCGTAGCGCTGGAAAAGCCCAGCGAGCGGGAAAAGACGCAGTGGTATTTCCAGCGCTACATCACCCATCTGCCGGCCGGTGGTGAGATCGTGCTGTTCGACCGCTCGTGGTACAACCGCGCGGGCGTGGAGAAAGTGATGGGATTCTGCACACCCCATGAATACTGCGAATTCATCGAGCAGGCACCGTCTTTCGAGCAGATGCTGGTCGACAACGGGATAATCCTGACCAAGCTGTGGTTCTCCATTTCCCCCGCCGAACAGCGCACTCGGTTCGCCATCCGATTGGTCGACCCGGTACGGCAGTGGAAGTTCTCGCCGATGGATATGGAGTCGGTGAACAAGTGGGACGACTACACCGCGGCGAAGGAGGCCATGTTCGAAGCGACCGACACCGAGATCGCGCCGTGGACCGTGGTCAAAAGCAACGACAAGAAGCGAGCCCGCATCAACGCGCTGCGCTACGTTCTCGCCAGATGCGACTACGCCGACAAGGACGACGAGGTGGTGGGCGAACCGGATCCGCAGATCGTCGGCCGCGCATTGGCTGACTGAGCGGTGCGCCGCTGGCTTACAACAGATCTCACTGACTCGTAAGATGCTGAGGCGAGTCAACGCATCGATTTCAAAGGAGACTTCTTCATGTCCGACGCGACGTCTACCTGGCTGATCACCGGCTGCTCGACCGGACTGGGTCGCGCGCTGGCCGAAGCCGTGATCGGCGCCGGCCACCATGCAGTGGTCACCGCACGCGACGTCGCACGAGTCTCCGACCTGGCCGACGCCGCACCCGAACGTGTGCTCGCCGTCGCCCTGGACGTCACCAACCCGGAGCAGGTCAGCGTCGCCGTTCAGCAGGCCCAAGAAAAGTTCGGCAGCGTCGACGTCCTAGTGAACAACGCGGGATACGGCTACCGCGGCGCGATCGAAGAAGGCGACGACGCGCAGGTCCGCCTGTTGTTCGAGACGCACTTCTTCGGCACCGTCGCGATGATCAAGGCTGTCCTGCCCGGCATGCGCGCTCGCCGGAAGGGCGCCATCGTGAACATCTCCTCGATTGGCGCGCAGCTGACCCCGGTGGGATCCGGTTACTACGCGGCGGCGAAGGCCGCCGTCGAAGGCCTCAGTGGAGCCCTGCACGGCGAGCTGCAACCGCTGGGCATCTCGGTGACAATCGTTGAGCCTGGCGCATTCCGGACCGACTTCGCCGGACGCTCCCTCGTCGAGTCGCCGACCAGGATCGACGACTACGCGGCCACCGCCGGGCAGCGTCGCAAGGAGAACGACACCATGCACGGCAACCAGGCCGGCGACCCCGCCAAGGCCGCCGCCGCAATCATCGCGGCCGTCGAATCAAGTGAGCCGCCGTCCTTCCTGCTGCTGGGGCCCGACGCGCTGGCCGCCTACCGCTACATCGCGCAGAGCCGCGCGACCCATATCGAAGCCTGGGAATACCTCACCAGCAGTACCAATCTGGACTCGTGACCGGGCGCGAGGCGACGCACTACGATCGGTCACGATGATCCCCGATGACCTAGAGACACTGGCACTCGACCGACCCCACGACGGTGTCGTCGTTGTGCGGCTGAATCGACCCCAACGGCTCAACGCCATCGACGAAGTCATGCAGACTGAATTGCGAAGAGCCCTCAGCGATTTAGCCTCTGACCGCGACACCCGTGCCATCGTCCTGACCGGCGCGGGTCGCGGCTTCTGCGCCGGGATCGACATGCGCGACTTCGGCCCCAGCGTGCCGGAGGCCACTGCACCCGCGCTGGACCGAATGCTCTTTCAGGAGAAGATGGCGGCACTCGCCGAAGCCGTCCGTCAACTACCGCAGCCTGTCATCGCAGCCGTCAATGGCCCCTGCGTCGGCGCGGGATTCGCCCTGTGCCTGGCATCCGACATCCGGATCTGCTCGACGACAGCCTCTTTCGGCAACGGGGCCATCCTGCTCGGGCTGTCGGGCGCCGAGATGGGCATGAGCTACCACCTGCCGCGGATCGTCGGCACCAGCGTGGCCGCCGACTGGATGCTCACCGGCCGAACCGTATCGGCCGAAGAGGCCGATCGGCGCGGTCTGGTCAGCGAGATCGTCGAACCCGATCGACTGATCGCCCGGGCGGTGGAGTTGGCCTCGCTGATCGCGGGTCTCGCTCCGCTGGGCGCTCAGCTGACCAAACGTGCCCTGCAGGTCAACACCGACGCGGCGAGCCTGTCGTCCGCGCTGGAGCTGGAGAACCGTAATCAGGTCATCTCGCACGCGACCGACGACGCGGCGGCACGCCGCACAAAGTGGTCTTCATGACCGGTCCCCTGAAAGGTATCCGCATCGTCATGATGGGTGGCCTGGGACCGGCCCCGTTTTGCGGAATGCTGTTGGGAGACTTGGACGCAGACGTCGTCCGCGTCGATCCCGTCGGGGGTGTGGACGGTGGGTTGCCCATCGACTACGCGGTGCGGCGCAGCCAACGGTCGCTGGCCGCCGACGTGAAGGATCCGCGCGGCCGGGACCTCGTGCACCGGTTGGCGGCGCAGGCCGATGCGTTCGTCGACGTGTACCGCCCCGGCGTGGCCGAGCGGCTGGGCATCGGCCCCGACGCGCTACGCGAGCGCAATCCGTGTCTGGTCTACGCCCGCATGACCGGTTACGGGCAGGACGGACCACTGGCCGGGCACGCCGGTCATGACATCAACTACCTGGCCCTGGCGGGTGCGTTGCACGGTATCGGCACGGCCGAATCTCCGGTGCCGCCGCTCAATCTGGTCGGTGACTACGGCGGCGGCGGCATGCTGCTGGCGGTAGGACTGCTCAGCGCGATCATCGAGGCGCGGGAGTCGGGCGAGGGTCAGGTAGTCGACGTCGCGATGGTCGACGGCGTGGCCACGCTGCTGGCGCCCTACTTCGGGATGCTGGCCGCCCGCACCTGGCGGGATCGCCGCGAGGACAATCTGCTCGACGGCGCCGCGCATTTCTATGGCGTGTACGCCACCGCCGATGGGCGCCACGTCGCGGTGGGCGCGATGGAGTCGAAGTTCTACGCCGAACTGTGCGAGCGCCTCGGTGTGAGCGTGCCGCAGGACGCCGACCGGCCGGCCGCGTGGGCGTCGCATCGCCTGGCACTGGCTGCGCGTTTCGCCGAGAAGTCGCGCGACGAGTGGGCGGCGGTCCTTGATTCGCCGGGATGCTGTGTGACACCGGTGCTTTCGCTGTCCGAAGCGCCGCGGCATCCGCATCTGACGGCACGCCAAACGTTCATCGACGTGGACGGCGTTACCCAGCCCGCGCCTGCCCCGCGCTTCTCGCGCACCGCGCCCGAGGCGCCATCCTCCCCGTCGCTGCCGGGCGATCACACGCACGCACTGCTCGGCGAACTGGGATTCGACGCGGACACCATCACCGCGCTGGAGAGCGCGGGCGTGGTGGCGCAAAGCAAGTCCTAAGACGAGAAAGGACCGCAGATGTCGTGGGATTTCTCCACCGACCCGCAGTGGGCGCAACAACTCCAGTGGGTCGAAGACTTCGTGCGCGCCGAATGCGAGCCGATCGACCTGATCGTGAAGGAGTCCCACGACCTCAACGATCCGGTACGCCAAGCGCTGATCCCGCCACTGCAGGAGATCGTCAAACAACGCAGCTTGTGGGCCACCCATCTCGGGCCGCATCTGGGCGGGCCGGGCTACGGACAGGTGAAACTGGCGCTGCTCAACGAGATTCTGGGCCGCTCGGAGTGCGCGCCCATCGTGTTCGGCTCGCAGGCACCGGATTCCGGCAATAGCGAAATCCTGGCGCACTACGGCACACCGGAGCTCAAGGCCCGCTACCTCGAGCCGTTGCTGGACAACCGCATCGTGTCGTGTTTCTCGATGACCGAACCGCAGGGCGGCGCCGATCCGAAGGTGTTCCGCACCACCGCCGTGCCCGATGGCGACCACTGGATCATCAACGGGGAGAAGTGGTTCTCGTCGTTCGCCTCGATGGCGTCGTTCATCATCGTGATGGCCATGACCGACCCCGACGCACCGCCCTATCAGCGCTACTCCATGTTCGTCGTTCCGGGCGACACCCCGGGGATCAACGTGATGCGCGATGTCGGGCTGGGATATCAACCGGTGGGCGGTGGGCGCGAGGGCTATGTGCGCTACGAGAACGTCCGGGTGCCCGACGATCACATGCTCGGCCCGCGCGGCGGGGCCTTCGTCGTCGCCCAAACCCGGTTGGGCGGCGGGCGGATTCACCACGCCATGCGCACGGTCGGGTTGGTCCGGCGCATCTTCGACATGATCTGTGAGCGGGCGGTGTCGCGCTACACCCAGGACGAGGTGCTGGCCAACAAGCAACTCGTCCAAGAGATGGTGGCCGACTCATGGATGGAGATCGAGGCCTTCCGGCTGCTGACTCTTCAAACAGCTTGGAAGATAGACCAATTCAACGACTATAAGGCGGTGCGGGCAGACATCTCGGCGGTGAAGGCGATGATGCAGAAGGTGCTGCACGACGTGTCGTCGCGGGCACTGCAGCTGCACGGATCGTTGGGTACCACGCACGAGATGCCCTTCGTGCAGTACCTGGTGGAGTCGTTCGTGCTGGGCCTGGCCGACGGTCCGACCGAAGTGCACAAGGTGACGCTGGCCCGCCTGTTGCTCAAGGACCGCCCCGCTGCGCCCGATCTGTTTCCCTCCGAACATCTTTTGCGGCTGCGCGAGGCCGCGGAGGCGAAGTTCGCCGACCAGCTGGCCGGCATCCCGCGCGGCTAGCGCCCGCGCTGCCACCAAGGATCTTCTAAGAAATCATCCAGTCCGCATCCGCACGCTAGGTCCTTCAACAACAGCGCAACTGAAAGGACCGCCATTGCCCCTCATTGGTTCCCTCGTCAAAGCGGTGACAAGCTGGGAGTTTGTCACCGTTGTCATTCTGTGGGTCGTCTTCTTGTCCGTCGAAGCACTCGTTCCGCGAATTCGCTACGACCGGACTAAAGAACACTTGGCGCTCCGGGTACGCCGGAACATCACCGTCGGGTGCATATACCGCCTGGCGGCCCTCCCATTGCTGATCGCACCCGTCATGCTGGCCGCATCGCATATCTCCCTCTGGCACCGTCCGGCGTGGATGAGCGGCCCCGCATTCCTGATCGTCGATTTCATCATTTTCGACTTCGGCCAGTACGCAATGCACTGGGTGTTCCACAGGTCGAAGTACCTGTGGAGATATCACATGGTCCACCACCTGGATCAGCACCTGGACGTGACAACAGGCGGCCGCGCGCATTTCGTCGAACACGTGATCCTGGCCTGGGTGAGCGCCGCGGCAGTGCTGATATTCGCGATACCGTTGCACTCAGTGCTCATTTGGCAGACGTTGACGTTCTTCTTCGTCCTGTATTTACACATCAATGTGCGGGTCGGGCAGCGGCTGCAGCGCTTCGGCGGCCTCGTGTTCGCCACTCCGGCGTTCCACGACATCCACCACGGACGCAAGATCGAATACACCGACTCCAACTACGGGTTTGTACTGTCGATCTGGGACTACCTCTTCGGGACGTACTCGACGATGACGCGACCCGAGGGCTTCTCCAACGGCCTCGACGACCACGGCGACTACTCGGCGGCTGCGCTGACGCTGAACCCGATGTTTCGGCGCGGCAGGCCCTTCCGGGAGGAGGAAAGCGTAGCGCGGGCAGTCCGTCACACGGCTTTGGTGGTGCCGACGTAGGACAGCACCACGTCGGACTGGTCCGTCTTCCGGGTGAGCGTGGCATAGGAGCGGATGAACGATTGCCCCACGCATCCGTCGATCTTGACGTGGAAGTTGCTGATCATCACCCAGGGATTCGAGCTTCTGAACTCCTTCTCGACCACCGGCACGACGATTACGAGCCCGGGCTTGAGACCCACGCTGAGCACGCCGTTGACCGGGACGGAAATCAGCGGCAGCAGACCCGTTGTCGCACCGGGAAGCAACGCCGTCGTGCCGAGAGACGGGGTGATGCCGCTGGCACCCGACATCGTGACGCCGTTGGACGTGCTCATGTCGATTCCACACCCGATCTCGTAGCCCACCTCGAACTCTCCCTGGCCCGGCTGCGGTCCGGCCAGCGAAGCAACGTATATCCCGCTGGAGAGGTATTCACGAGACGAGATCGCCGTGGTCAGCGGCGGCACGGGAACTTGCTTCTCGTCCTTGGCGCCCAGCGCCAGGGTCCAGCCATCAGGCGTGGTGAGGGTTGCTGGCGGATTCGAGGGCACAAATCCCTCGGGTGGCGGGGCGGCATCAGGCGGCGGTGGCGGGTTGGGGTCACCGCCTGCGATGGGCGCCGCCGTCACCGATATGACGAGGCAAACTGCGAGATGCGCAGCGCGGCGCACCAGCACGGCTATGGGCCTCACGGGCGTCACCGTACGCAGGTCGGATGCGCGGTACTGCATTTGCCAGCGGGGCCAGCAAAGTTGTTGTCTGTTCGTGACTGGTACGCGACCTGCGCGCGCAACGCTTTGTTAGCCGGCTCCCGACTGGTGGGTGTGGCCAGAAATTATGCTCCTGTCGGCTCGCCGGGGGGTTAGACTGGTGGCTTACCGGCCAGCCTTGGGGATTCTGAGGCCAGACGACAGAGAGGGCGGCGATGAAACGTCATGCGTTCGCTCACGCGGTGCTGGTCGGCGCGATTGGCATTATGGCTCTCGTGTTCGGCGCGCCCGTAGCCCAGGCTGACCCAGAGCCGTTTTTGCCGCAGCCGCCCGGGATCACGAATGAGATACTTCAGCAAATTCCGGCGTTTTATACAGACCCGCGCGATCGCGACGGCCCACGACGCAGCCTTGGTGGCAAAGGTATGCAGTGCCAAAATCTGTGGGCCCGTTGCCGGTAACCGGCGCCTAATTCAGCATCGACCGGGCGCGCGCCAGCAACCTCGGCAGCACGTCGGCCATCGCCTCCAATTCGGCTCGCGGTGACCGCCTTCGCCGGTTGTGCTTGACGATCAACGCCCAGGTGGCCGCCGACTTGAAACACGCCAGCGCGACAAACCAGGACAAGTCGCCGATTTCACCGAGTTCATCGATTTCTGGGCCCAGCCCCGCCCGATAGATCCGGGCGAGTTCGGCCGTCGGCGGTGCGACGCCGGCGGCAGCGGGAACACGCCGGTAGGTGTCCGGGTCGCAGTTGATCAGAAACCAGCCCGCATCGATACGCGGGTCACCGATCGACCAGATCTCCCAATCGATTACCGCGTCGATCCGGTCTCCGACCGCCAGCAGGTTGCCTAGCCGGAAGTCACCGTGCACGACACTGGGGCCAATCGCCGTTGGCGCGCAACGCAGCAGCGCATCGCGCACACCCCGCCAGTCGGGTACCAGCGCGGCGTCGACGGTCTGCAACGTGGCACACCACCGATGGACTTCTGCGACGGGATCGATCACCGGTTCCTCGCCCAGGCCGAGGCCGGCCGGCGACAAACTGTGCAGGGTGGCCATCACCCGGCACGCGTTGCGGTAGCGGTCGGGCAGCGTGACCACAGCGGCGCAACCGTCGAATAGTGGCTCCACGCAGTCCCCTTCGACACGGGACATCACGAACAGGGGCGGAACATCGGGAGGTTGCCCCGAGTCCTGCCACAGTACCTGGGGAACCGGAACCCCAGTCCCGGCAAGCGCTTTCATAACGCGGGCCTGACGCAGCACGTCGCGGTGCGCGACCGGTTCGACGCCGGGCGGGGCAACCTTGATCACCACTTCCCGACCGTCCCGCACGCCGCGAAAGGTGAGGCTGGAAGCACCACCTGCCAGCGCGGTCAGATCGGCGACCCCGGCGCCGCCGAGCCGCTCTCGCAGCACGTCGACGTCGATCTCAATCATGCTCGACCAGTCAGCGGGCCGGCGCGGACCAGCCGACCTCGGCCAGGAAAGGCTGCGTGTGCGCGATGCGCCCGGTCATCGTCTCCGGATCGCCCGTGCACAGCCGCAACGCGGTCTCGGTGATCAGCTCGATGTCCTCGGTGTCGGTCTTGGCCAGGTCCAGGGTCCCGGCCCCGGGGGTCGCCACCGGGTTGGACGGCGCGGCGGCATTAACGGCGATGCCATCGTCGTAGAGTTCGGCGGCAAGGCTTTTCGTCAGCCGATTGAGCGCGGCCTTGGCCGTTCCGTAAATGCCGAAGCCCGCGGTCCGGTCGAAGTCGGAGAACGGCGGTCCGGGCGGCAGGTCGCCGCCCACCGAGGTCACGTTCAGAATCCAGCCCCGACCGCGTTCGCGCATCGCCGGAATTGCCAACTGGCTCAAATGCAGCGGCCCGAAGACATGCATCTCCATCATGAGCCGGACCCGGCGGTCCGGGAATCCGTCAAGGGCCCGCAGGAATGTCACCGCGGCGTTGTTGACCAAGATGTCAGGGGCGCCGACCGAACTCGCCACCTCAGCGTAAAGCCGTTCGCGCTCATCGGCTTTGGATAGATCCGCCTGGATCGCGACGGCCCGGCCGCCGGCGGCGGTGATCTCGTCGAGAGTTTGACGCAACGATCCCTGGTACTTGGGGTCAGGGTCCATCGTGCGAGCGGTCAGCGCCACCGTGGCCCCCTGTGCGGCCAGCCGCGCCGCGATCGCCTTGCCCAACCCCCGGCTGCTTCCGGTGACCAGAGCCACCTTCCCGGCACAGCGTTGGTCTGCGCTCATCTGTCGACCTCCTGCGGTCCGCGGACTAAATACGGCGGCCCGGCGAGCCTCTTCGGGCACGCGCCCCTTCGACCGAGTAGCTCCCGGCGCCCATGAAGACCAGCAGGAAGAACCCGAAGCAGAAGAGTATCGCCGGTAACCCACCATTTCCCCCGGGTGGCTCACCGACCGGCCACAGTGCCTTTGGTTGATGAATCCAGAAGTAGGCGACCGCCATTTCTCCCGACGCAATGAACGCCGCAGGCCGGGTGAACAACCCGGCCGCGATCAGCAGCCCCGTGACCAACTCGATCAGCCCGGCGTACCACCCGGGCCAGTCTCCGACCTGGACGGCATGTGAAAGCGGTACGGGCCAGCCGAACAACGTGTTCGAGCCCTCCATGGCGAACAGTAGGCCGAAGACGAACCGGAACAGGCTCAGCACGGCCGGCGCATAGCGGGCAAGGCGTGGGTTGAGGTTCTTCATCACCACACCACGTTACGGGTCACGATATTTCCAAATTCGCCGCGGGCATTGGCTGCGTCTTCGTAAACTCTCCCTGACTTTATTGCGCGTAGACCGCAAGGCTCTGGCCAGGCGGCTCGGGGGACACAGCATGATCAGCACCGGCATCGGGACCGCGGCGCGGACCGCCCGTCTCGCGGTGCTGGCCGGTGCGATCGCGCTCGGCCCGGCGATCGGCACCGCCCAGGCCAATCCCTACCGGCCCGACCCGCCGAGCAGCACGGGCACGCTATACGGCGATCCCGCGGCGGCCGGCCGGTTCTGGCGTCACCAGGAGCTTGACGACGACTGCGTACTGATGGCGGTCGCCGACGTGGTCGGTGAACTGACGGGTGACCAGCCGACCGAAGAGGCCATCGTTGCGGTGGCCGCATCGACTCCCAGCACTGTCCACAAGGGACCGATCTACACCAAGCCGGAGAAACACAAAGCGGATGAGGGCACCTCTTTTGCCGATGAACCGGTGTTGCTCGCGCACTACGGTATCCACGCCGTGAGCTCCTACCAGAACGACGGCCCAAAGGGCGGTGCCCTCACGGCTATGGACGTGCTCGAGCAAGATTTGGCCAAGGGCCGCAAGGTGATCGTCGGGCTCAACGCCGAACTCATCTGGG
>Ga0335083_10009757_pt1 | contig 11642 bp, 10 predicted proteins | sample Lox_Sample_42_FD_206716 | JGI IMG/M metagenome (GOLD analysis project Ga0335083, IMG submission 206716) | Soil microbial communities from Loxahatchee National Wildlife Refuge, Florida, United States - Lox_Sample_4.2 | ecosystem: Environmental > Terrestrial > Soil > Wetlands | place: USA... | reverse complement strand
GCGCGTGCGCCATGGGCTCGCGCCGCGGTGCGAGCGCGGTATGCTAAAGTCGCGCACCTCGAATCCGACCCGGTCAGGATAGACGCGGTCGGCATGCCCAACCCTGTGCGCGCCCACGCGCGGAGAATCCCAATGAGCAACATCCAGCTCGACATCGAATGGACCGAAGCGGCTTCCCGCAAGATCGAGAAGCTGATGCCCCGCGGCGGCAGTCAGGACGCCTTTCTCGCGCTGCCGCCCATCGAGTGCCTCCCGATGGAAGGCGACGTGCTGTTCCTCGGCCCGGCCGGCAAGCAGCAGCCGTTCATCGTGGCGGAGCGCCAGTACCATCACGAAGGCGACGCGGACTGGACCATCATCCTGATCCTCGACGTGCCCAACGCCACGCACTGAGCGCCAAATCCGGCAGCACGGGAGGCACCGGCCCATGGCGGGCGCCTCCCGTCCTTTCGCAATCCTCCGCTTCATCTCGTAGCTTTTCGCGTAGTCCGTTGGTTCCGGCAAGTTCACCCGGCACGCCGCGAGACCTGCTCACCGCGCGCCAGCGGCTTGCGCCGCTCTGCTCTCCCGCCCCACGATCGATATGTGCGCCACGCCTCGCTGGGCACGCCACGTGCGCGCAGTACTTTTCGATAGTCCGTACACTTGACGGCACGACCTACCGCCGCCGCGCGAGCGCCTGCAGCACGCAGCAGCAGCCTGGCGCGGCCCACGGGCCCCCGAATCGCGCACCGCCGCGCATCCCGAGCCATGCCGAACGATATGTCGAATGCGAAGGCGACTCCGGCCGCCAGCCAGCTTGCCCAGTTGCAGCCGCATGGCGACAGCTGGGGCGCGCAATGGCGCGGCTGCGAGCTCAAGAGTGCGTTCCAGCCAGTGCTGTCGATCACCCACCAGCGCGTGGTCGGCTATGAAGCGCTGCTGCGCGCCACCGACGCCGCCGGCCACGCCGTAGCGCCAGCGGATCTGTTCGCGGGTGTAGCGGGCGCCGAGGCGCAGCAACTCGACGAACTCGCCCGCTGCCTGCACCTCGCGAATTTCGTCGGACAAGGCATCGAGACCGGCTGGATCTTCCTGAATACGCTGCCGCGCAGCGCGCGCGCCGCGGACCCCGCGCAGGCGGCCATCGACGGTCTGTGCCGACAATTCGACTTCCCGCACGAACGCGTGGTGATCGAGGTTCTCGAGCAGCGCGGCGGCGACGAGTACAGTTCGTTCGTCGACGAACGGCCGCCCGCTGGCGGCCGCGACTTCCTCGTCGCACTCGACGACTTCGGCGCAGGCTTCTCCAATTTCGATCGCGTCTGGCGCTACCGGCCGGACATCGTCAAGCTCGATCGCTCGCTCGTCAAGCGCGCGGCCAGCGGCGAGAGTCATGTGGACTTCATCGCGGAGCTCGTCTCGATCCTCCATCACGCGGGCACGATGGTGCTCGCCGAGGGCGTCGAAACCGAAACGCAGCTCATGGTGCTGATGCAGGCCGACGTCGATCTCGTGCAGGGCTTCTGGTTCGGCGAGCCGAACGCTTCGGTGCGCGAGGCGAGCGCCGCCGCGCCCGCGCTCGCGCACTCGATGTGGCAGCGCTTTGCCGACTACCAGCGCAGCACCGAGATCGTCGAGCAGGTCAACTTCGGCGCGCTCTCGCACGCGATGCTGCGCGGCGCGCGCGTGCTCACCGGCGGCGGTTCGCTGGAAGCGGCCGCCGCGGCGATCTTCGGCGGCAGCCACGCGCAGCGCGTATTCGCCGCGAACGAGCACGGCGAGCAGCACGCGCCCTCGATCACGGCGCCCGGCGTCGGGCCGCCCGCGCGCCTCGCGCCCTTGTACCCCGACACCGACAGCAACTGGTCGCGCCGCGAATATTTCCGGCGCGCGCTCGCCGCGCCCGGACGCGTTGCCGTCATGGGCCCGCACTACTCGCTCAATGACGGCGAACTCTGCTATACCGCGGCCATCGCGCTCGACTTCGGCGGCGCGACGCACGTGCTATGCGCCGACTTTCCGCCCGAGCACGGACCGCGCGGGCAGCCGTGGCGCGAGGCTAATGCATGAACGAACCGGCACGCCGGCGTGCCAGGCTCAGTCGCAAACGCGCCGCCGGGCCGCCTTCGTCTCGCCATGGCGTGCCTTGGCATCGAGCCGGCGCAGCTTCGAGGCGCGGGTCGGACGCGTCGCCACGCGCGCCTTGCGCGTCACGCTCACGCTGTCGACCAGTTCCTCCAGACGCGCCAGCGCCGCCTCCCGGTTCTGCTCCTGGGTGCGGTATTCCTGCGACTTGATGACGATGACGCCCCCGCGCGAAATACGCCGGTCGGCGAGCGCAAGCAGGCGCAACTTGAGCACCTCGGGCAGCGACGACGCGCGAATGTCAAAGCGCAGATGAATCGCGCTCGACACCTTGTTGACATTCTGGCCGCCCGCGCCCTGCGCGCGAACGGCGACGAGTTCGATTTCCTGCAACGGGATGGGAGCGCGAGCGGTCATGAGAGAAAAGAAGGAAAGCGGGCCGCGTCGGGCAGCCCACGCGGCAGTTTCGCATAGCGCCGCGCGTGCCGCGAGCCGGGCTCCGGCAGGTACGCGAGATGCATCAACGCGGCTCGACGACCGCACCTCGAGCGCCGCTCGACCACGACTCGCGTTTGCTGCCGCGCGGCGCTTGAACGATACTTCGGTCATCCCGCAGGAAGCCCTCTCAGGAGCACGCATCCCATGAAGCTGCGTCCAGCATTCGTCGCCGAACTGGCCGTCAACCTGCTGCTTCCGTGGGTCGCCTACCGTCTCGCCGAACCGCATTGGGGCGAAGTCGGCGGCCTCGTTGCCTCGGCCATTCCGCCGCTCCTCTGGAGCATCGTCGAACTGGTGCGCTTTCGGCGCGTCGATGCGCTCTCGTCCGTCATTCTGCTCGGCATCGTGCTCTCGCTGCTCGCTGTCGCGTTCGGCGGCAGCCCGCGCGTGCTGCTGATGCGCGAATGCCTCGCCTCGGGCGCGATCGGTGTCACCTTCCTGCTCTCGCTGCTGGCAAAGCGCCCGCTCGTGTTCTATCTCACGCGGGCCACGGTCGCACGCGAAACACGCGAGGGTGTCGCACGCCTCGAGCGGCTCTGGGACGAGAACCCCAGCTTCGTCTCGGCCATGCGACTGCTCACGATCGTCTGGGGCGGGGGGCTGTGCGTCGACTCGGTGGTGCGCACCTGGCTTGCCGCCATCTGGCCGGTCGAGCGCTTTCTCGTCATGTCGCCGATCATCGGCTATGGCGTGTTCGGCGGCCTGATGGCCTGGACACTCTGGTATCGCACGCGCATGCGGCGCATACACGGCACGCACGGTCTGCTCGGCGACGCCAGCACGCTCAGCGTGGACTGAAAGCACGGGTTCCACGCGCTCGCGCCAGCGCGAAGGCAGCCGGCTGCGGCCCGCTGGAACGCACGGGAAAGCCCGCATACGCAGACGGTCAGATCGCGCCCGAAATCAGTTAGACTCAGCGCCACACTCCGCGGCGTACCGTCCGCTCTCGAACCATTCGGCAGTCGATGCGTTACTCGGTAGAAATCAGAAAATTCCTCTATAGCCAGTACTTTTACGGCGGTCTGCGCATCGCGGTCGGCATCTCGCTTCCCGCCGTCCTGTGCCTGTTCGCCTTCCACAAGAGCGAGCTCGGCTTCACGATCTCCACCGGCGCGCTCGGCGCCTGCGTGGTCGACATGCCGGGGCCGCTCAAGTACAAGCGCAACGAGATGCTGGCGTGCAGCGTGATCGGTTTCCTGTCCGCTTACGCCACGGGCCTCGCGACCGTCAATCCGGTGGCGCTCTGGGCGACCGTCGTGCCGCTCACCTTCGTCCTCTCGCTGATCGTCGTGTACGGCAACCGCTGGCCGCAGATCAGCTTCGCCACCCTCTTCATGATGGTGATGACGCTCGAGGAGCACTTCACGCCGCACCAGGCGCTCGTGAATGCGCTGTGGATCCTGCTGGGCGGCCTTTGGTACACGGGCTGGTCGACGCTCGTGAGCCGGCTCATGCTCGATCGCATCGAGCAGCAGGCGCTCGCGGAGAGCGTGTTCGCCTGCGCCGAGTACCTGCTCGCGCGCGCCCAGTTCTTCGACCTCGATAACGATCTCGACGAGTGCTACCGCAACCTCGTGGCCAAGCAGATCGCGGCGGTCGAGCGCCAGGACGCCGCGCGCGACATCGTGCTGCGCAACCTGCCGAGGCTCAAGGCCGGCAAGATCGACGCGCGCCGCGCGATGCACTTCAACCTTTTCATCAACACAGTCGATCTGCATGAGCTCTTCGTGGGCGCGCATACCGACTACCCGCTCGTGCGCAACACCTTCGGCGGCTCGGACCTGCTGGTGTTCTATCGCGACCTGATCCGCAAGGCCGCCGCCGACCTGGAAGATATCGGCCTTGCTGTGCTGCAAAACGAAGCGCCGCGCGCGAGCGTCAACGTGAAAGCCGAGCTGCGCGCGATCGAATACGAGCTCGAGCTGCTGAAAAAGCGCGACCTGGCCGCCACCGACCCGGAAGCCTATGCGGCGATCTCGGCCTCGTTCCGGCGTATCTGGAGCGCGACGCGCCTGATCGACCGCATGCGCCGCAGCCTCGCGAGCGAGATGCCGACGACCGGAACCGAGCTGCGCATCGACGAAGCGCTGACACGTTTCGTGACAAGTCGCCGGGTGCCCTTCCTGCAAATCTTCTCGAACCTCACGATGGCCTCGCCGAGCTTTCGCCACGCGCTGCGCGTGACGATTGCCGTTGCGGTGGGCTTCTGGCTCGGGCGGCTGTTGCCGCTCACGAACGCTTACTGGATCGTGATGACGAGCATCATCATTCTGAAGCCCGGCTACTCGCTCACGCGCCAGCGCAATGCGCAGCGTATCGTCGGCACGCTGATCGGCTGCGTGGCCAGCATCGCGTTGATCCTGCTCGTCAAGCAGCCGCTCGTGCTGCTCGTCTCGATGTTCGCGGCGATGGTGATGAGCTATAGCCTCCTGCTCTTCAACTACACGGCAAGCGTGGTGTTCACGTCGGCTTACGTGCTCCTGATGTTTCATCTGCTTGCACCGGGCAGCATGCGCATCATCGGCGAGCGCGCGATCGACACCGTGGTGGGCTGCATGATCGCGATCGCCGCGAGCCATCTGTTCCCCTACTGGGAATATCGGCTGATGGGCAAGCTCGTGCACGACATGATCGCCGCGACGCGCAGCTATCTCGAGGCGAGCTGGTGGTGGAGCGGGCGCACGAGCGCGCCGCAGCCGGCGTTTGCGGGGGCTACGATCAGCGAGGCCGGCGCGCGCGTGCCGGGCCACGCGATGGCGACGGCAGCAACAGACGCTGGAGGGGTGGCAGGCAGTTTCGCAGGCGGCTCGGCTGGCGGCGTGAAAGGCGGCATGGCGCGCGCTGCGAGTGTCGTGGACGAGCCCCTCGCCGCCGCGGCCCTCGCGCTCGACGAAGCGCCCGCGGGCAGCGCCCCGGGCTCGCCCGTCGCGGCGGTCGGCGCGAAGGCCACCGCACAGGCCGCGCAGAACGCCGCCGCTGCGGCGCCCTCGCTCGCGCGCGACTTCCGCTACCGGCTTGCGCGCAAGAACGTGCACGTGGCGTTCGCGAATCTCGGCCAGGCGTTCCAGCGCATGATGCTCGAACCAAAGTCCGCGCAGAAGTTCGTGCCCGAGCTCAACGACCTGCTCGTGCGCAGCCACGTGCTCGCCTCGCAGATCACGGCCACCGCGCCGCTGCTGCGCAGCACGGCGCGTCCCGACCAACCGGCGCTCAAGCTCGACGCGCTCGAGCGCGCCCTCTCGTGCGTGCGCGAAAACCTCGTCGCCGCCGAGGCGGGCACCCCCGCGCCCGCCGATCAGGCCGACATCACGAAGCAATTCACGCGCGAGCTGGATGCGATGGTGGTGGAGGCCGAACGCGCGCTCGGCGCCTCGGCGGAACTCGCCCAGGAGATCAAGCTGCTCGCCCACCAGTGCAAGCAGATGATCGCGGCCTCCTGGCTGATTCGCCGGGACGCGAGCATCATCCGGCTACCGGAAGAGTAAGGCGCGTGGGGAGCGAAGCGCGCGGTGTGCACCGTGCGTCGCTGCGGTAAGGCGGTGCCGCTAAGGCTACGTCACTGCGTCGAGCTGCCGGCTTGCGAGGCGGCCGTGCTCGCCGTTGCGCTCGTCGATGGATTCGCTGCGCTCGCGCCGACGCTTTCGTCGTATTCGTGCTTGCCGCGCAGCGCATTGAAGAGCACGGTGCCGATCACGAACAGCACCACCACGACGATCAGCACGGCAACGCCGAACGTGGGGTTCTTCTTGCGCGGTTCGTTCATCGGTCGTGCCCAGCCTTGAAGGAAAACGGTGAGAGGAAAGGGCATTCTACGCCGCAGCGCCTTGCAGACGGCTTGCGGCCCAAGCAGCGCGCTGGCGCGGATGCCGCGCGCGAGGTGCCGCCAGTCCCGCTCTACGTCCCGCTGCGCACCGGCAGCGCCGTCGAGTACTTGAGCTGCTCCATGGCGAAGCTCGAACTCACGTCGAAGAGCGGCACGGCGCGAATCAGCTGCTTGTAGACGCGGTCGTAGTCATCGATATCGGACACCACGATACGCAGCAGGTAGTCGGTCTCGCCGCTCATGCGATAGGCCTCGACGATCTCCGGAATGTCCTGCACCGCGCGCGTGAAAGTCTGCGCCCATGCCTCGGTGTGCTGGTTCGTTCGCACGCCGACGAACACCGTCGTTCCCACGCCGAGCTTGCGCGGGTCGCACAGCGCGACCTGCGCGCGGATCACCCCGGTCTCCTTCAGGCGCTGCACGCGCTTCCAGCACGGCGTTTGTGAGAGATTGACGCGCTGCGCCAGTTCGGCGACCGGCATGGTGGCGTCCTGCTGCAGCAGCTCGACCAGTTTTCTGTCGATGAGATCCATTTCCGCCTCCCCGAAGCGTAGAAATTTATTCTACATGATAGGGAAATGGCAAAAGAATAGGGAAACTCTTTCTCGACGCAAGCGGCTATAAATCTTCTTATCGAAACTCAAAGAAGAACGCGCCATGTACGCCCCAGCCGAACTCGCCCTGCTGAGCGCCGTCCACACCGCGGAGCACCATGCGCTCGCCGTCGCACGCCTGTGCGCCGCGCTCGACGCCGCCTTCGAAGCCTGCGCGACGCCCGCCGATCCGTCGCGTTGCGCCCGTTTCGCGCATGAGGTCCGCGAGGCGCTCACGCGGGCGCTCGCCGACCCGGCACTGGTCACGCCCGCGCAACGGGAAGGCTGCACGCACACGTATCGGCGCCACCTTATCGCCACCGACAGCCGGGGCCTCTACACGGTCGCATCGCTCGTCTGGCAGCCGGGCCACGCCAGCCCGATCCACGCCCACCACACCTGGTGTGGTTACGCCGTGCTCGAGGGCACGCTGACCGAAACGCGCTATGCCTGGGACGACGCGCGCCAGGGCGCCGACGTCGTTCGCTCGCATCCGCGCGCAAGCGGCGCGGTTTCCTTCGGCGGGCGCGGGCGCGCGAATATCCATCGGCTATCCAACGGCAGCGCCGCGCAGGCCGTCTCGCTGCACATCTACGGCGTGCCGGGCGAGCATATCGCCACGCAGGTCAACGACGTGCTGCCGCTGGCGCGCGAAAAGGCGGATGCGGTGCATTGAGGCAATGGCGGCGGCAACCGCACCGGTCGCGCGGTCAATGGCGGCGCGTGCGTCCCGCTGCTCCATCGCCTGAACGGCGCGATATCGCCACTCATAAGCAATCCGAATGAAATCGAACACTGACCCGGCGCGCAGCGAGCCAGCATGACCCCGGAATCGAACTATCTCGACGTCACGCTCAACGTTGTGCCGCCAGATGGAGAATGCATTCAGCCACGGCTGCCTGCGGTGGGAATTTGCGGCGGCGCGCCTTCGGGACCGGCGGTCGAAGGCGGCGCGGGCCGTGGCTCGTGCGATGCGTCCCGCGCAACGCCACCGCTCGCGCGCTCTTCATGCGCATGCGCATGACCATGCGCGGCGCGCGCCGTCGTCTCGTGCGGCGGCTCGGGCGTTGTCTCGTATGGCGCCTGTACGTCGCCGCTGCGTGACGACATGTGCACCTGCATCTGCGGCACCGGGATCTCGATGCCGGCTTCGTCCATGTGGCGCTTCAGGCGTGCGTTGAACGCGCGCGCCACACTCCACTGTTGCAGCGGCCGCGTCTTGATCTGCCCTTTCACGACCATCCAGTTCGGATCGAACCGGTCGAGCCCCCACACTTCCACGGGCCCGAGAATCTCGCGGCGGTAGCGAAAGTCGGCCACGAGCTCCGCGCCCGTTTCGCGAATCATGCGCGTGACCGTATCGAGATCGACCGCGAACGGCACGCGCACCTCGAACACGGCAAACGCGAAATCGCGCGAGAGGTTCTTCACGATCTTGATCTGCGAGAACGGAATGGCGTGAATCGCGCCCTGCCCGTCGCGCAGCCGCACGGTGCGGATCGACAGATGCTCGACGGTGCCCGCATGGCCATTGTCAACGTCGATCCAGTCGCCCACCGAGATGGTCTCCTCGATGATGATGAACAGGCCCGTGATGAGGTCGGCCACGAGCGACTGCGCCCCGAAGCCGATCGCAAGGCCGATCACGCCCGCGCCCGCAAGCAGCGGCGTGACGTTGATGCCGAGATTGGCGGCCGTGGCAATGCCGGTGATGGTGAGAATCGTCACGAGCACGGCATTGCGCACGAGCGGCAGCATGGTGCGCGCGCGGGTACTGGGCGCGCGCCCCTTGGTGCGCGGCCCGCTCGGATTGAGCGCTTCGAGAATCGCGGTGTCGAGCACGATCCAGACGAGCCACGCGAGAAACACCGTCGCGACGATCGCAAACAAGGCATGGGCGATGCCGCGCGCCGCCACGTTCGCCTCGATGATGGCCGCAAGCGAAATGTCCCAGAGGCGCGCGCAGGACTCGAAATACGCGAGCCAGATGAACACCACGAGCAGCGTGCCCGCGAAGCGCAGAAGCCGCCGCAGATACGGCGAGCGCCGGCGCACGCGCGTGGGGTCCGGGCGCGTGATGCGCAGCACGACCGCCGAGAGGAAGAACGCAAGCACGAGCAAGAGCGCCGTGACCACCGAAATCTGCAGCACGTCGTCGCGACTGGCGATCCCGCCGAACGTGGCGACGATCGAGGCGGCGGCGAGCAGCAGCATCGGCAGTTGCCAGAGCGAGGCGAGCACGTCGAGCACTTCGGTGAGCGCCTTGTGGCCGTGGCGCAGCGTATAGCTGCGATTGCGGATCAGATGCGCGACCGGGCGCCGGAAGCAGATGGCGAATGCCGCCGTGAGCAAGGCGGCCGCCATGTTCGCCGCCGTGCTCACCAGCGCGGCCAGGTTCACGCCCAGCTGATGCGCGACGTCGAAATTGGTCGCGGCGTCGCCGAGTGCGGCGAGCACGCCGATCGCAAAGAGGAGCCGGCGCGAGCGCGCGATCAGCACGCGCACGGCCGCGCGCCGGTGCCCGGAGCCGAACAGCGAAAACATGATGAGGCAGATCGATGAGAACACCGCGCCCGCGACGATCGCGTAGGCAATCACGAGGCCGAGCGTGCGCCCGAGCGCCTGCGGCAACGCGCGCTCGACCGCGAGCGCGCCGACGAACGCCACGATCCATGGCGCCGCGCGATGCACGACGAAGATCAGGAGCTCGACGGTGCGCGGATTGGGCTGCAGGCCCGTCGCGACATCGAAACGCCGCAACAGGCGACGCTCGATCCAGCGCAGCACCGCCGCGCACACGCCCCAGCCGAGCAGCATCGCGAACAGGTCGAACACGATGTGGCCGGCGCTTTCCCCTTCCGAGCCCGCTGCAATGCCATAGAACTCGTTGCCGGCAGCACTGAAACGCCCGGCCCAGTAGTGAACCGGACTGCTGCCGCGGCGCGCGTCCGCCTCGACCGAGGCGAGGCCCGATGCGATCGCGCCGAGCAGGCCCGAAGTCGCCGCCGCGCCCGAGGCGGCCGCGGGCGCCACGTTCTCCGACGCGCTGCGCAGCTTCTTGAGCTGGTTGACGAGCGCGGTGCGCTGGCGCTCGTTCTCGAGCGTGGCAATCACGCTGTCGAGCGAGCGCGTGAACTCGGCCTGGCTCGCGGGTGAAGGCGCCGAGGCGGCCTCAGCCGCCGACGCCCCCGAAGCAGCAGGCGGCGCCCCGGTAATGAGGCTCTTGAGCGCGGGAAGCACCGGGGCCGCCGCGCCCTGTGCGGCGGCTGGCAGCGGCATGGCCAGACACGCGGCGAGCCATACCAGGAGCATGAGCGCGCGCGACAGGTAGCGTGCCGGCGCGGCGCCCGAAAGAAGTGCACGATCCGCCGGGCCGTTTTGCATGCGCGACGGCCCGGCGCCCGCGCCATCGCTTCCGATGCGGGGATTCATGGCGGAGGGGCAAAATCAGGACGTCCCAGTTTAGCCGCACTCCGCATGCTCGCGCCTCGCGCTTGCGTAACAGTTTGTCAGCGACTTAGTCAGCGCTCCGCGCGAGCGTCAGCTTCAGTACGCGCCCGTGGCGATCTGACGAATGAAGCGGCCCTGCTCGAGTTCGTCGACAAAGGCGATCGCGTAGTCCTCGGCCGAAATGCGGCTCTCGCCGTTGGCGTCGGCGATCAGCGTTTGCGCGCCGGTGCGCAACGTGCCGGTGCGCTCGCCCGGGGCGATGATCGCGGCCGGCGCAAAGAAGGTCCAGTCGATGTCGGTGACCGTGCGGTAGTAGTCGAAGGCCTCGCGATGCGCGAGTGCGATCGCCTTGTAGGCGTCGGGAAAACCGTCGGTATCGACGAGCTGCTTGCCCGGCGCCACCTCGAGCGAGCCCGCGCCGCCCACCACCACGAGACGCCGCAGCCCCGCCGCGCGTACGCCTTCCACCAGTGCGCGGCTCGCGATCAGCAGGTCGCCGAGCCGGTCCTTCGGCGGCGCGTAGGCGCTCGCGACCACGTCGTGGCCGCGCACCGCGGCGCCGACGCTCGCGGCGTCGAGCAGGTCGGCCTTCGCCGCCTCGATGTTCGGCCCAGCCAGCTCAGGCGCTGCCGCAACCCGCTCGGGCTGGCGCACCAGCGCGCTCACCTTGTGGCCGCGGCGCGCCGCTTCGGCGACAATGCGCGAACCGACCATACCCGTTGCACCAAAAAGGGCGATTTTCAGCGTCTTGCTCATGAACTGACTCCTGTCTTCGGTATTTATGTAACTATTAAAGTTACATTTAAGGGATGAAAAAACGGGGCACTGCCCCGGTGATGCGTTAGATCGCACGTCTTGCGCCGGCGTGTGGCTCGAGGCCTCGCTCACTCACGCGCGCCGCGTGCGCGAACGTTCGAGCTTGCGCTCGCTGCGCGCCATGTCGTCGACGACGTCCGCGAGCGTGCGCGTGGCGAGCGACGCCTCCATCGCGCGCTGCGCATCGTCTATTACGCCACGCAGCGTCTGCTGGATATGCCGCCCGACCATGCAGGCGGGATTCGGCTCCTCGCGATGCATCGCGAACAACTGCGCGTCGTCGACCGCGCGGTAGACGTCGAGCAGCGTGATCGCATGCGGCTCGCGAGCCAGCAGCGCGCCGCCGCCCGCGCCCAGTTGCGACGCCGTGAGGCCCGCATTGGCGAGCATCGACA